>ERZ772881.200-NODE-200-length-70908-cov-4.810608_pt1 | contig 70908 bp, 58 predicted proteins | sample MGYA00580581_ERZ772881 | MGnify/ENA primary metagenome ERZ772881 (study PRJEB29015, sample SAMEA2737668) | human gut metagenome | biome: human gut; feature: human-associated habitat; material: faeces | place: China | collected 2012 ...
ACGATCGTCAAGCAGCTGTCGCACGATCGTCAAGCAGCTGTCGCACGATTGTCAAGCAGCTGTCGTACGATCGTCAAGCAGCTGCCGCACGATCAGCGTTTAAGACACCTATTGATTTGCTTATTGCGATCTCTTTTTATATTTTTTTGGCACTCGTGAGAAATGGGCTATTTTCGCGCAAGGTCCGCAAGGGTACAAAGCGCTTTCATTTTCAAGTCTTCTGCTGTCCGACCGCAATGTGCACGGCATGCGTAAAGACCAAATAGGACACGGTCTCATACAAGATTAATAGCACGTCAGATAGTCTCGAATCTTAGAAGTCTGTGCGCTTACCTTCGTGCACAACAGGCTTCACAACAATCTCACGTTGCTTGGCATTATTGGTTATTTTCTTTGCCACAGCAGCTATATCCTGCGTCGTCAGCGTACTGAACACAGGTGCTGAAGCCGTTGATGCTGTTGGCGAAAGTTCCTCGCCCGTCTCGGCATAGATGTTTAGCAAGCCCAGCCAAAGTGATGGGTCACTGCTATTTTGCGGCGCATCAGCGCGCTCCTCATCGACAGCCAGTGGCACCATTGCCGCCTTGAAATCGTCAAGAGAGAATCGCTGCGCCTTCACGTCATCAAGAATCTGATAGACAAGGGTGATGGCTTTGTCCACATTCTCACGTGAGGTCTGCAGGTGAATGCTGAGGTTTTCAGTCTCCTTGGGCTGTGCCGTATAGTGGCTTTGCACGCCAACGGTATAAGTGAGGTGTTCTTTCTCACGCAACACATCGAAGTAACGACGCTCCAACAGAGCACGCATCACTTCCAAGGCAGCCTGTTCCTTGTCGGAAAGGGCAACCTTGTTATCGTAAGAAATCTCTATTTCAGCCATTCCATCATCTGATTCGGTTTCGAAGGTACGCTTAATCAGCGGCTTATCGGATGCGAAATCAAGTGGGCGAACCGTACGTTTTGCCACTTTTGCATCGCCCTTCAGCGAACCAATATAGCGTGTAACGAGCTCCTTTGCACGTGCCTCTGGGATGTCACCAATAAGACAATAAGTGAATTGAGCGGCATTTCCGAAGTGTTCATCGAACTGTTTGCTCAGTCCTTCAAACTGCACTGACTTATAGAAAGCTTCATTCTGGAGAGGATTTTCAGCTGTTGCAGGATAAAGAAGCTGGCGAATTGAGTCCTGAACAGCATCCATACCCGTTGTAGGACGGTTGTCATACAGATAGAGACTGCGCTGGATATACTTGTCGAAGACGCTCTTTGAGAAGTTCTGACGCGATAAAACAAGATGCAGATAAGCAAAGAAATCATCCGCATTGGCAACCGCTGCATTGCCACCTACGCCATCACTGTAGTCTTCCAACGACAATGAGAGATTCAAGTCCTTACCTTGTAACCATTGAGCCAGCTGGTTTCGGTTGTACTTATAGACTCCCGACTGCATCAGCAGACTGCGCATTGCAGTGTAATCAGCCAGGTCTTTAGCAGGAACAACCGACTTTCCACCTACTGACGAACCAGCAAAGAAGAAGCGTCCCTTGGCTTCGGGCAGGTGTTTATAGATGACTTTAGCCCCGTTACTGAGCGTCCACTCCTTTGACTGCAGTGTCTTGAGCTGTTTCTCAGCAACAATCTTACCGGGCACAATGTTGAAGTCGATGAGCTTCGTGATGGGCTGAACATCGTTTGTCTGCACCATCTGCTCGTCCTTCGGTTCTGTTTTCAGGGCGTTTTCAAACTCCTCTTTCGTAATATTCATCTCATCTTTCGACTTAGAATAAGTAACGAAAGCAAGGTTCTTATCTATCAGGAGTGACTTCATCCATGCATTGATATCTCCCACTTCCAGCTCTACGAGCGTTTCAATGTTGCGGCTTATCTGCGTACGGAAGTCAGTTACAGGGATTCCAAAGAGAAAGTTCTGGCGGAAAAGCATCAGTGCGTTGTCTGGTGTTCCCAGACCTTTTGCCTCCAAAATCTCCTTCATCCCACTGTACATCTTCTCCTTCTCGGCATTGAATTCTGCTGCCGTGAAGCCGTGGTCACGCAGGTTGGTACGCAGAGCAAGCATCTGTTGCAGAGCTTTCTGTGCCTTACCCTCATACGGAACCATGTCCCATGCCATCTGATAGTAGTCTCTCACCAATGGAGAAAGGCTCACCTCGGCTGCTATGAAGCTCTCTTTATCAGCATTCTTCAACATGACAAAGCGTTTAGGAGCAAGTGTATTGAAGAATTTTGTGAAGATAAACTGGCGCACTCTGTCCTCTTCCTGGGCGTTACCCTTCACGTTGTAACGTTGATAAAGACCAAAGGAAGCACTCTTATTCTCGGGATCGATGAAACGAAGATAGAGCGGTGAGTCGTTGTCGGGGATGTTACGAACCTGTGGGTCAACGGCTGGTGCGGGCTTGTTAGGCAACGTCTTGAATACCGTCTGGATGTTCTTCTCCGTCTGATCAAGGTCGACATCACCGATGATAGCAATGAACTGCAGGTTCGGACGATACCATTTATCATAGAATTGCTTTACCTGTTTCTGCTGGAATGAGCGTAGGAAATCCTGTGAGCCAATGACATTATGTGTTGCATAACCTGAATGGTTATAGACAACAGGTGCTATGGCATCCGTCAGCCGGCGGTCGACACCAGCACGATGACGCCACTCTTCAAGGATAATGCTGCGCTCTTTCTCAACGTCTTGTGGGTTCATCTTGATGCCATGACACCAGTCACGAAGCATCCAAAGCATCTGTTCGTTGAGTTTTGCATCCTTTGTTGGGACGTTATGCACGGCATAGCGTGTATCATCAACGCCCGTGAATGCCTCAAAATCATTGAGATTATGACTGCGAAGGAAGTTCATCACACCGTCAGGGAAGTGGTCTGTGGCATTAAAAGCCAAGTGCTCGAGTACGTGAGCCAGTCCCATCTCGTCCTTATTCTCCATGATAGCACCCACATTCTGGTAGAGATAATATTGTGCTTCACCTGCATCGGAGCCGTCATTGTAGATGTAATAAGTCAAGCCATTGGGTAGTTTCCCTTGCCGAAGCCCCTTCATCTGTGCGTGAGCAGGGGGCAGTGATAAAAAGAGAAAGCCCACGAGCAATGCCATAGGCACACTCGTAAGCTGTTTAAAAGTATTCTTGAACATTGTCATTGTTTACTTTTCAAGAAGTTCGATAGTGGCGATTTTCTGCTTAATGGCATCCTGCAGCATAGCCTGAGGCATCTCCATATTCTCCAGACGGAGCGTCTCTGCATACGCCTGGTTGTAGAATTCGTGTGCCTTAGCATAGTTCTTCAGCTCGCGATAAGAGTCACCTATCATCACCATGTAGTTCACTCGGTCCATGACAGCGTCCTCTTGTGACAGCGCTTTCTCGACCCATTGGATAGCGATCTCATGGTCCTTAGGCTTCAGACTCTTGCCTGCTGCCATGTAAAGGTTCTGTGCTGCCTTACCATAGTCGGCTGCACGGAGGTTATCCTGCATCTTTGAGAAGTAAGTCTGCATAGCTTTTATGTATCCATCTACATCCTTATTCTTATAAAGATTGTAGAGTGCATCGAAGTAAAGCTTTGATTTCTCGTAAGGGGTGATGCCCTTCAAACCGATAACATCATAGGCTTTAGCATACTGATTCTTGACTTTCTCAACATAATCCTTATACTTTATGTTGCCATCCTTTGCCAAATCTTCAGCCAGCATGTCGTTAGCTTCAGCAATATAGTAGGCTGGTGCCTTGCCAATAGCCTTCATCCAGTCGTCAAGATGATCATTGATAAGGTCTACGATGTACTGTTTGTGCTCCTTATCATCATCTCCTTCAAGGGTAAGAATAATCTTATAGTCGTTCTCATTGATGATTTTCAAAGGTGCTTTGGCAGCGATATAGTTCTTATAAAGCTTCTGTAAACGCGTCACCCACTTGTCTGCTTCCATGCCTTCTTGCGCCTGGAGAAATGAAGGAGCTTTGAGAAGAAGCTGCTGTTGTACGTCGAGATCATTGTTATTTGCCTTGTACTTATTGTAAAGTTCCTCAAAACTCACACTCTCACCAGCAACAATCTTGGCTGCTTCCATGAGCTCATCGGCATTCATGGCACCCGTATTGACTGATAAAGCCTTGCCGTCTGGGGCGATAAAAGCCATTGTCGGATAGGCAACGACCTTATAATTCTTCGCAATCTGTACGTTTTCGCCCTTCTCAGCATCGAGTTGCAGACTGATAAAGTGCTCATTGAAGTACTTACCTACCGCCTCTTGGGTGAAAACAGTCTTAGCCATCTTCTTGCAAGGAACACACCATACGGCATAAAAGTCGACAAATAACGGTTTGTTTTCCTGCTTTGCCTTGACCAATGCTTCCTCAAATGTCCCTTTAAAGAAGCTGATACCCGTTGTATTCTCCTGAGCATGTAATGGAGAAACAAACATGAAAAGCGCTACAAGCGCATAGATATATCTTTTCATTTTCATAAGTAATACCTTATAAGTTATTCATATTGTCGTGTGAGAAGCCCACGGAAGTTACTCGGTAGGCAGCTCATCGTCTGTTACTACAATCGTAAAAACATCCTTTAAGATGGCCTCATGGTCCTCATTATACACTCTAAGAGAGAGTGCATAATGTCCGTTAGAGAGCTGACGAGAGGCATCTTGTGAGACAACTATCAGTCCACCAGCCACTGAAATCTTCCCTTCTTTATAGAGTTTCATAAAGAGTTCAGAAGCAGAGGGGCTGTCAGCCTTGACACTTGATAGGTCGAAATTAACAGGATTGGTACCTGCTACACCTTGAATGCGTATGGATACGAACGGCAAATTGTCAGTTGCACGCTCGCTGGTAGAATCAATGTTGTGGAAAACATTCATTGAATCAGGAGTGAACGAGGCTCCTTCAGTCCGGAGATAACCCACATCCATCTTGCTGCATGATGCCATGAATCCTATGACGAGCGCCATCAGAGAGAGCATCAGTATGTTATTTTTCTTTATCTTCATCATCGTCTAATATTCATTTCATGTGATTTGGATAGTCAAGCAATATGCTTTCAGATATTCAGTCAGCGTGATTTTAGAAATCACCTGGCGTGAAATTATAATCAAGAGAGTGTACAACACCCGTCAATGTCTCAATGTTACATGAAGCAACGTGGGAAGTTTTCGTCGTAGAAAGTGACACAAGGTAGATCTGAAGTGGTCCTGCATGAGCCACACCATTGTAAGATTCACGGAAAGTATATACCCATAACTGCTTACCAGAGGCCATTGTGAGCATCTCGCCACCCTTTCCAATCGGCGTAGAAGGGTCAGTTGACTTCACACCTTCCTTGAAATTGTCCAGCATAACACGCTTACCTGGCAGCAAACAGTCGAGGATAAACCTCTGACAGTCGGCTATTGGCATGTCAGAAACATACTCCATACCATTTGCATAGAGGTAACGACGGATGCTATTGCTGGTCGGTCCGAAGAAAGTGAAGTTCTTTCCATACTGGCTTGTGCCCTGAAAGATACCCACAAGGTTGGCTCTTTCAGCCATCTCACATAGCAATTGCCAGTTATACTTATCACCTTTAAAGTAGTCCCACATGGTTGTTTCATGCTTACCATTGGCCACTCCGGTATCATCAAAGTTGTATTGTGTACAACTGTTGAGGCTACATATAGCAAGAGACAACATTATAATACAAATTATCTTCTTCATCATATCAGAGTTATTATAGATTCGTAACCAAACCAACCATTAGTTATATGCTTGCCAATATGGTTTCTGGCGCAATTTGTTGTTAATGACATGTCCATCCTTGTCCTGCCATGCGTCTTTTGGCAATGGCAAGAAGAGCGCACCGTTCTGTATATCCTGGTTGGTGAGTACCTTGAACTTACCTTGCAGCTCCTCTTTAACATATCCATTACGGATAATATCAGCATAACGGGCATCATTTTCACCTATAAACTCTTTCTCTCTTTCGAGGAAGATAGCCTTCTTCAGGCCTCCAGTATCATAGGTTGAAGGGTAAGAAAAGGCACCAGCGCGATTACGGATAACGTTTAAGTCGGCAATAGCCTGTGCTTCATTTCCCAACTTCTGATTACATTCTGCACGCAAAAGATAGATGTCTGCCAGTCTCCAATACACGTAATCAGCATCTACAGTGCGGTAACTTTTACCACTTGGGGAGTACTGATCGGCGTCGAAGATGGCCTTTCTGAACTTATACATAATGGCATAATCCGTGCCATCTATGTCATGTTGAGTCCCCCACTGATAGAAAAACGCCTGTAAACGCTTGTCTGTTGTATCTGGGAAGAGTGTTTCTACCGTTGACTTGTACAACTGATAAGTGGTTCCAGATGGTAGGTCAGCCAATGTCTGATCTTCTCTTACAGGCCAGCTCACGTAATTCTGCGCTATCTCATTTGGTGAAACGACATTCTCAGAACGTGTTTTATCGAAGTAAAGACTGAAGATAGCCTCTGGATTAGGGCTCTTCTCATTTGACAGATAGGTGCAGAGTTCCTCCGGAGAAGTGCACAACTGGTAGTTACCCACCTTATTATCAATCAGCTCAGTGGCATATTTGACAGCGTTCTGATAGTCCTCCTGCGCATTACCATTCAGATGATAAAGCTCTGTAACACTACCTCTCCACGCATAGAGCTGTGCCAACAAAGCAGCAGCAGTACCCTTTGAAGCCGTCTGACGATTGGTTATTGCATTCCCATTGAGGTCGGTCAGCTTGTCCAACGTAGGCAAAACATCCAATGCTTTCTTAGCATGTTCAATCGCCGTGTTGAGCACTTGCTCCTGAGACGATAGCTCATAAGGTTTGATGATAGAAGAGTTCTCGGTGATGATAGCATCCCCATAACGCTGAGCCAAGAGGAAATAAGAGAGTCCAAGCCCAAACTCTGCCTGTCCAACATGGTAGTTCCGGCGCTCAGGCGACAAGTCTTTCGTCTTATCAATGTTATCCAAAAGCAGGTTCGACTCAAAGATAATATCATAGAAACCTTTCCATGAATACTCACTTGTGACTACTGTTCGTGGGTTCCACTCACGCAATTGTTTACCATCCAATATGTCATCAGCCAACACACCAGCCGTTGCAAAGTCATAATTGTTGCCCACGACGGTGTTGATATAGTATTGAATGGATGTCGTTGTGGCGTTCAATTCCTTCTCCGTATTGAAGGAATTACTATATGTAAGCCCATTCTCAGGCTGCAGATCCAAGTTACAGGAAGAGAGAAGGCAGGCACATAACGAAAGATATATGATTCTTTTCATTTTCAAAATTAGAATTTTAAATTAAGACCCAAGGTAACTTTTCTGCTCAAAGGATACTGTGTTCCGTCGTCTTTTCCTGTATAAGGATTGATGACTTCGGGGTCAACTCCTGAATAATTGGTTATCAAGAAGAGGTTCTCACCACTGAGATAGATATTTGCATCCTTGACGAAAGTACCCTTCAACCAAGTCTTTGGGAACTGATAACCGATGACTAACTGCTTCAGACGCAGGAAGCTGATGTTCTCAATGTTGGAGTCTACATTACCATCAAACTGTCCGATGTAATCCTTATCAGCAAATTCAAGGGAAGGATACTTGGCATTGCGGTTCTCAAGAGTCCAGAAGTCACCCTCGTGAAAGTAGTTCATGATAACACCAAAGTCTTTCGTAAAAGTGAAGGCACTGTTCTTGTACATGTTCATCACCTTACGTCCTATGGTGTAACTGAACAGTACATCAAGGCTCAATCCCTTCCATTCCAAGTGACTGTTCAGGCCACCATACACTGCAGGCAGCGTACTACCAGCATAATAGAGGTCCTTATCATCGATCACACCATCAAAGTTCTGGTCCTTGATCTTACGCCCACCCACACGCAATGGGTTATTAACCGACTGAAAATAGAGTGGCGTAAGCTTTCCGGAAGCATTAGGATACATTGGGATATCCTCCTCCTTCTGTACGATACCCTCATCCTTGAAAGTGTAGATTCCATATACAGGGCGACCCAAAACCTTGTCATTGAGGTCTTCACCATTATAGGTCTTGCGCAGCATATTCTTATTGTGTGAGAGGTTCATTCCCACACTCCAGTTCCAGTTCTTCTTACGAATGATGTCATACTGAGCCTCAAACTCAATACCTTCATTCGAGATTGCTGAGGCATTGTCCCACATGCTTGTTGCCAAGAAGACGTTACCTGGGAGATAAGACTGCATCAGCAGCTTGCTGGAATACTTATAATAATAATCGAGTTTGAGCTTTAAACGATAGTCTAAGAACTGAAGATCGAGGCCAACATCATACTGGTCGCTCTCTTCCCACGTCAGTTTCTTGTTTGCCATGGACTGCGGTATCAAGCCTAATGAGCCATTAAAGACATTACTCTCCTCCATTACGCCCAGCGCAAGGTAAGGTTCTTGGAACTTCTGACCTGATTTTCCCCATGAAGCACGCAGCTTACCGAAGCTTAACCACCAGAATTTCTTCATGAAATGTTCCTCACTGAAAGCCCAACCAAGACCTACAGAAGGGAAAGTACCCCAACGAACGTCCTTGCCGAAGACGCTTGATCCATCCGAACGAACGGACACTTCGGCCATGTAACGTTTCTTATAGTTATATGCAGCACGCCCTAAGAAGCCGACCAATGACTGCTCCTGCTGATTGGTGAGGAAACTTTGTGCGGCTCTTATCGTACCATCATCATTCAAAAGAGATGGCCATCCCTCGCCAGCATACTTGATGGAGTTCGTTGGACCGCCCTTTGCCGTGCCGCTAAGGTTCTGTAACAAGTCGTAATTATACGTCATACCTGCCATCAACTCCAGCTTGTGATCACTTGAAAGTGGTACGTTATAAGTCAGGATATTCTCTGCCTGAATATTTGTCATTGCTATGTTCGATGCATCTACAGCTGACTTGAGGTCATATTTCAGATAGTCGGGTGTGAAAGTGTATACTCGTGTGAAGTAATGATCGAGTGAATAAGTGGATGAAAAGCGCAATCCTTTGAAGATGTTATAGTTCAGACCGATACTCAATCGGACATTATAATTAGAGTTCGTCTTGTCGATATCTTTCAGCTGACGCAGTGCAATCTGCTCTGCTGTACTCCCCTTTCCGGGCAGAAGTGTCGACGTTTGTTTTGGATCAAAGGTCAATCCCTGCACACGACCACCATCAGAACCCGCCTTCTGTGTGGCATAAGTGAGGTTGATACGCGTGAAAGCACTGAGCTTTGTAGACAGGTTGAAGTCGAGATTACTCAACAAACTGTAACGACGGAAGTTAGAACTAATCATGATACCCCTTTCATCATAGATACCAGCATTGACCATATACCTTATATTGTTCGTACCTCCAGCCAACTGCAGGTCGGCTTTCGTCACCCGACCAACACGGAAAGCGTATTTCCACCAGTTGGTTCTATTATTATAAAAGGTGTTCAAAGAGTCTTGGGCAATAGCCGGCAAACGACGATCGGGGTCGAGGACCCTACCATTGCGCCACAGATAATCATATGCGCCATCATTGTCAGCATCCCATCCATACGAGTCCTTATAGGATCCAGGAAAAACAATTTTGTCCGTAAGATAGTCATAATGTGCCTCACGCTGGCTCTTTGCAAGGAGCAAGGCAATGTCGCGCTCACCTTTACCCATGGTCTGCATTGGCGTGCTTGGCAACCATGAAAGCGACTGAGACACGTTGACACTCACTTCAGACTTGCCTGATTTTCCTTTCTTTGTCGTGATAAGGATAACGCCATTACCTGCACGTGAACCATAGAGGGAGGCAGAAGCGGCATCTTTCAGCACCTGAACAGACTCGATACTTGAAGGATCAAGACCAGCCAAGGGATTGATTCCACCTGTAGCCTCTGACGCACTGCCCCACACAGGAATACCATCAATGACGTAGAGAGGTGTTCCGTCGTTGATACCCTTCTGGTTCAGCGAACTGAAACCACGTATCGTGATGCGTGAACCGCCACCGCCAGGTGATCCGGAGAGGTTGCTCACGTCGACACCAGCCATACGTCCCTGTAGTAAGTTCTCAATACTTGCCGTTGGAGCCTTCTGTAAATCCTCTGGTTTAACGGACGTTATCGCACCCACCTGCTCGCGCGTGTTACGCTTACCATAGGCAATTACTGTCACTTCGCCCAAGGAATGAGCCGAAGAGACAAGGACAACATTCAGGTCTTTCCCTGCATGACCTTTCAAAGTCTTTGGTTCAAAGCCCACACTTGATATGGTTATGTTCGCTTCCTGCTGATCAAGAGGCATGGAGAAATTGCCATCAATGTCAGCTATAACACCCTTTGATGTCCCTTTTATCTGCACAGTAGCAAAGGGAACACCCAGTCCGTCCTTGTCCTTAACGGATCCTTTAAGCACGAACTGTCCTTGTTTAGCATCCTGCATCTTAAAAACGTTGATGACATTCCCGTCAACATTGTGCATGAAATGCGTATGTGATAAAAGGCTCTCTACAGCACTCAGTTCGTCGACATCATCGAACGAGATGGTGAGAAGTAGAGAATCATTCTTCACGTCGTCGGAATAATTTATTTTGTAATCGCCCTTTGTTGCAAGGAAATCCAGGATATCAGCCACACTCTTATCCTTAAACGAGATTGAGAACGGCTTACCTGGCACCTGCGAGAATGCCGGAGTAGTCCCAATGAGGACCAAGAAAAAGGTCATTAGGATTACTACTGATGGTAACCTTCGGGTGAGACTTAACACATGATGATACTTCATGGTAGGTTTGTTATTAATTTAATAAATTTATAATTCGTATATGACAAATGGTAATATTGTTAATTAACCATGCTTAGTGGTATCGTAATCATGGGAGAGCTACTATCTTCCAATCTTAAGCTAACAATGATTCCAAAATGAATTTTTTCTGCAAATTTAAACATATCTTTTGGTAATGCGAAGAAAATATGTATTTTTTTTTATGAATATCAGCAATCATCCAAATTAACAGAGTTTGCACTGCCATCATTATACTTGGCACAAACTCTGTAGCCGTATGATTGACTAACAGAAAAGAATTACTATGAATCTGACTGTATTTCGGATATTCATTTTATTTTAAGCCTTATAATTTGGGGTGAGGAAACCTTAGCTGGTAAAAAAATACTCTTTTGCCTTGTAACACACCCTTTTACAATGCAACTGCCGCATGATGGAATTGCGCTTCATTGTGGCAGGAAGAAGGGATGTTGCGTGGGAATCGTGGGAATCGAGCGAAAAGTGAATAATAATAACCTTAAAATAACGATAGTTTGAGAATATTTGCTTACCTTTGCAAGGTTAATGCAGGTTGATGCATCATGGATGAAAAGATGTTTTCGCTTTTAAGTCAAATACAATATCCCCCAGATCTTAGGAAGCTCAAAGTGGCGCAGCTTCCGGAGTTGTGCCGTGAGTTGCGGCAAGACATTATTGACGAGGTGTCTGTCAATCCCGGTCATCTCGCTTCCAGTCTTGGCGTGGTGGAGCTCACGGTAGCCCTTCACTATGTGTTTGACACACCGGAAGACCGTATTGTGTGGGACGTAGGCCATCAAGCTTATGGCCATAAGATTCTTACAGGCCGTCGTGACCAGTTCTATACCAACCGTCATCTTGGCGGTATCCGTCCTTTCCCCACGCCATTGGAGAGTGAATACGACACGTTCACGTGCGGACATGCCTCCAACAGCATCTCTGCGGCACTCGGTATGGCTGTGGCGGCAAAGCGGACGGGACATCCCGGCAGGCACGTCGTGGCGGTCATTGGCGACGGCGCCATGAGCGGCGGACTGGCTTATGAGGGTCTCAACAATGTGTCGTCAACGCCCAACGACATGCTTATCATCCTCAACGACAACGATATGTCCATTGATCGTGCCGTGGGAGGAATGGAGAAGTATCTCATTAATATTGATGTCAACGAGACCTATAACCGCCTTCGTTTCAAGGCCTCACAGTGGCTGCGAGGTAAGGGCTATCTTAACGATGACCGTCGCAAGGGTATCCTCCGCCTGAACAATGCACTCAAGAGCGCGCTCGCCCATCAGCAGAACATCTTTGAGGGCATGAACATCCGTTACTTCGGACCGTTTGAGGGTCACGATGTGATGGAGCTGGTGCGTGTGCTGAGACAGATTAAGGACATGAAAGGTCCCAAGCTACTCCATCTGCACACCGTCAAAGGCAAGGGCTACTCCCCTGCTGAGAAGGATGCTACAGTGTGGCATGCCCCTGGTCGTTTCGATGCTGCCACAGGTGTGCGCATCGCTGAGAACGGTGACGGACAGCCATTGAAATACCAGGAAGTCTTCGGCCGGACGCTGTTGGAACTGGCCAGACAGAATCCGCAAATCGTGGGGGTCACACCAGCTATGCCCTCAGGTTGCTCCATGAACATTATGGCCAAGGAAATGCCCGACCGCGTCTTCGACGTGGGCATTGCCGAGGGGCATGCTGTGACTTTCTCAGGCGGTATGGCAAAGGACGGATTACTGCCTTTCTGCAACATCTACAGTGCCTTTTCCCAGCGGGCCTATGACAATATCATACATGATTTAGCTATCCTCAACCTACCTGTCGTGCTCTGTCTCGATCGCGCGGGGCTCGTGGGGCAGGACGGTCCCACTCACCACGGAGCTTTTGACATGGCCGCACTTCGTCCGATACCCAATCTTACCATTGCCGCACCGATGTGCGAGCACGAGCTTCGACGGCTGATGTACACGGCCCAATTGCCCGGAAAGGGAACCTTTATCATCCGTTATCCGCGGGGAAGGGGCGTCTATCCTGTTTTGAAAGAGGAGGACTGGCGCTGTCCGCTCACGGAGATTCCCGTGGGAACGGGCCGTTGTCTGCACAAAGGATCAAAGGTGGCGGTCATTACTATCGGGCCGATAGGAAATGAGATTGCGAACATTATATCAGACTTCGAGGAGAAACATGCAGAAAGCACAGGCTGGATAGCGCATTACGATCTGCGCTTCCTCAAACCGTTGGACGGAGACCTGCTGACGGCAATAGGCTGCAAATTCAGAAAGATCATTACGGTGGAAGACGGGGTTCGTAATGGCGGTATGGGCTCAGCTGTACTCGAATGGATGGCCGATCACGGCTATTCACCTAAGATTGTGCGCCTCGGATTGCCTGATACCTTTGTGGAGCATGGCACGGTGGAGGAGCTGCGGAAGGTGTGCGGCATTGACAATGATAGTATTTGTGAAGTGATAGAAAAGTTATTATGAAGATCATCATCACTGGTGCTTATGCCATCGGTACCCATCTGGCGAGGTTGCTCTCCCGCAATCAGGAGGAGATAACGATTATCGACGACGATCAGGAACGCCTTGACAGGATAGGTGCCGACTATGACTTGCTCACGCTTTGCGGCTCCGCCTCAAGCGTGAGAACCCTGCGCGAGGCGGGAACAGAGAATGCCGACCTCTTCATTGCTGTGTCACCTGATGAGAACGCGAACATCAACAGCTGTATTCTGGCTCATGCTCTCCATGCCAGGAAGACCGTGGCCAAGGTTAACGACGCTGAGTACGTGGAAGATGATGTACGCCAGTTCTACAAGGACTTGGGTGTTGACCAGCTCATTTACCCCGAAATATTGGCAGCCAAAGAGATTATCAATGGCCTGAAAATGTCGTGGGTGCGTCAGCGTTGGGATGTACATGGTGGCGCGCTGGTGATGCTTGCCATCAAGCTGCGCGACAATTGCCAGATCCTTAACCAACCACTGAAAGACCTTTGCGGCCCTGATGATCCTTACCATGTGGTGGCTATCAAGCGCCACCAGGAAACTATTATCCCAGGTGGTAACGATGAGTTGCGCTGTCTTGACCTCGTCTACTTCATGACCATGAAGCAATATATCCCTTATATCCGGCAGATTACAGGAAAAGAGAGCTATACCGACGTGCACAATGTAATGTTTATGGGAGGCGGCATGACGGCAGTACGCACCCTGCAGTCGTTGCCAGAATATATGAATGCCAAGATCATAGAGATAAATCCCGATCGTTGTGAGGAACTCAATGAGCTCATAGAGGATAAGACGCTCGTCATTGAGGGCGACGCGCGCGACACCAATCTCCTTGAAGACGAGGGCATTAAGAATACTCAGGCCTTTGTGGCATTGACGGGCAATGCGGAGACCAATATTCTGGCCTGTCTTACGGCCAAGCGTCTCGGCGTCCGCAAAACCGTGGCCGATGTGGAGAACCTTGATTATGCCTCGATGGCCGAGGGACTTGACATCGGTACCATCATCAATAAGAAAGCCATTGCTGCCAGCCGTATCTATCAGCTCATGCTTGATGCCGATGTGCTCAACGTCACATTCCTTATGTCGGCCAATGCTGATGTGGCGGAGTTTGTGGCAAAAGACGACTCCAAGGTTATCAAACTGCCCGTGAAAGACCTCCGGTTGCCACAGGATGTAACGATTGGCGGACTGGTACGAAACGATAAAGGTATGTTAGTTAACGGCAATACGCAGATAGAAGCGGGCGATCATGTTGTAGTATTCTGTCATGGTGTGAACATGAAGGCTCTGGAGAAATACTTCAATTCTCCCAGAAAAATAGAAAAGATAGGCAGGGAACTGCTTGGCAGGTTGTCATTATGATCAATTTCAAAATCATCTTCAGTATCCTTGGAGGCTTGCTGTATCAGGAGGCCGTATCAATGCTCATCTGCATGGGTGTGGCACTTTGGTTTGGTGAGGATGATATCCTGCTTTTTGCTGCCTCGGCAATTCTTACTGTCTTTGCCGGTGTGATGCTGCGTTTCTATGGCCGAAACGCCACCAACAGTCTCTCACGGCGTGACGCCTATCTGCTGGTCACGCTTATTTGGGTGGTCTATTCGTTCTTTGCCACCTTGCCTTTTCTATTAGGTGGTTACCTTCATAGTTTTACGGACGCTTACTTTGAGGCAATGTCGGGCTTTACCACTACGGGTGCGACTATCATTGACGATGTGGAGGCTTTACCCCACGGCATTCTCTTTTGGCGGTCGCTCACGCAGTGGGTTGGCGGCTTGGGCATTGTGTTTACGGTGATTGCCGTCATTCCCTCAGTGGCAGGTAGCAGTGCCAGCATTCGTGTGTTTGGAGCCGAGTCTACGGGGCCTTTTAAGTCAAAGCTACAGCCCAGGCTTTCCACCAGTGTGCGCTATATTTGGATGGTCTATCTCCTTATCAGTGTGTGTTGCTTTCTGAGCTATATGGTGTTTGGTATGAATTGGTATGAGGCCGCTAACTATACCATGACGTCGGTGGCTACAGGTGGCTTCTCCATCAACAACAATTCGACAGAAGCGTTCCATTCTCCGGCTCTGGAATATGTCACCACATTCTTTTGTTTCCTTTCCGGTACCAATTTCACATTGCTCTATACGACAGTCTTCAAGCGGAAAGTGAAAGCGTTGTTTCGTGATTCAGAGTTTCGCTTTTACATCCTTATAGTGGCGGGGGCTACTGCTTTCATCATGTGTGAGCTTATCTTCCGCAACCATTATGCTATTGAGCATGCCTTTCGCTCGGCTGTCTTTCAAGTGGTGTCGTTCATGACGACGACAGGCCTTTTCAATGACAATGCCGGCGTCTGGCCACATGTGACGTGGGTGGTTCTGGCTGTGTGTATGTTTTTCGGCGCCTGCTCCGGCTCCACCGCAGGAGGACTTAAGTGTGTGCGTTGCGTGATGATTCTCAAGGTATTGCGCAATGAGCTTGTTCAGCGCATTCACCCTAATGCCGTGCTTCCGTTGAAGATCAGCGACCAGAATGTGCCTGACCGCCAGCGGGTGTCACTGCTAGCTTTTGTAACGGCTTATCTGATGCTTTTCTTCATCTTCGCCTTCATCATTATCGCTGCAGGCGTGGATAATACTAATGCCATCACGATTTGTTTGAGCTGCTTGAGCAATGTGGGGCCGACATTAGGCACGGAGATAGGCCCGACGATGTCGTGGTCGCAGTTGCCCGATTTTATCAAATGGTTTTGCTCATTCATGATGCTGGTGGGACGCTTGGAGATATTCACGGTGTTGGTTGTGCTTACACCGGCATTTTGGAATAAGAATAAATAATTCAGAATAGATATTCATAAGAACGATGGAAGCATTAAAATTTAGTCCGTTATTGAAACAGACACTCTGGGGTGGCAATAAAATCATCCCTTTTAAACATTTGGACAGTAATCTGCAAAATGTGGGTGAAAGCTGGGAGATCTCGGGTGTCCCTGGCTCTGAGACTACAGTCAGTGGCGGACGGTTTGACGGCAAACGGCTCAGTGAAGTTGTCAGCATCTTGAAAGGAAATTTAGTTGGAGAAGACAATTACAAGCGTTTTGGAAATGAGTTTCCTTTGCTGATTAAGTTTATTGATGCACAGCAACCATTGTCTATCCAGGTGCATCCCACTGACGAAACTGCCCACGAGCTGGGTTATGAGCGTGGAAAAACGGAGATGTGGTATGTGATGAAGTCGGACAAGGATGCCAATTTGCTTGTTGGTCTGAGAAAGGAGATTACCCCCGAGCAATATGTGCAAATGGTGGAGGATGGCTCCATTGTTGATGCCTTGGGCCATTATGACGTAAAGGAGAACGATTGCTTCTTCCTGCCATCGGGGCGTATTCATGCCATTGGCAAGGGTTGTTTCCTATGTGAGATACAGCAGACTTCTGACGTGACCTTCCGTATTTACGACTTCAAACGTAAGGACAAGGACGGAAACTATCGTCAATTGCACACGAAGGAAGCTGCGATGAGTATCAACTATCAGGTCTTCCCTGACTATAGACAAGCGTATGTGCCGGAGAAAAACCGCGGCGTGTCGTTGGTGCAGTGCCCGTTTTTTAAGACCTTTGTCTATGATTTAGACCAGCCGCTGACACTTGATGTGGAGGCTCTCGATTCTTTTGTCATCACCATTGTGGTGGATGGAAGCGGAAAGATGACCGACGACGAAGGACATGTTTATGAGGTGTCAGCTGGTGATTCTCTGCTCTTCCCTGCTACGACAAAGGAAATCAAGACAGAAGGAAGGTTAAGATTTTTAGAGACCTATGTATAATAACGATAAAGGTAAAAAGGCAAAAGGGTAAAAGGAGTGTTATCCTTTCTACCCTTTTGCCTTATTATCCTTTTGTTTTTACTCTTCCTTGATTTTGTCCATAATCTGCTTTTCAATCTCCTCGCAGAGCTCGGGATTGTCCTTAAGCAACTGCATGGTGGCATCGCGGCCTTGTCCAAGCTTCGAGCCATTGTAGGAGAACCAGCTTCCACTCTTGCTCACAATGTCTTGCTCCACACCGAGGTCAAGGATTTCACCAACCTTATTGATGCCTTGTCCGAAAAGAATATCGAACTCAGCTTTGCGGAATGGCGGTGCTACCTTGTTCTTCACAACCTTGACCCGCACATGGTTACCATACACGTTGTCGCCATCCTTCAGACTTGTGACTCGGCGAATGTCAATTCTCACGCTGGCATAGAACTTCAGCGCATTACCACCTGTCGTGGTCTCAGGATTACCGAACATCACGCCAATCTTTTCACGCAGCTGATTGATGAAGATGCAGCATGTATTGGTCTTTGAAATGGTACCGGTGAGTTTACGCAGTGCCTGACTCATCAGTCGAGCCTGCAGACCGACGGCTGAATCACCCATTTCACCCTCAATCTCTTTCTTTGGAGTGAGTGCAGCCACGGAGTCGACCACGAGAATATCCACTGCCGAAGAGGATATGAGCTGGTCTGCGATCTGCAGTGCCTGCTCGCCATTGTCGGGCTGTGAAATCCACAGATTGTCAACATCCACACCTAACTTCTCAGCATAAAAGCGGTCGAAGGCATGTTCTGCGTCGATGAAAGCGGCAATGCCACCGCGTTTCTGCGCCTCTGCGATGGCGGTGATGGCAAGTGTCGTCTTACCTGATGATTCTGGACCATAAATCTCAATGATTCTGCCGCGCGGGTATCCGCCTACACCTAACGCTATGTCAAGGCCGATGGAGCCTGTGGGAATGACGTCTACATTCTCCACTTTCTCATCGCCCATCCGCATGATAGAGCCTTTACCAAAGTCTTTCTCTATCTTACTCATGGCAGCCTGCAAGGCCTTCATCTTCGCCTGCTTCTCCGCCTTCTGCTGTTCTGCCTGCTCGGCAGCTATCTGTTCTTCTGTCTTAGCCATTGTGGTTTTTCCTTATTAGTAGACATCTTAAGCCAATGAAGTCTATTTTGCGTACTTGTGCTCAATATGTCTATTTTGCCTATAACTCAATATCTTTATCAAACTCCTCATGCCAGGGTAGCCCTTGCTTACCGAGTTCTTCGAGGAACGGGTCTGGGCTAAACTCCTCAACATTGAATACTCCTGGCTTCTTCCAAATACCTTTGAGTAGCATCATGGCACCGGTCATGGCGGGCACGCCCGTGGTATAACTCACACCCTGCATGCCTGTCTCCTTGTAAGCATTCTGATGCTTGCAGTTGTTGTATATATAATAGGTATGTTCCTTGCCGTCTTTGATTCCACGGATGCGGCAGCCGATGCTTGTCTCGCCGTCGTAATTCTTGCCGAGATCCTGCGGATTGGGCAGCACGGCCTTGAGAAATTGCAGTGGCACAATGTTTACCTTCACCGTCTTCGTTGGGTCGTCGGCAAGTGGCGCTTCATAGACAATGGGATCGATGCGCCCCATGCCTGTGTCCTCAATGACGCGCAAGTGTGTGAGATATTCTTGTCCAAAGGTCATCCAGAAGCGCCCGCGTTTGATGGTAGGATAGTTCTTCACGAGGCTTTCCAACTCCTCATGGTGCATCAGATAGCTGTCGCGAGGCCCGATGTTGGGGTAGGTGATGTCGCGGTGAACAGCGAGAGGAGCCGTCTCAATCCATTTGCCGTTCTCGTAATAGAGGCCTTTCTGAGTGATCTCGCGGATGTTGATCTCAGGATTAAAGTTCGTGGCAAACGCCTTATGGTGGTTGCCAGCATTGCAGTCAACGATATCGAGATAGTGGATCTCATCAAAATAGTGCTTTGCGGCATAGGCTGTGAACACTTGCGAGACGCCAGGATCGAAGCCGCAGCCGAGAATGGCAGTGAGCCCTGCTTTCTCGAAGCGGTCCTTGTAAGCCCATTGCCAGGAGTACTCAAAGTGCGCCTCATCTTTTGGCTCATAGTTAGCTGTGTCAAGGTAATGGCATCCACAGGCCAGGCAGGCATCCATGATGCTTAGATCTTGATAGGGCAGGGCGAGATTGATTACAAGGTTCGGCCTGTAACTGTTGAAGAGCTGCTTGAGCTGCTCCACATCGTCGGCATCAACCTCCGCCGTCTTGATGTCCATGGTGTAGCCTTTGGCGTGAATAGCGTCCACGAGACGGTCGCATTTTTCCTTGTGGTGGGAAGCAATCATCAGCTCTCCGAACACGTCTGTATTCTCTGCGATCTTAAAGGCGCACACCGTTGCGACGCCTCCGGCTCCGATCATTAAAACTTTGTTGCTCATTTTATCATGTTATTAGTCATTTTTATTCCTGTCGCGGGCGGTCACGGCCGTCATCCTCGCTGTGCGTCGCTATTGTTCCGGATGGATCTCGCCGGCCTTGATGCCCAATGCATTCATCAGCGAGTAGCCCAGTATCTCTTGCCTGAAGTTGCCGCCAGCCATAGGCTGCATAGCGAAGATCGTGATATGCTTGTCTTCAGGAGCATTGCGCAGAGCGGCAGCAAGCTCTTCATAGATCGTACCCTGCTCACCATTGGGGATGATCATGAGGCGTTTCACCTCATCATGTCCCAGCACCATGCTGACGGTGTCAAGCATATAGTCGTCCTTGCTCACCACATCGCCCACAGCGTAGGCATTGACAAGAAATTCACCTAAAGTCTTGTCGTTGAACGCCTGGCCGTTAAGCTCTGTCTCAAATATGGAGGGGGTGAAGTTGCTCAGCTTTGGGTGCTGTTTCTCATGAACGAGCACGAGTTGCGTCTCATGGGCTTTGCCATCAGCGCGCAGCCCGCCGTCGAGCGCAATGTCTACAGCCCACTGGCTTAGGTCGGCTTTGGCGATACGGCGGCCTAACATACGTTCAAACTGCACTGACAGCTGGAAAGCAACATAATCGATGTAGTCGGCATCGGCGAGGATTATATTCTCGCTGAGCCTGACGTTGTGGGCTTCTTCAGAATTCATCTTAATATAATCTGTGTTTTAGCCAAGATTTAGCTCATATTGTTTGCAAAGATAATGAAAAGCCCTTGAAATTTCGAAGAAAAGTACTTTTTATTTTTGATACTTATATTTTCTTTCGAGGATAATTCGTAATTTTGTATCAAACTATAATTATTAATATAAATATCATTCAATTGCGCTAATGTCAACACTATCTCTTGCGATCATTATTGTGTTTGTAGCGGGCTATCTTTTCATAGCCTTAGAAAGCGTGACCAAAGTCAATAAGGCTGCCGTCGCCCTGCTCATGTTTGTTGTCGTGTGGACACTCTACATGCTCAACCCCGGCTATTTCGTTTCGCTGATGCATCCCCAGTTTTTAGATGTCCTGAAGCTGGAGCATCCCGAACTCGGGAGCCACGTGGACCCGGTTCTTATCTTTGTCACCGATATCATTCAAGGCCATCTCGGCGACACGGGCACAACGCTGTTCTTCCTCATGGGTGCGATGACCATCGTTGAAGTCGTTGATCAGAACGGCGGTTTCGATTGGGTGCGCCGTGTGATGCACACTAAGAGCAAGCGGACTTTGCTGTGGCGCATCGCCTTTATGACGTTCTTTCTCTCGGCTATCCTTGACAATATGACCACCTCTATCGTGATGATCATGATTCTCCGCAAACTCGTGCCGCAGCATAAGGACCGCATTATCTATGCCGCACTGGTCATTATTGCAGCCAACAGCGGTGGGGCCTTCTCACCTATCGGCGATGTGACGACTATCATGCTGTGGAATAAGGGGCTTATCACCGCTGCAGGTGTCATTGGTGAGATATTTGTTCCATCCCTCATCTCCATGATCATTCCTGCCCTCATCTTGCAGATGGCGCTGAAAGGCAATCTCGATGACGGTACGGAGCCGGCAGTGGTTACCCAGGCTCCAGCCCAGGAACTTGGTGATTTCCAGCGCAAGGTAGTGTTCTGGATTGGTGTTGGCGGTCTGATGTTTGTGCCTGTGTTCAAGAGCATTACTCATCTTCCACCTTTTGTAGGCATTTTGCTTGTACTGAGTGTGCTGTGGATTGTCACCGAGGTATTCTATGCAAAGCTGCAGAGTGAGAAAGATACAAGAAAGAAACGTGTGGTCAACCTTATCCGCAACATTGATATGAGCACCATTCTCTTCTTCCTTGGAATTCTGATGGCTGTGAGTTGTCTTGAGGAGATCGGCGCGCTTTCGGCGGTGGGCAAGGGCTTGAACGTGACGTTCAATGGCAATCATTTCATGGTCACAGGTATTATAGGGGTGCTTTCCTCTATTATCGACAATGTGCCGTTGGTGGCAGGCTGCATGGGAATGTATCCCATACAGGCCGTGGGTGACTTTGCCGCTGACGGAATCTTCTGGCAACTGCTGGCCTACTGTGCCGGAGTGGGCGGCTCCTTGCTGATCATCGGTTCAGCTGCCGGCGTAGTCGTCATGGGATTGGAGAAAATTACGTTTGGCTGGTATATGAAGCATGTGAGTTGGATTGCATTTGTGGGCTATTTGGCAGGCATTCTCAGCTATTATGTCATTAGGGAGTTTATTTTCACTATACCGCTGTGACTCTGAGAGGATGGGAGACATGTTGTGGCTTATCTCCCATCCTTAGGGATTAAGAGGATAGACATTCAAAAGATTGACAGATATCCTCGGCTCTTCCGTTAAATGCATCCAGGATTTTGTTACCTTATAGTAATTTGTAAAGCAATCTTCATCTAATATCTTAGGGATCTTATTGATCTCTACTCTTCCACTATCTGCCCGAAGCTCTTCCAATAGGTTACTGACATGTACTTTTCCTTGCAGCCTTTAGGTACATACAATATGCTTCCACTGCGGTCAATGTCACCGTCCTGATTTAATGATGGTGGTGTGTCCAACCTTATGTGCAGTTCCTTTACACGAAGACCTTTTAAGGCATCCGCATCCATATATTTTATCGATTTGGGAATGAACAGGCTTTTCAAAACGCCACCTGTATTAAATGGCTCCTCATATATCGCCTTTAGTTTTGAGTCTGCAGGAATCACGATTTCGTCTATCTTAGGCGAGCTGGCGAATGCCCTTGACCTTATGCGCTCCAAACTTGCTGGCAGAACAACAGTCTTGAGATTCTTGCAGTCAGCAAAAGCCTCCTCGTTAATTGTCTTAATGCCTTTGGGAAGCAAGATCCTCGACAGATGGGAGTTGAAGAACAGCCTTTCGTCAATATTGAACTCGTAAGAATAGCCCGTGAAATCGCACGCCGACATATCCAGCGTATCAAGAGACAGCCGGCCTATTTTAGCGGCATATTCAACGTCCTGGGGTGCTGGACTGCCTATCATTGTAAGGCTTCTCAGCCGTGAGAGATTATCCTCATTCCTTCCCAACAACACCTCAATTATTTCAGGTATGTTTAAGTTTATAGTTTCCTTACTATTAAAAGTGCGTGGCTCCTGTCTCACCTCGAGGATGGAACTGTGGTTGTCCAGACTATCGTCAAAGACTCCTAAGGTAAAGGAAGCGGAACGGCCAAGACCAGTGTTCAACCCGCACATGAAAGGAAACTCCAAGGTCTTTCCCTCACTACATTTTTTCTTCCCGTATTGACCTTTTATGCTCACCCAGTCTTTGTTGACTTCCCTTGTATTATTGCCAGAACCGATTAGTTCGTGTACTCTACCAATGGTAAACGAAGAGTTGGCTCGGACAGGAACCATGAAAACTCCGCCTGTATTCTTGATATAAAGAACGGGGTTATTGAAATATGCCAGTTTATATGGCTTCTGATTCACTTTCACGACATAGTTGCCTCGCGATGAAGATATGTTCACTGTAGCTTTCCGGGCAAAGAGAGACGTGTCGGAAGGCGCACATTTAATATGAATACCCGGGGCTCCCGTAACAGAATCCGTACATTCTGTAGCTGAACACCATTTGCCAGTACCGGATGAATAGTTGACGTCAACGCTATACCCGTTGGCCTTAAGAAAGACAACAGTGGTGTCCACACCGTTTGGTCCGATATTGAGACCATTGGCAAGGATCTCCTCCGTCACTGGATTTATCGTCTCGTCTTCACTTTCCTTGCACGAGGAAAAGGTAAGAGCAGCAACTGTAAGAAATAAGATTACATTTCTTGTATTCATAAACCAATAATTTTAAAAGTTCTTGTTACTGTTCCAAGACTAATGTTCTTATACGTACAATTAGCGTCAAACCAGTCTCTGAGGCCATATTCATCCAGAACGTAGTCACCTTCCAGATCATCCTCGTATACAGTAAACGCTATCTTGCTCTCTTTATTGTATATAAACTTTAAGTTAAGATTGCTGTTTCCGAACCAGTGCATATTGTTAAAGTCCACTGTTATGGTCTCACATAATGGGTCTAATATTTGTGGATTATACCGTCCGTAGACATTTGACTTAATTTCTATGTCGAAGACTTTCTTCATTTCTTCGGCAATCTTGGAGGCCTTGGCAAAAAATACATCATTGTCGTTATTCTTCAAAAGCTCCTCATCTGTCAGATTCTTGTCGTTCGGCTCAATTAGTATTATTTTGTCTCCTTGCCGTGTATTCAATATTGCTGCTATACCATACAAAGCCTTATTATACTTCGAGGAATATCTAACGTAATATCTTGAAATCTCAATGAAAGTAGAGAAAAACTTATTGAAACTGTCCAAATATCCCTCGGAAGTAAGCTCTAACCGTTTTTTATAGTTGTCCTCCAATACCACATCACTTATATGGAGAAGTCCTCCGTCCCCAATGGACACGATGGAATGCGTATTTTCATTATCCAATGACTGGGCCCAGGAAGACATGTCCATAGACGACTTATGTATGTCAAGAAGCCTGTCCGCTGTCTCGATACCATGCTTGCCTCCAAATGTGTTAATGCTTGTGTAACATTCGTCAAGGAACTTTTTCCTTCCAGAAATAACGCCTGAGCTATTTCCAATCTTTAGGCTGTCAAGACTGATGTTGCCCGAATATTTCTTAATCTTGAAATCTATAGAAGCATTTATTTCCTGATCCATGAGTTTCTCCTTGTCCTTGACGCTTATGGACGATCTTGCCAGTCCGGCATACAAAGCCGTGATCTTTCCGCCTGTCAAGTAATCCGCCATGATAAAATCCCCATAGCTGCCCAAAAGTTTACCAGCAGGCGAGCCATAAAGATTTTTCATGAAAGATTTTGTCAGACAAGCCAATGCGTAAGCATGAAGAGAACTTTCCGATGGATTTAACTTAAACTCGGAATTGTAGTAAGCAATATCTGCCTCTCCATATACAGCATGAATGGAGTCGCTAATGTAGGAAGAGAATACTTTCGTGTTTTTATGCCTGCGTCCAATCTTGATGATATGAAGTATATTGAGGCTGAATCCCGATGATGACTTCTTTAAGTATTGCGACTTTTGTATAAAGTCATCATAGCTGGTGTATGAGAAGCTGTTTATCGAAGATGTGCCTATATGATTTTTGGTTATAAACTTCGGATCATAATCTGAAACCTTGTCTATGTCTATAACAGGGAAACCTACATTATGCGGATCACCTAAAATCGTATTGCCAATTTTATATGAATATCCTAACAACTCTCCGGAATTCCCATTTTTATCGTCATTAGCGGTCGCGCGCGTAGACGAAAGAAGTTCATAATCAGACCAGTGCGTTTTAACGTTCGGGAGATTTGAATTTCTCTCTTGATAAACAGTATCTTGTATTTCTTGTATTGCAGTGCTCTTTATAGCGTTGCCACTTTCCCGTTCAGCAACTTCAGAGCAAGATACAAGAACCATCACGAAAAAGGAAAATAATGGAAAATTACGCATTCTCATTTCTTCACTATTTTGAAAGATTTTGCAGCAGCTGAGGCAAAGACCTCCTCACCGGTTACCACATCAAAAAATCTTGTTAACTTCACAGCGTCTATCAAGTCAGAGTCGGGTATTACGAAGCCTTCCCATGTTCCTGTGAATTTTATTTCACGATCATTGTATTTAGCATATGCTGTATATGGGACCTCAACCTTATAAGATGTTAATTCCAAATAAATAGAGATTAGATATTTACCTGCCCTTGAGGGTACACGTCCTTTGACAGTATAAGTCCTATTAGAATAGACATCTTGATAACCTGAGGTGATGTATCTTATTTTGCGGGTATTTCCATCCAACAACAGAGCCTTCCTTGCCAGAACTGTCGGCATTTGGAACCATGTGGTAGTGTTTAAGTCGAATCTTATATTGCTCCGATACTGCTGGAACCAGCTTCTCTCTGTAACACGAATATTGACATCTTCATAGAATATACTATCTGGCTTACCCTTATAAACCCTATCTAATTTTATTTTATAAGGAGCAGCATCTGTAACCTTGGCATTCTCAAAATCAAAGTCCACCTTGTTGACTGTAAACACATCTAGAGGTTTCACAAGAAATTTCTGCTGATTTTTTCCTGTATATTCAGCAAAACGAACCTCATCGTTGTCGTTCACGTTCAAATAATAATTGAATACCGACCACATATTATTAGGGTCTTTCTGACCAAGCAACATCTCATTCTCTATGCTGAAATATCCATCTGTGTTGGTAGGTTTTAAATCCCAGCTGACAAAAAGATTGGAGAATTCATCCTTAGAGGAGGACATCATAATATTGATGTTCGGAGTTTTATTATAGTGTCCGACAGTAAGCGGCGTTTGGGACGATTCAGAATACAACAGATAGGGGATGCCTGCCGAAGCTGGCAAGATCTTGATATAGAAGCGTTGGGCTTTATCTGCCTCGTTCTTCTTGTCTGTGAGTTTCACTTCTGCTTTGGTACCTGAACAATACAGATACCTTCTGCTCTTATCCTTACCGGACTCCAGCACTTCTATCCTTACCGGCAGCTCTCTTATAGCAAACATATTGCTATTAAAATTTGCATCATAGTTTGCTCTCTGCTGACTAATCCTGCGAAGACGCTTGCCAGCTTTTGTCCGTAAATTCAAGAGATACCTCACAGAGTCGTTTATTTCAAGCGGGCTAATGCTGTCAGCACCGGCCATCGTTGCCCTTGTCGAAGGGGTAATAGAGGTTTGAGCCTCTGACAGAAGTGGTACTTCATTCTTATTCAGTTCTGCGCCATCAGAACAAGAGAAGAGTACGGTCACCATGATAAAAGCGAAAATGTAATAAATGTGCTTCATTGTTATGTTTTAGTTTATGTTAAATTCAAAAGTGCGAATAATCTTGTTGTAGAGTTATCTTATGCAAGCAACTATGTACAAGACAAGTGGTCTTTCGTGACTGTCTCATAGGACTATTTAAAAAACAGCAATATTCCCTCGTAGGTTACATTACTTAGAGCTATGCTCACGGTATATTCACCTTCTGCCAAGCTTTGTGCATTTAAAGCAATAGCCCCATCTCCATCTATATTGGCAGCTGTAGAGCCAACGATGCTTCCCTTGGTATCATAAATGTACATCCAGACCATTCCATAATATCTCTGAATGTGCACATTCACAACACTATCATCGTAGTCTACCTTTACTCTTGTTGCTGATGGCATTCTCATCCCCCCGCGTTGAAACAATCCACTTCGTCTCAGAACAACAGGTTTAGGATACACGCTAACACAGCACATTAGTGCTAAAAGAGAAAGTAATAAAATCCTTTTCATTTACTTTTAATTCTTGATCGCAAAGTTAGGTCATAATTAGCCTGCTTCCAAATTTTATGTATCTAAAAATGACTTTTCTGTAGATTGCTTATAAATTGCTAATACCCAATGTTTTACATACCTTTTGTCTCTAATTCCATATCTAAAAATGATAATTTGCGATGTTTTTAATAGTTCTCAATGAACTCTTTTGTTGAATCATCGCCACTCTTTAATCCTATTTTAGACTTTATGAGGAAGAGTTTTTGCCTTACTGAAGAATCCTTGATATGATAGATCTCAGCTATGCGGTGAACAGGCAACCGTAGTCTGATAAGCATAAGAAAATGGATGTCTTTCTGTGTAAGGAAAGGAAATTGCTTTTTTATCCTCGTGACAAACTGTCCGTCAGCATTGTCTAAGAAGGTTTCTAATTCTTCCCAATCTTCATTGTTCAGGACAACAGTTATCTTCTTACCGTCTATTATGTCTTCTCTATCCCCTGCTTTTAATTTTTTGACGATATCCACCTTCTTGAGGAGGAAGCTGCGGATATTTGTTATTTGAAGATTTTTGCTCTTGGTCTCCATCAGGTGCATTAATTTTTCTTTCTTTGCCTTGTTTACAACAAGAAATATGATAATTATAGCAAGTCCTAACGTAATATATACTACTATGGTTTTCCAATGATTTTCTTTTTGAATGGAGGCCCTCTTTGTTTCCCTATCAACGAGAAGCTTGTAATACTTGTCTTTTGCGGATAAGTTGTCGGCGTTCTTTTTGTACAGATAAGATTCTACAGAATCGGCAAAATCGTTAACAGATCTGCAATTGCCTTCCTGCAAGGCTATTAGTCGGCGTAATGAGTATATCACATCTCCGTAATTAGGATATTCGTCTTGTTTAATTTGGGAAAGCAGATGCTTAGCCTTGTCTATATTTCCGGCTTTGTACAGGGCATTGCTCAAAGTCAATATAGCAGAGGCATCATGGTCAGCTCTGTAAGTGAAAGATTCTTCTGCCGCTTTCAGGGCCATTGTATCTTTTCCTGATATGTCATAAAAATTAGACAAATCTTGCCAGGTATTTGCAATCACTGTTGAATCTCTTAATGTCATGGCGTATTTTATCGCCTTGCTTGTAAGGGAGATGCAAGTATCTATTTTCTCCTTTTTATAAGAATAGCATTCAGCTAAATTTAAGATAGAATAGATTTTATTCCGCAGATTTCCCCCTTTGATTCTATTATAGGTTGTAAAGGCTAATTTACTGTATTGAATAGCTTTATCAGGATCATATTCTCTAAGGATAAGGGATGATTGCGAAAAAGACATACTTGCCGTCAGGTAATCTTTCCTTTTCTTAGCTGCATCTATAGAATGGGAGAAACAATTCAGCGCCTTTTCGGAGCTGTCATTTAGAGCATAGTATTTTCCCATGTAATATAAGCACTTTGCATATAAGGAATCTTGTGGTTTGTCTTGATACCACTTATAGGCTATTCCAATCAAGGAGTCATTGTTTACATCTATTCCAGATTTGTCTTGTGAAAGTGTATATACAAGTGAATACATAGCCATATCCTGATCAGAAAGTCTCGTCTGGTTTACTTTATTGAGCACAGATATTGCGCTGTCGGGCTTACCGTGCTCTGCCAAAGATAAAGCCATAGTGAGTTTGGCGTCGTGTTCTCCATTGCATGACACCATTAACATGAGGACTAATGGTATAAAAAGTATGGCAGCTCTTTTCATCTTTTTAAAGTTTCTATAATCGCATTGTCTTTACATCGTAATCGCAATGCCTTTACACCGTAATCGCATTGCCTTTACACCGTAATCGCAATGCCTTTACATCGTAATCGCAATGCCGTTGCATTTTACCGTGATCAGGCGGTCATTTGATAGGTACTTAGGGCTTGCAGAGAATGTAGCAAGCCTTATCCTGAAAGGCTCTGCCGTTGCTGCCGTGCATTACGCCCTGATTGATGATGGAGAAGCAGAGATGGTGGCCGTTGGCAGCGGTGAGATAGCCACAGAGACTTGATATACCCTCAACGGTACCTGTCTTGGCATGTACGTTGCCCTGAGTGAATTGCGAGTGCATGCGCTTCTTCAGTGTACCGTCAATACCGGCGATGGGCAGGGCAGGGTAGAGGTGGTTATAAATGTTCTGATTTTGGTAAGCATAGCGCAGGAAACGGGTTTCCAGTTCGGGAGAGACATAATTGTAGAGCGACAAGCCGCTGCCGTCGGCAAGGCGGTAGCGCGAAGGGTCAAGTCCCAGGCGGCTGATGAGCTGCCGCTCGACGGTTTTGGCGTCTTTAGCGGTTGCGGGGCGGTTGCCTGTAGAGGCTGCGATCTGATAGTACATCGACTCGGCATAAAGGTTGTCGCTCTGCTTGAGCATGCGGTTGAGAATCTGGTCGATAGTATGGAATCGGCTCACGATGCAACTGGCATCCTCCGGCTTCCGCTTCTCTGAGATATTGCCCGTAAGCACGATACCTGACCTGTGGATGGCCTCGAGAAACTTGTCCATGAAGTTGTCCTTTCTCTGAAAGACCAAAGGAGAAAGCACGGGGTTGTCATCGTCCCAGCACCATCCTTCTCCGAGGAGGTCGGCATTTTTCATGGACCGGTCAGCGTAAAGGTTTCCACGGATGGTGTCCACACCCATCTTGCGCAACGCCTCGGCAAAAGCCTGCATGTCGTCACGATTGAAGCGTGGGTCGAAACCGCCCACGCAGTAGACGTCGCCGTAGAGAGTGGTGCTGTCTACACGGCCGGTATAGCACAGGTCAGTCTTAAACTGATAGCTCCCGCCGAGACGGTCAAGGGCCGTGATAGCTGTGATAGTCTTCATGGTCGACGCCGGCCGCATGAGTTGTCGCTCGTTGTGGCGGTAGATGGCGGAATCGGCATCGAGATCGTAGACCATGATACCGACTTGCGATGTTTGAAACATCTTGCTCTCAAGCAGTTCGTCGATATCGGCCTGCACATTCTTGGGCCATGCCAGCGTGTCGTGATGGAAGATGAGCGAATCGGTCCACGCTGAGTCGGCAAGGGCTATAGTGTCATTCTTGTCGGTGTTGTCGTCGTCGACGGTGACTTGTGCCAGGGTGGGAAGTGCTGTGAGCAGGAAGAACCATAGCATTAAAATACTTCTCGTAAGTTTCATTGGGCTGCCTCCATTTCTCTTTTCAGGGCTGCGATAAAGGCCTCCTCGTTTTGGGGTTGCACAGAGACCATACTCTCAGCTGCTCCGTAAGTGATGAGCAGATAGCGCACCAGCCCGAAGACTGAACTCATGGGCCGGCACGAATGTATCAGTCCGACTTCAATGACCTTTCGCTTTGACAGCCGGCCATTGTCGACGATGAGCTTCCCATCGCTGATGATGTATTGACTATGGAGTGTCCGTTCAGCCACTATAATGAGGCAGAAGGCCATGCACAAGCCCATGACAGGGCTTTTAGACCAGAAGGCATAGAGTGAGAGCAAAAGAAAGAGAATGATGCCACACACTGCGCCCAGAGTTGTTCTATGATGAAATGATCGGGTCATTGATATGCTATCCTTATTATGTTCAGTAACAACGATTTTGCAAAGTTACGGCTTTTCTTTGAGTTAGTGGGCTTAGGCTGAAGAAATATAGTGAAAAGAAATGATTTTCGCATATTTATTACTACATTTGTACGCCCAAACGCGAACACATGAAGAAGAGTGACCTATTGCTTGCCAAGATACGCAACGGTGAGGAGATGACGGGGCGTGAGAAACTCAACCTCATCATTGAGCTGAGTATCCCCTCGATGTTGGCCCAGATAACGACGGTGATGATGTTCTTTATCGACGCAGCCATGGTGGGACACCTTGGTGCCGCCGCCTCGGCGAGCATAGGCTTGATCGAGACCACGACATGGCTTATGGGCTCTATCCTCTCAGCAGTTTCGGTTGGCTTCTCGGTGCAGGTGGCCCATTTCATTGGTGCCAACGATTTTGTGCGTGCACGTCAGGTGTTTCGCCATGCGCTGGTGTGTGGCATCGGTTTCAGTGTCCTGATGGCACTCGTGGGCGTGGCGGTGCACTGGCGGTTGCCTTTCTGGCTTGGCGGTGAGACAGATATTGCCCCGATGTCATCAGCTTATTTCCTCATCTTCAGTCTTACATTGCCTGCCGTGCTCGTTTATCATCTCATGGCAGCCATGCTCAAGAGCGCGGGTGATATGCGGGTGCCCAGTGCCCTGTCCATCATGATGTGCTGCCTCGACGTGGCGTTCAACTATCTGTTTATCTATGTTTTTGACTTGGGTGTCACTGGTGCAGCCTTGGGCACGATGGCGGCTTACGTGCTGACTGTGGTGCCGATGTCATGGCAGGCAGTATGGGAAAACAAAATTATTGCGCTCCGTCTCGATCATGCACGCTTCGTGTGGATGTGGGAATATGTACGCAATGCTGTCAAGATCAGTCTTCCCATTGCCGTGCAGAATGTGCTGATGGGTTCGGCGCAGGTTGCCTCCACGCTGATCGTTGCCCCTTTGGGCAATGTGGCAATTGCAGCCAACTCGTTTGCCATTACCGCCGAGAGTCTCTGCTATATGCCAGGCTATGGCGTGGGTGATGCCGCTACTACGCTCGTCGGACAGACCTACGGAGCGGGTCGGCGGCGGCTGTGCTTTAACTTCGCTCACCTCACCATCGCAACGGGTATGGTGGTTATGGCTTTCATGGGAATGGTGATGTATCTCTTCGCACCCGAGATGATCGGGTTCCTTTCGCCTGTGGCATCCATCCGTGAATTAGGCGCAGAGGTATTGCGCATTGAGGCCTTTGCCGAACCGTTCTTTGCAGCTTCCATCGTTGCTTATTCAGTTTGCGTGGCAGCTGGCGATACGCTCAAGCCCGCTGCCATGAGTCTTTTCTCCATGTGGTGCGTACGTCTGACACTGGCCTGGTGGCTCTCGCAGAGCTACGGTTTGCGGGGTGTCTGGATTGCCATGGCTACGGAGCTCACTTTCCGTGGCTCCGTCTTCCTGTTGCGAATATGGAAAGGAAAATGGAACAATTTGCCAACCTCAGCCCTACCGTAGTATTCTGTCGGAGCGGCACGGTTGTTGATCGTGCGGCCAATTCTTCTGTATGTCATTAAGCACTAAGCGCGTGGATGCGCCGTTGAAGGCATTGAAAGCTGAATATTCCGGATGTTCAGCTATTATGATTCAGCGTTAATAAATATTGTTAAATCTGTAAAAGGCACGTTACAATGAACTGGATTTTTATCTATCTTTGAGGCTGTTTTAAGAACCAATCTAATTAACATTTTGCACTATGAGAATTGGAATACCTAAGGAGATGAAAGACAACGAGAACCGTGTGGGTATGACTCCCGCAGGCGTTGCCGAGTTGACGAAACATGGCCACACCGTATTTGTACAACATACCGCTGGAGAGAACAGCGGATTCAGCGACGAAGAGTATGCTGAAGTTGGTGCGGAGATTCTTCCGATTATCAATGAAGTATATGCCCAAGCCGACATGATCGTGAAGGTCAAGGAGCCTATTGAACCTGAATATGGTCTGATCAGGAAAGGCCAGCTGGTATTCACTTATTTCCATTTTGCGTGCGACCGGCCGCTCACCGATGCGATGATCAAGAGCGGTGCCGTCTGTCTGGCCTACGAGACTGTGCAGAAAGCCGACCGCTCTCTGCCGCTACTCGTGCCCATGAGTGAGGTGGCAGGACGCATGGCAGCCCTCAATGGCGCCTTTTATCTGCAGAAGACTAAAGGTGGCAAGGGAAAACTCATCAGTGGTGTACCGGGGGTAAAGCCCACCAAAGTGCTGGTCTTGGGGGGCGGCACAGTGGGTGAGGCCGCGGCGAGAATGGCAGCAGGTATGGGAGCTGATGTCACCATTACCGATATTTCACTGCCTCGTCTGCGCCAGCTTGAGAATGAATTGCCGGCTAACGTGCACGCTCTCTACTCTACTGAGCACAATATCCGCAAGGAGTTGTCTGATGTGGACATCGTTATTGGCTCTGTACTCGTGCCGGGTGACAAGACACCACATCTCATCACACGCTCTATGCTCGGTCTGATGGAGAAAGGCACCGTGCTCGTGGATGTCGCCATCGACCAGGGTGGTTGTTTCGAGACCTCGCATCCCACTACGCACAGCGATCCCGTCTATGAGGTTGACGGCATCGTGCACTATTGTGTCGCCAACATACCAGGTGCTGTACCCAACACGTCAACGATGGCACTCACCAACGCTACGCTTAAATATGCTGTGGCTTTGGCCGACAAGGGATGGCGGCAGGCCTGCAAGGACGATGAAGCACTCTTCAAAGGTCTGAACATCGTTGACGGGGAAATCACCTACAAGGCCGTGGCTGATGTATGGGGACTGCCCTATGAGCCTATCACACTATGAGCTAACGCCGTGCTGAACTAATGGCAGGGGAGTTGCTATTTCAGCTCTCCTGTCTGATAAAACCTCAGCATATCTATATTATAGATAGCGAGGTATTTTGCCTGTAACTCATTTTGTTTGGCCCTGAGCAGTGCGTCCTTGCCATTCATCAGCTCAATGACGTTTTTCAGGTTTTGCTTAAACTGTTCCTGCAGCAGGTCGTAGCTGGTCTGTGCACTCTCTGTGCTGACCTTGGCGCTCTTAAACTGAGCTTGGTTGTTGTAGGTCTGCAGCCAGTAGTTCTCAATAGTGGAATAAAGGGTGGTCTGCTTGTCGCGCAGGTCGAGCTCATAGTCTTGTTTCTGCAGCATGGCTTTGTTGAACGTCGTTTTCCATTGCCGCTGGTCGAAGATGGGAATACTGACAGACAATCCTGCGCTGCTGATGAAATTGTTTTTAAGTTGTCTGCCCCACGCGTTGTTGCTCATCGATGTGGTGTTGGTGCCCAGATTTGCCGAAAGGCCTATGGTAGGCATACGCAGAGCTTTAGCCATTTTCAGTGACAATTCGCTGCTTTTGATGCCGAGTTTCGCATTCTGGATCTCCGGCCGGTAGCCCAATGCGGAATTGTAGACAGATGTTACCGGCGGAATGGTGTCCATAGCCATCTCGTCAGTAGTATGAGGTACCACCACGTCGAAGTCTTCATCACTGGTGATCTGTAGCAGCTGCTTTAGCTGTCGTTTGTATTCTTTGAACTGGCTCTCTGATTGCACGACCTTGTATTCATCTTGTGCTCTTTGTGCGGTAAGCTGTGCAAGGTCAGCTTTGCTCATATTGCCTACCTTGACGAATTCGCCCCCACGCTCTTCGTTTTTCTTCGAGGTCTCCAGTGTCGCCTTGTTAACTTCCACGGCCTCCTCAGAGTAGAGGATTTGAACGAAGAGCTGAGTGATCTGCTCCTGAATGGAGTTTGCCGTAGTGGCGCTGTCCAAAGCGGCTTGATCAGCGGTGATCTGGTTGAGTCTCACTTGGTCATGGTTGCGGTTGCCATCCCATATCGTCCATGAGGCATTGATGCCGTAGGAGCCGTTGTAATATGCTTTGTCAACCTGTGACTGCACGCGGGTACCCGCGATGGTGTAGGATCCCGTCTCCGGCCAGGGATTGTACGATACGTTTTGTGAGGTGCTGCCCGAGAGCGAGGGTAGCAGTGCCGCTTTGCTTTGCCGGACGTCTTCCAAAGCTGACTGGTGCCGTACACGAGTCTTCTGCAAGTTGATGTTATTGTTCAGTGCATAGTTGATGCAATCGCGCAACGACCATTGCCGTGCATTGGCAGATTGATACATGCCTGCGGCTAATAGAACAACGAACAGCGTCAGTTTGTTTCTCATCATTCGTGGATGTTGATTACTGAATACAAAGATATGACTATAGGCCGAGATTCGTAATAAAAGTTTAATTTCACTATTTATTATTAAGTAAAATTCAGAATATTTTAATATAAAGATGTCTATGTTGAAGACGCGTTGCCTTTACAGTGTAATCGCGTTGCCTTTACAGTGTAATCGCGTTGCCTTTACAGTGTAGACGCATTGCCTTTACAGTGTAGACGCATTGCCTTTACAGTGTAAAGGGAATGAGCTGGAATCGTGCAGAGGAAAAGGGACGATAGCCACCGTAGGAGCAGGGCGAAACTGGGGGGAGGAAACCAAATTGTAAGGATGAAAAAGCGGCTGCCCCTACGGTGTCAATCGGAAGATGTCGCTACAGTGTGACTGTGGCGCCAGCCATGACCCACAGGCCGGGTTGTCGCACAGCACTGAGGTCGTAGTAACGATGGCAGGTAAGGTTGTCGGCCTTGACGTAGAGCACGCAGTGGGGGAGGGCATACTGCACCTTGCCGTCGAGCTTAAAGTAAGGATGATAGCCGTTCATGCGTTGCTGCCAACGCAGTGACCACGATGCGGAGAGCCGGTTAACGATGGGGTGGGTGAGTGTCGCCACCACTTTATGACGCAGATACTCCAAGGCGTAGAGCGACCGGTAGATAGTCCGGTCAGTGTCGTGCTTCTGATGGATGTAGGCATATCCAAGGGTGAAGAGCCATGGTTCCTGCGGATTGCTATCTTTAGTATCCACTTGTGGTGCAAAGAGCTCGCTGAGATTGAACTTCGTATTGATGCTGAAGCCCATGTTGTTGAGCTTGCCGATGTTCAGAGCATGGTATTTCTTAGCCTCCGGAGTTTCGTAGACCCAGTCGATCATATCGCGTCCACGGCTATAGAATGCGCTGGCGAGGGCACTGAAACCACGGTTACGGAAGCGCAGTCCTGTCTTGAAGGTACTGTTACGCTCCGGCTTGAGATTGCGGTCGCCCTGCTGTGCCGAGTTGTTCGTGAAGAGATCGGTGAAGGTGGGCAGTCGCAAGGCCTTATTCCAACTGGCATAGACTTTCCAGTGATCGTTTGGCCGGAAGCTGATGTCTGCACCCGGATAGAACCGGAAGTCATTGTCAAGTCCTGTGTTGCGATTGGCTAAAACGCCCGCAGAGACCGTGAGCCCTCCTATGATGACGTTGTGTTCAGCAAAGAGACTCGTATTTGTGCGGTTGCCCAGATGGTCGTAGACTCTGTCGGAGTGGCTGACAGCCTTCCAGTCGCTCTTTTGCATGAGGTCTCCGTAGGCTGTGGAGAGAATATGCTCCTTGCGGATATCAGCTCCGACGGCAGTCTTGCCGAGCGGCCAGTCGACGTGCGCGTTAAGCGAAGCCCCATAGACATCCATGCGATGATAGTTCTCTCCCTTCGCGGCCCCTGTACTGCCCTTGATGAGTTGGTAGTGGTCAATGTCGCGATGAGCATAGACGCTGGGGATGACCATTAATGAGCTGAGCCATCCGTCTTTGTGGAGGAACGGTCGGATGGAGGCGTCGGCGGAGGTGATGTAGCGGCGAGTCCATTCATATTGATTGGGGAAACGCGCGGAGTAGAATGTATTGGCGCCATAATCCTTCGACGTGATTCCTGCCTGCCAGTTGATGCTGACGACGTTGGCAGCATAGTTACCCTGATAGAACGCGTGTCGGTGGCGGAAGTCGGCGTTTTGTGTACCGCCGTCGCTCTGGGTGTAGCCCGCAGACAAAGCCGATGCCAGCCGCGGGGATGCTGTCGTTGAGAGCTGGAAATGTTTTTGAAACGCCACACGTGCATTTCCTTCAAAGGTGCCGAATGAGCCGCCTTCCAAGCTCATCTTACCCTCCCATGGTCTGCTTGCGGCAGGTTTTGGAGTGGTAACGATGTTGATGGCTCCTGAGAAAGCGGAGGCGCCGAAAACACGTGCCGCTGCGCCTTCGAGCACTTCGATGTGGTCGATGTCGTTGAGCGAGACGGGGAAGTCGGCTGCGTTGTGTCCGGTCTGCGGCGAATTCAGGGGCATGCCATTCAGGAGAATGGTGATCTGGTCGAAAGTGCCGCCGTTGATGGAGATGTCCGTCTGTACACCAAAGCCACCGCGCTGACGGACATCCACGCCCGTGGCTAATTTCAATACGTCGTTGATGGTCTGTGCCTCAGCACGATGAATGTCGTCGCGCGAGATGACCTCAACGATTTTGGCTGACTGCATGGCAGTCAGCGGCGCTCGCGATCCCATGACCTGCACTTCGTCAAGCCGCTGCTCTCCGAAAGAGAGCGTGTCGACACCTTCCGTTGCGGGCTTGGTGGCAATGCCACCTGCACGGGCATAGGTAAGGGTAGGAATGGCAAGGACACCAATGACGACCACTTTGCCCAATGCAACAAAGAGGCTGTAGCCCTTGCGGTTGAAGTGCTTGAAGACGATCGCGTTGCGCTGGTTGAACGTTGTTGTTTTCATAAGCGCATGCAAAGGTAGGAAGAAAACGCCGCTTTCCGGCGTATTGACCGCATTTTTTTTCAAATCTTAGTGGAAAGTCAATGTTGGCGGTCCCCCGTCAGGTTGGTTTGGTGTTGACGGGCCATTGCTTTCCATTTATAATAGCCCATGATGGCAATGGCGACATAGAGGCCGTAGAGCGAGGCTTTGAAGGGAATGCCTTTGATGATATAGAGGTAACAGCTCACGCCGTCAACAAGAATCCAGAAGAGCCACTGCTCAACATATTTGCGGGCGAGTGCCCACAGGCCCACGAAGCTCAGCGCATTGGTGAAGCCGTCAAGCACTGGCACCGTACTGTTGGTGTAGTGGGCGAGGACATACCAGGTAGCCAACCATGCCACGAGGAAAAACGAAATGGTGGCGGGATAAAGGCGTGCGGGCATATGGGTGACGGGCATTTCCTGCCCCTTCTTCTGCAGGTGCTTGCGGCCGAACTTCCATACGAGCCATCCGTAAATGGCGGCGAAGGTGTAATAGACCGCCATGGCTGCGTCGCCGTAAAGACCGTGGCTGTAATAGAGACAAATGTCGAGAGCCGGCATAACGATGCCCACGAGCCACAGCAGGATGTTAGCGCGGTATTCAAGATAGATGTAGAGAAGCCCCAAAAGGGTTGTGGTGATGTCGAGCCAGTGCTCGATGAGATAACTGTTCATTTAGCTTCGAATGTTTGATATATCAGATATTCACCGTCTCCATTGATTTCAAAGCTGCTGTCTTCAGCCTCATTGAGTGTCCCCTGCCACAAGGAGGAGAAAGGATAGAGGTCCCATCTCAGCCCTTTGCCCTGCAGTTTTGTGCAATTGATGTTGAAAACACTGACCTGCTGTCGTGGAAAGGCTTTGAAGGTGCGGCAGCCTCCGGCTGCGACAAACCAGCCCTTGTCGGTGACCATCATCGCCTCTACGCCCAGACACTTGTGGTAATAGCCCAGAAGCGAGATGTTGGCGAGGGTGTGGTCCTCACGTTTGCCTGTAGCACCGAGATAGACTATGTTTTTGAATCCCTTTGCAATGACAAACCGTGTGGCCTTTGTCAGATCGTTGTCGTCTTGCTCAGCGACATGGTGGAAAATAGCGGCATATCGCTGCCTGAAGTTCTCAGGCAGCGAGTCGCCGTCGCCAACGATGGCGTCGGGCATGTATCCCTTTTGGATGGCCGTCATGCCGGCACGGTCGCAGCAGCAGAGATAGGTGGTCCGTCTCAACAGCGACAGGGGTATCTCATGTGTGGGGAAAGAGCCGTTGGCCAGAATGACGGTGGCTGGTGTGTTGAAGGAAATGCCCATGAATAGATGCTTAGAAGTCCAGGCTCAGATGTGCCATGACGTTGAAGGGCGCACTTGGAGCAAAGCCCGCAGCCCCCTGATCGCGTGTGCCCCAATCGTTGAAGGCAATGGCTTTGCCGTCTTTGGTCTTGGCGATCTGTGGGGACCCCCAGCCGTTGTTGTCGTATTTGGCGTTGAAAATGTTGTAGAGCGAGAGCCCCAATGTGGCACTCTTGATGCCAAGACGCCGGAGAGCGAAGTGGTAAGAGAGGTCGACATTGGTGGTGAAGTGGTCTTTAAGCATGAGCGTCTCACGGGTCTCGTTGCCATTTTTGTCGTGACACGCCATTTCCTTGAAGTTGGTATTGGTGAGATATTGTTCACCGATGTACTGGCTTTGCACTGAGGCGATGAAGCCCTTATAGTTGAATGTGAAGATATTGTTGACAATGATGTCGGGCGAGAAGGCCGTGTGAGTGTTGCCGAGATTGATGTTCTCGCCTGCTATATTGTTGCCTTTGGCATCGTAGAGAGGTTTATTCTTTTCGTCGACACGGACGGTACTCTGCACCCAGTCCTTGTTGATGCTGCGCGAGAAGGTAGCATTGAGATCCCATCTGAAGAAGGGACAGGGCTTCCATGCACCTTCAAGCTCGATGCCTTCGCGGTAGGAACTCTTGCCATTGCTGGAGGCAATCATCTCGCCGATGTCGTTAAGGGCACCCGTGAGGACGTATTGGTGGTTGTAATACATATAATAGAGGTTGATTCCGGCTGTGAGTTGCCGGCTCCCAAACTTGTATCCGAGCTCAATATCCTGTAGTTTCTCCGCTTTGAGATACTGCAATTCATTGTCTTGATAGTCGTTGCGAGTGGGCTCTTTGTGGCTGATGGCGTAGGAAGCATAGAGCCGATGATGGTCGTTGAGCTGGTAATTGAGTCCGAACTTCGGATTGAAGAAGTCGAAATCGTCGTGTGCCCAGTAGCCTTTAGTGCGGTCTTCATTGATAAAATAGTCGCGGGGATCCTGCAAGCGGTAGCCCACATGGCGGTATTGCAGGTCTATATAGCCATTCGCTCCAGGCAGGAAGGTCCACGATGCTTTCCCGAAGACGTTGAAATCCGACTTCCATGCGCGGTTGCGGTAATACTCATAGCCAGGATAATAGTCTTTTACCTTGTCTTTGGTCCACAGCACTTCACCCCAGTGGTCGCCGATATACTTGTTCCATCCACCGCCGAATATGGCTTTATAATTGCGACGGTTGTCGTAGTTGACGCTTGCAATGATACCGTAAAGATCGTTTTCCATGAGTTTCTTTCGTGTGAGATCACTCTTGAATTTGGTATCAGAAAGCCCATAATCATGGTAATTTTTGTTCACCTTATATTCGTTATAATAGCCGTAACCGTGTGTGTAATGAAAGGTTACGTTGGTGTTCCAATATTGCCCATAGAGCTGATTCCAGATGGCCTGGTAGTTCTGTTGGAAGTAGTTGTCGGTCTGGTCGGGATAAAAAGCCATGTTGCCATTGCCGTCTGTGTAGGCGCCACACGAGTTATAACGCCGGCCATAGAGGCTCTGATCATATTTAGACGTGTAGTTCCATGCATGGTAGGTGTTCTCTACACTATTCCAAGTGAGGAATTTTACCATTGTATTGTCAGAGAAATAACCACCTTGGAGGAAATAAGAGTTTAGCTTAGTCCATGCGCGGTCGATGTAGCCTTTTGATCCTATGTTAGACAGTCGGCCTTGCAGTCCCCAGTGATCGTGGAGCAGGCCTGTACCAAAGCGGAGAGTCTCTTTGTGGCTGTAGTATGAACCGCCGCTGACATCAAGGCCAAAGAAAGGCTGCGTACCGATATTTTCTGTCTGCATGTTAATAGAGGCCCCGAAGGCACCACCGCCATTAGTGGACGTTCCAACGCCTCGCTGTATCTGCATGCTTTGGAGAGAAGAAGCAATGTCACCCATGTCGACGAAGTACAGTTGCGAGCTCTCCGCGTCGTTAAAAGGTACGCCGTTGGCGGTGACATTGATGCGGGTTGGGTCTATACCACGTATGCGGATAGAGGTGTAACCGATGCCGTTGCCGGCGTCGGAAGTGGTGGTGACCGATGGTGTGAGTGATAGAAGATAAGGGATGTCCTGTCCGAAATTGATTTGTCTGATTTGTTGTTGAGAGAGCGTTTGGAAAGCCATGGGTGTGGTTTTTGAAGCGCGTGTTGATGTCACCTGTACGTCTTGCAAGGTGTACGTGTTGAGCGTGTCGAGCTTTTCGGGATTGCTGGCAATGGCAGCCACCGCCGAAAGCGTCAGGCTCATCATGAAAAACAGTCTTTTCATAGATACCTTTTGTTTGTTTTAAATAATAACTAAAGGGATTATCCTTTACCTACGCCGGCATTGTCCGGATCAGGTTTATGGGTATGATCTCAGCCACAACACATGTTGTAGCACCCCTTAGAACACAATTCTTGTATTCCGATTGCAAAGTTACAAAGAAAAAGCGAAAGGGCGTCGCAAATGTTTAAGAAAAATATCAAAAGGTGAAATTTGCGTACACATACAGTGATTGAAGGCGGCAAAGCGTTGTCGCCCGCTTTCAGCAGATCGTCTGAAAAACTTGCGGGAACGCCCTCTGTTTATGCCTTTATCCTTTTTCTATATCATGGTTTCCTCATCAGTTTGTCGATTTCGTCAAACTGCTTGCCCATATTGAGGTTGAGGTAAATGGTATAGAGTGGTAAAGCCCATTTGTTTTGCTCTTGCGGTCTCATTTTTCTGTATTGTTCCAGATAGGGCAGTGCCTGTTTATAGTAATTGACCATCTGTTGTCGTTTCTGCCTGACGGTCTGTGTGTTTTTGTCAAGCCGTACGCCTTGGTTGTACTTTGCCAGACCGGCATTGAGCCATGCCTCAGCCATCGTGCTGTCCTTTTTTATCAGGGAATCGGCAATGACGAAACTGCTCACATAGTCTCCAGTGTTGATGAGTATGGTGCTTTTGGCAAGCCATACTGTGGCGTTGGTACTGTCAGCCCTGATGGCTTTGTCCGTAAGCGCGGAGGCTTCTCTCCAGTCAGAGTGCATGGAGTAATATTCCATTAGATGCGAATAGAAGTATTCTGATTTAGGATTCAGGGAGAATCCTTCTTTCAAGGTGGCGATACTCCGTGTGGTATCCTTTTCCGACATATAAGTTTCCGCGAGATATTGCAGCATGGACTCATGGTGTTCCGTATCTTTCAGGGCAAGGTATGTGTTATGAAGGACCTTTTGCGTGTCTTTCATCTTGTAGCCGCAATATGCTGCCCAGTAAGCGGCCGATGGCAGATGCTTGTCCTTTGAAGAGTAATTAAACGCCTGGAACATAGGCATTTCCGTCGCACAGATGTATTGATTGAAAAGCTCATAAGCCCGGGCATAGTCATGCTTTCCTATGAAATAGATGCCTCCATTGAAGAGATTGGGACGCAGGGTGTTCAATATTTGTGCGTTCTGTTTGCGCATGTTGGGTCTTATTCTGCCTTTTTTGTCGGGAAGGGCATCAATGCTGTCATAGGCCGTCATGGCTGTGAACATGCGTGAAGCAATGTTGAAAAGAAAAGTAGTGTCGTATTTCTGTTTGAGGTACAGCTTCTCATTTCCAGCCTGATATTGCTTTTGCATTGACTCGAAGAGCAATCGCCATATTTTCTCTTTTCTTCTGTTGGCCGAGTCCTTCAGTAGGGTAGTCATGGAGACTTCGACTTTATCAAGGTTTTTATTGGCCTTGAGATTATCCATGGCTGCATTGATTTCCTTTTTCTGTGCAGCCATAGGTAGGAGAGATACAATAAACAGTAGAGTAAAAACAATCCTTTTCATACCTGCGAAGTTAACTAAAAAAAAGGAAAGGGGGTCGTTTTCCCTTTCCCATTTAATAATTATTATAAGACGCTCATTTGATTCAAGACCTTCCCGAAAACTGGTAGAGAATGAGCGATGCCGTACGTTTCATTTCCACGATAATACGTCTCGCGTTGCGATTACAGTGTAAAGGCGTTGCGATTACAGTGTAAAGGCGTTGCGATTACAGTGTAAAGGCGATGCGATTACAGTGTAAAGGCGATGCGATTACAGTGTAAAGGCGATACCTTCTTATCGGCAGATATTTGAATCAGGTAAGTCAATTGTTGACACTGCCACCTACAATGTCGAGCAACTCACTCGTAATAGCCGCCTGACGACTCTTATTATACTGCAGATTGAGTTCCCTCAACAGTTCGTCCGCATTGTCCGTAGCAGCCTGCATGGCAACCATACGGGCTGCGTGTTCTGAAGCATTACTGTCAAGAAGCGCAGTATAAACCATGAGGTTAAGGGCTTTGGGCACCAGTTGGGAGAGTACGGACTTGATGTCGGGCTCAACGATGAAGTCGTCGTTGAGAGGCACGGCATCCGTTGCTTTTCTTCCTGTGTCTCTGCCTTTCTTGCGAAGATACTCCTGAGCCTTGGCTGTGGCGAGGTTGGATGAAAGGTCGCGGTCGTTGTAGGCTCCAATGTTCTCGGTGGAGAGATCAAGCGGTAGGAAATTCTGACGGGTAAGAACCTGCGAGCCAGCACTCTTGAAGTGATGGTAGATCATCTCCACTTTATCAAACTCATGATGATTGTATTTTGCAATGATCTCTTCTGCGATTTCCCTGCACTCTGCCGCATTTGGCTTGTCGGCCAATTCGGTGAAGTCTCCTGCAGACTCAAAACCTAATTTCTTGACTTTCTCTGCCACCTTTCTTCCTATTGGATAGATGGTGATGTTGCTGATGCCTTGAGCCTTATACCCCTCAATCGCTTGAAGCATCATACGGATGACATTGTTATTGTAACCGCCGCACAGAGAGCTGTTTGACGAGTATGCGACAATTGCCACACTCTTGATGTCCTTGCGCTCTGCAGTGAGGTCGTTCTCAGCGGCATCCGGCATGGAGACCAGAAACGATTTAAGAATGTGCTCCAGCAGGTTCTCATAAGGGAGCATATTCTGTATGGCAGTCTGTGCATGATGCAGTTTCGACGATGCCACCATTTTCATCGCACTCGTTATTTTTCTCGTGCTCTGAACAGATGCTATGTGGGTCTTTATCTCTTTTAATGAAGGCATATCTTTCGTTTTTTAGCTTGAAGTTAGAAGTTGGAAGTTGGGAGGGTGTCCCTATATTCTGCTTCTTTACTTCTAACTACTAACTTCTAACTACTGACTTATTTAAATTGTCCAGCGACGTTCGCCATGACTTCCTCAATGGTCTTTGTGCAAGTGTCGTCAATTTTCCCCTCAGCGAGCGTGTCGATGACGTCTTGATGCTGTGTACGCATTTGTTCAAGGAACTGGTCTTGTACGCTGCGTACCTTGTCTACGGGTACGTCATGCATCAGGCCGTGCACGCCACAATAAAGGATGGCGACCTGCTCTCCAACGGGCATCGGGCTGTACTGTGGCTGGATGAGCAACTGGTTGTTCTTACGGCCGCGGTCGATGGTCATGGCGGTGACGGCGTCCATATCGCTTGAGAACTTGGAAAAGCTTTCGAGCTCACGATACTGTGCCATGTCAATCTTCAGTGTGCCGGCAACCTTCTTCATGCTCTTGATCTGTGCCGATCCACCCACACGGCTCACGGAGATACCCACGTTGATGGCGGGGCGGAAGCCTTGGTTAAAGAGATCGGTTTCAAGATAAATCTGTCCGTCAGTAATGGAGATGACGTTGGTAGGGATGTATGCCGATACGTCTCCGGCCTGCGTCTCAATGATAGGCAGAGCGGTCAGTGAACCGCCACCTTTGACATGGCCTTTCATCGATTCGGGCAGGTCGTTCATTTGCTCTGCAACTTCCTGCTGTTCGTTGATCTTGGCGGCACGCTCCAAAAGGCGGGAGTGGAGGTAGAACACATCACCTGGATATGCCTCGCGTCCTGACGGGCGACGCAGAATCAGTGAGACCTCACGGTAAGCTACGGCTTGTTTGGATAGGTCGTCGTAGACTACGAGGGCATCGAAACCACGGTCACGGAAATACTCTCCGATGGCGGCGCCGGCAAACGGTGCATAGTATTGCATGGCTGCGGGATCGGCGGCGGTGGCACTGACGATAATGGTGTAAGGCAGAGCCCCGTGCTCTTTCAGGATCTGCACAAGGGCTGCTACGGTACTTGCTTTCTGGCCGATGGCGACATAAATGCAATATACAGGCTTGCCTGCCTCATAGTTATCTTTCTGGTTGATGATGGTATCGATAGCAATAGCCGTCTTGCCTGTCTGGCGGTCACCGATAATCAGCTCACGCTGTCCGCGACCGATAGGAATCATGGAGTCAATAGCTTTCAGGCCCGTCTGCAGTGGTTGCTTTACGGGTTGGCGGTATATGACACCGGGTGCCTTGCGGTCAAGCGGCATTTCGTATGCATTGGTCAGGTCGATATCTCCTTTCCCATCGATAGGCTGACCGAGCGTGTTGACGACGCGCCCGAGGAAGTTGTCGTTGACTTTGATGGAAGCGATTCGATGCGTGCGTTTCACTTTCATACCTTCCTCAATACCTGAAGAGGGTCCAAGCAGGATACAACCTACATTGTCTTCTTCCAGGTTCATGACGATGGCCATGGTGCCGTTCTCAAATTCGAGCAGCTCGCTGGCTTCGGCATTGCGCAGTCCATAGACGTGGGCAACACCGTCTCCCACGGTGAGAACGGTTCCCACTTCGTCGAACTGTTCTTCCGAGTTGACGCCTTGAAGCTGCCTCATCAGCACTTCCGACACCTCGCTTGGTTTTAATTTATCACTCATTTATATATAATAAATCAATGTTTCTTACTTGTTTTATTCTCAATATCAACTTCTTTATACAGTCAGTTGCTGGAGTATGCCTTTTAGTTTCGTCCTCACGCTTGCGTCAAGACAGTAGGTGTCATATTCAAGGATAAAGCCTCCGATGATGTCAGGGTCCACTTCCGTGTTGAACTCCACGTTTCCGTGCGTCCTGCTTTCTACCATCTGTTTCATCTTTGCTTCTGTCTCAGCTGAGACAGGGACTGCTGTCGTGAGTTTCCCACGGATGATGTTTTTGTGCTTACGGTAGAGCGTAAGATAGGCTGTTGCCATGAATTGCAGTTCTGCTTCCCGCCCTTCTTTCAGCACAAGCTCCAGAAATCTGATTGTCAGATCGTTGATGTCCCCACCGCAGGCTGTCTTGAGTAAAGCCATTTTCTTGTCAGCCGCAAGCGTAGGATTGTCTATTGTGAACCGGAGCCGTGGCACTTGTAGATAGTTTTCCGCAAGTGTCTGCATCTCTTCGTAGACAGCATCCTCCTTTTTAAGCTGAATGGCACTCTCCAAGAATGCTTTGGCATACCTGACGGCAATAACACCTGTATCCATAGGCAATCGGTTTTACTTTGCTGTCTTCTCTGAGACGACAACATCATCAAGCATCTTGTTGATCAATTCCATCTGCTTGTCATCAGTCGATAGTTGCTGCTTGACAATTCTTTCAGCGATCTTGACAGAGAGTTCGGCAACTTGTGCGCGAATTTCTCTGATGGCTTGCTGTTTCTCTTGTTCAATTTCGACCTTGGCATCATTGATGAGCTGCGCTCCTCTACTCTTTGCCTGGTCTTCAGCTTTGGCGACGATGGCATCACGTGTGGCAGAGGCCTCTTTCAAGACTGCTGCCTCTTTCTCGCGTGCTTCCTGCAGAATGGATTCTCCTTCTTTTTGTATGTTGGCAAGCTTCTCGTTGGCTTCGTGTGCCTTTCTCAGACTGTCATCAATGTAGTTTTTGCGCTCCTTCACCATTTTCGTGATGACGGGAAAGCCCCATTTCCACAAGATGGCCAGCACAATGAGGAAGACAATGGTCAACCAAAAGAGTAAGCCTGTGCTTGGCATCAATAAATCCATACGCAGTTGTTTGTTCTATGATGATTAGATGCAGAGGAAAGCAACGACCACAGCAAACAATGCGACACCCTCAATCAGAGCGGCGGCGACAATCATGTTTGTGAAGATCTTGTTGATGACCTCCGGCTGGCGGGCCATTGCATCCATGGCCTGACCACCAATGCGGCCGATACCGATACCTGCGCCGATGGCTGCAAGACCAACACCTAAACCAACGCCTAACTTACCAAGACCTGCTGCTGCGGCCTGTAATAACAATGCTGAAATCATAGTTGTAATGTTTTAATATTTTAAATTATTATCTATTCTGTATTCTATTACCGAGTTGTCTTTCAGTCTGTTTTTGGCTTATTCGCCTTTTGAGCGGGCCAGCCCAATAAAGGTTGCGCTCAGCATGGTGAATACCATTGACTGGATGAAGCAGACCAGCAGTTCGAGGCACATCATAAAGATGCTCATCAGGATGCTGAGAGAAGACATTCCCACAGCGATACCCACACCCATCGATGCAACGACGAAGATGATACAAGTCAGCGACAGAGCGATGGCGTGTCCGGCCATCATGTTGGCGAAAAGTCGGATCATCAGAGCAAAGGGCTTAGTGAAGATGCCGACGAATTCAATCAGTGGGATCAGTGGAAAAGCTTTCAATGCCAATGGCACTTCTGGCCAAAAGATATCTTTCCAGTAGTATTTTGTACCGCTGAACTGAGTGACAATGAACGTGCAGAGAGCTAAAAAGAACGTGCAAGCTATATTGCCAGTCAGGTTCCCACCGCCTGGTGGGAATGGGATCAGTCCCATAAGGTTACATGTGAAGATAAAGAAGAAGCACGTGAGCAGATAAGGAGAGTATTTCTCATAGCCTTCCCCTACACCGGCTTTCACGACATTATCTTCCACCCATGAGATAAGCATTTCCATAAATCCGGTGAATCCACCGGGAGCCGCGTCACTGGCTTTGTGTTTTCTGTACCATCTTGCGGGAAGCAGGATACAAAGCAACAGGATGATGGAGTCGATGAAGAGCACCATCACCGTCTTGGTGATGCTGATGTCCAGCGGCATGACGATATCGCCGCCCCGTAGCTCCACAATCTTGCCGGCCTGCGGACCCGTCGTGGCGATGGCAAGATTGAAGGGACCTTTGCGATAGCCTTGGGCATCGGGCTCTTCCTCAAACTTTGCCGTGCTGAATACGTGCCAGCCTGTAGTGCTCTTTACGATGACGGGGAGATTGATCACAATGTGCCTTGTGCCAATGTCTGTGATGTGCCAGTCGTAAGAGTCCTTGATGTGCCCTACTACAATCTGCGACGTGTTTAGCTTCCCGCTTTTTTCCTGCGAGGCGGTTGCCGGTATGGCGAGGAAAAGCGCCATTACGAAGCAGATAACATGATTGATATATCTCATTACTTTTAAGAGCGTTAATGTTTCTTTTTCAATGTCAAGGCCATCATTGCGGCATACATGGCTAAAACCATCATGGCGACGGCCTTTGACTCTGCCAAGCTTTGCGAGATGAACAATGCATACACGCCGACGGCAAGCAGGATAGCCACCATCCTGAAAGCGGCATATGCCATATAAAAAGTCACCAATCTGTCGGGGGCCTTCCTTTTCACGAGGTCATACCCTTTCATCCATCCCAGTCCCAACAATGTGAACATTGCCGTGAAAAAGAGGATGGTCAATGGCGATGGCATAGGCTTTGAGGGTCTTGACTTGAGTCTTGGAGGGACTATAGCTCTATGCAGAGGCTGATTTCGTTTTTCTTGACTTCCACAAAACCACCCAGTATGGTGAGTTTGCCAACTCCTTGTTTGCCCTTATATTCCACTTCTCCCTTATCAAGTGAAGAGATAATAGGGGCGTGGTTGTCGAGAATTTCAAAGCTGCCTTGTGTTCCCGGCACCTTGAGACTCTCTACCTCGCCGTCAAAGATCACCTTTTCGGGAGAAATAATCTTTAACCTCAACATATCTTAGATGCTTTAGCTTTCTGTTTATGCTTTAGCTTCCTCGATGAGTTTCTTGCCTTTTGCGATGGCGTCGTCGATGGTGCCGACATTCATAAACGCCTGTTCAGGCAGGTCGTCCACCTCACCGTTGAGGATAGCGTTGAAGCCTTTGACAGTGTCTTCGATACTCACCATCACGCCCTTGACACCTGTGAACTGTTCGGCCACCGTAAAGGGTTGTGAGAGGAAGCGCTGCACACGGCGTGCGCGGTTCACCACGAGCTTGTCTTCATCAGAGAGCTCGTCCATACCGAGAATGGCGATGATATCCTGCAACTCTTGATAGTGCTGAAGCGTCTCTTTCACGCGCTGGGCACAGTCATAGTGCTCTTTGCCTACGATGAGCGGGTCAAGGATACGTGAAGTGGAAGCCAACGGGTCGACAGCAGGGTAGATACCGAGCTGTGTAATCTTTCGGTCGAGCACCGTGGTAGCGTCGAGGTGAGAGAATGTTGTTGCCGGCGCAGGGTCAGTAAGGTCATCTGCCGGCACGTAAACAGCCTGCACGGAGGTGATGGAGCCTTCTTTCGTTGAGGTGATGCGCTCCTGCATGGCACCCATCTCTGAGGCCAGCGTAGGCTGATAGCCCACTGCCGAGGGCATACGGCCAAGCAATGCCGACACCTCAGAGCCGGCTTGTGTGAAGCGGAAAATGTTGTCGATGAAGAACATGATGTCTGCAGGGCCGCCGTCCTTGCCACCGTGGTCGCGGAATTCCTCTGCGATGGTTAGTCCGGACAGTGCCACGCGTGCACGTGCCCCTGGCGGTTCATTCATCTGTCCATAGACAAGAGTCGACTGTGACTTACCGAGCTCCTCGGGGTCTACGAGGGAAAGATCCCACTTGCCCTCGTCCATGGCCTTGCGGAATTTCTCTCCATATCGGATAACACCGGAGTCGAGCATGTCGCGGATCAGATCATTGCCTTCACGTGTACGCTCGCCGACACCTGCGAAAACGGAGTATCCGGCACGGCCTTTAGCGATATTGTTCATGAGCTCCATGATGAGCACGGTCTTACCTACACCGGCACCGCCGAAGAGTCCAATTTTACCGCCTTTCATGTAAGGCTCCAGCAGGTCGATCACCTTGATGCCGGTAGGCAGCATCTCCTTATGGGTAGAGAGGTTCTCAAACTTCGGCGCGGGGCGGTGAATAGGATAGCTGCCCTTCATGTCGAGAGGCTCCATACCGTCGATAGGCTGTCCTATCACGTTCATGATACGGCCCCGGATCTGGTCGCCTGAAGGCATCTGGATGGGTGCGCCTGTGGGCACGGCCTCGAGGCCACGCTCCAGACCGTCGGTTGAGTCCATGGCGATGCAGCGCACAGTGTCTTCGCCAATGTGCTGCTCTACCTCAATGACAACTTCTTTGCCGTCGGGGCGTGTCACCTTCATGGCCTCGTAAATCTGTGGCAACACCTTCTCAGGATCCTGTCCCTGGGTGTCGAAATAGACATCGATGACAGGACCGATAATCTGGGAGATGTGCCCTTTAATCTGTGACATATAATATCTTTTGTTGTTATAATATTCTATATAATAATGTGTAGGCAGCTATGACTGCACGAGAGCCTGTAGATCAGATGCTGAGTTCGTCGAGCACCTCGATGAGTTTACGGTCGAAGGGCTTGTCTGAGCGGATAGCCTCAGACAGCGGTACGTAGACCACCTCATTGTTATGAATGCCCACCATGATGTTGCGCTGGCCCTGGAGGATGGCTTCCACGGCGCCTACGCCGGTGCGGCTGGCCAGGATACGGTCGTGTGCTGTAGGACGTCCGCCGCGCTGCACATAGCCGAGAATGGAAACGCGCACATCGTACTCCGGAAACTCTTTCCTCACACGATCGGCGTAATACATGGCACCGCACTTGGGACTTTCCGAAACGATGACAATGCAGCTCTTTTTCGACTTGCGGATACCGCGCTCCATGAACTTGGCGAGCTGGTCGACATCGGTGGAGTCCTCAGGAATAATGGCTGCCTCTGCGCCGCTGGCGATGGCCGAGTTCTGTGCCAGGAAGCCGGCATCGCGGCCCATGACTTCGACAAAGAAAATGCGCTCGTGGCTCTGTGCCGTGTCGCGGATGCGGTCTACGCAATCGACAATAGTGTTGAGGGTGGTGTCGTAGCCGATGGTGGTATCGGTGCCGTAGAGGTCGTTGTCAATAGTCCCCGGAAGGCCGATGCAGCAGAGATCGTAGTCTTGAGCAAATTGTCGGGCGCCGGTGAGCGAGCCGTTTCCTCCAATGACGACAAGAGCGTCGATTTGTTCTTTCTTCAGATTCTCATAAGCCTTGTCGCGGCCTTCCTGTGTCATAAAGGCCTTTGAGCGTGCGGTTTTCAGGATGGTGCCACCCTGCATGATAATCCCCGATACGTTTTCAGTAGTGAATGGTTTAATATCGTCTTCTATCAGGCCGTCATAGCCACGGTAGATGCCTTTGATGTTGAAGCCGTTGCAGATGCCGGCACGGGTCACTGCCCTGATGGCGGCATTCATGCCTGGTGCGTCGCCTCCTGACGTAAGTATACCGATAGTCTTAATCTTTGTCATATCGTGGTTCTTCTTTTATGTTTTTTGAAGTCTGATTTGTTTTTTTATTAATCGCAAAGTTAGAAAATTCCCGTAAGACTTCCAAGGTAAAAGTAGTTTTTTTATATACGTTTAACGAAAAAATGAATGCAAATGATGTCATTTGTAACATCCTATCATCCAACCATACACTACGGAGAACATAAGCAAAGGGATGTGCTGTATTTTAGCACATCCTTTTTTATCATACCTTTTCTGTAGCCATGGCTGCATCAATAAAATCCTCTCTTTTGCCCTGATGATTTCACTTTTATCGGGAAGGTTTAGTATCTTTGCATAAGATTGAGTTAAAGAATGAATGATTATGACAGAAAACGAACTTTCCAACTATCCCTCCTCTTACATCCTTTGCTTTGTGGACGGGTGTAAGTTAAAAGACAACTGTATTCACTATCTTGCCGGTCAGCATGTCCGCGATGACGACAATATGGGATATGCTGTTTATCCGTCGGTATTGAAAAGTGCTGATGGTTGCAAGTGGCATAAGGAATACCGCGTTATCAAGTCGGCCTGGGGCTTTGACACCCTCTTTCACAGTGTTCTTCAACGCCATGCCGCAACGCTCCGGCAGCAGATAAAAGACTATCTCGGCGGTAATGGCACTTACAGCCGCTACAACCGTGGCGAGAGAAGACTGACTCCGGAGCAGCAGGAATGGGTGATCCGGTTATTCCAAAAATACGGCTATACCACCAATCTGCTGTTTGACCATTACGAGGATGCGGTTGACTGGTAGTGTGACCACGCCCTGGTCAGGGTATGACCACGCCTTGGTCATACCCTGACCAGGGCGTGGTCATTGCAATTGGACAGCCTTTTCGGATGGAGTGCAATATCCAAAGGCTCATCCGTATCAGACATACACATTATAAGATAAACGACTCTTAACATGGATAAAGCAAAGTGTTCCTGGTGTCAGGATGGTGGTCCGATAGAGAAATACCATGACGAAGAATGGGGTAGGCCTTGCCATGACGACAGGCTGCTCTATGAGTATCTGATGCTTGAAGCGATGTCGGCAGGACTGAGCTGGAGCCTGATGATCAAGAAACGGGACATCTTTCATGCTTGCTTCGCTGACTTTGATGAGCAGAAAGTGGCAACATTCGGTGAAGCAGATTATGATCGCATCATTGCTTATCCAGGCATGATCAGATCCCGTAGAAAGATAGAGGCGATGACCGGCAATGCCCGCTGTTTCATCCAGATTCAGAAGGAATATGGTTCCTTCGACCGTTACCTCTGGCACTTTACCAATGGGCAGACCATCATCTACCGTTGCCATCTCGAAGGGGAAAGGCTGACCAGGAGTGAACTGTCTGACGAGATCGCCAAGGACTTGAAGAAGCGTGGGTTCAAGTTCTTAGGGTCCATCCTCGTCTACTCGTTCCTGCAGGCTGTCGGTATCATCAATGATCATGAGCCCCATTGCCGGTTGTTTGATGAGATCGGCGGTACCATCCGATAGCTTTGACCCGCCTGCCCGCTGCCTTTGCACTTGTAAAACAATAAGGGTGTGTCAAAATGCAAATACCGTTTTGATAATCTTACAGTTTGGAATAATCCAATAAGAAAAGACCATTTCTTTACTCGAAAACGAGTCTCGAAATGGTCTTTTCCTTGCTTTTAAGGGGATCTTACTTATAAGCTTGAGGGTTGTCAAGTTATTAATTAGATGGAATCTTCCTCCCAAATGTCACTACCCACCGGCTGCCATCGTTTGCCGCCGGCTACACCGGGACCGCCTGACTGGATGCCGCCTGACTGATGGTTCGGGGAAGCGGGACCCCCAATGTCATACGAGGCCTTTGAGGCCGCACAGATTATGGGTACTGAATTCATGTGCATCACATCTATCTCCGGTTTGATGTATATGTATATCTTGTGTGGTGCACATGTTGCAGCATGGGTCATGGAGCCTGCTGTCTTCATCTTTCTATTGGTCTGTTTCATAAATTCTATTCTTCTTGTTGAAGTATGGTCCCTGTATGGGGTGCAGGAGCCGTTGTGTTTATCTCACCATTTGTTTCTTCCCGTTCACGATATAGATACCCTTGGGCAGCCCTTCGAGTGAGGTGCTGCCGGTGCGCACCAGCTGTCCGTTGATGCTGAAGACTTTACCGTTGGTGGCGTGCATGGTGTTGCCGGCTGTGGACGGGACAGCTATGGCGGTGGTTGTATGGTCAATGGCTTCGGTGAAGTATTGGGTCCCGGCCTTGGCGCGTGCGCCGTCGTCGGCAGAGGTCAGCACACAGGCGAAGTAGGGTGTCCATGTGCCGCCTGTAGCGTCTGTCCACTTGTAGAAAGCGTTGGGCCATTCAGTTTCGTTATCGCCGGAGTAATAGTAGTAGCTGTATTGCTGGAGCCCTTTGTTCTTAGCATAGTTGCCTATGAAGGTATAGGTAATGCCGTCACAGGTCTGAGTGACTTTCTGGCTCTGCAGATTCGTATCGTTCTCCGGTTTCTTCTCAATGCCCACGATGGTGTTTTTGATACCCGTTTTGTTTCCGGCGTGTATGGCAGGATGGATCATGTAGGGATGATGAGCCTTGGTCTCTGTTACAGGAGTGTTGAAATGCAGGGTGATGTACTTCTCATTGTTCTCCTTCCCTGAGGTCACGCCACTGAACTCCACCACCTCTACGGTGGCACCGTAGGCGCTCTTCAGCTGCTCCTCAGTCATGTCAAAGGGCAGGCACATGGTGTACCACTTGTCCCCTGTGCGCTTGTCGTCCTCCCAAGTCTCATCGTTACGTATCTTCTGTGTAAGCATGAAGTTCTTCCATCCTGCATAATCTCCACTGGTGATGGTGTAATGTCCATGGTCTTCCTTGGGCGAATAGTTGCCGTATTGGTCTTGAACGTATTCTTGATATTGCGTATTATGGTTCAGAATGTCTGAGTTGAGATATTTGCTCTTGGCAGCTTCCGGATAATGAAGTATCGTGACAGGATAGCTGGAATCCTTGTTTGTATAGTTGCTTCTCATGTCACTGGAACCTGACTGATAGTTATAATTATATGTGTTCGTTGACTGAAAGGCACCGTTGGCAATCTTTGTATCCGTCCCTAAAACGTACACATCTGTCAGAGACTGGCATCCTTGGAAACTCTCACTCTCAATGTTGGTGACGCTTGCAGGGATGGTGATGCTCTTGAGTTTTGAGCAATTGAATGCAGTCGACTCAATAGTTTTCAATGTTCCAGGTAGTCTTATTGCTTCGATTGCAGAGCTGGAGAACGCACCATTTTTTATAGTTGTGACCCCTTCAGGCAAGACGATGCTCTTCAAAGAGCTGCATCCATAAAAAGCATGTGTGCCGATGGTGGTCCATCCGTAGTGGAAATCTACGCTGCTGAGATTTGTGTCATTTAGAAACACTTCTGTTCCTATAGAACTGGTTCCATTCGGATCTACTTGTCCGAGCACGACGGTCTTTAGGGATGTAGTATGGAAAGCCTGTGTCCCAATGGTCACACTTCGTTCGCTGTTGTCAGGGATGATGACATTTTCAATCTTACACGAGTTGTTGATAAGGCAACTTGCAGGGATGTTGGTTGTAGTACGTGGAAAGGTAATGGTTTTTAAGTTGTCCATCCAACTGAGTTTTGTTAATTCGTTGTCATTGACCTTTGCATACTCCAGGTCTAATGTGGTAACGTTTGGAAATTCGTTCTCTCCCTCATCGGCACCGCAGAGGCGGTTCAGGTCTTCCGTGCTCATGGTCACTCCTTCGGCTGTAACCACTTTAATCTTGGTCACGTTTTGGATGGCCTTGATCTCTGTTGATGCAGTAAACTTAAGCCATTGACCTGTGATGGCAGTAAATTCGTTGGCGAGGTCGCCCGCCGCGTTGAGGGTCAGGGTGACGGTACCATCACTGGCCTTGCTGACAGTGAGCTTGGCTCGTGTAGTCTGTGCGATAAGGATGCACAGAAGTGTGAGTAGAATGCTCTTCTTCATTATATTATTGCTTTGTTGTGGTTAATCTTGATATTTATCGCAACGCCGCTGTTGTGCTACTTGTGCCTGCAAGTGTGCATGGCAGGTGCGGGCTGAGTTGGGGCGTTGCAGGGTATTACGGCTGTCTTTTGCGCCAGTTGCTGTTTTTTGGGTGCAAAGTTATAAAGACGCAGGGAATAGTCAGTTTCATATTTCTTTGAAATAATTTCTATTTTGCAAAAAATACGGTGAAACGTATGGCGTTGTATTTCTTTTTCCTTACTTTTGTTTCCGAAAAACTCAGAAGCATGAAAAGTACTGTGAATGAAAAGATAGCAGTGGTGCCTTTTAGCGTTTTCGGGGATCTGGTTCTCGACGGCGGGTCCGGCCATGTGAAGACTCTTGTGCGTGACTCCTATGCCGTGGGGCTTGGCATGTCGCGTTTTCTGCGTTCGTCGTTTAAGGATGCGGGCCACGTGCGGGTAGACTGCATGCGGTGGGGTGTGGTGACCGCGGGGGCCACTGAACTGGTGGTGGACGGAGTGCCCTACCATTGTCAGAAAGGCGATCTGATGTATATCAATTGGGGGGCGGTAATGTCACCGTACGTGCTTGATACAGTGTCAGTTTATAATGGTCTGGCCATGCGTGAGGACTATTTGTACAGCATCTTCCACGGGCATGTGCCGCTGCTCTTCTCCGATCCAAGCCGCTGCTTCTGCATCCATTTGCAGAACGACGAGCGGGAGATGATAAACCGCTATTTGTACATGCTGGTCAGGGTGGTTGAGGCGGCAGACAGTGACGGGGCGACGGCACCGTTCATGGCATCTCTGATGAAGTTTGTGGAACAGTGCTACAACCGGCATGCCGGGCAGCGGGACAGCCTGCCCGCACGCGATGGGAACGGGTTGATGCGACGCTTCCTGACATTGGTCGAAGACAATGTGCAGCACGAGCATCAGTTGGCTTTCTATGCCTCTGAGCTGTGCACTACGCCGTCTTATCTGGGCACACAGGTAGTACAGCTCACCGGTCAGACCCCTAAGGAATGGATAGACCGCGTGTTGCTGCTCAGGTCCAAGGTGGCGCTGCGGTGCGGCACACAGCCGGTGAAGCAGTTGGCGTCGGACTTAGGCTTCGTGTCGTCGAGTGCCTTCTGCAAGTTCTTCAAGCGTCTGGAGGGTATGTCTCCGCAGGCATTTCGTGACGGCGGGGACAGACTGGAGTAGCCCATGAGCCTTTTATCTTTGCAAAAAACAGAAATACGAAAATATATGAAAAGATCAGTTTCTTTTAGAGAGAGGATGTTGCTGTGTGCCGTGATGGTGTTTGTCTTTTCCTTTTCCGCATCTGCCAAAGGAGGATTTGTACAGCGGGGAATGACAAAAGATCAAGTCACCAGCATTCTTGGAAAACCGGATGCCATGAGTTTCAATGAGTCTGGTGAAGTATGGACATACAAGAAAGTACCTCTGATCGGAGTGAGTGAAAACAAGTTGATTTACGTGAACTTTGGTAAGGACAATTCTGTGATATCTTATCATGAATATTTATTTGATTATGATCAGAATGGACGTCCTGTCATGACCACGCCTCAGCTCATGCTTCCGGGCTACCAAGGGTCGTATGGCAATTATCCGCAGCCTTATGAGCTAAGCGAAGGAGATTTCTCATTGTTGTATGGCAAGGTGAAAAAAGCCAACTTCACTGACAACAAATGCGATTTGTTACAGATGGCTTGCTTGGGTTGTTGGTTCACGTGCCGTCAGGCGGCCAGGCTCCTGATACTCTTCAGCTCTGATGACGACAAGTTGCGTGCATTACACTTGATGGCACCCCGTCTTGTAGACCTCGGATATGCCAATGAAATATACGATGTTTTCACTTTCAGCAGTAATCGTGAGAAAGCTTCTGAGATAATAGCCGGTGCTCAAAGCATGAACTGATCATACACATTAATAAAAATGCGGATGAAAGAGCACAGATTTATTAGCATGCTGCCATCTTTTTGGGCACCCGTATTTTGTTGAGATCATCCACGATAAACCTGCACCATGAATAGCTATGCGACATTTACACAACAAAAAATCTCTTCAGATTATAATTCTCTCATTATGTTTTGGTGGAAAGCCTTCTAATATGTATCTTTGCAAGTGAATAGTGGATTCAACAAAGGGAAATTATCTTCTCTGTGTAAGAGAAGTGGGAAAGGGCCGGATCTCTAAAAGCTTCGCCCAGGAGATGTGCACGTTGGAGATCCGGATACCGACTGGAGCCATGTCTACGTTCACAACAGGCAAGTGGAGAAGATCCTAAGAGACTTGTCTAATGTCTTCAAGCAGTCTTCCCCCGGCGAGCACCTTGCCTCCTTCGTCCATAAAAGCTATCGAATCGCCAATACAGGTGACATCAACAACGGTCCGGTAAAGAAATTCCAGCCGACCATTCCCGGACGGGTGTTTCTGCAGGGTCATTGTTGAGACGTTAATAATTGATTATGGTTTTAGATAAAAACAGTAAAATCTTTGTGGCGGGGCATCATGGACTTGTGGGCTCTGCCATCTGGAACAACCTCAAGATGAGGGGGTATGACAATTTAGTAGGGCGCACGCATAAGGAGCTGGACCTGACTAACCAGCTCGCCGTAAAGAAGTTCTTTGATGAGGAGTATCCGGACGCCGTGGTATTGGCTGCTGCCTTCGTGGGTGGCATCATGGCCAACTCGCTTTACCGCGCCGACTTCATCATGCAGAACATGAAAATGCAGTGCAATGTCATTGAGCAGGCTTACAAGCACCATGTGAAGAAGCTGCTCTTCCTCGGTTCGACGTGCATCTATCCGAAAGATGCGCCGCAGCCCATGAAGGAGGACGCGCTGCTTACCTCGCCCTTAGAGTATACCAATGAGGAGTATGCCATCGCCAAGATTGCAGGACTGAAGATGTGCGAGAGCTACAATTTGCAGTACGGCACGAACTATATCGCCGTGATGCCGACCAATCTCTATGGACCTAACGACAACTTCCATTTGGAGAACTCACACGTCATGCCTGCCATGATGCGTAAGATCTACCTGGCCAAACTCATCCACGACGGCGACTGGGACGCCATCCGCGTGGATATGAACAAGCGCCCCATCAATCCGCCGTCGAAGCTCGCCGCGCTTATCGGTGAGAAGAATGTGGACGGCAGCGAGTGCAGGGAGCGTATTCTCAAGGCCCTTGACTTCTATGGCATCGACAACAACCGAGTGACGCTGTGGGGTGACGGCAGCCCCCTGCGCGAGTTTCTATGGTCAGAGGACATGGCTGACGCCTCGGTACACGTGCTGCTCAATGTCGACTTTAAGGACATCATCGGCATCGAGAAATACTCTTCCGTGTTCTATGGCACGAAGACTGACGGCGAGGTGAACCGCAACAACTCTGAGGGCCGTGGTGGAGCCATCCCCGCATTAGGTGAGATTCGCAACTGTCACATCAATGTAGGCACAGGCAAAGAGCTTACCATCAAAGCTTTGGCCGAACTGGTGAAGCAGACCATAGGCTTTGAGGGCGAGATTGTCTGGGATAAGACTAAGCCCAATGGTACGCCCCGCAAGCTCATTGATGTCACCAAGCTGCACTCCCTCGGCTGGACTCACAAGGTGGAGATCGAGGATGGCGTGCGTAAGCTCTATGAGTGGTATCAAGAGAGTTTGCGGGCTTGATATTGCCTGAATGTGAAAAGTTGCGGTGTGGCAATTTCTTTTTTATCTAAATGACATAAAGTTTGAAAGATTTTATGTATCAACAATCATTATGAGAAAGATCTTATCGTCAATCTTCCTTTTGACCATCTTCGGCCTGCCGGTTCTCGCAGGCAATCATGTAGTCAGTCGTTTTCGTCTTGCAGGGCCTGTGCCTTTGTCGCGTCCGCTGATGATCGACAGTGTCAATATCAGCGGGCAGCGTTTCAGTGATGACTCGCTGTTATGCAGGCCCTTGACGGGTACCGGCGCCCGTGTTTTCGATGCCGGACAGAAACTTCAGGGCAGCAAGGGATTGTCGGTGGCATCCCTGTCGTTCGATATGGAGTCAACGGCTTATACCCGTGCCTCTCTCTCAGTGTCGGGTCTCAAGACGAGTCGTATCTTCATAGATGGTAAAGAGAGCAGCGGACGCGATATGGCTCTGGAACCGGGCCATCATCATGTGGAGATCTGCACGTTGCTCGAGGACAATGTTACGGTGAAGCCCCAGGTGACTTTGACTGCCGACAACGACGAGGCACTGTCTGTCCCGGATCCTGGCGCATCACGGCTGTATTCTCTCAAGGATGTGCTCAACGGAAAACGTCTTTGGGGCGTGCGTCTCTCCGATGATGGACGTTATGGTATCATTGGGTCGTATGACACGCGCGACGGCGGTAAGGTGACAAGTTCGTGGAAGGTTCGGGAGATGGCCACCGGCAAGGTGCTGCACCAGAGTAGCGAGTCATTGTGCTTCTTCCCGGGCAGTGACGATCTGCTCATGGAGCGTATGGCTGACAACGGCAACCGCCAGTTAGTGAGGGTGTCGCTCTCCGACGGAAGTGAGACGGTGGTGGCCTCCAACATGCCCAAAGGTGACAGTTGGCAGATGACACCCGACGGCAAGAGCCTTATTCTGACCCATGTGAACAAAGGCCCCACTGAGGACAGGGATATCTACCAGATTGTGGAACCCGATGACCGTCAGCCCGGATGGCGTGACCGCTCATCGCTGCTGCGCTATGACCTGTTGACAGGTGTGGTGCAGCCGCTGACATTTGGCTTCCACGGCGTATCGCTGCTCGACGTGAGTGCCGACAGCCATTATTTACTTTTCATGACCTCTCGCAGTCGCCTCACCGCCCGTCCCACCACGCTTTTTTCCATCTGGCGTATGGACTTGAGGACGCTGAAAGCGGAGTGTCTGGTCAAAGATGACGGCTTTGTCTCGTCCGCACGTTTCTCTCCTGACGGCCGTCATCTCGTCATCATGGGGTCGCCCGAATGTCTTGGTGGTGTGGGGAAGAATGTGCCCGCAGGCCGCATCCCCAGCATGTACGACTATCAGCTTTATATCTATGACATTGCTTCGGGCAGGGTCAATCCCATTACCAAACAGTTCAATCCCGGCGTCGACATGTTCACATGGGCAAAGTCGGACGGGCGTATTTGGTTTACAGCGCTTGACCGCGACTATTGCCACCTCTACTATTGTGACCCGCATACGGGCACGATCACACAGGTGCCCGAGCCGGAAGACATGGTGTCGACGTTTGCCATCGCCAAGGATGCCAGACAGATGCTGTGGTATGGAGAGGGCGCGAGCAACAGCAACCGTCTCTACAGTCTCAATACTGCGACGGGGAAGTCTGTGCTGATTGAGGATTTGAACAAGGATAAGCTGAAGGGTGTGGAGCTGGGGGCCTGCGAGCCATGGTCGTTTGTCAACAGCCGTGGCGATTCCATTTCCTGCCGTTACTATCTGCCTCCTCATTTTGACAAGACCCAACGCTATCCCGTCATCGTCAACTATTACGGTGGCTGCTCGCCCACGAGCCGTGATTTTGAGACGCGCTATCCGCAGCATGTCTGGGCGGCGGCTGGTTATGTAGTGCTTGTGGTCAACCCCAGTGGCGCGGTTGGCTTTGGTCAGGAGTTCTCGTCTCGCCATGTCAACACGGCGGGCAAGGGTGTTGCTGAAGACATCATCGAAGCCATACAGACCTTCTGCCGGCGGCATGCCTATACTGACAGCCTGCACGTGGGTTGTATCGGTGCCAGTTATGGCGGCTTCATGACACAGTATCTCCAGACCAGAACCAACCTCTTTGCCGCTGCCGTCTCACATGCCGGCATCAGCGATCACACCAGCTATTGGGGCGAGGGTTATTGGGGCTACAGCTATAGCGAGGTGTCCATGGCGGGCAGCTATCCGTGGACGCGCAAGGATCTCTTCGTCGATCAGAGCCCGCTCTTCAATGTGGAGAAGATTCACACACCACTGCTCTTTCTCCACGGCAATGCCGACCACAATGTGCCCATCGGTGAGAGCATCCAGATGTTCACGGCGTTGAAGCTTCTTGGCCGTCCCACGGCATTCGTGGTCGTAGACGGTCAGGACCATCATATCACTGACTACGGCAAGCGCATCAAGTGGCACAACACCATCATGGCGTGGTTCCAGCGGTACCTCAAGGGTGACGCTTCGTGGTGGAACGCCATCTACAAGCCGGTGATGCAATAGAGGCTATACGCTGGCAGGGACTCCTGCACTGCCGAGGGCGGCAGCGCACGGAACCATATCCGCCGCCTGCTCAGCCAAGATGAGGCTGCTTCCGCACTTGCTTACCTGTGTTAGCTCTTGCGCCTGCTTGCCGGTGTTTTGTGTGGCTCTGCCCTCGGAGCCGCTGCTTGTCCTTCATCTTAACTCTTCTCTTCCATGTCTGAAGAACATTCTTCCTTTTACTATGCTACCCGCCACAACATGAAGCGGCGGTGTAATGGTCATGATTACCGCTCCCGCTGCATATCCAGATCATTTTCTTCCCGCCTGCATCCTTGATGAGCAGATGAAGGTTAGGCAAGAAAAGCGCAAGAGTCGTTACGGCGTATTCGTCTCCGCGGTCATCTCGCCAGGCGAGAAGACCGTGATGCGCAAGGCCTACGCAATGCCAAATGCTGAACATGATGGCAGAAAGACTTGCCAACAGTCAGCTTCTAACAATCAATATATCAATCACATGAAAAAATACATCCTTATCTTTGTCGCGATCATTGCTATCTGGCTGGTTGCCATAAACTTTAATGGTTATGCACTATTGGCGCTTCTCCTCCTGATTCCCTTGTTTCTTTACCGGAAGTGTAAGAATAAGGACATTGTGTCTACTGGACATTTGCTGTCGCTGGATGATGCTGTTGCCAAATATGGTGAGCCAGACGACTGTATCGTAGTGGATGCCACTCGGGCCAATGAGGCCGTTGGCTGTATTCTCGTATTTAAACGGCAGAAGATACTGGTCGCTGCCGGAGAGCCACTGAGCATGGATGACATCGCGGATGTGTCGACTGTCAACACCGCCACACCTTACACCGTCGGGCAATATCAGTTGGTCTTTACTACGCATAACCCCGACCGTAAATACATCAGACTCGAAGTCGGACTCGATGCGGGTTGGGCCAACGATGTGGCGACACAAGTCATCGATGCGTTGAAAGCGTAAGTGATTGAGTAATATGGCTCAAAGAAAGACCTATCGCTGCCGGAAGTGCGGCTATGAGTGTTACGACTATGAAGGTACGGGCTTCTTGCGCCAGCATATCGTGAGCGTGAGTTGTCCGGATTGCCATACAGTTGAGCCGCTCGTCGTGGGTGGCATCATCGGTAACAATGCTCCGTCGTTCAACGGTCTTGCCGGACGGCTGTGTCTCCGTTGTGGTAGCAACCGTATCGTGGTCTGGGATCATCACACGTGCCCTAAGTGTGGAGGCGAGATGGTGTTCACAGGCGAGAAGAAGTTCTGGACATAAGAAGCAATAATGACATATTGACGTATTTGGTTGCCATTGTGACATGAATGCTATATCGGCACAAAGGTTGCAATAGTGTGGATGAAGTTCATTAGGACTTCAGAGTAAAAACGATAATAAACAAAACAAATAAAATAATAGGAGGTATGACTATGTTATTCCCAGTATTGAACGATTGGTTTGACAACGATTTCAGTGACAATTTCTACACCAACATGCGTCGTGTAAACACTACAGCCCCTGCGGTGAACGTGAAGGAGGATGCTGATAAATATACGATGGAGGTTGCTGTTCCTGGCATCAAGAAGGACTTCGTCCGTATTGATCTTAACAAGGAAGGCGATTTGGAGCTCGCTATTGAGAACAAGCTTGAGCATCACGAGGAGAGTGGAAAGACAGAGCAGAAAGAGCACTATCTGCGCCGTGAATTCTCTTACAGCAATTATCAGCAGGAATATACTCTTCCTGAGGATGTGGACAAAGACCATATTTCCGCTAAGGTGGAAGATGGCATCTTGAGTATCGTCCTTCCTAAGGTAAAGAAGGAAGAGGCTAACAAGAATGCCAGAAGAATCGAGATAGGTTAGAAAAGGTTAGAAAGATTGTGAATAAGGATGAGCCTCACTTTCCTGTGAAGGGGAAGGTGAGGCTCATCCTGTATGCTGAAAGCTATCCAATTCTTACTTAGCAATCTTCTGTCCATTCTTAATGTAGATGCCGTGGGGCAGGGACTTCAGGTCATTGCCAAGGTAATGCCCGTCGAGAGAATAGGCCTTGCCATCGTTGCCCCTGACCTTCCAAAGGGACTGAATACCGCTCGCCACATCGTTTATATAGTCGAAGGTAATGACACCAGTGGTGGTGACATAGCGGATGTTTCTCAGTGCTTTGTTGGTCTTGAGCTTTTGTGTTTTATTGATATCATGCCAGCAGAAGTTTGGTTTGGAATTGGCGTCGCTAAGCTCGGAGACATTGAGTGTATCGGGGGTCATGTTACCGGTACCCGGGAAGAGGTCTCCTTTGAGGCTTGGAGAGTAAGAACCTTTGTTTTCTGTGATGTAGGAAGACAGACAGGCACCGTCAGCCGGTACCACTGCCATTCCTGGGAATCCGGCATAGCCATTAAGATGGGTTTTCAGCGACAATTCTTCACTTGGAAGATTGACATGGTAAACCAAAAGCCCGTTGCCATATTGACGCCTGTTCCATCCCCTTTGTTGAATACATTCTAACATTAAATACTCGAGATGGTTGTTTGGGTTGACTATCTTATAGGCTGTTCCGCCTTTCTCTGTCGACGTGTCCATGGTGATTGAAGCATTGCTGGAGAGCTCTTTGATGGTGACAGGCCAGCCTAACTGGTCTTTTTCGAAAGCAGTTAAGGCCGTAGGATAGAATCCATAACCTGCATATTCTCCTCCGTCCATGAGATCCCAGAATTCCATACTTTGATTGTTAGTTTGCTGGGCTTCCTTATTTAGAGAGTATATGTCCGGCAATCCAAGAGAATGGCAGAACTCATGACATGCGACGCCCAGACCGGTGACAATGGGAATAGTCCCACCCAGAGACCCTTTATAGTCGATCTTGCCATTGGTTGTCATCCTATAAGGAGAAAGCTCTCCTGACATAGTGTACCATCTTACCTTCTTGCCTGCTAAAGTGGCGTCACCTGTAGAAAATGTATTGGCCCATACTGCTGTTGCTGGTCCATTATCATTTTGGTCAAGGCCCGCATACAGGATATAGACACTCTCGATGGTACTCCCGTCGGGGCTGAACGCGCTGATGTCTTCAGCAGAAACGGAGTCCTTGATCAGTGCCAGCGCATCCTTCACAAGCTGTCGTGGGTTCTCGTCGTTGTTGTCGTCGTTGTTTTTGCCACCATAATAAGTTTCGGGATGATCAACGGTCACCGGGCCGTAGACCTTAAATGTGGGCCGGAAAGTGTTTCCGCTCATATCCTTGAAGTATTGTGCCACTGATCCATGGTTGCGTTCATTTCCATTGCCGAGGTCCTGCTGCGTGGTGCCATTGAACATCTGTTCAAAAGCGACCTTGGGTCTATTGATGGTGAATTTGACATCAGAGAAGTTGACAAGGATCACGGGAACCGTTACGTCTCCGGTATGCTTTACGTACTTGGGGGTCTTGGCGATGGCTCTTGTGGATAAGCCGTTTTTTGCGTTCTCTCTTTCTATCATCATTGCTGTACCACAGGCCTTACGCGGCATCATTTGAGCCGCGATGTTTTGCGAGATAAGCAGAGCTACTATCACCAGAATGGTGTTTTTCATGCTGTTGTGTTTGATATTGTTATATTATTATATTATGGTTATATTAATGTTTCGAATCTATTTGAAAAGCCCTTCGATAAGAGTGGATGATGGGGTCATCATCGGTCTTGTCCATGCGGTCGAAGAGCTTGGCCATCCGTTTAGCGTTGTGTTTATCCCGTCTACGCTTGGCACTAAGCAGCTCGGACAGATTGAAATTGATGCTGGTGATGGGGTGTTGAAGCGCAATCTCAACGCGGTCTTCCTTTGTCCATTTACGTACAGCTTCCTGAAAATCGCTCTTTCGGTTGGCGTAAACCACCACTTCCCCAATGCTGTTGTAGTCCTTGATAACGGGGATAGTGTCTTTGACGAGGTTGGATGGGATACGTAGGGCGATATATCCAGGCTTAGAAAGCAGTAAGGTATCGAATTTCTCTGGTATCGCCGCTTTGCCGAAGACGTTGGTTGTATCCGACGGTAGCCGTCCGGTCCATATCCTAAATCCCCGAACAGGCTGGTTGAGCTCGGGATCATAAAGCATAATATGTCTCTGCGCACTCACCTGAACAAAAGGCAGGTTGGATAAGAGAAATATAATAAAGGACAAAAGGTTCCTCATATGTCATCGTGTAATTTTCGGTTGCAAATATAAGCAAAAAAGTTAATGTAAGGAAAAAAAAGCCTTGACTTGTGACAATTTAACGTTTACAAAATTATTTTCTTTTTCTTTTCGGTACCGATTCAAGGAAAATAGATTAACTTTGCACATTAGTAGACATCGAGAGAAAAAAGTATCTTAAAATGGCTGAATCAAGACAAATCAAGACTGCGCTGATCTCCGTCTTTCATAAGGATGGTCTGGACGATCTCCTTAAGAAATTGAGTGAGGAGGGTGTGAAGTTTCTTAGCACCGGCGGTACACAGAAATTCATAGAGAGCTCAGGCTACGACTGCGAGAAAGTGGAGGAAGTGACGACCTATCCTTCTATTTTGGGAGGGCGTGTGAAAACCCTTCATCCGAAAATCTTTGGAGGCATACTTGCGCGCCGTGACAATGAAAGCGATCGCGAGCAAATGCGGGAGTATGACATCCCGTCCATTGATCTCGTCATTGTGGATCTCTATCCCTTTGAACAGACAGTGGCCAGTGGAGCTTCTGAACAGGATATCATAGAAAAGATTGATATTGGTGGTATTTCGTTAATCCGCGCCGGAGCTAAGAACTTCAAGGATGTCGTTATTATCCCGAGTAAGGCTGAGTATCCTGTACTTTTGGAGATGCTCAATAGGAAAGGAGCTGTCACCGATATTGAAGACCGCCGCATGCTTGCAGAAAGAGCTTTCGGTGTGTCGAGCCATTATGATACTGCTATTCATGAGTGGTTTGCCTCTCAGTGCTGACTGCTCTTTGCCATTTCAACAATAAGTAATATTTAGAAATAGAAATTAGATGGGAATGTTTTCTTTCATTCAGGAGATAGCAATGGACCTGGGAACTGCCAACACGATCATCATCAGCGATGACAAGATTGTTGTTGACGAGCCGTCTGTTGTAGCTCTTGACCGCCGCACGGGAAAGATGATTGCGGTAGGTGAGAAAGCCAAGATGATGTATGAGAAGACTCACGACAATATCCGCACGATTCGTCCCTTGCGCGATGGTGTCATTGCCGACTTCACCGCCTGCGAGCAGATGATGCGTGGCCTTATCAAGATGGTGCATACGGGAAGCCGTCTCTTCTCTCCTTCTCTGCGGATGGTGATAGGTGTTCCATCCGGATCCACGGAGGTGGAACTGAGAGCCGTGCGCGATTCTGCAGAACACGCTGACGGTCGCGACGTCTATCTTATCTTCGAGCCAATGGCAGCTGCTATTGGTATTGGCATAGATGTTGAAGCTCCTGAGGGCAATATGATTGTCGATATTGGCGGGGGCTCGACGGAGATAGCCGTCATTTCGTTGGGTGGCATCGTGAGCAATAACTCTATCCGTATCGCTGGCGACGACCTTACTGCTGATATCCAGGAGTATATGAGCCGTCAACACAACGTGAAGGTGTCGGAGCGTATGGCTGAGCGCATCAAGATACATGTGGGGTCAGCCTTGACCGATCTGGGCGACGAGGCTCCCGAGGATTACGTCGTGCATGGCCCAAACCGTATCACGGCTCTTCCTATGGAAGTGCCTGTCTGCTATCAGGAAATTGCACACTGCCTTGATAAGACCGTGGCGAAGATTGAGAATGCAGTTCTCTCGGCTTTGGAGTCTACTCCGCCGGAGCTTTATGCCGACATTGTCAAGAATGGCATTTGGCTTACTGGTGGCGGCGCTTTGCTGCGTGGCCTTGACAAGCGTTTGCAGGATAAGATCAGTATCCCTTTCCACATTGCCGAGGATCCGCTTCACAGTGTGGCCAAAGGTGCGGGCGTTGCGCTTAAGAATGTGGATCGCTTCTCATTCCTAATGCGTTAATTGTGCAATGCACAATTTAATAGACTTTTTACAAAGACATAGTCACTGGTTGCTTTTCATTTTCTTAGAGGTCATCAGTCTTGTCTTGCTGTTTCAGTATAACAGTTACCAAGGCAGTGTGTGGTTTACCTCTGCCAATACTGTTGCGGGTAAGTTCGATGACTGGAGTGCAAGTGTGGAGAGCTTCTTCACGTTAGATAAAGTCAATCAAGAGCTTACCCAACGCAATCTTTATCTTGAACAGCAAGTAAAGAAACTCTCTGATCGATTAGGGGATGTGAGCAAGGACACGACGTGGACAGACACTGCTGGTGTCAGACTGCTCAAGAGCTTCCGGCTTATTCCCGCCAAAGTAGTTAGTAATTCGGTGTCGCGTCCTGGTAATCTGATTACGATTGACAAGGGCTCCGCCGATGGCGTAAGGAAGGATATGGGTGTGGCATGCGGCAGTGGCGTTGTCGGCATTGTGTATCTTACCTCTCCACATTATTCTATAGTCATTCCGGCTATCAATACGAAGTCGAACATCAGTTGCAGCATTCATGGTCGCGGTTATTTCGGTTATCTTCACTGGATGGGCGGTGATCCGCAGATAGCTTATGTGGAAGAAGTACCCCGTCACGCCCGTTTCCGTCTTTATGATGCAATAGAGACCAGCGGCTTCTCTTCTGTCTTCCCACCGGGTATTCTTGTTGGGAAAGTGCTTCACGTCTACAATTCAGTAGACGGCGTGTCTTACAGGCTTCAAGTGAAGTTGTCCACAAATTTCTCCCGTCTGCGCGACGTGTGTGTAATTGATAATGCGCCTGTTTTGGAGCGGTTGAATATACTGCGTGCGGCACAGGACTCATTGAAGACCAATACAGACAAGTGATAATCTTTAGGAGCGTATAGGTAAAAGGATGAATATAAATTTCCTGAAACGGCTGCTGCTATTCTTTGGGCTCATGCTTTTACAAGCATTGGTGCTCAATCGCGTCCATCTCTTCGGGGTGGCGACGCCTTTGCTGTATGTCTATTTTGCCATCTCTTTCCAACGGGGCACTCCTAAGTGGTCCATGCTGATTTGGTGCTTTCTTTTGGGATTGGGAATAGATGTCTTCTCCAATACGCCTGGATTAGCTGCCGGCTCCATGACTTTAGTCGCAGCCTTGCAGCCTTATGCCCTTGAGCTGTTTATTCAGCGTGACGATGAAAACAATGTCGTTCCTTGTATTAAGGCACTGGGGATAAGCAAGTTTTCGTTGTTCGCCCTGTTACTCACATTTATCTATTGTGTGGTATTTTTTTCTCTTGAGACCTTTACGTTCTTCAACTGGCTCCAATGGTTGTTAAGTGTATGTAGCAGTACAGCGCTCACTCTCCTGTTGGTGCTTGTTTGTGACAATCTAAGAAGGGAATAGGGGAGGAAAATGAAATTGGGGTATCGGTAAATGAAGGATTTCAGTCTGGATAATAGAAGAAGAGTCATCAGTGGCATCGCCATCATCGTGGTGGTGGTGTATGTGATTCGTCTCTTTACCTTGCAGGTGATGAGCGATGACTATCGCAAGAGTGCCGATTCGAATGCTTTCTTCAAGAAAGTGGATTTCCCCAGTCGTGGCATTATCCGTGACCGTAATGGTGCCTTGTTGGTTTTCAACCAACCTTCCTACGACATCATGGTGGTGATGAACGAAGAACGCGGACGGCTTGATACATTGGATTTATGCCAGACGCTGGGCATTACCAGGGAGTGGTTTATCAAGCGGATGAACGACATCAAGGATCCGGCAAAGAATCCTGGCTATTCCCGTTTCACACAGCAGTTGTTCATGACTCAGGTGGACGATAAGAATTTTAGCGTCTTTCGTGAGAAGATGTTTCGTTTCCCTGGCTTCTATATTCAGAAACGCAGCGTAAGGCAATACATGTATCCTTACGGCGCCCATGTATTGGGTGAAGTGTCTGAAGTTTCACAGTCTGATATTGATGAGGACAGCTATTATCAACCTGGCGATTACATCGGTAAGCTCGGCGTGGAGCGCAGTTATGAGAAGTATTTGCGGGGCGTGAAGGGTGTTCAGATTCTTCTTCGTGATGCTCATGGGCGTGTCCAGGGACATTATCAGAATGGCAAGTTTGACCGGCGGCCTATTCCTGGCAAGGAACTGACGCTTGGTCTGGACGTCAAGCTGCAGGCTCTGGGCGAGCGGATGATGCAGGGTAAAATAGGCGCTATTGTGGCCATCGAGCCTTCTACGGGGCAGATACTGTGTATGGTGTCTTCTCCGAGTTATGATCCACGGCTGCTCGAAGGCAAGCAACGCGGCAAATACCATAAGTTTCTGATCCATGATCCGCAGAAGCCTCTGCTTAACCGTGCCATCATGGGACAGTATCCTCCGGGGTCTACATTTAAGACCTCACAGGGTTTAACCTTCCTCTCTGAGGGCGTCATCACTCCAGCCACACAGTATCCGTGCCATCGGGGCTTTTATTATAAGGGCCTTCATGTGGGTTGCCACAGCCACGCGTCTCCATTGAGTCTTGTTCCGGCTATCAGCACGTCGTGTAATGCATTTTTCTGCTGGGGTCTGTTCCATATGATGGGCAACAGGGCCAAATACAGAACGGTAGACGATGCCATGAACACCTGGCGTGACTATATGGTCTCTATGGGGTTCGGCTATCGTCTGGGTGTGGATCTGCCCGGTGAGAAGCGCGGGCTGATACCTAATGCCACTTTCTATGACAAGGCTTACCATGGGTCGTGGAATGGTTTGACCATCATCAGCATCAGTATTGGGCAGGGTGAAGTCAATCTCACGCCCTTGCAAATAGCCAATCTGGGCGCGTCGATAGCCAACCGAGGCTATTATTATGTGCCGCATGTGGTGCGGAAGATTCAAGGTGTGCCACTTGATACGCTCTTTACACGGCGCCATTATACGAAGGCTCAGCATCGCGCCTACGATTACATTGTGGCGGGTATGCGCTCGTCTGCCATGGGTGGCACGTGTAAGATGTTGGGCTCACTACCTTTCGCAGCATGCGGCAAGACCGGAACGGCACAGAACCGGGGGCATGACCACTCTGTAGACCGTGCATCGGGTTAGCACCCGGTCCGAACGGCGCGCCAGCACGACGACCGTCTGGGGTGTTACCAGTTTTCTTACCATACACAACATTAGACGTGATGGTCAGAACAGACTGAGTCGGGATAGCGTCACGGTAGGTGTGCAGTTTCTGAATTTTCTTCATGAAACGTTCTACCAGGTCAACAGCCAGGTCATCTACACGCGGATCGTTGTTACCAAACTGCGGGTATTCGCCTTCGATTTCGAAGTCGATAGCCAGACCGTCTTCGTCACGAATCGGTTTAACTTTCGCATATTTGATTGCAGACAGGGAGTCAGCTACAACGGACATACCAGCGATACCAGTTGCGAAATAACGCTTTACGTCTCTGTCGTGCAGAGCCATCTGGATTGCCTCATAGCAGTACTTGTCGTGCATATAGTGGATGCAGTTCAGGGTATCTACGTACAGCTTAGCCAGCCATGCCATCA
>ERZ772881.201-NODE-201-length-70866-cov-4.818475_pt1 | contig 70866 bp, 61 predicted proteins | sample MGYA00580581_ERZ772881 | MGnify/ENA primary metagenome ERZ772881 (study PRJEB29015, sample SAMEA2737668) | human gut metagenome | biome: human gut; feature: human-associated habitat; material: faeces | place: China | collected 2012 ...
CACACACACACACACACACACACACACACACACACACACACACAGGCGCTACCGGTGTAACTTCTTACAAAAACTTCCTCGCATACGCGCGCGTGAGACACGGCGCACCCTCTTTAGGCAAAGGACATACATGTGGTTCCTTCGCCTGGATTTTTGTATTCCTTGCGAAGGCTTATCATTTGAGATAAGCTCAACTTTCTTATTGGGGGAACTCCATCTGAATTTTATTGTATTAAGAGTTATTAAGGTTACTGTCAAGAACTTGATGACGCACGATAATAAAGTATCTGTGCGGCAAATCGGCGGAACGGGTGCCGTAACCGTTCCCGACAAGGTGCAAAACAAGCAGAACAGTCTGACAAATTTCACTGTGGCGGCAGGGCACAACAATTCAATATCCTATACTGTCTGTAAAAGGAAAAACATGGCATTTAACTAAATTAGAATTACAATGAAGAAAAAAATGAAGAAAAAGAAGTATCAAAAACCAGAGATAGAAGTAATAGCTGTAGAACCCAGCCATTTCTTCTGTGTCTCGGGGACAATCAATGGGTGGTCGGAGGAAAACGATGAGTCCGGTGATGACGACTGGAGAGACAACAATTCAGATAACAGTTCAAATAACAGTAAAAAATTAATGTGGAACAACCCATGGGAAAAGTAATTGGTATGAGATTCGTGCGTTCCCTACTCTTGTATGGTGGTGTCTTAGGGGGACTTATGCTTTCATCCTGTTCCGGGCAGGATGAATCAGAGACGACAAAGAAGACGAGCAACTCTCCTTATGAGGTTTCGCTCGATGTAGCAATCGATAATCCTGCGGTTGCACCATACAATAAACTGATGACGAGAGTCGGTGTGGAGGAGAATGATGCCAGCGGATTAAAGACTACTTGGGAAACTGACGACAAGCTGACGGTTGCATACCGCAGCGGAGGAACTCTGAAGAAGACTGATCTGACAATAGCATCCATAAACGGGAACTCGGCTACTTTCCATGGAAATGTGGAAAGCAGTGCGGATGCACAGGCCTTCAAGACAAGTACCTTATATGCTGTGAACAATAAGGAAACTGACAAGATAGACGCGTCAATAGATAACAACAAACTGAAGGTCTCTGTTGATTTGTCAGGACAAGACGGTCAAGCCGGCCAAATAGCCAATTATGACCTCCTCTATGCAGAAGGAAAGGCTTCCGCCGGACTACGCTTTAACCACAAGATGTGTGTAGTCCGTATGGACTTTGACTGTGATCCTTCTGCCTCTTCCGGCAGCAATTCGCTTAGTGAGACATCCTTTATCTATATTCCAAAGACCTCTACCAGCAAGAGTATGTTTGCAGACAAGGCAACTTTTGCGTTCGGCAAAGAGGGTGAAACCGACGGATATAACGGCGTAACCTTTTTCAGTCCGAAGCTTAGCCGCATACCTTTAACTAACGGCAAGGCGAGTGTTTATGTGGTTGTTCCTGCAAACGGGAAACTCACGGGCGAACTATCCATAAAGGTTAAATGCGACAACGGCAGCACCTTCCGCCGCCATCTCAACATCAAAGAGAAATCTTTCCCTGCACAGAAGGTCGTAGCAAAGACCGTGAAGCTGAAAGCATCGGAGAGGACACCTAATATCGGAGACTATCTGTACAGTGACGGCACCTGGGGACCTTTGGCCTATTACACTAACAAATACCCCGTGGCCCTGGTGTTCAGTAATTATACAAGTCCGACCGACAGAGAAAAAGGATTTACACACGGATATGCCGTCGGACTGCGTGATGCAGCTTGGCCTACACCATGGGGCCCTGACAATAGGGATTATCCTGAAGCTCCCAATCTGTTTGATCATATTGATGCCACAGCACCGCTCACGATGATGAACAACTTGGACGGGTTGAGCCTCTGCCAGACCCTGAACGAGAGATACCTGAAAAATTATACTTATGATAATTACTTCAACCATGGAGGAAGCAAGGCTGCGATACCTCTTGCTATGGAGTATGGCGGAGCAGGATGGGAACATGCTTACGATCCAATTCCGCGTGTTCCCACGCCGCCACACACAAGCGGATGGTATCTGCCAAGTATTGGACAGTGGTTTCTGATGTTTGCCAATCTTTCGGGACTGGATCCGAACGAACTGCAGATCGCACGGGATGGTAGGGGAAATGTATATAGCCTGAGCTGGCTGTTCAGCTCGGCAGATGAGAAGAATAAATATCTAAAGAATTTCACAAAGTGTTTCGATACTTATTTTAATCCTATCCTTGGTCAGTATCGTGACGATGGCAGAATACCAGAGTCAGCATTTTACCTTCCCACCGATAATGGTCAGTCAAACTGGTGGTATCTTTGGGCTTGCGATGAAGCAAAGTCGGACGGTTCTGCTTGCTGCGTGCGCCTTGCACAAACGGAAATAGACTTTACTTATCTCGGCAAACGAAATGGTACCGATAAAAACAATGGCTATGCGGCTCGTTCGGTAATCGCTTTCTAAGTTTTGCAGCCTCTCAAATAAGCTGAATATTAACCGGCCAATGAGCGGTGCAGATACAGATTTAAGCTAAATATACTTCAGTGGGGTACTAATTATACTTTAGTACCCCACTACTTATATATGGGTCTGCGTTGATTCTCCCCGTGGAAAGTGGTGAAGAGCCAATTCCGTTTATTGGATGAGTCCAATGCCTGTGAGCTTCATATCTGGATAGACTTTGATTGTGGCTCCAGGTTCAAGTCTTCCAAGGACACATGTTACAGTCCATAATTGAAAAAATATCTCCAAAAGGAGTGAGTTTCTCGGATTTTATTTGTAAGTTTGCCACGTCAATCGCTGAATTCGCTGCCTGATTTTGCAACACTAAGGCAAGTAGATTTTGCGACATGGCAAAATCTTAAGCAACTAATTGTTGCCCAGAAACTTATAATAGTTAAACCAAGTGTTGCAGAATTAAGGAAGACAATGACAAAAGAAAAGTTCTTCACAAATTTAGGTTGGGTTGGTATGGTTACATCCGTTTTGATGTATGTTTTTTATATTGCGCAGATCCAAAACAACCTTGCTGGACAGAAAGGTACATTCATTCAGCCATTCATGGCTGCTATTAACTGCACGCTGTGGGTATGTTATGGACTCTTCAAAGAGAAGCGTGACCTGCCACTTGCCTTAGCAAATGCGCCTGGAGTAGTCTTCGGCCTAATCACCGCTTTCACCTCTCTGTAAGACAAAGTAGGGAAGATTATAACGGCACTCATGGCAATGATCTTGTCATTGTTTTCATTTAGCGGGCCCTAATTACACTTTCATCGTCACGCGACCACGGCGTGGTCATCATGTGACCACGCCGTGGTCATGAGATGACCACGCTTTGGTCATCACATGTAGTGATCGCCATTACACCTGTCTACAGGAAGATACACAAAAAAGGGGCGACTTCAAAGCCGCCCCCATTCTGTTTGCCCTAAAAGACTTTACTTTTTCAACATGCTCTCAAGCTCCTTTGTACGAGGATCTGTAGCACCATAAATCGAATAATAGCACTGATAGAGAGGATAAGCCCAGTTACTCTGCGCGCGGTTTGGATCAACCTGCTTGGCCTGCTCCAGATACCCCATGGACTCGTTATAGAGCTGCTTCTGCTGTGCCGGATTTCCATTGAGGGCAGCAGCTTTGGCATTAATGGCGAAACCTAAATAAGTCAGCACAACCGAGTTATCACCCTTGATGGCGATGGCTTTCTTGAAGTCCTCAATGCACTCATCCCAGTTGGGATTTTGCGACTTCGACTCCTTGTTGACCAAATTCTGTCCTTTCATTGCCCAGGCAGTGAAGTTCTTAGGATTGGCAGCAATTGCCTGGTCGAGCAGAGCGTTGAGTTCTGTCTCCATGCCAAGACCGCTATACATGTTGCAAAGCAGTCCAAAGACAGTCTCATTGCTGGGATCAGCAGCGTAAGAAGCCTTCATTTTGTTGGCGAAAGCCAATGAGTCAGCGCGTGTCTTGAGATTCATCTGGGCCATGGAATACTTGAACGACTCTGCCTGCTTACGCATAGCCGTGTCCTGCATGGCAATATCGGCATACTTCTCAGCCTTTGCGTACTGCTTAGCCTGATTAGCATAGAGAGCCGTATAATAAGCTACCTGTCCGAGATACTGCTTCTCACTTTCATGGGTCTTTGCAAACATGGGATTGTCGTCCGTATCGAGAAAAGCTCCCCAATATTTCAGAACGTTATCCTGATCGTTGCGCTGAGCATAATAGTTACCGGCGTTGACGAGCTGCAGACGGGCATTGCCTGCTGTAGCTGACAGTCCATCAGTGAACTTGGGTTTCACTTTACCCTTCTCATTGGGCATAGCGTCGTACTTGGCGCATTCCACAGCATTGATAGTAGCATCATAGGCCGACTCATAGAAGGCAAGCGTGTCGTAGGGAGTCACCTTCTGCTTGAGCATCTTAGCCTGGATGTTGGCCGCCTCGATGGCATTCTGTGCGTCGAAGGTTTTCAGAGCTAACCTGGTCACATAATCATAGGCTTTTGCCTTCTCCTGAGCATTAGCCATCTGCTCAAGATTCTGTTTCAGGAGCTGCGAAGCTTGAGCGAAGTCCTTGGCTGCAAGCACTGCCTTCAGTGGTTCACTGTCGCCCGCAAAAGCAGCTGATGTGCCAAGCATCATCAAAGCTGCAATCATTAGTTTTCTCATAAGCGTTGAAAAATTATGTATTATCAGTTTTCTACGTTTGTATCCGTCACGTCGAGTGATCCGGAATTCAAGGTCGTCGCGTCCTGAGGCTCTTGCGAGTTGATGTCCTTTTCTAACTTCGCATTGGTCTCATTCCACTTCTGACGGCTTTCCTCTTCCACTGTCGCCTCAAGCTCAGAACTCATCACCTTGCAGACGCTGGCGATGCAATCATTCTTCTTGGTGAGGTTGATGAGGCGCACGCCCTGCGTGGCACGGCCCATGACACGCACATCAGCCACAGCCATGCGGATGACGATGCCGCTCTTGTTGATGATCATGAGGTCGTTTTCATCGGTCACGTTCTTGATGGCCACAAGCTTACCTGTCTTCTCAGTGATGGCAATGGTCTTCACACCCTTCTTGGCACGGCTTGTCTTGCGGTATTCCACAATCTCAGAACGTTTGCCGTAACCGTTCTCTGAGACGACCATCGTCGTCTCCTTTTCTGGGTTGTTGACAACGATCATACCCACGACGGCGTCGTCGTTGCCATCGAGTACCATACCCTTGACACCCATTGCCGCACGGCCGGAAGGACGTACTTGCTTCTCATCAAAGTATACAGCCCGACCATTGCGGTCAGCAAGAATCAGCTCATTGGAGCCATTGGTCAGACGCACGTCCACAACCTCATCTCCATCGGCTATAATCAGCGCCTTGACACCATTGGCACGCGGACGCGAATACTCCTTCAGGCAGGTCTTCTTTACCGTACCGTTCTTTGTAGCAAAGACCACATAGTGCGAGTTGGTGAATTCCTCATCGCCAAGGCCGCCGCCACGAAGACGGAGGAATGCATTCACCGTGTCTCCTGACTCAAGGTTGAGAAGGTTCTGGATTGCCCTGCCCTTCGAAGCCTTATCGCCCTCAGGTATATCGTAGCAGTGCAGCCAATAGCATCGTCCAAGGCGAGTGAAGATGAGCATTGTCTGATGCATCGTGGCCGGATAGATAAACTCGGTGAAGTCTTTCTCACGCGTATGCGCGCCCTTTGAGCCTACGCCCCCGCGCGCTTGTTCCCTGAACTCCTTGAGCGGCGTACGCTTGATGTAGCCTAAATGGCTGACAGTGATGACCACAGGGTCGTTGGGATAGAAATCCTCAGCATTGAACTCGTGCTCATCGGGAATGATCTGCGTGCGGCGCTCATCGCCATACTTCTGTTTCACTTCGAGGAGGTCGTCCTTCATCACTTTCTTGCAAAGCTCAGGATCATCGAGAATCTGCTGCAGATAGGTGATTCGCTTTTCCAACTCTTCGTACTCAGCATGCAAGTCATCAAGGCGAAGTTTTGTGAGTTGGGACAGACGCATGTCCACAATAGCTTTCGACTGCAACTCATCCAGTGAGAACCGTGTCTCTAAATTGCGCTGTGCATCCGATGGGCTTTCACTTCCGCGGATAATGTGCACCACCTCATCGATATTGTCACTTGCAATGATCAATCCCTCAAGGATGTGTGCGCGGTCTTTGGCCTTATTCAAATCGAACTTTGTGCGGCGGATGGTCACTTCATGCCGATGCTCTATGAAATAGCTGATGCACTCTTTCAGCGAGAGCAGCTTCGGGCGAAGCTGGGAATGGTCATGCTTATTAGGCACAAGGGCAATGCAGTTGACAGAGAAACTGCTCTGCAGGGCTGTCATCTTGAAAAGCTTGTTCAGGATGACCTTGGCATTGGCGTCTTTCTTCACGTCCACGACAATTCGCATGCCCTGGCGTCCGGTTTCATCATTGACATTGCTGATACCTTCCAGCTTGCCTTCTTTCACAAGATCGGCTATATACTCAATGAGCTGCTGCTTGTTGACACCGTAAGGAATCTCTGTCACTACGATACGGTCGTGGTTGTCATCGCTTTCTATCTCCGCCTTTGCACGGATAACGACACGGCCGCGGCCGGTACGATAGGCGTCCTTGACACCCTGAAGACCATATATATAGGCACCCGTTGGGAAATCAGGAGCTGGGATATACCTCATCAGTCCATCCACGTCGATATCTGGATCGTCAATATAGGCACAACAGCCATCAATAACCTCCCCAAGATTATGGGTCGGGATGTTCGTGGCCATACCAACGGCGATTCCATTGCCACCATTGACAAGCAGATTGGGGATTTTCGTGGGCATCACAGAGGGCTCCTTCAACGTGTCGTCGAAGTTGTTGACCATATCGACAGTATCTTTGTCAATATCGTCCATAATGTGCTCGCCCATCTTCGACAGGCGGCACTCTGTGTATCGCATGGCGGCAGGTGAGTCTCCATCAACGCTGCCGAAGTTACCTTGTCCATCGACAAGTTTGTAACGCATGTTCCACTCCTGGCCCATACGCACCAAGGCAAGATAGACAGAGCTGTCGCCATGGGGATGGTACTTACCAAGCACGTCTCCAACGACACGCGCGCATTTCTTATAAGGTTTGTCACTTGTGTTTCCCAAGCCAAGCATACCGTAAAGGATACGGCGATGCACGGGCTTGAAACCGTCCCTGACATCAGGAAGTGCACGGGCCACAATGACTGACATCGAATAGTCGATGTAAGAGGATTTCATCTCTTCCTCGATGTTAATCTTCATGATCCGGTCCTGATCAATAGTCAGATTTTCATCCATTATACTTTATGTCTTTATTTGTGTTAAAATGCGATCTAAGGGCATTTAAATGCGAGAAAATCCACTTACATGCCTTTTTCAAAATGTAAAATTACACATTTTATATGAGAAAGAGGCGATTAAATGAAGAAAAAATAGCACTTACACCCATTATTTTTTATCGGTGGCGAAGATTAACTAAAAAGCCCATGATCCTCTCAGACCATGGGCTCTAAAAATGACGGAAATGGGTTTTACGGGTTACAGCCTCACAACAAGATACTTACTCACACTCCAGAATGTCTGCATATCCTTAATATGAAGTGTAGAAGAGCCGTTAGCGTTCTTCTCTATCGTATAGGAATCGGATGGCATCTGCGTCATGATCTTCGGATTAGAAGAGCTAAGCCGGATGTCATTGAAGTTGCGGATATCAACCTTGGAGAAGCTGCCCGGCTGCAAGCTCGCCACATCCACTGTTTTCTTAGCAAGGAAGCCGCCCCTGATAATTCCTTTTGTCTTAAGCTCCTTGGCAGTACCAATCGCCACAAACCCTGTATGCAGCGACTCATCCTGCTGGGCAATTGTCGTCTTCTGCTGATCAATGGCCTTGTTTTGGGTCTCAACGGTTGATTGCAATTGCGTGTTAGTCGTGGTGAGATTGTTCACACTCTCATTGAGCTGGGCAATGTTAGCGTTTTTGTCGTCCAACTGCTTCCTCAAATCAGCAATCTGAGCGTCTTTCTCATTCAGCTGTGCCTTATAGTTAGCAATAAGCTTCTTGATTCGCTGACCATAAGAAGAGTTGTTGCCTGACACTTCAGCCTCAAGCTCATTGATGCGCGTACGCTGTTTGCGCAGCAACTCCGCAAGGTTTTGCAGCTGTGTACGCATCTGTGCTTTATCCAGGCGACCTTCTTTGTTTCCCATCTGTTTAATGAGACCCTCTTGCGCAGAAATACTGTCAAGACCCACAGACATCACGTTGACGAAGTCTGCCATCTGCCTAATATCCTCTTGATGCAAGCTATCCGAATTAGACAGAGAGTCAATAGCAGATTGCATTTTATTGGTCTTTCCACCGTTGCAACTAATCATGCCTAAAGCCAAGGCAAGACTCAGCAACCCTGATAAAATAATGTTTTGTGTCTTCATAATCTATTATTTTAATGTTCCAACGCCGCAAAAATAGACAATTTATGAATACCAGCATCCTTTTGAGACCCGTTTTTACTATTTTTTATGATTTATTGTTGCTTTATCTACATTCTCCAGTAACTTTGTCTTTGCCTTTCCCTATGACAGGCAACGCGCTGAAGCGGCACTCATCACTGAGATGATTCTTGTTTCCGATGTTGTGGATCTAAACCTGTTATCAGAGCTTTACACCTACGGTTCAACACGGGACCTGCAGGATTACCGCGGCGATTTGTATCAGATGAAACGGTTATAGCATGTTTCTAAGTACCGTCACCGCTTCTGCTACACTTGGCACATTACTGATTTTTATCAGGCGGTGACCGTTGCTGTCTTTAAAATTGCAACGGCGCGGATTGTCCATCACAAAATGAATGATGCGCCCAAAAGTCCTGCTCTGATAGAACGCTGATGACTGATTGGAGACAAACTGCATGGTCATCAGACTCTGTCGAAGCATGATTTTCTCACATCCAAGCCTTCTACCAAAGCGCCTCAACATGACTACTTGCATCAACTCTTCACCCTCATGGGGTACACTGCCAAAGCGGTCAACAAGCCTCTGACGATATGCTTTCAAGGCCTCGTCATCCGTAATATTGTCAAGTTCACGATAGAGCAGCATCCGCTCAGAACTTGTGGGCACATAAGTATCAGGGAAGAACATCGGCAGATCACTCTCTACTGCACAATCCTCCACAAACTCATCACCGGATATTTCTCGCCCCTCCTTAATGTCTTCAGTGTATAGATCTTGAAATTCGTCATTCTTCAACTCTGTCACTGCCTGGCTTAATATCTTCTGATATGTCTCATAACCCAAATCCTCCATGAAACCACTTTGTTCGGATCCTAACAAATTACCGGCACCTCGAATGTCCAGATCCTGCATGGCAAGGCTGAATCCGCTCCCTAAATCAGAGAATGTCTCAAGAGCCTCAAGCCTGCGGCGAGCCTCAGGAGTCAGGGAAGAACGTGGTGGCGCAAGAAGATAGCAGAAAGCCTTTCGATTGGAGCGCCCTACTCTGCCACGCATCTGGTGAAGATCTGAAAGTCCAAAATGATGAGCGTCATTGATAATAATCGTATTCGCATTAGGGATATCAACACCGTTCTCAACTATTGTAGTAGACAGCAATACATCGTACTCATAATTGATAAAGCCCATAATGATCTTCTCCAGATTCTCTGGAGGCATCTGCCCATAACCGATAGCCACACGACAATCGGGTACATACTGATGGATCAGCTCTGCAATATGCGTCAGACCCGATATACGATCGCTTACAAAGAAAACCTGTCCAGAGCGGCTCATCTCAAAATTGATAGCATCGGCTATGACCTCATGAGAAAAGGTGCAAAGCTCCGTATGGATAGGGTATCTGTTCGGTGGTGGGGTTCGCATGATGCTCATGTCACGCGCACCCATTAGCGAGAACTGCAAAGTGCGAGGTATTGGTGTCGCCGACATGGTGAGCGTGTCCACATTTGTTTTGAGTTTGCGTAACTTTTCTTTCGTTGAGACTCCGAATTTCTGCTCTTCGTCAATGATGAGAAGACCTAAGTCGTGCCATTTCACCGACTTTCCTATCAGTTTATGCGTACCTATAATAATATCCACACGCCCGGACTCCAAGCCCTCTGTCACTTGCCGCGCCTGTTTAGCCGTTCGCGCACGCGACAGATACTCTACAGTGACAGGAAAGTCACGCAACCGTTTTTTAAAAGTTTGGTAATGCTGATAAGCAAGCACCGTTGTAGGAACGAGTAAAGCAGTCTGCTTACCGTCGCATGCAGCCTTGAATGCAGCCCGAATGGCAAGTTCTGTTTTTCCAAAGCCTACGTCTCCACAGACAAGACGATCCATTGGAACAGCCCGCTCCATATCAGCCTTGATGTCTTGAGTCGCCTTCAACTGATCAGGGGTATCTTCATATAAAAAACTGGCCTCAAGTTCATGCTGCATGAAATTATCAGGAGAAAAGGCAAAACCCTTCTCATGGCGACGTTTGGCGTAAAGGCGTATGAGATCACGGGCTATATCCTTGATTTTCTTCTTTGTCCGCTCTTTCAGTCTCTCCCATGCACCTGTACCAAGTGTCGACAAGTGTGGGGCTTTGCCGCTGTCTGCAGCCCTATATTTCGAAATCTTATAAAGCGAATGGATGGAAACATCCACCTTATCATTATTTTGATAAATAATCCGAATCACTTCCTGATAGCCACCCTGCGGATTAGGAACCTTTATCAACCCGCCGAACTTGCCTATACCCAAGTCGACATGAACGAGATAATCCCCAGGTTGCATCTCCTGAAGTTCCTTCATCGTGAGTGCCATCTTGCCCGCACGCGCCTTGTCAGACTTGAGATTGTATTTATGAAAACGGTCGAAGATCTGATGATCGGTAAAGAAACAAGCCTTCAGATCACCGTCCACAAAGCCTTCATGGACAGTTCTGTCTACTGCAACAAGATGATTGCCAAGCCTTTCGGTAGCATCATCCGCAGTCATATCATTGAGAATATCCCTAAGACGTTGCTGCTGTTTCTCGCTGTCGGCAAGAATATAAAGATGATATCCTTGAAGCTGATAGTCCTCTAACGACTGTCTGAGCAGATCAAAATTCTTATGGTATAATGGCTGAGGAGTAGTATGAAAAGAGATAATAGTGGTATCGCTGCGCGAGGAATCCGTAACAGTATTAGTAAGAGAGACCGTTTGAAAACGTGACAATTCGTCAGCAAACACTGTAGGTTTACAGAGCACATTCTCACGATTCATTTCTTGACGTATATGTTCTTGTTCCAGTTCAGTAACACCTTCCATGCGCTCCGTCATTGCCTGTGTTGAGAATCCCTCATTATAAATACGCTGAATCATGTCAAAGACGAATCGCTCGTCCTTCATCACAATGAGTGCATCATCAGGAAGGAAATGCAGAAAAGATACTTTTTCCGTCTCTAACGAAGCAAGTTCAGGTACAATCTCTACTTGTGTCTTGCGGTCTTGAGACAGTTGATCCTCTACTGAAAATGTACGGATCGTATCAATCTCATCACCAAAGAAGTCGATGCGATAAGGCAGCTCACTACTGTAAGAATAAACGTCCACGATACTTCCACGCAGAGCGAATTGCCCAGGCTCATAGACATAATCCACCTCCGTAAAGCCCAAATCACGCAAACGATGCTCGAGATCCGTGATGGCAATTGACTGTGATGTTTTCAAAGAAATACGGCGCTCGTCTAACTGATGCTGTGAGACAACCAGTTCTGCCATTGCCTGTGGACTTGCCACAATTGCCAATGGCTCAGACTCGGAAGATGAAAGTGAAGCAAGTGTCTCCGTGCGTGATATTTCATTTGCAGCGTCTCGCTGACCGTATTTCACTGCCCGACGATATGCTGAAGGAAAGTAATAGGCTCTGCTGACAGACAGATCATTAAAGAAATAGCCTGCCTCGTCGGCATCATCAAGAATAAACAGAATGGTTCGACCGATACGATCGAACACGGATGAGAATAGTACCGACACAGAAGACCCTACAAGACCTTGGAGAACAACTCTTTTAACAGATTGATCTCCTAATGTCTTTAAAAGTGTACCCGCCTGCAGCAGATGACCATATGAATCTACTAATTGGCTGAACCTCATTCCGCGGGCTGGGGATATTTCCTGAACCATCCGTCAAGTCTAAGGCGTATGACACCAAACAAAGCCTCCGAGAAGATACCACCACTCATCTTACTCGTGCCTTCACGACGATTGACGAAGATCACTGATACTTCTTTAATCTTGAAGCCAATCTTATAAGCCGTGTATTTCATTTCTATCTGGAAAGCATAACCTTTAAAACGAATCCTATCGAAATCTATGGTCTTCAGCACACGTCGGCGATAACAAACGAATCCTGCGGTAGTATCATGCACGTCAATACCCGTCACCACCCTTACATACTTAGAGGCGAAATAGCTCATCAGCACTCGACCCATTGGCCAGTTAACCACATTCACGCCTGAAATATATCGTGAGCCGACAGCCACATCAGCACCCCCGTCATGGCAAGCGGCGTAAAGGCGCGGCAAATCATCAGGATTATGGCTGAAATCAGCGTCCATCTCAAAAACATACTCATAAGTACGTTCTAAAGCCCATCTGAAACCTGCTATATAAGCAGTGCCAAGGCCTTGCTTGCCTTGCCGTTCAATAAGAAAAAGACAGTCGCCGAACTCATCTTTTTGTAAACTTTTTACGATAGATGCTGTGCCATCAGGGCTGCCGTCATCAATCACTAAAATGTGGAAACACTTCTCAAGGGAAAACACAGCACGTATGATTTTTTCTATGTTCTCCTTCTCATTGTAAGTGGGGATAATTACGATCGAGTCACTCTCACACATAAGAACTATTCTTTACTTTTTTGCAAAATTAAGAAATTATTTGCATACTCTATTCACTAACCAGCAATAATTTTCATCGAAATGTTTGCTTATTTCGGATTTATAACTAATTTTGCAAGCATATAAAAATCAGATTATGAAAGACAAAAAAGCCATTACCCTTAAGACATTGACTAAGAGCAATGTATGGGACATCCAGGAGAATGACGTTATCCGTATGTGGGAAGCAGCAGAGAAAGATGCCGATCTCAAAGATAATTTGAATCATTACACCGACATTATCCGCACTGCTTTTGAAATCGAAGAAGTGAAAGTTGACAACCCCATTGTCATTGAGAAGCTGGAGAGCCGCGGCTTCAAGATAGGTGTCGTAGGACCTGAAGAGGCAACGCGTAAGTATGCTATCAAGAAGCGTGCTATTATGAGAGTTACCGATCTCACCTATGAAAATGTCGGCCATATCTCCGCAGCAAAATTGGTGGAGATATTAGAGAGAAACTTCGGCAGCGGTTGGGAGAGCCTTTCACAGAGCATACAAGACATTATCCAGGGCGCTTTCGACATCTCAACCACCACTTTGCCAGCTGATCGTTTACACAAAGAAGGTGGACTTTACGACAAGAAGGTCAACGATGGCTATGAAGTGCTTGAGATACCAAAAGGCACGTGGACTGAAGCTATCTTTGTGAAAGAGAAGCCAGAGATAGAAGAAAAAACGGTCAGTCAGGAGATAGTGGCCCCTGTTAATAATGGCGAAGACGGCTCAGACGAAGATAGTGAGAATAAGGACCCAGAGGATTCTGGCAAGGACGGAAACGCCGAAGAGGAGGGCGACGACTCCTTTGACGACGACAAGCTAACGGAAGAGAGCTACCGCACAACCTATGAGACCAATCCTGACGAACTCAACTATGAGGCTGAGGAAATTACAGACGACGAGGGCGATTCCAATTTCTAACAGCCACGATAAAGGATTATGAAAAAGGCGCACCAGAAACGGTACGCCTTTTTATTTGATCCTAAAAGGAAAGAATAATCTTATTTGAAGAAGTCCTTAACTGCCTCATTGGGCACCATCTGCTCGTCGAAGACGTAAGCACCGGTCTTCGGGCTCTTCACCATCTTGATGACCTTTGAATAAGCACGACCATCAGTGCTACCTTCGTGAAGGGTAGCGACAGCTTTCTTTGCCATAGTCTAATATGATTAATTTGAATTACTGACTCCCGATTACTTGATCTCCTTATGAAGCGTCATCTTCTTCAAGATGGGGTTGTACTTCATTAGCTCTAAACGCTCAGGAGTATTCTTACGATTCTTTGTTGTCACGTAGCGGCTTGTGCCAGGCAGTCCAGAGTTCTTCATCTCCGTGCACTCAAGAATCACCTGTACTCTATTGCCCTTAGCTTTCTTTGCCATCGTTATTAGTCTCCTATTACTTTAATGTCCTTCCAGTCGCAATAGCCCTTTGCAACGGCCTGCTTAAGAGCTGCGTCAAGACCAACTTTATTGATAAGACGAAGACCAGCTGCGCTGACCTTCAGAGAGATCCAGCAGTTCTCCTCTACATAGAAGAACTTCTTGCTGAAGAGGTTGACATCAAAGCTTCGCTTTGTATGGTGCTTTGAGTGAGACACATTGCAACCGATCTGTGCCTTCTTGCCTGTTATCTGACAAATCTTAGACATTGCTATTCTTTGTTTTTGATGCGATTTTAACTACTTATTCCAAACAGAGTGCAAAATTACAAAATATCTTCAAAACCACAAAGCAAAGTGAGATAAAATATTTTCAATTAAGCTTTTTTACTGTTTGTGCTTCTCTTTAAGGTAGTCTATCAGCAGGTGCAGTGCCTTATTGGTGGCGATAGCGAGATTGATGTCTCGGCCATAATCCTCTATCAACAGAAAGGTACGCACATCATCCTTGGAGCCATACCCCAGCCAGATAGTACCCACAGGAATATTCGGAGTGCCGCCTGTTGGTCCGGCAATGCCTGTCGATGAAATGGCATAGTCCACGTTGAGCGTCTTGCAAGCTCCTATCACCATCTCCTTTGCCACCTCCTCACAAACGGCAGTCTGCTCCTCCAACACCTCGTGTGAGACTCCGAGAAGGTTCTCTTTCACTTCGTTGGTATAGCTCACTATTCCGCCCTTGAAATACTGGGACGTGCCGGGGACGGCAATGAGGGCCTCGGCTATTCGCCCGCCCGTACAACTCTCAGCTGTCCCCAGCGTCTCCTTACTATTATAAAAAGCCTCCTGTATCTGAAGGCTTAAGACCTTAGTTTCTAATTCCATATAATATAATGTGTGTAACCTTTATTTGAATGTAACCTTTGAGAATGCAGGCGCATCAATCGGACAAAAGTCTTTGTCCAAATATTTATAATAGCCCACGATACCTATCATGGCCGCGTTATCAGTGGTATAACTGAACTTGGGAATATAGATGGTCCAACCGTACTTCTCCGCATACTCGCGGAAAGCATTGCGCAAACCGTTGTTGGCCGACACACCACCGGCTACCGCTACGTGCTTAATACCTGTCGCCTTTACCGCCAGACACAACTTCTTCATCAGGATATCAACGATAGTATGCTCAAGGCTCGCGGCAATATCCTCCTTATGATGCTCCACAAAGTCGGGATCCTCGGCCACCCACTTACGCATATTGTAGAGGAAAGAAGTCTTCAATCCGGAGAATGAATAATCGTATCCGGGAATGTGCGGCTCAGCAAATTGATAAGCGAGAGGGTTGCCTTTACGAGCCAATTTGTCGATGATAGGTCCACCTGGATAGCCCAGCCCCATAACCTTGGAGCACTTGTCGATAGCCTCTCCTGCCGCATCGTCAATGGTTTGGCCAAGCACTTCCATGTCATTGTAGGCATTGACCTTCACGATCTGCGAGTTACCACCCGACACCAAAAGGCAAATAAACGGCAGTGGCGGCATGTGGTTGTCGTCGTCACTCTCCTTGATAAAATGGGCCATGACGTGTCCCTGCAGATGGTTCACGTCAATCAAAGGTATTCCCAAACTGCGGGCAAAGCCTTTAGCAAAGCTCACGCCGACGAGCAAAGAGCCCATCAATCCCGGTCCGCGCGTGAAAGCCACGGCCGACAGCTGCTCCTTTGTAATGCCGGCACGCTTGAGTGCCTGATCCACCACCGGCACCACATTCTGCTGGTGGGCACGGCTGGCCAACTCGGGCACCACACCACCATAGGCGCGATGCACCTCCTGCGACGCAGTGACATTACTCAACAGCACACCATTACGCAGGACAGCAGCCGACGTGTCGTCACAACTGCTTTCTATACCTAATATATATATATCGCTCACGTTCTCCAACTTCTATTTACTTGATCTCCATCTTCTGACTTCTACAAAGAGGCCTCTGTCTGTCACTAATAGCTCAGGATTTCCACACCGTGTTCTGTCATAAGGAAGGTATGCTCCCATTGCGCAGAGGGCTGCTCGTCGGCCGAAATGACTTCCCAGCCGTATGGGTCATCGGCGTCGATAAACACTTTCCACGTGCCCATGTTGATCATCGGCTCGATGGTAAAAGTCATGCCGGGCACCAACAGCATGCCCGTACCTTTGTGACCATAGTGCAGCACCTCCGGCTCCTCATGCATGGCAAGCCCCACGCCGTGACCGCAAAGATCACGCACCACGCCATAACCGTACTTCTCGGCGTGCTTCTGGATGGTATGACCAATATCGCCCAGGAAGCCCCAAGGCTTAGCGGCCTCGGCACCTAAGTCGAGACACTCTTTCGTCACCCTGACCAATTGCTCCTTCTCCGGAGTGGTTTTGCCCCCGATGATGAACATGCGCGAGGCGTCGCCGAAGTAACCTTTGTAGTCGAGAGTCATGTCCACGTTGACAATGTCGCCAGGCTCCAGCACGTCTTTCTTCTTAGGGATGCCGTGGCAAACAACCTCGTTGATGCTCGTGCACACAGCCTTGGGGAAGCCCTCGTAGTTGAGACACGAGGGGTGGCAGTCGTGATCCTTGCAGTACTGCATCACCACGTCATCGATATCCTGCGTAGTGATTCCTGGCTCAATCATCGCCTCCACAGCGTCAAGGCAACCCGTATTGAGCTTCCCTGCCTGCCGGATGCCCTCTATCTGCTCCGGGGTACGAATCATGTCACGCGTAGGCACGAGTTTACCCTTTGACTCGAACGCCATCACTTTCTTGTCCAGCTCCGTCGGCTCCTGTCCAGAGAGACAGTGCCAACGGCGTTTCTTATTCAAATTCATAGACTTCTATAATCTTTCCAACATGCAAAGTTACTGCTTTTTAACTGAAAGCGGTATAAATCACCCGAAAAAAGCAACTGCTTATTGTGCTTCATCGGGATCTACATATCTGCCATCGACTTTCAAAGGCTCTAAATGTATAATAATATGTGTGGCTGAGCCGAACAACTGGCGAATGGCATCCTCAATCCTCGTAACGTGCTTGTGTGCTTCGTAAAGGTTCATCTCCCCCGGCATTCTGACGTGCATCTCAATGGCATAATGATCACCGATACGACGTGTCCGAAGGTTATGTACCTCACTCACGCCTTTTTCCCGAAGCGCAGTATTCACAATCTGCTGCTCAATGTCATCCGGCAGGCTCGCCTCCAGAAGTTCGCTCGATGACTGACGGATGAGCTTCACAGCCTCCCAAATGATGAAAACACTCACCGCAATGGCCGTCAGCGGGTCCAATACTGTCCATTTTTCTCCCAGGATAATGGCCCCACCAATGCCCACGGCGGTGCCGATGGACGAAAGGGCGTCTGAGCGGTGATGCCAGGCATTGGCCACGACAGCCTGCGAATTGTAGTGCCGGCCCACCTTCATGGTAAATTGAAAGCACCACTCTTTCAATAGAATGCTGACAATGGCAGCCACAAAAGCAATGATACCAGGGCTGGGGAGCACCGTACCGTGAATGACCAACCGGATTTTCTCCAGTCCACTGACACAGATCATGGTGCCCACCAACAGCAGGGCTATCCCGATGAGAGCCGTGGCCAGCGTCTCGTATTTGCCATGCCCAAAGTCATGGTCCTTGTCTTGAGGCTTATTGCTCAGCCTGACAAACACCAATACGGCGATGTCGGTCAGAAAATCGCTCAGAGAATGGACGGCATCGGCAATCATAGCCGATGAACCGCCAAGAATACCAGCTATAAACTTGAAGATCAGAAGGAAGACATTGACTGCGCTGCCGCCAATGGTCACCTTATATATTGCATGTTGACGCGTTAATTCTTCTTTATCTGCCATAGCTCAAACTATTTTCACAACAGGTCGCAAACTTACATATTTTTTGCACAAAAAAAGCATTGAATCTACAAAAAAGAAGTACTTTTGCCCCAACATTTAATCTATGTCATATCACTTCAGAAAAGAAAGTACCAACATGGACGCAATAACCGTGCAAATTGACCGCCTCACCCTTGCCATGATCGAGTTTGACAAGGGTGATGCCATGCGCATCCAGCACTTCCTGAAAGTGCACCGTTTCGCCCAGCTCATCGCCAAGATGGAGCATGTCGACAACCACACACAACTCATCACCGAGATGGCCGCCGTGGTCCACGACATCGGCATTCATGCGGCCGAAGCCAAATATGGCAGCTCAAACGGGAAGTATCAGGAGGAGCTCGGCCCTGAACCTGCACGCGAGTTGCTGACTCGTATGGGGTTCAGTGCACCCGACATTGAACGCGTTTGCTATCTTGTGGGGCATCATCACACTTATTCAAACATTGATGGTATTGATTATCAGATACTTGTAGAAGCTGATTTTCTTGTCAACTTCTACGAGGACGGCATTTCCCAGAATGGCATTGACCATGCTATGAGCCATGTTTTCAAGACTGAATCCGGTAAGAAGCTCTGCCAGTTGATTTACAAGGAGTTAAGGCAATAGGCAAAGGTCATCTTCCGTCTACGCCGTAAAGGCAATGCGTCTACAGTGTAAAGGCAACGCGTCTACGCCGTAAAGGCAATGCGTATACAGTGTAAAGGCAATGCGTATACAGTGTAAAGGCGATGCGTATACAGTGTAAAGGCAATGCGTATACGGCAAGGTCACCAAAGGTAGAAATCTTCGGTAAGCCTCTGATACCACATCGAGCGAGTGCCATCAGCCTCTTGAAGCATGACCTCGCAACGGTCAAGCTCCTGCGGACGCGAAGGTGAGAAAGCCACAAGGCATCGCCTGGCCGGCTTGCGGGCAACTGTTTTGACATCATATTGACGGGCCAGAAACATGCCACGGAGATAAGCCTCCTGAGAAAACTCAGCGAGAAAATCTGTCGGAATGATAGCCGACAATTCGCCGTCGGGCAACAAGTGGGTTGCCGAAAAAGAGAAAATATCCGCGAAGGAAAGGCTGTCAGCCTGCCGTGCCATGCGTCGTCCCCTGTCGGGTGAGGATAAACTATGCGCAAAGAAAGGCGGATTGGTCACAATGGCATTGTAAGGCTCCAATGGGAAAAAATGCTGAAGCGCAGCCCCATAGACACGCACGCGCCCTTCAAAAGGTGAGCGCGCTGCGTTCTCTTTAGCCTGTTCTGCGGCCTCGTTATCCATTTCCACTGCGTCAACGACAGCCTGTGGAAACCGCTGGGCCATCATAAGAGCCACCAGACCGGTGCCTGCACCTATGTCGAGAATATGGTGACCACCGCGCGCCCATGCGCCAAGAAGCACGCCGTCAGTGCCTACTTTCATCGCACAGCGGTCATGAGAGACAGTAAAATGCTTGAAGCGGAATGCATTATCCATACTTTTCCAACGACAATTGCTCAAATTTATTATATTTTTCGTAACTTTGCACTGCTTTATATGCATTTATCATGCCAAAAGGAAATCCAACCATACAGATGATCGCCGACTATGAAGGCGATATTGCCAGTATCTTCAAGGAAGGCAAAGAATGTGACTGCCCCATCCTGCCCACACGAAACATGGTGGTGCTTCCGGGCATCATAGCCCCCGTGTTGTTAGGCAGAACCACAAGCATCAGCCTGGCAAGATATCTGGAGAAAGACCCAGAGAAGCGGACGTGCGCCATCTTCTGCCAGAAAGACCCCAACAACGACGATCCCATCCATAAGGATGAGCTCCACGAAGTGGGCGTCATGGCCCACTTGGTGCGCATCATTGAGATGCCTTCGTCCAATGCCGTCACAGCTATTTTTCAGGCCACAAGCAGATGTAAGCTGGAAAAAATCTCCTCGCATCGCAATTATCTGAAAGGACATGTAGTGCCCATCCCAGAAAAGGTACCTGCAAAAAACGATAAGGAGTTCAACTCCATCGTCGACAATATCCGCTCTTCTACACAAGACCTGATACGGCTCAACGATGAGATCCCCGATGACAGCATCATGTCGTTTATCAACATCACCAATAACGTGATGCTGGTCAACTTTGCCTGTACCAACCTTCCTATTCCCTTAGAAGACAAGGTCAAGCTCATCAGCATTGACGACATGCGTGATCGCGGCCTTGAGTTGCTCAAGGTGGAAAGCCGCGAGATACAGTTCGAACAGCTCAAAGGCGACATCAAAAACAAGACACGTGTTGACCTCGACGAACAGCAGAAAGAATACTTCCTGCATCAGCAGATGAAGAATATCAAGGAAGAGCTCGGAGATAATACTGAGTCGGCAGCCAAAGCCTCACTCGAAGCCAAAGCCAAAGACAAGGATTGGCCCGACGCCGTGGCTAAGGTCTTCAAGAAAGAGCTGGAGCGTCTGGACACCTTCAACCCGCAGAGTCCGGAATACAGCGTACAGGTCAACTATCTCGACATGTTGGTTTCGCTGCCTTGGAACTATTGCACGGCAGACGACCTCGACCTTAAACGCGCCCAAACCATCCTCGACCGTAACCATTATGGCATGGAAAAGGTGAAGGAGCGCATATTAGAGTATCTCGCCGTTTTGCAGCTCCGCGGCGATCTGAAGTCGCCTATCCTCTGTCTTTACGGCCCGCCGGGGGTTGGAAAAACCTCATTGGGGAAAAGTATTGCCGCTGCCATGAAGCGCAAATATGTGCGCATGTCGCTCGGCGGACTGCACGATGAGAGCGAGATACGAGGACACCGTAGAACCTACGTAGGAGCCATGCCCGGACGAATCGTCAAGAGCATTCAGAAGGCCGGATCGTCGAATCCCGTGTTCATCCTCGATGAAATCGACAAGGTATCAGCCAACAACTACAACGGGGACCCATCGTCGGCGCTGCTCGAAGTGCTTGATCCGGAACAGAACAGTACCTTCCACGACAACTATCTCGACGTGGACTACGATCTCTCGAAGGTGTTCTTCATCGCCACAGCTAATGACATCAGCACCATACCCCGGCCTCTGCTCGACCGCATGGAGCTTATCGAGGTACCGGGATATGTCACTGAAGAGAAGATCGAGATAGCCAAACGACACCTCGTGCCCAGAGAACTGAAGAATACCGGACTGGACAAAGAGACTCCAAAAATCAAGTTCTCTAAGCCGGCCTTGGAGAAGATCATTGAGTCGTACACGCGTGAAAGCGGTGTGAGACAACTGGAGAAGGATATTGACAAAGCCCTCCGCAAGATAGCTCTCCAAAAGGCCTTGGGAAAGTCGCTGCCTGAAAAGCCCATAGCGCCCAACGATATTGAGGGCCTGTTAGGTAAGCCGCCGTTCAGCCGCGACATCTATCAGGGCAACAACTACGCTGGAGTGGTTACCGGACTGGCATGGACCTCTGTAGGCGGAGAGATCCTCTTCATCGAGACATCTCTCTCCAAAGGCAAGGGCGGAAAGCTCACGTTGACCGGAAATCTCGGTGACGTGATGAAGGAGAGCGCCATCATCGCCCTGCAATACGTCAAGGCTCATTGCGACAAGTTAGGGGTCGACTACCGCGTGTTCGACAACTGGAACATCCATATCCACGTGCCTGAGGGGGCCACACCCAAGGACGGGCCCTCTGCCGGCATCACCATCGCCACCTCAATAGCCTCTGCCCTGACACAACGCAAGGTGAGAGCCCATACCGCTATGACAGGAGAGATCACCCTGCGCGGCAAAGTGCTGCCCGTGGGAGGTATCAGGGAGAAGATTCTCGCGGCCAAAAGAGCCGGCATCACTGACATCGTCATCTGCAAGGACAATCAGAAGGACATCGAGGAGATACCGCAGAAGTATCTCAACGGTGTGGATTTCCACTATGTCGAGAACGTGCAGGATGTGTGGGATTTCGCGTTAACAGATGAGAAAGTGACCGATGCCGTCGACCTCACCATACGTGAAGAAGAGAAGAAAGATAAATAATGTGGAACCGGACCCAGTGTCCTCATGAAGACAAATGGATTTTCAACTCCAATATACAGATAAAGCCTCTGATGCCCGTGCAGGTGTCATCACCACCGGTCACGGCAAGATAGAGACCCCCATCTTTATGCCCGTGGGTACAGCTGGTGCCGTGAAGGCTGTCCATTTCAGTGAGCTGCGCCAGCAGGTGAAGGCGCAGATCATTCTTGGCAACACCTATCACCTTTATCTTCGGCCAGGACTTGAGGTGCTGCGTGCGGCCGGCGGACTGCATGAATTCAACGGCTGGGAGCGTCCCATCCTTACCGACAGCGGTGGCTTTCAGGTGTTCTCGCTTTCAGGTATCCGCAAACTCACGGAGGAAGGCTGTGAGTTCCGCTCACATATTGACGGTTCAAAGCATATCTTTACTCCTGAGAACGTCATGGATACAGAACGCATTATCGGGGCCGATATTATGATGGCGCTTGACGAGTGCCCACCAGGACTCAGTGATTATGCGTATGCCAAAAAGAGCCTCGCCATGACACAGCGATGGCTTGACCGGTGCATTAACCGTTTCAATGAGACAGAACCGCTCTACGGATACCACCAGAGTCTCTTCCCTATCGTGCAGGGATGCACTTATAAAGACCTCAGGCAGGAGGCCGCAAAGTATGTCGCAGACAAAGGCGCGGAAGGCAATGCCATCGGCGGACTGGCTGTCGGAGAGCCCACCGAAGTGATGTATGAGATGATTGAGGTAGTCAACGGGATCCTGCCTAAGGACAAGCCACGCTATCTCATGGGTGTGGGCACGCCACAGAATATCCTTGAAGGCATCGAGCGAGGAGTGGATATGTTCGACTGTGTGATGCCCACACGCAATGGCCGCAATGCCATGCTCTTCACCTATGAGGGCACGATGAACATGCGCAACAAGAAATGGGAGATGGACTTTTCTCCCTTGGATCCTAACGGATGCGAGATAGACCGCGTAACGACCAAAGCCTATCTGCACCACCTCTTCAAGGCACAGGAGCTGCTTGCCATGCAGATTGCAAGTATCCATAACCTTGCTTTCTACCTCCGGCTCGTCACCGACGCAAGGCAGCACATCCTCGCAGGTGACTTTGTACAGTGGAAAAACAACATCGTCGGGCAGTTGGGACAGAGACGATAAGTAAGCATGGAGTATGAAGAGCTATAGCAAGATAAGGAAACACCGTCGGTTATACAAGGCCGGAAGATGGCTGGACAGGCACCCCAAGTGGCTGCACCGCTTCTTTGGCTGGATAGTCCGGCACACACGCCTGCTGCAACGCGTCTGTAAATGGATAAGTAGGAGGCTGCGATTCCTTAGGGTACTCAAATACATCAATCCCTTCCGCTACGTCAAGAAGATTGACTGGTACATCATCAGAAAGTTCATCGGGACCTATTTCTTCTCGATTGCCCTGATCATCTCTATCTCCATCGTCTTTGATGTCAATGAGAACCTGGCGAAATTCACGCAGTATCACGCACCCTTAAGAGCTATTGTCTTCGACTACTACGCCAACTTCGTCCCCTATTTCGCCAATCTTTTCAGCGCGCTCTTCGTCTTTATTGCCGTCATCTTCTTCACCACGAAGTTGGCCGGCAACTCTGAAATCATCGCCATGCTGTCGGCCGGCATCTCATTCAGACGCCTGCTCAGGCCGTACATGCTGTCATGCGTATTCCTCTCGGCGCTGTCTTACTATCTTTCTGCCTACGTCATCCCACACGGTACTGTCATCCGACAGAACTTTGAGTCGATGTACAAGAACAAGAAGAAAAACACAGCCGCCGAGAACGTTCAGCTGCAAGTAGCACCGGGAGTGATTGCCTACATCCAGCACTACGACAACAACATGAAGCACGGCTATGGTTTTTGTCTTGACAAGTTTCAGGAAAAGAAGCTCATCTCCCACCTCACCGCTACCGATGTGCAATACGACACTATCTCCGATAGTAAGTACCATTGGAAGCTTTCCAACTGGAAATTACGCCAATTGAAAGGTTTACGTGAGCACATTACCACGGGCTCAGAGAAAGATTCCATCATCCAAATGGAACCAACAGACCTGGTCTACTCCAAAGGACAGCAGGAAACCTTCACATCGCCTGAGTTGAAAGACTACATTTCCAAGCAGATCAACCGAGGCTCGAGCAACGTGGTGCAATACCAGGTAGAGTATTACAAACGCATCGCGGCGTCGTTTGCCTCGTTCATTCTTACCATCATCGGTGCGTCTCTCTCGGCCAGAAAGCGGAAAGGTGGTATGGGAGTGTACCTCGGTATCGGCTTGGCACTATCGTTTACGTACATCATGTTTCAGACTATTTCTGCGACATTCGCCATCAATGCAGGCTTTCCACCAATGCTTGCAGCCTGGATGCCAAACATTGTCTTTGCGGTGATTGCCTTCTTCTGTTATTTGAAGGCGCCTAATTAATATCACTTCCCCACCCCCGTCAGGCTATAAATAGCCACCATCTAAAGAAAAAGAAAACATGAAATTTGAAGAATTAAATCTTAACGACAACATCCTCGATGCTCTTTACGACATGCATTTCGAGGATTGCACCCCCGTTCAGGAAAAGTGTATACCCCCCATACTCGAAGGTCGCGATGTGCTTGGCGTTGCCCAAACCGGCACCGGAAAAACGGCTGCATATCTGCTACCCATTCTCTCCAGGCTTGACGACGGAGGCTATCCGAAAGATGCCGTCAACTGTATCGTCATGTCACCAACCCGGGAACTGGCACAACAGATCGACCAGGCCATGCAGGGATTTGCCTATTACCTGCCCGATGTGTCCAGCGTCGCCGTCTATGGCGGCAACGACGGCAACCGCTATGACCAGGAGATGAAGAGCATGAGACTCGGCGCCGATGTCATCATCGCCACACCTGGAAGACTGATTTCCCACATCTCTATGGGGAATATCGACCTGTCAAAGGTCAGCTTCTTTGTTCTTGACGAAGCTGACCGCATGCTCGATATGGGCTTTTCCGACGACATTCTCAAGATTGCATCAAAGCTTCCCAAGGAGTGTCAGACCATCATGTTCTCCGCAACGATGCCTAAAGACATTGAGAAACTGGCGCAAAGCTTGCTGAAAAATCCTATCGAAGTGAAGCTCGCCGTGAGCAAGCCCGCCGAAAAGATTCAGCAGAGTGCATATATCTGCTATGAGACACAGAAGCTGCAGATCATCCAGGACATCTTCAAGGCCGGCGATCTGAAACGTGTCATCATCTTCTCAGGGAGCAAGATGAAAGTCAAACAGATCAATCAGGCACTGCTCAAAATGAAGATCAACAGTGGTGAGATGCACTCTGACCTGGAGCAGGCTGAGCGCGACGACATCATGTTTAAGTTCAAGAGCGGACAGATTGACGTACTTGTGGCTACCGATATTGTAGCCCGCGGCATAGACATTGATGACATAGCTATGATCATCAACTATGATGTGCCCCACGATGCCGAGGACTATGTCCACCGTATCGGGCGTACAGCACGTGCCGACAGGGATGGTGTCGCCATCACTTTCGTCAATGAGGACGACATGTTCGCATTCCACCAAATTGAGAAATTCCTGGATAAGGACATTCAAAAGAACCCATTACCTGAGGGTTGTGGGGAAGGACCCGATTACACTACATCGAAACGTCCTGGTAAAACCTCTGCCAAAAGCCGCCGCAGAAAGGACCGCGACAACAACGCACATAAAGATTCGAGACAGCGTGGTGACCGAAAGCCCGGGACCGAAAGCCGAAAAAGCACTCCAAAAGGACCGTCAAAGAAGGGACAAGACGCTCAAGACAGCCCTTCAAAGGAAACGCAAGACAAGCAGCGGCAAGAGCAACCCAAGCAGGAGAAACGCCAGCGCGGAAGAGGACAAAAGCAAGAACGGCAGCATGCACAGCAGCAGGCACAGCCCTCTGCTGAAGGCCAGAAGCAGCGCGGGCGTCACAAATATGCCGACAAGCAACGTGGACAGCAGACAAAACGGAATCAGCAAAAGCTACAAGGACAGAATAAACAAAGCGAAAAGCCTCAACAAAGCAAAAAGAAAGGTGTGGTGCAGCCCAACCTTAATGAGCGTGGCCTGAAGGGCTTCATTAAGCATCCGATTCGGTGGATCATGAATATTGGTAAAAAATAGCCAGAGAATTTAAATAAGAAATACAATGGAAAAGAAAAGAAAAAGCAGTTTGTCAGCGTGCACCACTATCGTCGTAGGTGGGGAACTGACAGGTGACGGTTCACGTATCTACGCCCGCAGTGAAGATTTCGATGCTATGCGCTGCAAGAACTGGCTTGTCTTTGACGAGACCGACAACGGTCCGGAAGAGTTCGTTGCTGACGACAGTGCCTTCAAATGTCCACTGCCTAAAAAACGCTTGGGCTACACCGCACTGCCCGACTATCAGTTTCACCATGAGTGGGGAAGTGCGGGATTCAATACCGCCGGCGTTGGAGAGAGCTCAACAGAAACCATCTTCAGCAGTCCCGAAGCACTCGCTCACGACCCTTATGTAGCCAACGGCCTGGCGGAAAACTGCACGTATAACACGGTGCTGCCGTACATTCACACTGCCCGTGAAGGTGTGGAACGGCTTGGAGCCATGATTGAAAAGTATGGCTCTGCCGAGGGATTTGGCATTGGCTTTATCGACAACAAGGAGACCTGGTACCTTGAAAACGCATGCGGACATCACTGGCTTGCATGCCGTATTCCTGACGACAAGTATTTCGTGACCGGTAACCAAAGCCGTTTCCGTGAATATGAGCCGGAGGACAAGGAGAACTTCCTTGCCGACAAAGACTTACTTACCTTTGCAGAGAAGCATGGCCTTTGGAATCCAAAGGAAGGCAAGTTCGATTTCCATCAGGCATACTCAAAAGACGACATTGCGGACCACACCTACAATTATACACGTGTATGGGGACTGCAAAAACTCTTCACACCTTCTATGGTTCAGGACGTGAACGTGAACGATTTCCCTGTTTACGCCAAGCCTGACAGCGGTTTGATAGGTATCAAGGAACTGCGCAATGCTTTCCGATTCCACTACGATGGTACCGACCACGACCCGTACTTGCACAACAACGGCCATGAGCCCTGGCGCCCTGTGTCCATTTTCCGCACGACGCAAACGCACCTTCTGCAGGTACGTCCCTGGCTTCCGGATGCCATCGGACACATTACTTATGTGGCCAACGGAATGGCAGATCTCGGCGTGTTCCTGCCTATCTACCAAGGCATTAAGAGCCTTCCGAAAGCCTATCAGATTGGCGACAACCACTGTTCTGACGAATCGGCCTACTGGAAATTCCGTAAGGTAATGACTCTTGCCATGACCAACTACAATGCTTACGCCCCACTGGTAAAAGAGACCTATGCAAAACTCGAGGCCGAAAACGACCTGAGACAGAAAGAGTTTGAGACAGATTATCTCGCCATCTACAAGAAAAGGCCCATGGAGGCACAAGACAAGCTCCAGGCATTTAGCGACAAACTGCTCAATCGTGCACTGGAAGTTGCCGATGAGCTCACACTGGAACTCTTCACCCACCTGACAGAAGACACGATGAAGAACTATATGTTCCACGGAGCTTAAAGATGGCAAAAAGAGATGGGCTGGACGTCGGCTTGAGACATCCTAAGTAAGACACAAAACACTTTATAGCGTTATGTCATCGTTCGACAGCTGTTTGACAATCGTCAAGCAGCTTGTTTGACGATTGTGCGACAGTTGCTTGACGATTGTCAAACAGCTGTCGCACGATTATAAACGGTAATTACGGCGTATCGATTACAGAGGCCTGATTCCCCTCATAGCAGCAGCCAACGAAGCTGAGGCTATCAGAGTGTCGCCGCCCTCACACGACTCAATGTCTCCGGAGTCATCTGAAGATAACTTGCAATATACACAAGTGGCGCCCGCAAGATGACCTGCGGATTCATTTTGCAGAGACGCAGATAACGGTTCTGGGCAGTCTCGAAGCGCAAAAGATCCGCATGAATTTGTGAGATGATCAAGCTTTCCTCCAAAATCTTCCGATAAAGGATCTGGATATTGACATTATGCAATGCCACCTGCTCCAAACGATGCTTAGGGATAAGATAGAGTGAACACGGCTCCAATGCCTCTACCTGAAGCTTCGTCGGTTCCTCTTTAAAAAGGCTCTCTATGCACATAAAAATCTCACCATCGGCGCCGATGTGCTCGGTCAGCTCCTTGTCATTTTTGAAATAGAACTGACGGACAAGGCCCTTGTCCATATAATAAATGCTGTCACAAACATCTCCTTCTTTAAGAATCATCTCTCCCTTCGAGACTTTCCTGGGCACAAGGATGCTCTCCAATGTGTCAAGCTCCTCGTGCGTCATCGTACTGTACTTTCGCGCTAACTCACGAGCAATATCACGTGTAGTGCTCTGTAATTCTTTCATTTCTCAATAAATCAATATTTAGGTTATCTGGTTGAACACGATTAATCCAACTTGAGTACGGCGAGGAATGCCTTTTGTGGCACCTGCACGTTACCAATCTGTTTCATCCTCTTTTTCCCTTTCTTCTGCTTCTCTAAGAGCTTCCGCTTTCGGCTCACATCACCGCCATAGCACTTGGCAAGGACATCCTTGCGCACCTGTTTCACCGTCTCGCGAGCCACGATCTTCGCGCCAATGGCAGCCTGAATGGCAATGTCAAATTGCTGACGGGGTATGAGCTCCTTAAGTTTCTCACACATATTACGACCCAAGGTCACAGCGTTATCCTGATGGGTCAGTGTCGAGAGCGCGTCTACCGGTTCTCCATTGAGCAGAATGTCAAGCTTGATGAGCTTAGAAGGCCGGTAGCTGTCTATGTGGTAATCAAAAGAAGCATAACCTTTCGAAATAGACTTGAGCTTATCGTAGAAGTCAATCACGATTTCTCCCAAGGGCAACATGAAGTGTAACTCCACACGATTGCCGGAAATATACTGTTGGTCAAGAAGTTCACCGCGCTTGTCAAGACAAAGCTTGATGATTGGTCCGATATAGTCGGCCGACGTGATGATGCTCGCCTTGATATATGGCTCGTCTATGTGGTCTATCTCTGTCGGATCAGGAAGTCCGCTCGGATTGTGCACCTCCAGCTCCTCACCCTGCTTGGTGTAAACCAGGTACGATACATTAGGAACAGTGGTGATGACCTCCATATTAAACTCGCGGTCGAGACGCTCCTGCACGATCTCCATGTGAAGAAGGCCGAGGAATCCACACCTGAAGCCAAAACCGAGTGCCTGTGATGATTCCGGCATAAAGGTCAGACTGGCGTCATTGAGCTGCAATTTCTCAAGGGAACTGCGCAAATTCTCATATTCAGTGGGGTCAATAGGATATACACCTGCAAACACCATGGGCTTCACCTCCTGGAATCCCTCTATGGCCTTATCGCAAGGCTGGTCCACATGAGTGATTGTATCGCCGACTTTCACTTCGGTGGCATTCTTGATACCCGATATGATATAGCCGACCTCGCCCGTTGAGAGCGTCTTCCGAGGCTCTAAATCCATTTTCAATACACCAACCTCATCAGCCGTGTACTCCATGCCTGTCTGCACAAACTTCACCTCGTCGCCCTGCCGAACCACGCCATTGACAACCTTTCCAAGGACAATAATACCCCGGAAAGAATTGAAAATAGAGTCGAAGATGAGCATCTGCAAGGGTTTCTCAGGGTCGCCTTTAGGAGCCGGAATACGTTCCACAACAGCTTTCAGAATATCGGGTACACCCTCACCCGTCTTGCCGCTCGCCCTGATGATGTCCTCTGGATCACAGCCAATAAGATCCAATATTTCATCTTCCACCTCTTCGGGCATCGCATTGGGCATATCAATCTTATTGATTACCGGAATGATCTCCAAGTCATGGTCAATGGCCATGTAAAGATTAGAAATGGTTTGCGCCTGCACACCTTGGGTAGCATCAACGACAAGCAATGCCCCTTCACAGGCAGCAATGCTCCTTGAGACCTCATAGCTGAAGTCAACGTGCCCCGGAGTGTCAATCAGGTTGAGGATATATTTCTTCCCATCAAGCGAATACTCCATCTGTATGGCATGACTTTTAATGGTAATGCCCCGTTCACGCTCAAGGTCCATGTCGTCAAGCATCTGGTTCTCAGTAATCTTGATGGTCTTGGTGTACTCAAGCATACGGTCGGCAAGCGTTGACTTGCCATGATCAATATGAGCTATGATGCAGAAATTTCGGATGTTTTCCATTCGGATTTACAATTCTTTGACGCAAAGTTACTAAAAAGACGGGACAAGTATGACTTAAAAATATATATTTTTCTTAACTTTGCGCTAAAAAGAAAAGAATGCAAGATGAGGCATAAAAAATTATTGTTTCTTACTTTGATGACGTTTTTTTTAACAGCTTGTCACCGCGCGACATTAGAGGATATGGCCGCAAAGACGGCATCTGATTATACGGAGCGCTATTGTCCAACGCCGGTGGAAGACTTTCAACGCACTGACAGCATCACCTTTGATCGCGGCACGCACACGTTCAGCTATTATTATACGCTGACAGGAAAGATAGATGATCCGGCCGTCATTGAGAAGGGGGAAAAACAGATTCTTGCCACTATCATAGGAAGTCTCAAGGAAAACACCAGCATGAAGGACTATAAGCAGGCTGGCTATAACTTCCGCTACGTTTATCGTTCACAGAAGAATGGGAATGTGATGATTGACAAAACCTTCAAACAGAAAGATTATAAATAATCCGAATCAATGCCAAAGGATAAGACCATGTTCGTCTGCAGCAATTGCGGATACGAATCAGCAAAATGGCTTGGACGCTGTCCTTCCTGCGGAGAATGGGACAGCTTCAAAGAGATAAAGGTTGCTGCCGACTATGGCTCATTGAATGCCAAAAACACGGCTGCATCGATAAGGCAAGGCGGTGAAAAAGTGATGATGCCCCATAAGGACAACAGTCCATTGAGGCTGAAGGAGATTCCGTTGCAGGATGCGCCAAGAATAGATACACGTGACGAAGAGTTTAACAGGGTGCTTGGAGGCGGTATTGTACCGGGAAGCATCGTTCTGTTAGGTGGTGAGCCAGGAATAGGCAAATCCACGCTCACGCTACAAACAATACTTGGAATGGAAAACATGTCCATTCTTTATGTCAGTGGTGAGGAGAGCGCGCACCAAATCAAGATGAGAGCCGAGAGAATACAGAAAGAAGTACGCGATAATGTTTTCATCCTTTGCGAGACTTCACTGGAGAAAATTTACGCCGGCATCCAGCAACTGCACCCGAACTTGTTGGTCATCGACTCCATTCAGACGATCTCTACCGAGCAGGTTGACTCCTCCCCAGGAAGCATTTCGCAAGTCAGGGAATGCGCTGCCTCGCTGCTTCGGTTTGCTAAAAGCAGCGGCGTCCCCGTACTGCTTATCGGACATATCAATAAGGAGGGCACGCTTGCAGGGCCAAAAATTCTGGAGCATATCGTCGATACGGTGATTCAGTTTGAGGGCGACCAGCATTATGTCTACCGCATCTTGAGAAGCATCAAGAACCGCTTTGGCAGCACCTCTGAGCTCGGCATCTACGAGATGCGCCACAACGGACTGCGTGCTGTCTCCAATCCATCGGAGCTGCTTCTCACCGAAGACCACGAGGGACTGTCGGGAGTTGCCATCAGCTCTACTATAGAAGGTATGCGGCCATTTCTTGTTGAGACCCAGGCACTTGTATCTACAGCAGCTTATGGCACACCGCAACGTTCAGCTACCGGCTTCGACCAGAGGCGTCTGAACATGCTTCTCGCCGTCCTTGAGAAGCGCGTAGGATTCAAGCTGATGCAAAAAGACGTGTTTCTCAACATTGCGGGAGGCATGCGGGTTACGGATATGGCGATGGATCTCAGTGTCATTGCCGCCGTACTGTCAAGCAATGTCGATACGCCAATTGAGAGTGGATGGTGCATGTGCGGGGAAGTAGGACTGAGCGGAGAGGTAAGACCCGTGAGCAGAGTAGAGCAGCGGATAGCTGAAGCAGAGAAGCTCGGCTTCAACCATATCATCTTACCGGCTTACAATCTCAAAGGTATCAACCCACACAAGTACGCCATCCAGATCCACCCTGTAAAGAAAGTAGAAGAAGCGCTCAGGGATTTATTCAACTCATAAACATGTATTAATTTTCAAAGAGATATGAAGGACAGCATTATCATTGTGAGCGGAGGAATGGACTCCATCACTATGCTTTATGAATATAAAGACCGTATCGCCTTAGGCGTATCGTTCAATTACGGCAGCAATCATAACCAAAGGGAGATTCCTTTCGCCGAAATGCATTGTAAACGGTTAGGCATTCCACACATCACTATAGATCTCGCTTTCATGCCACAATACCTTAAGTCAAGCCTTCTCGAGGGTGCAGACGCTATTCCTGAAGGCAACTATGATGACGAGAACATGAAGTCAACCGTGGTACCTTTCCGCAACGGTATCATGCTCTCAATAGCTATCGGCATTGCGGAATCAAATCATCTGAAGTATGTCATGATGGCCAACCACGGTGGCGATCACGCCATCTACCCTGACTGTCGTCCGGAGTTTGTCAAGGCCATGTCAGCTGCCACCACAGCCGGCACCTATGAGAATGTCGAGATATGGGCACCCTACACCCATATCACCAAAGCCGATATCGCACGTCATGGCAAGGCTCTTGGCATAGACTATAGCGAGACATGGAGCTGCTATAAAGGTGGAGAAAGACACTGTGGAAAGTGCGGTACTTGTCGTGAACGCAAGGACGCGCTCCACGAAGCAGGAATTGTAGACACAACTGAATATGAAGAATAAAACTCAATTACGCTTCACTGCCACTTCTTCCCTAACTTTCATTATATGCGTTGTGGTACTTTTGTCGCTTTTTGTCGCTTGCAACAAGAGCTACCAAGAGCAGAAACAGGAGGAAAAGAAGACGCTTGCAGAGACCCTACGAAAAGACAGTCTGGCCCTGAAAATAGCAACAGTCCCCACTTTAGACTGCCTTCCATTGTTCATTGGAGTAGAAGACAGTCTATTTGAACACAACGGGGTAGACGTCCATCTCAAACAACGCAATGGTCAAATAGACTGTGACACACTCATTCGGGGCAAGTATGTGGAAGGTATCGTCAGTGATCTTATACGCACGGAACGACTGAAAAAGGAAGGCATCGCATTGAGATATCTCACTGCCACCAATGCCTACTGGCAGCTATACACCAACCATATCTCACGTATCAAGGAGCTTAAACAGCTGTCTGACAAAATGATTGCCATGACAAGATACTCGGCGACCAATTATCTTGCCGATTATGCCATTGATAGTGCCAAGCCTCAATACGATGTCTTCAAGATTCAAATCAATGATCCTCGTACGCGTATCAAGATGATGATAAATAATGAGATGGATGCGGCATTGTTCACTGAACCACAGGCCACAACAGCCAGGATCTACAATAATCCCATGCTCATGGACAGCCGCGACAAAAACATTCGCTTTGGAGTCATTGCTTTTAGAGAGAGCGCATTAAAGGATAAACGGCGGCAGAAACAGCTGAAAGCGTTTACCAAGGTCTACAATATGGCAGTTGATTCCATTAACTATTACGGATTCGGACATTACGCTGCCATCATCATGAAATACACCAATGCTGACGAAAAGACTATCAAAGCATTGCCCAAACTCAAGTTCAATCATGTCAACCCGCCAAGACAACGCGACATCAACGTGGCGAAAAGATATTAAGGACCTATGACAAAACTCGATTCCCACAACTGGAAAGACTTTACGAAAAGTATCTCCTCACTGCAAGAAGAATTGTCTGACGGTACACCCCTCGGAACCGTGCTGCAAGGAGTTGTGCGACTTTTCGTCGAATATTCTCAACCGTCCGACGATGAGGTGGAGAGTATCAGCGACAGCTACAGACTGATGAGCGACTACATGCTCCGTGGTTACCAGGACAACCAACGCGCCAATCTTTACCGGCAATTACAACGGCGACTCTATCGCGTGCTCGCCGATCTGCGACTTCATGTCCGACTTAAGTATGACCCGTCATTAGCCACATTCTCTTCTCCCGCCGATACCTCGACAATAGATACAGACAGCCTTCGCGGCACACTTGAAGCCTTCGTTTCCGATATGGCCATACTTACGCTTGAGCCTACTGAACAGGCTACGGCAGAAAGTAAGCAGCTCTACGAGCGCCGTCAGGCTGTTATCGCGAAAACTTTCAATCGCATCTTGTTGTCCGGACAATGGAGCAACGAGCACACCAACGATTTTGCCAATCTCATTCTCTCCCCTACTATTGACATCATCGATGCGCTCACGCTTTGCGCAGCCGTGATGATGGCTTCACTATTAGAGCCCGATCCAGCCAAAGTATCAATGCTTTTAAAAGTATATCAAGAAGCAACCGACGAGAAATTAAAGCAGAGAGCGCTCATCGGATGGGCTCTTGCCATCGACAACGGCGACTTCAGGCTATTTCCAGAGACGAAGAACGAAGTGGACCAACTGATGTCAAGAAAAGGCCTCCGCGATGAGTTGGCAGAGCTGCAGATGCAGGTTATCCTCTGTATGGCGGCTGATGAGGACTCGGAAACGATACAAAAGGATGTCATGCCAAATATAATCAAGAACCAAAACATTGAAATCACACGCCTTGGCATCCGTGAGAAGGAAGAGAATACAATGGACGAGATCCTCCATGGGGATGACAGCGACCGTAAAATAGAGGAGATGGAAGAGAGCATGCGTAAGATGATAGACATGCAGAAACGTGGTGCGGACATCTATTTCGGTGGATTCTCAAAGATGAAACGCTTCGGTTTCTTCTATACCCTGTCAAATTGGTTCACTCCGTACTACATTAATCATCCTGGTTTAGAGCATCTCTCACCGGAGATAAAACGCACGCAGTTTATGGAAAGCTTGCTGAAAAATATGCCGTTCTGCGATTCAGACAAGTACAGTTTCTCACTTGCGATGTCTTCCATTTATACGCAACTGCCCGATAGTATTAAGGAAATGATTGGCAATGGGGCTACGATGCAGGCGCCTGGAGCCGATGAAGTCATTAACACCCCTGCATTTTTCCGACGCCAGTTCCTGCAAGATCTCTACCGATTCTTCCGGATTAACGATAGCCGCTCTGCTTTTGCCAATCCGTTTGAGGCCAAAGATCATCATCTCTTTTTAGACAGAAATATCTATCACTCTACCATGCACGATGAGGCCCTACGCATCATTGGCTTTCTGCTGAAGCGTAAGAAGTTTGCTGAAGCAAAGGCCATGCTAAACTGTTATTACCGCGAAGACTCCCCGACCGACCTTCTTCTTGCCGGCCGAATCGCCTTAAAAGAAGGATCATATAATAGGGCTGAGGCGATCTATGCTAAAGCCTATGCCATTGAGAGCGACTCCACCGCAGCGCTCAAAGGATATGCTATCGCAAGTCTCCACTGTGCACACTACGCCAAGGCAGCAGAGCTCTACCAGCAATTATCCGCCCTATATCCTGACAAAGAACAATATACGCTCAACGAGGCCATTGCCTTGATCAACAATAATGAGGCTCGTGAAGGTGTCAGAATATTATATGAGCTGTATTATAAACGCCAAGACGACCTTGATGTAAAACGGGTGTTGGCCTGGGGATTGCTTTGCATGAAAGAGCCGGAGAAGGCTGAAAAACTCTACGATAGCATCCTAAAAGCTGATCATGTCGCTGCCGACCATTTGAATGCAGGCTACTGTGCTTGGGTCTTAGGCAAAGGAGAAGAGGCTGCCAAACTTTTTAAAGACTATGTCGCTCTATCATCCATCGATAAAGAAACACGGAAGCAACTTCCGAATCCGACACTTGCCTTGAAGTTCAGAGAAGACGCTTCCCTGCTCGACCGCTATGGTATCGCGGCAATAGACCGCGACATCATGGCGGGAATGAGTTAACTGTTCATCGAGGCGAGGAACTCAATGTTATTGCGTGTATGCTCCATGCGGTCGTGAATGGTGTTCATAGCCTCCAGTGGATTCATGTCAGCAATGTACTTTCTAAGAATCCACATACGGTCAAGCGTAGTCTTATCCTGAAGAAGATCATCACGACGGGTACTTGATGCCACAAGATTGACAGCTGGGAAGATACGTTTGTTAGAGATAGTACGGTCGAGTTGCAGCTCCATGTTACCCGTTCCCTTGAACTCCTCAAAGATGACTTCGTCCATCTTCGAACCCGTATCAATCAGCGCTGTAGCAACAATAGTCAATGAACCGCCGCCTTCAATATTTCTTGCAGCACCAAAGAATCGCTTAGGCTTCTGTAGCGCATTGGCATCCACACCGCCGGTAAGCACCTTTCCTGAAGCTGGAGAGACCGTGTTGTATGCACGGGCAAGGCGCGTAATAGAATCAAGGAAGATGACGACATCGTGACCGCATTCCACCATTCGCTTGGCCTTCTCAAGCACAATGCCGGCTATCTTGACGTGACGTTCGGCAGGCTCATCAAACGTAGAAGCTATCACCTCGGCATTGACAGTACGGGCCATATCAGTCACCTCCTCAGGACGCTCATCAATGAGCAGCATCATCAAGTAAGCCTCGGGGTGGTTGGCAGCGATGGCGTTAGCGATGTTTTTCATCAAGATTGTCTTACCAGTCTTTGGCTGTGCCACAATCAGCGCACGCTGACCCTTTCCGATAGGAGCAAAAAGATCGACGATCCGGGTAGAGAGATTCGTCGTCGAGGGATTCCCTGTAAGATTGAACTTCTCATCGGGGAACAACGGCGTAAGGTTCTCAAAAGGCACACGGTCGCGTACCTCTTCAGGATGACGGCCATTGATAGAAACAATGGTTGTCAAAGGGAAGAACTTCTCACCCTCATGTGGCGGGCGCACACGCGCCTCTATGACATCACCTGTCTTCAAGCCGAAACGGCGCACCAAATTATTAGGCACATAAACATCATCGGGAGAAGACAGATAGTTATAGTCACTCGAACGCAGGAACCCATATCCGTCCGGCATGACTTCAAGCACGCCGTTTGCGGAAATGATGTCGGCAAAATCATAGCTTTCCTGCTCTTCAACAGGCTCATTCGCCCACGTCATTTGCGGTGCGGCTTGCGGTTGCTGCACAAACGAAGGACCTGTAGTGGGTTGGTCAAACATATCATAATTGGGAGTAACACCCTGATCTTCAACCGGCAAGTCGACAACCGTAATGAAGTCGGTGCCATCACCTGGGTCACCGTCCCACACACCATCAACATTGGCTTCCTGCTGATGCCCATGACCATTTTCTGCCACGTCATAAGGCGTCCGTTCATTGTCCTTGTCCAGTCTCTCTTTCATTTGCTCATTGACAGCTTTCACCTGCTCATTGTGGGCCTTTACTTTAGCTTTCAACTGAGTCGCCATGTCAGCGTCAACAGCCTTGTCAGTAGTGGAGACAGCTGGATGATTCAAAGAAAGCTCATCAGAGCGATTCGCATCAACCGTCTTTAATGATGACTGCGTTGAGGCGGAAACATTGTTAGCGGCTATCTGCCGTTTAAGCATGTCAATCTGTGCCATCAGCCCACGCTCCTTCTTTGTTTTAGGTCCTCTGTGTCTGGGCTGCGCCTTCAGCTGCGCTTCAAGGTCAGACAGCAACTTTGCGGGATCGGTACCATCACTCGGAAACAGCATGTCTTTGGCCGTCCTCTGACTCTGTGAGACCATACGGTTGTGCTTGCGGCGGTTGTCGTCAAGAGGATTCTTGCTTCCTTCCATCTCTGCCTGCCTGTCCAGAATGGCATAGACCAGTTCTTCTGTAGAGCCAAAGGCATCGGGATTAAGCTCAAGACCCTGAGCGATGCCTGACAACTCCTCTCTGTTTTTGACAGATAATTCGTCTTTATTATACATATATGATATGTGAAATATGATTTTTCAAAATAAGATCAAATGCTTCCACGGAAGTAGAAACATCCTCAATAATCCTATTAGTGTCTGCAAAGGTAATCAGAAAAAACATTATTCCACTATTTTCATGCTCTTTTTTTCTATTGCCAGCACTATTTTCTCTGACTTCGTCTAAAATAGTGTAACTTTGCAGCCAAATAATAAAGATACAATATGAAAAGTCTTTGGCGAACCTTCTTTGGTTTCTCAGACGAAGGCGACAACGAGACATTTGCCCATGCCATGGGACGTGCCCGCCATCTCCTTGAGATACAAAACTACGAGGATGCCTGCCGCATCCTCAAATTCGCGGACCGCTATCAAGATGCCGAGGGGCTTTATCTCTACGGGTGGTGCTGCTGGAGAGGCCAGGGCGTTGTGGAAGATGCCGCAAAAGCCGTCAAGCTTTGGAAGAAATCGGCGGCATTGGGTTATCAGCCTGCCAAGACACGCTGCGAAGAAATCAAAGACTTTATCAACAGCATCTGATGAGAACTCCACCGATTTTCTTGCTGCTTGTTGCCACCCTGTCATGGTTGGCAACGACAGCCCTCTGCTACAACAGCCGCAAGATAGCCATGGGAAAAAACTTCATCTATCGTCTGTATCTTGCTGATAAAAAAGGCTCTCCCTACTCTATTACCCATCCAGAGCAATACCTTTCACAACGTGCTATTCGTCGCAGACAGCGTCAAGCCATTGCCATCGACTCCACTGACCTGCCCGTTTCGCCAGCCTACGTTGCCCGAGTGAAGCAGGCCGGACTCACCGTCATGGGAACCAGCCGATGGCATAACACAATCACAGTGTCATCGTCAAAAGACAATATCGCGATCAATTTAGCCGCTCTGCCCTTTGTCAAAAAGTGGTTCAAGCTCTATGAATCACCTGATTCCGTCAAGCCAATGATGAGAAACGAAATCGAGAACCATGAGTCGACAACCACTTCCCAACACAATGTCTACGGGTCAGGATACAGACAAATCCAATTAGAAAACGGTATCCTGCTGCATAATGCCGGATTCAGAGGTAAGGGCATGCTGATTGCCATCCTCGATGCAGGATTCAACAATGCCGACAAAATTGAGGCCCTGAGCAACGTAAGCATCAAAGCCACAGCCGATTTTGCGCCCCTGCGGTCGGCTAATATCTTTGCCGAGCACGCACACGGCACCATGGTGCTGTCGGTCATGGCTGCGAACAACTCCAGCATCATGACTGGAAGTGCTCCCGAAGCAGACTACGCGCTCATACGTACGGAAGACATGGAGACCGAAACCCCTGCAGAAGAGGATTCGTGGACCATGGGAGCCGAGTTTGCCGACTCTATTGGAGCCGACCTCATCAATTCCTCGTTAGGATACACGCACTGGGACGGAGACACCATGAGACTTCATCTGCGTGACCTCAACGGACAAAGCTATGTGAGCCAAACCGCTGCGATGCTGGCCTCCAAGGGAATTATTCTCTGCAATTCAGCAGGCAACGAGGGCAGTTCTTCGTGGCATAAGGTGAACATTCCTGCCGATGCCACCGACATACTCACCGTTGGTGCCATAGACACCGACAGTCTCAGTGCGCCGTTCTCCAGTCTTGGCCCGACGCAGGACGGGCGCATCAAACCTGATATCAGCGCAATGGGAGTCAATGTGAGCGTCATCGGTAGCAATGGAGTGAAGACAACCAACAACGGCACGTCGTTTGCCTCGCCCATCGTCTGCGGGCTCACGGCCTGCCTTTGGCAGGCCCTGCCCACACTCAATGCCAGACAGCTCATGAGCCTCATACGTCTCTCTGCCGACAGGGCCCAGTGGCCCGACAATGTCTACGGCTATGGCATACCCGATTTCTGGAAAGCATACAACAACGCTACATCAGGCTTCAAGAAATGATGGCAACCAATGGGAAATTGCCTTTATATTTTATGGCAACGCGTCTGCACCGTAAAGGCAATGCGTTTACACTGTAAAGGCAACGCGTCTACACCGTAAAGGCAACGCGTTTACACTGTAAAGGCAACGCCATAAAAGAGCGGAGCCTGCTCCCTCACGGGTGCAGGCTCCTATGTTTGTTTGGAATAAGTTTTTATTTGTCTTAACGACTTATTAACGTTAAGCGTCAGCTTTGTTTGTCTTAGCTGCGTAAGCCTCGGGGCTGAGCACGGAAACAGTGCTCTTATTGCGGGCACCCTTGTGGAAGTAAACCACACCGTCGGTCAGAGCGTAGAGTGTATCATCCTTACCCTGAGCCACATTCTCACCTGCGAAGTGCTTGTTGCCACGCTGGCGAACAATGATGTTACCGGCAACAATCTTCTGGCCACCCCAGATCTTAACACCTAAACGTTGAGCTGCTGATTCACGACCGTTGCGTGAACTGGTCTGTCCTTTCTTATGAGCCATCTTGTTTTACCTCCTGTTTTAAGCGTTAATTGATTTAACTTCTACCTCTGTGAAGTGAGTACGGTGACCATTCTTCACACGGTAATCCTTACGGCGTTTCATCTTGAACACCACTACCTTGTCGCCCTTAACCAGTGGGTTGACCACCTCGGCAACAACCTTTGCGCCATCAACAGTAGGCGCACCGACAGTCACTGCCCCATCATTGTCTACGAGCAGCACACGGTCGAACTCAACAGCCTTGCCGGCCTCAGCATCCTTCAAATGGTTGACAAAAAGCTTTTTGCCTGCCTCTGCCTTGAACTGCTGACCGTTAATCTCTACGATTGCGTACATTTTATAAATATATAAACGGTTTTTTTCCGCAAGGCGGACGAGCTATCGTCGTCTCTTCTTTAGCCTCCACGGACTCATAATCGGGTGCAAAGTTACGCATTTCTATTCATAGAACCATCTTTTTCAACCGATTATTTTAGTCCGCACCAATATTTTTGATTAATTTTGCAGGGAAATATCAGATTTAAATGGAAATAGACAAGAGAAAGAATCAGGAAGAATTCGAATCGCTGCTTCGCTCTACTAAGCGTGAGGGTATGGACTATGTCATCGAGGACTTAGAGAAAAGCGGCTTTTTCGAAGCGCCGGCTTCAGCCGGACATCACCTCAATATTGCCGGCGGACTGTGCCAGCACAGCCTTAACGTGTGTAAGGCTGGACTGATGATCTTTGACGGACTTAAGACTCTTGACGCTGCATCGGCTGGAGAGGTGAAGCGCGAAAGTGTCATCATCGCTACCCTGCTGCACGATGTCTGCAAAACCGACATTTATAAAAAGACCATCAAAAAGCATAAGAATAAGCTCGGACAATGGGAAGATGCCGAAGGCTATAACATCAGTTATAAAGATTTTCCCATGGGGCATGGAGAGAAATCGGTCATCATGCTCCTGCTCAGCGGCCTGGACCTGCACGATGACGAGATGCTCGCCATCAGATGGCATATGGGCGCGTTCGGACTGAACATGAACTCCTATGAGGACGAGCGTTGCTATGACACCGCAAGACAGGAATACCCATTGTGCTGCATCGTACAATGTGCTGACTCCATGGCGGCTGCCATCATGGAAGTGACACCACAGGATCGCGACGAGCTCTAACCTTCCCACTAACAAGAAGAGGCGGTCAACCATGACCGGCGGCAGCCCTTAACTGAAACCATTATGATCACGCGGCAGCGGCACTTGTCGACACATGGGTAAAAGGCATCAAATTCGATGTACAAAAGGGCATATGAAGGAATGTAGTGTCCGGGTACAATCTTCCAAAGCTCGCCACCCCACCCGCTCATGGCCCTCAAGAAGGATATGCACATCAATGTATCGGCGATGCACTTTAAGCGTTTGCTGATCCTGAGAGAGTGTGTCGGGATTGACACTGTTGATAAAAAGCTTGTCGCCCTCGAGCCCTATTCTGCCCAATGGCGCATGGAGAAGATCGTGAGCGTCAACGTATACGAAAAGTTCATGGAAAAGAGAATGAAGAGATCCATAACGGCCTGCATGAGTGAGTTTTCCGTAAATTATAATTGTAATTAAATGAGATTGAATGTTTCAAGAAAATACCAATTGCCACAAAGATAAGTAAGAAAAACAATAACGCAATGCTTTTCCAACCATAAAGACCACTTTCTCAGAAGATCGTCAAAAAAGTGGACGGCTATATTTTGCCATTCCAATTAAAAAAGGTACTTTTGCATGATAAAAGCAAAGAAATGACGAAGAGACGTTCAACCAAAAAATCCAAATCTTTTGGAGAAGCGGTGGGAATAAGAAATAGATTTGAGAGTGACACGGCTAACTTCTTTTTTGGCCTTGTACTCTTAGCAGTGTCTGTGTATCTCATTATTGCGATGGTGAGCTATTTGTCAACAGGCTCAGCGGACCAAAGCATATTGGAATCATTGAGACCAATGGAGTTTCTCAATGGAAACCATGAGTTTGGCAACTATTGTGGATCTATTGGGGCAATCATATCGTATTATCTGATTACCATCAACTTTGGGTTGCCCGCCTTTCTCATACCCGCCTTTGTGATTTTAGTGGCATTGAAACTAATGAGGGCTTATTCCGTTAGCCTACTGAAATGGTTTCTTTGCATGGCCTTCATAATGGTATGGCTCTCAATATTTTTAGCGAAGGTACTCTCGCCATTCATGGGCGAAGAAGTATATAATCCGGGTGGAATGCATGGACTTTTCTGCGTGAAGCGCATAGAAGACATCATCGGTGCTCCCGGCTTAATAGCGCTTCTTGCTGTCACGGCCATCGCCTTTCTTACTTACCTCAGTCATGAGACTATAGAGGTGGTGCGCAAAGCGCTGAATCCGGTGAAATATTTCACAGAGCGCGTCAAGCTCACGGTCAACAACCATGCAATCAACGAGGATGGATCTTTTGATTCCGATGACACAGACGCCCAAGCTAATGAGGAAGAGGCGCTTTCTGAAGAGACACATACCGATGACGACAGTGCGCCAACTGTGGTCGATCTCACTGACTTCACCCAATTTAAGGGTTCTAATACAGAAAAAAACGCGAAGGAAGGCATCGACAAAAGAATGCCTAAGACTAATGCCGTCGTTGGAAAAGCCGATGAGAGAGCAAGTCTGATAGTGGAAAAGACATCCACAGAGGCTGCAGCCACCCAGAATACGGCAAAGACTTTGAGCGATCTCGATACACCTATCAATCCTTGGGAGCCCTTCACACACTACAAGTTCCCCAGTTATGACCTGCTTAAGAGGTGCGACAGTAAACCGGTGATCGACATGGAGGAGATAAAATCAAACAATGCCCGCATTGTAGATGTTCTCAAGAGTTTCAATGTCACCATCAGCAAAATCAACGCTACGGTAGGGCCTACGGTAACACTCTATGAGATTACGCCCGCAGAGGGCGTACGTATTAGCAAGATACGTGGCCTTGAAGCTGACATTGCGCTGAGCCTCGCTGCGCTGGGCATTCGCATCATAGCGCCTATACCCGGTAAGGGCACTATCGGCATTGAGGTGCCTAATAAAAAGCCGCAGATCGTCTCTATGGAGAGTGTGCTCAATACCAAGAAATTCCAAACCACGAAGATGATACTCCCCATGGCATTGGGTAAGACCATTACCAATGAGGTGTTTATGGTTGACCTTGCCAAGCTGCCCCATTTACTTGTGGCTGGCGCCACCGGACAGGGTAAGTCGGTAGGATTAAATGCCATCATCACCTCTTTATTATATAAGAAACATCCCAACGAACTGAAATTCGTTCTCGTAGATCCGAAAAAGGTGGAGTTCAGCATTTACAATAAGATTGCGCCCCATTATATGGCTGCGCTGCCTGAAAATGAGGACGAACCCATCATTACCGACGTGCAAAAGGTAGTGAGGACGCTTAATTCACTTTGTAAACTCATGGACCATCGCTATGATTTGCTGAAACTCGCCAATGTGAAGAAGATTGACGAATACAACGACAAGTTTATTCATCACAAGTTACGGCTCACAGATGGACATGAGTATATGCCGTATATCGTGGTAGTCATCGATGAGTTCGGTGACCTGATTATGACGGCTGGCAAAGAAATAGAAATGCCCATAGCCCGCATCGCACAATTAGCGCGTGCTGTAGGAATCCATATGATAATAGCCACACAGCGACCCACCACGAAGATCATTACCGGAAATATCAAAGCTAACTTCCCTGGCCGTATGGCATTCCGCGTTGCTTCGCAAATTGACTCACGGACTATCCTCGACCGTACGGGCGCCGACCAGCTCATCGGAAGAGGTGATATGCTGTTCCTTGGTGGCGGTGAGCCGGTGCGAGTACAATGCGCTTTCATTGATACATCGGAGATAGAGGCCATCAACGATTTTGTTTCCGCGGAGCCAGGTCCCGTGGATCCTTTTGAATTGCCTGAGCCCGATGATCCCAATGCCATGGGTGTCAGTGCAGGAGGAGATGGTGAGGCCAAAAACTTTGATCCATATTTCGATGAGGTGGCACATGCCATCGTCATCTCACAACAAGGCTCCACAAGTATGATTCAGCGGAGGTTCTCCATTGGATATAACCGTGCGGGACGTCTCATGGACCAACTGGAGAAAGCTGGCATTGTGGGGCCTGCACAAGGCGCAAAGCCTCGCGACGTGCTGCTGCAGGATGAGAATAGCCTGAATGCACTGTTGGCCAGAATACACGGTGTTTGATGACAATATATATAGTTTTCTATAAAAAGGATAGCATTTAAGACCATGAAGAAATCATTAGTTTTGAACATCCTGCTGTTACTCTGTATGAGCGTCTTTGCACAAGGTAGCAAGCAGGCAATGGAAGTATTGGACAAGACTGCTGCCGTCGTGGGACGCAATGGTGGAGCTCAAGCAGATTTCACTGTATCAGGTAAAAAGGTTGGTACACAAACTGGAACGATTGCCATTAAAGGAAATATGTTTCAGGCGCGCACTAAAAAGGCAGTTGTATGGTATAACGGAAAAACACAGTGGAGCTACCTCAAGATGACAAATGAGGTCAACATCTCCACACCTACAGAAGCCAAACGCATGAGCATGAATCCTTGTACCTTCATCTCCATGTACAAGAATGGATATAAACTCTCAATGACAAAGGCTGGCGGCAATTATGTAGTCCACATGATTGCAGAAAACAAACAACGGAGTGTACAAGAAGCTTATATCACTATCAACAAAGGATCTTACAAGCCGTCAGAAGTAAAAATGCGACAAGGCCGTGATTGGACCACTATTACCATCCGTAATTTTGTTGCCAAGGACCAACCCGACAGCAAGTTCTCTTTCAATGCAAAGGACTTTCCTAAGGCTGATGTCATTGATTTGAGATAAATAAGTATTAGCTTTTGGGTGATAATGAAACATGTCAAGGCAGAACAAAACAATCATTATCACCCAACACTTTAGTAACTAAGGTCTATCCAACTAAAGTAGTGGATTCCATCCTTGTGCCGTAATGTCAAACTCCTGACCGTCCCCACGCGAGATAAGGCGGCAACCTAATTCCTCTTTAGTGATGTAGCCTATCTGCCTGATTCCTTGACTTTCTAAAGCATTAAGCTTATCGTGGTCGCCAATGGGGCAAGTGAAAAGCAGCTCATAGTCCTCTCCCCCATTCATGGCGCAAGTAGTCACATTCATATTAAATTCTTCCGCCGTGACTGCCGTTTGATAGTCAATGGGGATATTTTTTTCATAGATACGGCAACCGCAATGACTTTGATGGCAGATATGCAACAGTTCAGATGAGAGACCGTCCGAGATGTCCATCATCGCGGTAGGACGAATATGATTCTCACGCAGAAGATTGATGATATCCCCTCTTGCCTCCGGCCTTAATTGGCGTTGAAGCAGATACTCACGTCCGGCAAAATCAGGTTGGAAATCGATTATCTTCATACCTTCCTCCTGTAAATGCTTCACAAGTGCATCATTACCGTCTTTTTGTGCGCTTCTGATTTTAGCGTTAAGCTCGTCAATCTGTTGATAATACACACTCTTCTCACGCTCTAACAGCTGCAATCCCATGTAAGAGGCTCCCAAATCACCACTGACACAAATGAGATCCGTCTCATTGGCGCCATTGCGATAAACAATATCTTCCCTTGCTGCTTCTCCCACACACGTGATACTGATGGCAAGCCCCGTCATTGATGAGCAAGTGTCTCCACCGACGATATCCACATTCCACTTGTCGCAAGCTTGATGAAGCCCCGCATAAAAATCGTCAAGATCCTCCACTTTGAAACGTTTGCCAAGAGCAATGCTTACCAAAAGCTGTCGCGGCGTGCCATTCATGGCAAACACATCACTCAGATTGACCATTGCACTCTTGTAACCCAATTGCTCCATGCTGTTGTAAGTAAGGTCGAAATGCACCCCTTCCATCAGCATGTCCGTCGTGACAAGCACCTCCTTGTCGGGATAGGAAAGCACCGTGCAGTCGTCACCTACCCCTTTCAGCGTTGACGGATTGCCGACTTTAATATCTTTGGTGAGCCGGTTAATAAGGCCGAATTCACCAAGTTCCTTTATTTCCATAGATGGTAAAGATATTTAGTTACAGCGCCTGATCATCTCCCTGAAAATCTCAGCCATGAGAGGTTGTGATGCGTTTGCTGCCTGCTGCACCTCCTCATGGCTCACCTCCACTGGCAGGTCAAATCCTCCAAGATCGGTGATAACGCTGATACCAAACACCTTCATGCCACAGTGGTGCGCCACTATGACCTCCGGCACCGTGCTCATGCCCACTGCACTACCGCCAAGTAGATGGTACATACGGTATTCAGAAGGAGTCTCAAACGTGGGTCCCTGCACGCCGACATATACACCATGCATCAGGCGAATGCCCTTCTCTCTGCCTATCTCATCGGCCAGGTCACGCAACTGCTTGTCGTAAACCTCATGCATATCAGGGAAACGTGGACCGGTGGGGAAGTTCTTGCCATGAAGCGGATGTTCTGGGAAGAAGTTGATGTGATCATCAATAATCATCAGGTCCCCGATCTTGAAGCTGGGATTCATTCCTCCCGCAGCATTGCTGACAAAAAGCGTATTGATACCGAGCTCATACATCACTCTCACAGGGAAAGTCACTTCCTTCATCGAATAACCTTCATAATAATGGAAACGACCGTCCATGGCCATGATATCCCTTCCGCCGAGCTTACCGAAGATGAGCTTACCGGCATGTCCCTCCACTGTCGAAACAGGGAAGTTGGGAATTTCCTTATAAGGAAATTCTGTGGTATCAGTTATCTCGGAAGCTAATTGTCCGAGTCCTGTTCCCAGTATGATCGCCGTCGTTGGCCGTGCGGGCATTCTTTCCCTTAGCCAAGATGCTGTCTCTTGAATTTTTTCGTACATAGCTTATTATCTTATTAGTAAATAATTCTTCTTCCGGCTCCTGCATAAATCTTACCTGTATAGGCAAAACATACAGAGAGTCTTTCACCTCCTGGCTCAAGCCTTCCGTCTGCAAAAGCCGTGTAGAGTCTTTCTCTGTAGTCACTATCATCTTTGGACCATCCAGTTTGGCAAAAGCTTGATTGATTGTTTCCACATCCTTTTGCGTGAAAGAATGGTGATCATTAAAAGTAAGAGGGGTCAAACTTCGGCACTTTAATCTGATATCATTCTCCATCTCCTCAGGAGAGGCAATGCCAGCCAAGAGCAGCACATTATACTTCTTCAAATCAGGCAAAGCCATTGCTGTCCCTTGATGATAAAGCGAGTAGAGATCTCCGTATTCCATCGTAGTGAAGAAAAGCTCCTGATAAGGAAAAAGATTCATCGCCTTTGTCAACACACGAATATCCATCGGCTTTAAATCCTCCGGACATTTGGTCACTATAACGAAATCAGCGCGCTGTTTTCCCGACAAGGGTTCACGCAGTCGTCCGGCGGGAAGCAACTTGTCGTAGATGACAAGCCGGTGGTAATCAACAAGCAGTATATTGATTCCAGGCTTGACATAACGGTGCTGGAAGGCGTCGTCAAGGAGAATCACATCCACGTCTTTAGTAGCTTCATCGTTTATCAGGCGGTCTATTCCCTGTCTGCGGTTGGCATCTACGGCAACATAAATATTACGGAATTTCCGCTTCACCTGGAAAGGTTCGTCGCCGATTTCAGTCACAGTCGAATTGTCGTCGGCCAATACATAGCCCTTACTCTTCCGCTTATATCCCCTTGACAACACTGCCACCCTGGCAATACTGTCAAGCATACGCACGAGGTATTCTACGTGAGGGGTCTTGCCTGTCCCGCCGACGGTGATATTGCCGACGGCTATGACAGGGATATCGTAAGACTGTTGATGAAGCAAACCTACGTTGAAAAGCCAGTTGCGAAAGCTTACGCCCACGCCGTAGATCCAGCTCAACGGCAAAAGCCACTCACGTATCTTGATAAGATCACCCTCCATAGAATGTAAAATTTAAAATGTCAGCCTCAGTTCCGAATGATGAGATAAGGCAGGCGTGTCTGCATCTTACCCATTGACCTGGCCTGATCCATCAGCACGAAAGACATATAATAGGGCCCCAGAAGTGATTGCAGTTTCTCATCCAAAAGCGAACCTGTCGCTTCATCACTGTTGCCCAGTAACTTAGCGAGGAAGCTTTTCTGTGCCGGATAATCCACAGTATGGTATTTTTTCAGCTTTGCCAATTTCGCTGCCTTGGCAACAGCCTTGCCCATACCACCCAAACCATCGACGAGTCTCAGCTTCAAGGCATCCATACCCAAAAAGACATGCCCCTGTGCACATTGCTCCACTACATCCATGGAAAGATGGCGTCCTGCCGCCACACGCGACTTGAAGAGCTGATAGCCCCTATTGACGCTTGCCTGCATCTTTGCTCCCTGCTCTGCGTTGAGCGGTGCAAGCATAAGTCCGTATATCGACATGCCCATAGTTGCGTTGCGGTTGGTCTCCACCCCGTCAAACTTCAGGCCAAGCTTCTGTGCCAGTCCAGATCCTTCCTGCAGCATACCGAAAATGCCGATGGAACCCGTAATGGTTGTGGGGTCAGCAAAAATGTAGTCGGCTCCACTGCTGATATAGTATCCGCCAGAGGCCGCATAACCACTCATAGAAACCACGACAGGCTTCCCTGATTTTTTCAATTGCCCGATAGCATGCCAGATCTGTTCGGAGTCATAGCTTGATCCACCGGGGGAGTTGACACGGATGACAACCGCTTTCACATCGTTATCTTTGGCCAAATCATTCATATCCCGACTCATGTCCTTGCCGACGATATAGCGGGTGTTTTTATAAATGTTGCCGCTCGGCTCCTGATAGACAATTTCACCCGAAGCGTAATAGACAGCTATCTCATCACCACTGTCATCGTTGTTCACAGTCATCATGTCTGCAACCGTCGCCTGAGGAATGGTCTTGTCAGTGTCAAGGCCTAACTTCTTTTTGATAATGCCTCTTATCTCATCATTATAGAGCACTCCGTCGAAGAACTTGTATTTCACCAACTGCCTTGCATCCTCCATCGACACCATGTCGTCGGCATACCTGTTGAGGGCTGTCTTACTGATGTGACGGCTCTTAGAGACTGCATCTACAACCACATCCCATATGCCGTTGAGGTAGCGTTGTGCCTGCTCGCGGCTGGGATCGCTCATTTTCTCCTCCGTAAAGGTTTCTGTGGCACTCTTGTACTTGCCGCATTTGAAAGCCATTGTACTGATGCCCACTTTCTTAAACAGGTCTTTGAGAAATACGATTTTTGCACCCAGGCCCTGCCATTGAAACTCCCCTTGGGGGTTGATATAAACCTTGTCGGCAACAGAAGCAATATAATAGTCGTTGGTGGTGTATTGTTCTCCAAAGGCAATAATCCATTTCCCTGAAGTCTTGAAATCAGCCAAAGCATCGCGTAGCTCCTGAGCCTGCGCCATGTCCGATTCCATTCCATCAGCTTCTATATAAATGCCTTTTATCTTATCAGACGTCTTTGCTTCCCTTACGGCCGTAAGCATATCGGCAAGTCCCTGATTCGCTTCATCGTCGCCCTGCAGCATCTTCAGCGGGGAGCTATCTGACGCCTGGTCCTGCAGGGTGCCGCGGAGATTGAGCACAAGCACACTGCCATCTTCGATGGAAGAAGATGTGCCGGCTGATGCAGCCATACCCAAGATGCCGACAAGACCGATCACTGTAGCCACCACGGTGAACAGCAGAATGCCAACAAAGGTAGCCAAGACGTTTTTCAAGAAATTATTCATTGTTTGTTAAGTTGGTTTTTGGGTAAAACATTCAATTATTGTTATTTCACATCATTCATAGTCATCGACCACGCTATTGACGAAGTCCATCATCGGCTTGCCCACCCTGCAGATCTCCGCCGCCTGATGTGCCCAATCAGGCTTTTCAAAGAAGTTATCATCTACACTGCGCCACGCACAATAGTCCTTCATCTTCAGATAGCTCAGAAACTCATAGTCCTTGGGGAAGTCCTTGGGCGCTTTCTTCAGGCTGCTGATTCCAAAGCCCTTGCCGCTCGTGGGAAACTCTCCTTCCCATACCGCCATGTTGGGGTATCCGAAATAGTGAATGAACCGGCCGTCTTCTACACACCGCCGCCACTCATCAATATTGCCCATGATCTCATTGCGCATGGCCGTCAGGATGTTGGTGGGAAGCCAGTAAGAGCCTATTGCCATCAGGCTATGTCCAGGCTGAAGATGAAGATAATAGCCCCCACGCAACGACTTCCTGCCATGTGCGCAGATATATGCGCCAAAATGCCGTTTGTAAGGCGACTTGTCAGGTGAGAACCTTACGTCGCGATAAAAGCGATAGCAGCAATCCTTGGGGGTCAGATGAGTAATTTCTGAATCAAAGGCCGACAATTCCTTGATGAACAACTGAACGCCATCTTCAAACTCATGCTTCGCACGCTCATATTCTGCCTTATGCTCCTGAAACCACGGACGATTGTTATTGGCAGCTATTTCTTTGAGAAAATTCAGTATTAACTGTATATTCATGGGTTGAATGTCAATAGTCAATAAACTAAGAGAGTTTACTATTCTTTAGTAATTTTGGACAAATATCATTGAACGGGCACTTGTCGCACTTCGGCTTCGCGCTCAGACACACATAGCGTCCATGCAGAAGCAACCAGTGATGGGCGCGGGGAATGTCTTCTTTCGGAATATTCTTTTCAAGACTCTCCTCCACTTTCAGCGGAGTGTTAGCTGTGGAAGGCACAAGACCCAACCGGTGCGCGACCCGATAGACATGCGTGTCAACAGCCATCACCGCTTTACCAAACCATACAGCTTGCAACACGTTGGCTGTTTTCCTGCCCACACCGGGAAGGCTCACAAGGTCGGCGGTATTGTCAGGTACTTCCCCGCCAAAGTCACTGACAAGCTTGCGCGCCATCGCCACAAGATGGCGTGCCTTGGCATTGGGATAACTCACACTGTGAATAAATTCGAGCAGGTCGTCCGGCTCTGCCGTCGCCATGCTTGCCGCATCCGGATAGCGCCTGAAAAGAGCGGGTGTAATCTCATTGATGCGCTTGTCCGTGCATTGGGCGGAGAGAAGCGTGGCACACAACAGTTGAAATGCCGAACCAAACTCTAACTGTGTGGTAACGACAGGTTGGTGCTCCTTAAAATAGTCAAGGATAAACTTATATCTCTCCTTCCGTGTCATACTGAAAAAAGCATAATTAATTTCGCCCATATGAACAGGTCTCCCCAATGGGCCTTATTTCGTGCAAAGATACATAAATAATATGGCACGACCAAAAAACGTGGGCATTTAAGGGTCCATATTGACAGAAATTAATGGATAGCTTCCCCCCTGAACGGCAATAAGCCATCGCCTTTACACTGTAATCGCAATGCCTTTACACTGTAATCGCAATGCCTTTACACTGTAATCGCGATGCCTTTACACTGTAATCGCGATGCCTTTACGCCGTAAACGCGATGCCCCTTCTGCATAGGCATCCATCAACATCCCGCAAAAGGCACTAAAAAAGCCTGTGTTGAATCAGAGTGGATGGCAGCATAGCCAACCGCCTCCATTCAACACAGGCCTTAGATACCTCTATACGGTTTAATCACATGTCATAAAACCCATCAACCGATCAGCTCCACGCTTCTCTTAAGGAACTGGTCGAGAGCCTCGCCTTTGAGCATGCCGTTTTGCAGCAATGCAAGGTCAATGAGCTGGTGAACAATCTTGTTGCCCTTGGCATACTCGTCGAGAACCTTGTTTTTCTTGTCACGCTCATCGTTGATAACCTTCTCTGTATTCTGCAGATCGTCCTTTTCTTCCTGGCTGATCTCCTCAGGCTTCTTACCCGATTGGCTCTGATGCAGCGCTGCCAGACGGGCCTCCTGTCCCTTAAGATCACTCTCGATGGGCTTTAGCTGTGCCTCCACACTCTTCTTAGTATCGTCGAGCACTTCTTTCACAAGCTTGTGATCACTATTGAGCACCACCATATACGAATCAGGCATCTGGTTATAGAAGCTCATACCAGGCTGGAAACGGCTCATCTCCTTCATGCGGCGCATATACTCACTCTGCGTGATGACCACCGGTGCGTTGCCTTCACCAAGAGCCTGCACATCGACGGCATAGTTTGCCTTGTCAACATTGGGCATTTGCGAACGGAAGACTTCTGTCAGTTTGTCACGGTCGTCCTTGTCAAGTTCCTCTTTCTTAGCATCATCTTTAGTGATGAGCCGGTCAATAATGTCAGCGTCCACACGCGAGAAACGGCTCTTTTCAAATTTCTGCTCCAGCATGCTCACCATGGGAACATCCAGCTCGCCGTCAAGCAACAACACGCTATAGCCCTTCTCCTGAGCCGACTTGATATAAGTATACTGCTCCTCCTTGTTGGTGGCATAGAGGTACACGAGATCGCCGCCCTTATCGGTCTGGTTGTCCTTGATAAGGGACTTGTACTCGTCGAAAGTGAAATATTTCCCCTCTACGTCCTTGAAGAGCGCAAATTCCTTGGCGCGGTCGTAGAAATCCTCCTGTGACAGCATGCCGTAATTGATGAAAAGCTTCAGGTCATCCCATTTATTCTCATAGTCCTTACGGTCATCCTTAAAGGTCTGCTGCAGGCGGTCGGCCACTTTCTTAGTGATATACGTGGAAATCTTCTTCACGTTGGCATCGCTCTGCAGATATGACCGGCTGACATTGAGCGGGATATCGGGTGAGTCGATGACGCCATGGAGTAGCGTCAAAAAGTCGGGGACAATGCCTTCCACTTGGTCGGTGACGAAGACCTGATTGCAATAGAGCTGAATCTTGTTGCGCTGCAAGTCGATGTTGCTGTGCACTCGTGGAAAGTAAAGAATACCCGTGAGGTGGAAGGGGTAGTCCACGTTAAGGTGAATCCAGAACAGCGGCTCGTCCTGCATAGGATAAAGCTCACGATAGAACTTCTTATAGTCCTCGTCTTTCAGAGTCGACGGTGCCTTTGTCCACAGAGGTTCCACATTATTAATAATATTATCCTCCTGTGTTTCCACTTCCTTGCCGTCTTTCCACTCCGTCTTTTTGCCGAAAGCCACTGGTACAGGCATAAAACGGCAGTACTTTGTCAGTAATAACTGAATCTTATTCTTCTCCAGATATTCCTTGCAGTCGTCAGAGATATGCAAGATGACGTCGGTGCCGCGATCGGCTTTCTCCGCCTCTTCCAGCGTGAACTCCGGAGAACCGTCACACGTCCAGTGCTCACCCTGTGCGCCGTCGCGGTAGCTCTTGGTGAAAATTTCCACCTTATCTGACACCATGAAAGCAGAATAGAATCCAAGACCGAAGTGGCCAATGATGGCGTTCGCCTCATCCTTGTATTTGGAAAGGAAATCTGTCACGCCCGAAAAGGCAATCTGGTTGATGTATTTGTCAATTTCCTCAGCCGTCATCCCGATGCCTCTGTCGCTGATGGTCAAAGTCTTGGCATCCGCATCAAGCTTGATATGAATAGTGAGATCACCCGCTTCCCCCGTAAAATCGCCTTTCTGCTGAAGCGTCTTCAACTTCTGAGTGGCATCAACGGCATTGGAGACCATCTCGCGCAGAAAGATTTCATGATCTGAATAGAGAAACTTTTTGATGACGGGGAAAATGTTCTCGGTCGTAACCCCGATATTGCCTTTCTTCATTTTGTCTGTTATATTTTGATTTTACTGCCCCAAAGAGTGCAATAAGTATGCCAAATAACAGAAAATGTAAAATGAAATGAGTTTTTTCATACTTCGATGTAAAAAAACCGATTTTTTGACAACACAATCAAATATTTATATTATCTTTGGGACGTTAATTCATTTCAATAGGTTTAGGTTAGTTTTTAAAAGGTTAAAAGGTGCCCCATTCTGAGTCGTGAGACCGGGGAATGGGGATTCTTGTTTTTAGCTCACAGTAAGTCTGTCGGTGCTTTACAACTGCTCTTTGAGCGCCTCATAAACACGCTCTACCGGAAGGCCCATAACATTGTAGAAGCTGCCTTCCAACCTCGTCACTCCTATATAGCCGATCCATTCTTGAACGCCATAAGCACCGGCCTTGTCGAATGGCTTGTAATGCTCCACATAGTAGGCGATCTCCGCATCAGAGAGATTGCGAAAAGTCACCGCTGTAGTCTCCGAGAAAGACTTTTGTGATTCGCTGGTAGTCAAACACACACCCGTGACGACTTGATGTGTATGTCCACTCAGCCTGCGTAACATACTGCGGGCTTCGTCAGCATCGCAGGGCTTGCCCAAAATATCGCCATCGAGGATGACCACCGTGTCGGCAGTCAACAGTAATTCATCGCCAGCAACATGGTATACCGATGCTTTCTCACGCGAAATAAACTCAGGAACTTTATCAACCGGAAGACTTTCCGGATAACTTTCACCGACACCTTGTATCACTTTTACTTCAAAAGCAAGGTCCAAACCTTTGAGTAACTCGCAGCGGCGCGGCGAGTTGCTGGCCAATATCAACTTTTTCAATTGTTATAGCGCATTTATTCTTGTTACCATCCAAAAGCTTTCTCCGAACTCAACCACAGCCCCTTCGCCTTCAACAACTGCTCCAAGACATCACGGGCACAACCATATCCGCCCTTGTATGGCGATACATAGACCGATACATTCTTTATCTCCTCGCAAGCGTCCACAGGACAACATGGGCATCCTACCCTACACATTATCTCATAGTCAGGAATGTCATCGCCAACATAAATGACCTCATTGTCATGTAGACCATACTCTCCAAGGAAGCGCTCGTAAGTCTCAATCTTTACCGCACACTTCATGAAAACATCCTTCATGCCAAGATATTCATAGCGCTTACGGATGGCTACAGAGTCTCCACCCGTCATAATGGCAAGATGAATGTCCATCTTCACGGCAAGTTGTATGGCATATCCGTCCTTGATATTAAGGGTGCGAAGTGGCATACCACTACTGTCCATCGACACAGTATTGGCAGACAGTACTCCGTCAACATCAAAGATGACTGCCTTGATTTTTGTAAGGTCATATTCTATCATACGGCAAAGGTAAACAAAAAAAGCGAAGGAAAACAGGGTAACTCTATTATTTATTCAGTTCTGATCCTCAGATGTCTCCAGAGCCAGTTGGGTATCCATCTCCAAAAGAATGTCAGCAAGCGGTAGCGGCTGTCAATAACGGTTACATGTCTTTTACTCTTTATGGCTTCGACAATGCTCTTTGCAACCTTTTTCGGGTCCATAAGCATGGGATAGTGTCTGCCATCGTTGAGCAGAGCCGTGCTTACAAAGCCTGGACGTATGTCTGTGAAGCGAATGTTGAGCTTCCGCATGTTGGCCTGTTGCTCCAATGCCTGTAGATAACAGCTCTGAAAAGCTTTTGTGGCACTGTAGGCGGGAGCTGCTCCCAGGCCCTTTGTCCCTGCAATGGAAGAGATGGCCGCAATTTGGCCATGGCCTTGTCTTGAGAAATAGCGGTAAGCAGCGCCTGTCATTCGGGCAAAGCCGAGACTATTTGTTGAGATGGTGCTCAACTCTTTGTCAGCACTCAGGTCATAGTTCTGATAACCAATGCCAGCGACGTGGAGATAGAGATCAATACCTCCCAATTCCTCAATGAGTCGTAGCAGCTTTTCGTCGGCACCCTTTTCAGTGATATCGATAACGGCGGGCACTACTTGCTTTGGATAAACATTCTTCAGATCTTGAATGCTGTCTTTCCGACGTGCGGCAAGCCCCAGCTTCCAGCCTTCCTCCAGCAGCAGACGCGCAATCTCCAGCCCCATGCCGGAAGAGGCTCCCATGATAATGGCTTTCTTCATTTTGTGAGCTACGTTTTATTTTCAGCTATTTTCCAATGCAGAAATGTGAGAAGATATTATTTAACGTCTCCTGCGGAGTAATACGTTTCTGTCCGGTGATATCGGCGAGATCATTAATGACGAGACGCAGATCTTCGGCAAGAAGATCGGACGAGAGATTAGATGAGATCCCTGTGATGACACGGGCAAGATCGGCATGTGCCTTCATCAGGTCGGCTTGATGGCGCGCATTGGTTACAATGACATCTGTTGAGGACATACAGGGTAGGTCAAGTCCATGGAGGATGAGAGATTCAAGCTCTGAAATACCCGTACCTTGTTTTGCGCTGATCTCAATGCGCTGTAAGGAGACAGGAAGGATGGGGCTGTGATGGTGAAGGTCTGACTTGTTGACAATAACAAAAAGATGTTTGTCTGCTGCTAATGCCTGCATGCGGGAGATCTCCTCATCCGTTGGTTGGCTGTCGATCACCCACAACACGACAAATGCTTTTCTCATGGCTTCCAAAGTCCTCGCAATGCCGATATTCTCTATCTTGTCGCTGGTCTTTCTTAGACCGGCTGTATCAATGAAGCGGAAGAGCATGCCTCCGATGGTTGTGGTGTCTTCTATCGTGTCGCGCGTAGTGCCGTCTATATCTGACACGATGGCGCGCTCCTCACCCAACAAGGCATTGAGTAGGGTGGACTTTCCCACATTGGTTTTCCCCACAATAGCGACTGGCACCCCCGATTTCATCACCTTTCCTGCTTCGAAGCTCTTTGCCAGGCTCACGATGCGTTGGTCAATTTCTTCTGCAAGTTGCCCTAATGCCGGCCTGTCAGCAAACTCGAGATCCTCATGATCAGAGAAATCCAACTCTAATTCCAGAAGCGAAGTCATCTTAAGCAATCTATCCCTCAAGGAGCCCAATTCTTTGCTGAATCCCCCTTTCAGCTGACTGATAGCAAGCTGATGTTGCACCTTATTGGTTGACGCGATCAGGTCAGCCACAGCCTCTGCCTGCGAGAGATCCAATTTCCCGTTGAGATAAGCCCTCCGCGTGAACTCGCCGGGGCCGGCCTGTCTGGCGCCTTGTGACTGCAAGAGCATGAGGATGCGCTGGGCCACGTACCGTGACCCATGGCAAGATATTTCTACGCTGTCTTCACCTGTATAACTATGGGGTGCCCTGAAGACGGAGACAATGACATCATCAATCGTTTCACCCTCCTGAGTGCGAATCTCACCATAATGGAAAGTGCCACCTTGAGCAACCATTATCTTCCCTGTAAATACCTGCTGGGCAATCGACAGAGCTTCCGGCCCACTCATTCTGATCACAGCAATGGCTCCCCCTATCGGAGTGGAAAGGGCAGAAATGGTTCCATCATGAAGTAAGGACATATTTATCTATTTGTTTTGCAGTGTAAAATTACGACTCTTTTATGAGACAAGCAAATGCTGATCCTACAAATTTAACGAATAATATTTTTTTATATGTTATTTATTGTTTGACTTTGCCATCATTAATGAGGCTCGTATATGAAATCAAAGATCGAACCTATTATTCGCCTTTCTTGCATGCTTCCTGTGGGCTGACGCAAGAGATTTCACCATAGTATACCAGCAACAGAATCAGCAACTGCCATATCACTTCCGGTGACGACTGTATCTGCCTGAAAAACAGACGTGAGTTTGAGGCTTATGGCTCTTGTCGCGACATCACTGTCAACAATTGTACAATGATCTCGCGCTCTTACGCAGTCAAGATCGGGTCAGAGAATATGGACAGTATCTATAAAAATCCTTGAGATGATTGATAAGCCAAGGTATGTATGAATGAAAGCGGGAGCATCGAAATTTATTTTCGACGTTCCCGCTGCTATGTTTGTCTACCTACTCATAGGGATATCGGTTTACACCAATTCAAGTATCTTTTAGTTGGATGGCTCATTCTTTATTACATCCATAAACTCCTTGCCAGTAATGGTCTCTTTCCTCAAAAGAATGGCAGCGGCTGCATTCATCTTGTCCTGATTGTCAGTAATCAGTTTCACGGCTTTCGCGTGAGCCTCACTGATTATACGTGTAACCTCGTCATCGATAGCCTTCTCTGTCTCAGCACTGCATGTGATACTGCTTGCACCTCCCAGGTAGCGGTTGCGCTGCTGCTCGAGCTGGACCATGCCGAAATGGTCGCTCATTCCATAGGTGGTGATCATCAATCGTGCAAGCTGAGTGGCTTTTTCGATATCATTGGAAGCACCTGTGGTACATGTATGACACATCACCTCTTCAGCAGCCCGACCGCCGGTAAGCGTGGTGATTTGCTGTAATATCTCAGTCTTACTCATGAGATGCTTCTCCCCGGCATCGACCTGCATTGTGTAACCAAGGGCCCCACTCGTACGCGGCACGATCGTAATTTTCTGTATTGGTGCCGTCCCCGTCTGCATGGCAGCGACCATTGCGTGTCCTATTTCGTGATAGCTGATAATCCTCTTTTCTTCGGGAGAGATAACGGCGCCCTTTTTCTGCTCTCCTGCAATGACCGTTTCTACACTCTCCTCGATATCCTGTGTCGTTACGGCATGTTCGCCAAGTCGGACAGCACGAAGTGCTGCCTCATTAACGATATTGGCTATATCGGCACCACTGGAGCCGGCTGTAGCCCTACCGACGGCATCGAAATCGATGTCAGCATGCTTAACATGACGGAGATGAACCTTGAAGATAGCCTTACGACCTTCAAGGTCGGGAAGTTCCATAATAACTCGGCGATCAAAACGTCCTGGGCGTAACAAGGCCTTATCGAGGCTTTCCGGCCTATTCGTGGCTGCGAGGATGACGACTCCCTTTGTGGCATCGAAGCCATCCATCTCCGTGAGCAATTGATTCAGTGTCTGTTCTCTCTCATCATTTCCCATAGCCTGATCTCTGCTCTTGCCGATAGCGTCGATCTCATCGATGAAGATGATACAAGGAGCTTTCTCAGCAGCCTGGTGGAAGAGGTCACGGACTTTTGCGGCACCCATGCCAACGAACATCTGTACGAATTCTGAACCGCTGATTGAGAAGAATGGCACATGAGCCTCACCGGCGACAGCTCGGGCAATGAGCGTCTTTCCCGTTCCTGGGGGACCGACGAGAAGAGCGCCCTTTGGCAGACGGGCGCCAAGAGATGTATATTTTTTAGGGTTATGGAGGAAGTCGACAAGTTCCATGAGCGTCGCTTTAGCCTCATCCTGGCCGGCAACGTCCTCAAAGCGTGTCTTCACCTCACGTTCGGCATAGACCTTTGCACCGGATTTGCCGATAGAGAGAAAACTTGCGCCACCACCGACACCTTTCATCATTTTATTCGTTCCGGCACGCCAAATCCACCAGAAAATCAACCCGGGTAAAATCCACCAAATGAAGAAATCTACCAATGGAGAGTTCTTCTGGGGCACTTCTTTCGACAATTCTATTTTGCCGGTCTTCGTCGGAGCCTTGGCATTCAGCAAGCGCGTGACGAGTTGCGGGTCGTTGACCTCAGATGTGCGATAGGTCTGCACGGTTGACTGTTGCTGAGAGAAAGGATTATAAGTCTTTGACGTTTTGTCGGTATTCTTATCTTTCGGTGACAGAATGTCATAATAGATATAGCCGTCCTTGATGACGACCTTAGATACTTTACCCTTATCAAGTTGGGAAATAAATGTGATGTAGTCAGCATCTTTGATCTCTGACTTTCCGACATAGGGAAACAGGAGAGAGTTTAGGAGCACAAGAATGAAGATACCTATAATTACCCCATTCCAGTTGAACCATTGTTGCCGTTTCTCCGGTGTTGTCTGCTTCTTCATAAAATATTAATTTATGGATGAAATAGTCTTTCTGTCAACGAGAAGAACAAAGAATGTACCACAACATCGCTAAGGTATTGGAAATTCATCTATATTGATGACATCATCATAGAAGGCATGGCACATGTTATTAGCGATTCTGACAAGAGAGAGGTTCCCTTCAGTTCAGTATTTACAATATAGGCAATTCGAGACATCAATCAATGACTGGCTTTCCTCACTGGTCGAGCCATCTTTTGAGCTGGGCCGTTTTTTCTTTACTGACGACAATCTCCTCGTTGTCAAGTCCTTTCAGACGGATAATCAGCTTGGAATTGAAAGACAGGCTAATCTTCCGGATGCCTTTGATATTAGCGATATATTGGCGATTGAGCCTGAAGAATTCCTCTGGATCGAGCTGCGTCTCTAACTCTGCCATAGTAACAGGCAGTGAGAAGCAGGAGCTTCCGTCAATATGGGCATTGACCTTACCATTGTCCATACTGATATAATTGATTTTGTTGGCGTCCACCATGATCAGTTCGTCACCTTTATTGACAAGGAATCGCTTACGGTAATGGTGAGAGTCGCTGAGCATCCTGTCCAGTTTGACAAGGTTAGCGTCGGCATCAGCAGCATCAGAGAGCTTTAATTTACCGATAGCCTGTAAGAGCTCCTTGCCGTCGATGGGTTTCATGAGATAATCGAGCCCGTTGTTCTTGATGGCTTGCATGGCATATTCGTCATAGGCTGTAGTGAATATGACAAAGGCCTGGGGCATTACCTCACTGAAAGCGTCGAATACGTCACCATCTACCAAACGGATGTCGGAGAAGATGAGGTCGTAATCGTTGTTGGAACAGAGCTCATCGATAACCTCCTCCACGCTTGACAGTGGTCCATGCACCTCGATAGTGTCATCAATATTGCGAAGCAGTTTGGTCAAATGGCGGGCGCTAAATATATCGTCTTCTATAATCAGTACTTTCTTCATGATGCTGTGTCAATATGGATGATAGGCAATGTAACAGAGAAGGTATCATGTGTCTCTTTGAACTCCGGCTCTTTTCCGCACTCTATGACATACCGTTTGCGAAGGTTACTGATGCCCATGCCGTAAGATTCTATTTTTTGGTCGTTACGCGATGATCGGAAGATTCTGTTGTTGCTCACGACCAAGCTGTCGTCCTGACGGTTGATCACAATATGCAACATTTGACCGGAGACGGGCGCATTGTGTTTCACAGCATTCTCAATGAGCAGCTGTAGACTTAGGGCAAGGACGAATTCATTGCGACAGCCAAAAAAGTTGCCCATTTCCAATGAAATCATATTGTTGTATCTGATATTGAGCATCTCTACATACGTCGTTGAAAAGTATCTGACTTCCTCCATGGTTATCAGGTCTTTTTCAATATGCTTGAGCATATACCTGAAGACGCCTGCTAACTTGATGACATATTGCTCTGCCATCTCGGGATCTGTCTCTATCATCCCAACTAATGAGCTGAGGCTGTTGAACACAAAATGCGGGTTCAGTTGCAGTTTGAGATATTTCTTTTGAAGAGCCGCATTCTCATTGCTTTTCTTAACGAGCAACTTTGCATAATGGATGGTCAGCCAGACACAGGCCATCATACTGGCAATCAGTCCGAACAGAAAGGAGTTGCCCCATATGTCACCACTCACGAAATTAGGAAAGAAACAGGAGAGGAACAGCTCCAACAGTCCGGCTACGAACAAGTTGGACAGCAACACCATAATGGCGTTCACGACAAGCGGTTTCCAGCCGTTCTTATTGTTGTGGAAGCGGTCGAGTCGGATGATCCAGTGGTTCAGCAGCAGACTGGTAAGCGCAAAGAGACCGCAGTAGCCGAAGTCGACCAACAGCCACCTGTAGTCACCCTGTAGGTTCTGTGTGAAATCGTCGATATCGGCAAGCAACCATATCACGTCGTAGAGGAAGAAGAATGCCAGCGTAAAGGTCGCCCACTCTACAAAGAGATTGAAATAATGATTCTTTGTCATTGCTTGGGAAATAACACGTGTGCAAAAATAATAAATTTTTATCATTACCCAAGCATTTTCAATTGCTAATACTTCTTCTTGCCAGCATAAATGTCATGAAGAATGTCGTTACCCACCAATTTGCGGTAGTGATCCGAGTCATACCAATAATGATAATCTTCCCATCGCTTGCTGGTTGAATAGTCATGTACGGCCTCCTTCCCGAAGATTTGCTGCAAGATTGAGACATCATGAGGATTGAGACGTTCTTGATAGTATCTTGGTCCAATGACCCATTGAATATCCGTATGATGCCTTCTACAGAAATCTCGGATGGATAGCAGAATATCTATCTGCTGCTTGCCGATAGCCCGTGGAGCAGTCTTCATACTTGCCTTCTCCCTCATGGGAAGTAGGCTTGTCTGTTTCCAGTAGTTCTCTCTGTCAGTAGCAATCGTTTGCTCTTGCCATAATACGGCATCATTGGTAACCTTCTCCCTGACGGGGATATGTGCATTAATGACATTCTCGCCACTCTCTCCAATCCTGCCTGTCAGCATATAATTGGCATAGGGTAGGAGAAAAGACGGGGATAAGAATCCTTGGAAATACGTAGTTTGATAGCTCAGCATACTCTTTCCGCTCAACGTAGGGGGCATTACATGCATGATACCCGATTGTGCTACTGTCTTCTCAAAGAAGCTGCGTTCAGTAACAATCAGCAGATGCTTCACCGGTGCATCCTTGAATGAATTGATGGCTTTGAGCTTCAAATACATATCGCCGAGTCCTTCGGCATTGGAAAAGAGCCGAAAGGGATGCGCATGGATGTATTTGTTCCACTCATGACAGGAAAAGGCTTTGGTGCAGGAAGTACCTAAGATGAAAGAGTCGTAATGCTGCTGGCTGCGGGCATCTATGAATTTCTCCCATCCTATGGCACCCTCATTTTGCATGATATGGCTGTGATCATAGTCATCATAATGATAGAGAACCATGAATGGATCTTTGATAATATACAATATTACCAATGCCAATAAAGGTAACGCCAACAGCAGGCAGCGAAAATAGAATTTGAGTAAATCCTGTTTTGACTGTTTCATCCTTAGAATTGAATGTAAATGAAGTTCTCTACTCCGAAAGATCCGTAAAACATGATGATGAAGAGAATGCCGAAGTATAACATCCATCTCCACGGTGTCTTCAGATGCTCAGAAGCTGTGATAAGGTTTTTCTTGTCGTTGAAATGTTCAACAAGAAAGAGTAAAATGACTGCTACACCGAAAACGATCCAATAGAAATCTGTCATTCCTAAACGCAGTTCTTTGATACTTGTCTGGAATCCATTCAGCATATGAGTGTAGGTGTAGAAAACATCTGACAGACGATTTATGCGGAAGAAAAGCAGTGACAGTGCAAAAAGGATGTAAGTGCGTACGATTTTTAGCGCATTGCCCAAGCATTTACCGAAAATACCATAGATCAGCTCTCTTCTTTTGCCGAGAAAAGTCTCTATAATGATGACAATACCTTGGAAGAGGCCATAGAAAGCAAAGGTCCACCCTGCACCATGCCATACACCAATACTGACGAAGGTGATGAGCAGCGACACATAGGTGCCCCATCGTCCCCAGCCACGCAGAGAGGCATTGAGTGGCGTGAATACATAATCACGTATCCAGAACGACAACGTCATGTGCCAGCGACGCCACAACTCTCCTGTAGACTTGGCGATGAAAGGACGGTTGAAATTCGGCTGCAGATTGAAACCAAGCATCCGGCCCAGTCCCAGTGCCATGCAGGTGTATCCACCAAAGTCGGCATAAAGCTGAATGGGGTACAGGGCTGTTGCCGTAAGCAGTTGTATGCCAGTCGCTTCACGGACATTGTCCAAAACAATATCGAGTGAAGGTGAAATTCGGTCGGCAATGACCACTTTCATAAACAGTCCCCACGCCACAAGCTTTAAGCCGCGAATTACCATCGTATAATCAAAAAGGTGTGGCTTCTTCAGTTGTGGAAGCAGGTCGGCGGCCCGCTCAATAGGTCCGGAGAGAAACTTCACAAAAAGTAGCATGTAAAGGGTGAAATCTACAAAGTCGTCCTCCGGATCTTCCTCCCAGTAAATCTCTATGAGGTAAGATAATGCCTGAAAGGTATAAAACGAGATGCCCAGTGGAAACAATGGAAACCAATAGCGAGCTACCAGCCAAAAAGCCACCAGCGAAGCGATGCTCCCCCATAGCCAATAGTTGCATGCGGGAGTGTCGAGTGTGGCATGCAGTTTCTTTCCGACGAAAAAGGTGAAGGTGCTGACCGCGACAGCTATCAATAGATAGGCGATATGATACCATCCTATAAAAACCATACTTGCCGCCAACAGCACGGCGTGTTGCCATCGGCGGGATGTTCTCGCGTAATAGAGCGCAAAGGTGATGATCATACAAGCCACAAAGGGCAAAGACAGAAACTCCATTTCCCAGTCTACAGATGGTTATGCATTACACTTTTTCACGATAGTGTCAATCATATCGCCAATATTCTTCATTTTGATGATGTCGCGCAGCTTCAACTTGATCTGCCATTGACGTTCAATTTCGCTGATGATCGTCATGTTGGTCAGTGAGTCCCAGTTGTCAATGTCATCGGTTGTCATGTTGTCGGTGAGTTTGAGATCCTGCTTGTCCAATACTGTCTCAAAAATACCGCTCAATCGAGAGCGTACCTCTTCTCTATCCATATTTATAATTACTTTATTTCACGATTTCCCCGATTCTTTTCCTATCTGTCTTGTTGTTTGCATTCTGAGGGAATTGGGGTAAATACACCACCTTAGCTGGAATCATATAGGAAGGCAGAAACTTTTTTAAAAACTCCAATAGCTGATTTTCATTTCCATCGTCCTCTTTCTCCACAGCAAGCACCAGTTTCTTATTGGGTGCTTCTCCAACTGCTACAGCTACAGCAGCAATTTCGTGGTTGTAGAATCGGCGTGCAACTTCCTCAATCTCGCTGAGCTCTATACGATAGCCCTGTATCTTCACTTGTGAATCTTTACGTCCAAGATAGATGATATTGCCATCATCAGCATACCGGCAGAGGTCGCCTGTCAGATACCACCGCTCATTGCCATACATGAAGAAGGCTGCTTTGTTCCTTTCTTCATTTTGCCAATAACCCTTTGTCAACTGCTGTCCTGAGAGACACAGCTCGCCTTCCTGCCCTGAATCTATGGGCTGAAGGTTTTCATTTACAATCATTGACCGTGTGTGTAGCATGTCCTTGCCAATGCTCACAATACCGTTGTGCCCGCAAATATCGTTCTGGATTTCATATGCAGTGCAATAGATGGTATTTTCCGTCGGTCCATATACATTCAATACACGCGCCTGAGGCACTGCGTCCAACCATGCTTTGGCATCCTCTATCATAAGCGCCTCTCCACAGAACAGCGAGTAGCGTAGCTGTGGAGCATCTATCTCGTCCATATACGGTCTGAGATAATGGACCACTGACGGCACCATCAGGGTCATAGTGAGCTGGTATTCATCAAGTAGCCTGAATGCCTCTTGCCATTTAAGCCCGCCCAGCCCTGCCGTGTAAACACATGCACCGGCGAGCAATGGTGGCAAATAACTGCCCAGAGAGAGATCAAAGGTGAGATCAAACATCTGCAGGCAATGGTCTTCAGTCGTCAAATGGATGCCCAACCCCGCAAAAGCCTCTATGAAAGCCTCAAGACAACCGAAAGTGATGGGTACTCCTTTCGGTCGTCCGGTACTGCCAGAGGTAAAGAGTACATAGGCATCGTGATTCACATCATAAGCTGCAGGCTTTGAAAGCAGGGAACCGGTGGTTCCTTTAAGGCGAGCTGTAGCAATTGTATTTTGATGGGTATATCTTGTTGTCTCACTTGAATCTAAGATCGTATGAATACCCACTTGCTCAACAATGTCAAGGCAGCGTACCAACGGTTGCATCGGATGAAGAGGCACGTAGCACTTCCCTTCCATCCAGATGGCAAGGATGGAGGCGTAGGTATTGAGATCATCATTGGATACCAGTCCAATATATTGCTCATCGATAGTCGCCAATGCATTTCTGATAATACAGACTCGTTCAGAGAGTTGATGATAAGTATAGAAAGTATCTCGAATGCAAAATGCGTTCATTTTGCTGTTTGTAGACAACGAACTGAATAAGCGGCTGACAAAGTTTGTTTGTAATTCTATAACCATGCCTAATAAAGATGATCCTATATCTTCTATTCTAATCCTTAAAATAACTAAGAGCAAAGTTACAACAGATATTGTAGATGCTGACTTATGAAATCGGCAAACCGACCGAATAGGCGTGTTAAGCGGTAAAAAAAGGCAGTGAACTGAAAACCGGTGCTTGTAAGAGAATCATTTGTCTTTTTTACTTTGGTTTTAGAATTGAATGGTAGAACGATTAGTTCTATGCTTGAAACTCAGATCATTGACCATGATAATATTCCATTTCAATTATTCTTTTTGCCACTTCGCGAGGTGTTGGTATAAAGACTTGGTATATAATCTTTATCTTTCCTCTATAAAACCGAAAATAAATGTCTGCCAAGGTAACTCAAATGCCCGGTATTGGCTGCTTCGTTCCATATTAAGCACGTACACAGACCTGTCTCCAAGTCTGTATAAACTATAATGATACTTTCCTCTTCGGGCTCAGGGCTTACACTGGGTTCCATCGCCGGATATGTCGTTGGTTAATTTGCAAGACGAGGTTATATGCCATCACAAAGATAATGGCCTTTCCATGTCCGGTATATCGTGTCACCCGTTTTTATAGGATGTTTCGATTCTGTTGCCGAAGTCCTTGTACCGGACGTTCTGGCTAAGGATATGCCATACGCAGACAGGCATCTTTCGTGCAATGGCTACCTGTACTTTCATCTTGTTCTTTCTGTAGAAGACAAGCACAAGGACAGCGAAGGAATGGATTGATCAGGCGCTCATCACTATCTCCAAGTTACAGCTTAAGCACAGTAAGGAACCGGTTAATTGGATAGCTGACGTTTTGAGCTTTCCTAACTATAGTTTTTTCAGCAAGTTTCTCAGGCACCTTATAGGTAATGACACCGATGCAATACAGGGAAACAAATTGAATGGTGGCGTCTCAATGAATATCTCAAACAAAATTTGACAAAACCGCATCTGTTGCACCAGTGATGATGCACGGATGCGGTCGCTGTCAGAATCTGAACTCTATTGGTCTGCTATGCTGCGATGACAGACAGCAGCACCGTGAAGCGCTTGTTGGCATGCAGACTATGCTTGGCATTGGCAGGCACAATTAGCAGTTGTCCTTTATGAGGATTGTAAACCTTACCTTCGATGGTTACCTCTGCCTCGCCGTCGAGAACATAGAGAGTAGCCTGGAAAGGGACACTGTGCTCTGCAATATCAGTACCGGCATCAGCAGCTTTCAGTTCCACGCCACCGCCTTTGACGAACGTTACCATCTTCTCCACAACCTCACCAGGTTTGTAACCAATCAGACTCTTGTAGTCGAATACTTTCTTTGTCTCAATACCTTTTGTTTCCATAATTGTATTTTTTTGTTACTCCTTGTTGTTACAGTTTGTTGTCACTTTCTGCAAACCCATCTGCAAAGACCATACCAAGCAAATCTTTCCATGCTCGTGGGGTAACAAGTGTTATCAACCAGGCAAAAAACAAGAATGAATAGGGGTCACTTTGGTGACTCATACGAGTAGTTGTTAAGATTCCTATCTTCGGTTATAGAGTAAGTTTTCTATATTTCTACAAGGTTTTCCTTATTCATTTTGCAGACATTAGACAGAATAAAGGTGACCTGTGTGGTCACTCTTAAATGATAGCTTACAATCCTCTCGCCTTTAGCAGGGCTTGGACGTCAGGTTGTTGAAATCCCGTAAACTCAGTGAAGGCTTTCATCAGATCGACAGTGTAACCGCGACTGAGAATGATATTGCGCATTTCATCGCCTGTTGACCTTTTCAGCGCGCCTTTCTTTTGGAATGCCTCGGCAATGTTGTCAGCAAGCACCTCCGTCCATAGATAACTGTAGTAACCAGCAGCATAACCGCCACCGAAGATATGGTTGAAATAGGAAGAAGAATAGCGCGGCGGCACTTGCAAGTCGAGTAAGTTGACAGCTTTCAGTGACTCGTGTTCAAAGTCAAGTGCTTTGTCTGCGGTGGGCACCTTGGCTGCCGGGAGCATATGCCAAGCCAAGTCAGCACATGTGGCTGCAAGGTTTTCACCCAAGGCATAGCATGGTTGGAAGTTGATGGACTTCAGCATTTTCACTTTCAGCTCAGCGGGCATGTGCTCGCCTTGAGCATTGATGGCGTAGTTGTCGAAGACTTCGTCAATAGGTGCAAAGCTCTCGTTGAACTGCGACGGCATCTCCACGAAATCGCGTGGTACTGCTGTGCCAGACAGACTGTTAAAGCGGCAGTTGGAGAGTATGCCATGCAGGGCATGACCAAACTCATGGAACATCGTGGTGGCTTCATCCCATGTAACATAGGATGGCTGGCCGTCGGGAGCCTTGGCAAAGTTGCAGACGTTGAAGATGACCGGCTGTTGTTTCCACTCCTTACTTTGTTTGGCAAACGAGCTCATCCAGGCGCCACCGCGCTTGGTGGGGCGGCGGAAATAGTCGGTATAGAATAGTGCGAGAGGCTTTCTATCTCTGTCGAAGACTTCAAATACTTTCATGTCTGCATGATAGGTGGGAATATCCGTGCGCTGCTTGAACGTAAGACCGTAGACTCGGTTGGCAGCATAAAACACGCCTTTGACCAGTACACTGTCGATATTGAAATAGGGCTTCACTTCATCGTCAGAGACATTGAGCAGCTCCTTTTTCATCTTCTGCGAGTAATAGAAGCGGTCATAAGGCTGTAACTTGAAGTTACTGCCTTCTGTCTTCCGGACATAGGCTTCAATGTCGGCAGTTTCCTTATCAGCAGCAGGACGATAAGCCGCAATCAGGTTGTTGAGAAACGCATATACGTTTTCGGGTGTCTTTGCTATGGTCTTTTCCAATGAGTAGGAGGCATAATTCTTATATCCCATCAACTCGGCTTTCTCTGCTCGGAGCTTCGCTATTTCCACTACGATGGGGAAGGTATTGAACTGTCCGGAGCCATCGGCACGATGGATGGAAGCCTCGTAGACACGACGGCGAAGGTCTCTGTTGCTGAGACTGGCCAGTATGGGTTGTTGTGTGGTGTTGATGATGACGATGGCGTATGGCGCCTTGCCTCCACGGCTTTCTGCATCTTTCTTGCACTGGGCAATATCGGCATCGCTCAGGCCAGCAAGCTCTTCCTTGCTATTCACCCATACGACGGCATGGTTGGTAGCTTCAGGAAGCAGGTTGCCCCATTGTTGTTGCAAATCAGAGATGCGGTTGTTGATCAGCTCCATCCGGGCTTTTTTCTCTTTTGAGAGAAGTGCCCCACTGCGCACGAAGTCTTTGTAGGTCTCCTCCAGAAGGCGTTTGTCTTCACCTTTAAGCCTTGTATATTCATGGTCGTAAACATACTTGACGCGCTCAAAGAGCTTTTGATTAAATGAGATGTCATTTCCAAGTTTGGTCAGCTCAGGGGTGATGGTCTTCTCAATAGCGGCTATCTCGGGTGTCTTGTCGGCACTTGTCAGACAATAGAAAACGCTGGAGACACGGTCTAAAAGCTTTCCACTGTTTTCGTAAGCCAGAATGGTATTGGCAAACGTAGGCTTCTGCTTGTTGACAACAATGGCGTTGATGGCTTTGCGTTGTGTGACAATGCCTTGTCGGAGAGCAGGAAGATAGTACTCTGTCTTGATTTTACTGAAGTCAGGGGCACCGAAGAGCAATGAGCTCGGGTGAAGCAACGGGTTGATTGCTGTTGAAGATTGTGCCATAGAAAACATGACGACGGATGATAATCCTAACGTGAGCAGGAGCTTTTTATACTTAGCATTCATCGTGTAAAAATTTGGTTAATTAGGTTACAAAGATAATTAAAAAATGAGGATCATACTTGAAAGTCATTCTAAATTTATGTTATTTTAGTTTATAGTCATTATAAGAGTAACTATTCAGCAATAGCCATACGCCATGTCCATCCTATAATGATAGGATGGTGCTGATAGCATTGAGTTGTGACCGATGGTTCTTCCATGCCGTGTCTGAGATGGAATGTATTGCAAAGAAAGCATCTGCTCCACTGTCAGACCAGAATGTTCCGGAGATTTTCTGCTTTATCTTCAGTTTTCGGATTCCCCGCTCGCTGGCATTGTTGTCAGATGGTATTCTCGGATTCTCCAGAAAGTTGAATATGTAGTCTCTGCATTTGAAGAGCCCCTTGCGCATCCTTTCGAAATGGT
>ERZ772881.209-NODE-209-length-69912-cov-5.067466_pt1 | contig 69912 bp, 56 predicted proteins | sample MGYA00580581_ERZ772881 | MGnify/ENA primary metagenome ERZ772881 (study PRJEB29015, sample SAMEA2737668) | human gut metagenome | biome: human gut; feature: human-associated habitat; material: faeces | place: China | collected 2012 ...
GAACATATCCAGGGTCAATTGCCTGTTCTTATTCTGCGATGTATACTTCATGTGTACTCCTTTAACACTACAAAGGTACTAATTCTATGTGAAAAAGATGAATCAAATAGTAAATATTTATCTAACAATCAGTAAGTTATGATTATTCAGCAAACACTACTTATAGCCATTGTTCTGTTTCATGTTCGGGTTCTTATCCAGCTCCTCTTTGGGGATAGGATAGATACCGGTATGGTGGTCTGCAGGATCTGCAGGTTTCTCCCACCATGCCTGATAGAACGTACCGAAGCGGATATTTGTAGTACGGCGCAGGTTCTCAAAACAGAACTCATGCTTCCACTCATTGTCGATGTCCTCGAGCTTTAGGGCGGTGAGATCTGCCAGTCCTGCCCTTGCCCTAATCTGATTGATATAGCTCAGAGCTGTCTGTTCATACCCCAGACGATAGTTGCATTCCGCCTGCATCATCAGAATTTCGGCATAGCGCATGAGCACCCAGTCGTTGTCGCGTTCCCACTGGTCGGTGGGGCTCCATTCGTATTTGTTGAGACGTGCGCCCTCGTTCTGCTTGGCATTGGTGAAATCGGAAATACCCTCGGTGTAGTTGAGGGGCTCGCCATTGTCCATAAGCACTGCCGACCCGTCCTTGGCACTGTACTGCTGTCCGATGAGAATACTGTTGCGGCGCACATCGTTCTCGTCAAACGACGAATAGAGTCCGGGCTGGGCACAGATGCCATTGCCACACCACTGGTAAATGCCAGCTGGATCGAAAGCATACTTCTGGTTGTAGTGATAGGTCATAGACGCTAGATAGTTACCCACGGTGCCTTGCTTGTGGTCATACGGGATAGCGAAGATGATCTCTGGGCTCTTCTCATTGGCTATGGCGAAGTTGGCTTTGTAGCTGGACGTCAGAGAATAACCCTTCACCTTGTCACAGGCACCAAGGCAGTCCTGCCAGCGCGCCTTTCTAGTATAGACCTCAGCGTTGAGATACAGCCTTGCCAGAAGGGTATAGGCAACGTTCTGGGTAAAGCGTCCGTAGGTGATGCCCGAAGGCAGCAGCGGAATGATCTCCTTCAGCTCCTGCTCTACAAACTCGAAGACCTGCTGGCGGCTACTGTTGGCAGGGAGCTTTTTCTCCGTAAAGTCGGTAGAGATAGGCACGTTACCGAAGCAGTCGAGCAGGTTGTAGTAATAGTAGGCACGGAGTCCGCGGAGCTCTGCCTCCACTTTCTTCTTGGACTCATCAGACAGACCGCTCTGCTCCACCTGATAGATAATGCCGTTCACCTTGCTTACTCCTGTGAAGTTGTATCTCCATACAGAGAGGATGCCCGTATTGCTGGCGTCCCATGTGTGATGCTGGAACTGCTGATAGCGGCCTCCGTCGTACCAGTCGGTCCCTCTCGTAGGGATGCACGCCTCATCGCTGGAGCATTCCTGGGTGAAGAAGACGTATTCGCTGGTAGGATAGCAGATAACTCCATTGCCTTCCTTCGTTCCCGACCCATAGCCACGCAGTGTGGCATAGGCACCTCCAACAATGGTCGCCACCTCAGACTCGTTTTGTCCGTAGTCGTCCATTGAAACCTTGTCATAGAGTGTCTCGTTGAGATCGGTACACGATGTCATTGCCAGCGAGCACAACATAAGTGTCGACCAGATATATTTTGCTTTCATAATGATTGGCTTTATAATATGATGAATAGTCATTGTGCAAGAACTAAAAGCCCACATTGATGCCAAAGGAGAAGGTGCGTGGGCGAGGGTAGCTGTTGAAGAAGTCTATTCCCGGTGAATCGAGCACGTTGTCAGGCACCGAGACCTCCGGATCAAGACCTTTATAACTCGTGATGCAGAAGAGGTTTTCACTTGTGACATAGAAGCGTAGGCGGGAGAGTCCCAGCTTGTCAACGACGCTTGAGGGCAGCGAATAGCCCAGTGTGATGGACTGCAGACGGAAGAAGTCGCCGTCCTCCATAAAGTAATCGGAGAACGTGGGATTTCTGTGATGCCGCTCTTCATGAAGTCGTCGAGCGTGTTCTGTGCCGGGAAACGGGTGGGATCATACATCACCATGCGGGAGACGTTGAACACCTTCTGACCGAACATACCGTAGACAGCCACGCTGGCATCAAGGTTTTTCCATGTAGTGCTCAACGAGACACCCAAGTTCCACTTCGGTATGGCAGAGCCAAGATAACCTTCTTTCACCTCGCCGTTCTCATCCTTCTCAAGGATATACTTGCCGTTTTCGTCTATCCCCGTGCAATGAGGTCCCCAGAAAGCACCTGCCGGATAACCTTCCTTCACAACCTGAGAATAGATATCGGACATGCCACGGACGTTGTGGAGCGAGCCTGCCTGCAAGCCTACAGCCTGATACTGACCATTGCTGAGCCTCGTAATCTCCTGGTGATTATAAGCTAATGAGAGATTGGCATCAACAGTCCAGTCCTGCGTACGGAGAATCTTATAGCCGAGGGTGAGTTCAAAACCTTTGTTCACCAGGTCACCGACGTTGGCAAGCATGGTACCTACGAGATAAGGCGGCTGCGGGACAGGGTAAGTCCAGAGCAGATCAGAAGTCTTCTTATAATACAATTCCAATGTGCCTGTGAGCCGGTTGAGCAGGGCAAAATCGATGCCAAGGTTCCATTGGGCAGTGCTCTCCCACTTGAGATCCGGGTTGACATTCTGAATCTGGGTGTAGGAGTTCTTCCACGTTCCCGTTGTCCCATCATAGTAGGCAGCTCCGCTGGCAGAGAGAATGGAGAGCGACTTGTATTCGCCGATGCCGTTCTGGTTGCCGGTAACACCGAAGCCTAAACGCAGTTTCATGTTGTCAAGCCAGGAGCGGGTGCCCTTCATAAAAGGCTCCTCGGAGATGCGCCACGCCAAAGACACAGACGGGAAGATACCCCACTTGTGGTTGTCGCCAAAACGACTGGATCCGTCATCGCGTACGGTAGCCGTGATCATGTAACGGTCCAGGAGACTGTAGTTCATACGACCGAAGAAGGAGATGAGCTTGGATTCTCCCTTGTCGGAATAGACATCGCCCTGCCGGAAGTCTGTACCGGCTGCCAGATTGTTGTAGCCAAAGGCATTGGTGTCAAAGCTGCTGCGGGTAGCACCAAAACCCTCGTAAGTGTTGTCGAGATAGGAATAACCCGCCATGAGGTTCAGATGATGGACAGCGCTAAGTTTCTTGTCGTAGGTGAGGTAAAGCTCCAACTGCTTGTTCACATAGTCGGAGTAGGTGCGCTGTCCCCAACCCTTTTCGCTCTGCCCTTCCATGCGGGCGTAGGTGGGCTTGTAAAGTCCGCCCTTGACGGAATTGTACTCATAGGACATGTTCACCGTTGCTGTGAGACCATCCGCAATGTTCAAGTCGGCCTTGGCATAGCCGAGGAAACGGTGGCGCTTCTGATCATCGGTGCGGTTGTTGTTGAGCTCTACGGGGTTCTCCGTGTTGGTGCCGTTGAGCTGCGCATAACTGCCATCCTGATTGTAGACAGGAAACGTTGGCTGGAGGTTGCACATGTGTTCGAAGATCCGGGTGTCGACGGGATGCCAGCTGTCGAAGTTGGCATTGATGCCCTCCTCCAAGCGGAGACGACTCTTGAGCCCAGTCTGATAAGCCGACAGGCTTCCTGCCAGACGATTCATGTTGTTGCGCTTGATGACACCCTCATTGTTGGTGTAGGAGAGGTTGGTTCTGTAGCCGTGGTCCTTCTTAAAGCTGGAGAAGCTGAAGTTGTGGCCGTGTGAGATGCCCGTACGCTCCAGTTCACCTTGCTAGTCCGTGTCGGCACCATAGTCCAAGGCTGCCATATTACCAGTGCTGCGGGCATAGCTGCGCCATTGGTTGGTAGAAAGCAGATCGAGCTTCCGTGCCACCGAGGAGACGGCTACGTAGCCATTATACTGCATGGTATTGATCTCCGTATTTGAAGCCTCGCGGTTAGTGGTGACGATGATGACACCATTGGCACCGCGCGAGCCGTAGATGGCGGCAGCAGAAGCGTCCTTGAGCACATCCATACTCAGAATCTCATTAGGTTGCACCGAGTTGATATCTACACCGGGGATGCCGTCCACCACAACGAGCGGACCGTTGCTGGCGGAAAGCGATGTGCCGCCACGCAAGCGGATGGTGGATCCCGACTCTACGGCACCAGAACTCTGCACGACAGAGAGTCCTGCCACCTTGCCTTGGAGCAACTGCTCTGTGGAGGTGATGACACCCTGCTTCATGTTTTTGGCACTCACCGAAGCGATGGCACCGGTAAGGTCGCTCTTGCGCATCTTACCGTAGCCCACGCCTACGACCGTCACCTCGTCAAGGGTCTTGGCATCCTCCTCCATGACGATACGCATCTCCTTGGAAGCATGTACCCGGCGCGTGGTGTAGCCCACATAGGACACGCTGAGCATGGCACCGTCGGGACACTGCAGCGAGAACTTGCCATCTATGTTAGTCACTGCTTCCGCCTTGCCGTTGCCAACGCTGATCGTGACACCGATGAGCGGCTGTTGCTCTACGTCAACAACAACACCACCTGCTGTAATGTTCTGTGCCGACAGATTCATACAAAACATCAGCATCAGAAGAGTGAAGATGCCTGTGATGATATTATTTTTATGTTGTTTCATGATGATAATCAGTTCATAGGTTATTAATCATTATGCAAATACGCTTGTATGGCTCTCCTCTACTCGTCGGCTGTCACCAGCGGGATGGTTGTCTCCTCAGCGGTAGTGCCATTGGCACGCTTGATGGTGAGCTGCAGCTCGGTAGCGGAAGAACCCGCCAGCTCCTTGTTCAGGTCGACAGTTACCGAACGCTTGTCGCGCACACCGGGCATCGTGCCGGAGAGAGTTTTGCTGCCTGCCTTGATGGTATAGCCAAGGTCGCCTGCCGTACGCTCATTGTACTGGCGGTTGATCGTCAGGATGTCCCTGGCACTTACATGCGATGGGAAGATCGAGAATACTGGATCGGGATAAGGGGTTGCCGTGCCAGCCTTGGTGAGCTGGTCGGGACAGGTGCCGCTCCAATCGTTATTGACGATACCCACCACAAGCCATGCCAGATTCTCTATATCAGCATCCGAGGTGAGGTTGTTGTCCTGGCGGCTGCCGTCGTCGGCGTACTGCCATCCCCAATAATCAAGGGGCGACTTCATGCTGATAGAGTAGTAACCGTTGGAAAGCTTGTGTATGTCGGTCTTCTTCATGCAGCCATCCAGCCACACTTTCACCCCCTGCAGATAAGTCCAATCGTTGAGCCCCGAGTGGAGCTTGAATCCTCCAAAGCCAGGCTTCTTGGCAAACTCGTTCATCGAGGCGCCGCCGACCTGGAAACTGGCAGGGTCAAACACGATGGTGAGAGGCTGGTCCAACGTGAACTTTTCGGTGAAACCAGTCGACTTCTTCCCTGAATAGAACTTCACAGCCTCACCTGACTGCTGGAAGTCCTGCCAGTCGAGACGTGAGTCGGGAGCCGCAAACTCTGTTGACCACAGATTGTCGTTTTTGGTCTTGAGCTGTTGCCAAAAACCCGGCCAGTTTGGATCTGTGAAGGCCGACACACCGCAATGGAAGTACTCGGTAGGCACCATGGTGATGCTGTAGATATTATCGCCCTCATAGGTGAGCTTGGCAAAGTCGGAGGAGTTGTTCCCGTTACCGGCATCCGGCTCTGTCGGTTGCCACGCCCAGAGATAGAGGTCTATCCCCTCCGGGAAACCTACATCGGTCACGTCGTAATAGAAAGTCACCTGTTCGTCACCCGTAAAGACGGAGGGAACGGTCCAACACTTCGGAGTGCCCACTTTCGTACTGGCCATCACCAGAAGCGGGAAGAGCAACATCAGTGATATGATAACTTTTCTCATAAATCTACAATTAAAATAAAATGGATTAAGCGAAAAATGGAATAATAGAAGCCTGCCTACTCTGCCTTGGTGAGGTTATAAGAATAGGAAACAAAGGGCTGTCCGTTCACTTTTCTTACCAGTTTGTACTCTAATGTCTGGTTGTTCCCCGGCAAGGTGGTCACGGTCAGGGAAACAGGCTGATCGCTTCCTGTCAGCAGAATCTGACTGGCAGTGGCGTCACTCTTGGTGAAGTTGTAGTCCATCTTCCATGTACCTTTCTGAGGGAGCAGTGCCGGCGCGTTGCCCTCAATGGAGAAAGTGGACGGATTACCGGAGGCATCCCTATCGAAGTTGATGACAAAGGTGTCGAAATCGAGCAGGTCGGTCAGTGTCATGATTTTGGCATTGGTCTCATCAGTCTGTATGACGCTGTTGACAACCCATCTGCCGCCTATCTTTTCAGACAGTGTGATAGGATCCACATAGTCGCCATCATCCACCGAAGAGCAGGACACACAGCCTAATGCAGCTGTTAAAGCCAGCAACACGGCTAAAAGTTTGGTCGTAATTGTTCTCATAGTGAACTCGTTCTTATTGTTATTGATGATTAGGTGTTTCAGCTTTTCGTTTCTGCAAAATTAGATGATTGTCTACATATATTAAAATTATCAACGGAATGTATAACAAAAAAAATCCAGTTAGGGTTCTAACTGGCTGATAATCAGAGATTCCTTTCCTACTACCTTCCTACAATGTATTAATGGAATATATGCCTTCTTGGCGCATGAATCAGGAAATATACCGTTGTCAATGCCCGATGGCCATGATGCACTCCTCAAACTGGTCGTTGCTCACCTTTGACTTGTTTTTCACACGCGTCTTGTAGGTATTGATGGTATGCACCGAATAGTTGAGGAAGCGGGCGATGCGTTCCGAGTCGGTGATGCCCAACCTGATGAGGGCGAAGATGCGCATCTCCGTTGTGAGAGAGTTCTTCGATTCGGGCCACTTCTGCTCGCTTTCGTCGAAGAACGCATTATACTGTTCCAGATAACTGGGAAAGAGCTTGAGGAAGGTCTCGTCGAAGTCGGCGAACATTGACTTGCGCTCCTGGATCAGCTCGCTTTCGGTGAGACTGTGCTGGAGATCCTGGTATTGGCGGGCAGCGATCTTGTGATCTATGCTGCGGTATAGTTTCTCCACCTTGTTGATATATTCGGAATTGATATAGAACGACCGCCCAATGTACTCGTCCTTGATCTTATTCACTTCCTCCAACATCCTGTTTTGGGCAGCCAACTGACTGTTTGCCTGCGCAATGACTTGCTGGGCTCCCTTGAGGCGATGCATCTGTCGCCGGATCATCAGCCACGAGAGGAAGAGGACGATGATAAAGAGCACGGCTATGATGACAACTCCCGTCATGGCGTTGCGCTGTCCTTTCACGATGTCGAACCTGTCCTGCTCAATGATAGGCAGAATGCTGCTGATCTCTATCATACGCTGACGCGCTCCATAGAAGGTGGCGTTGGCGAGAGCCTCCTGCACATAGCGGGTGGACCGCTCGATATCTCCTCTTTTATAAAGGAAACTGGCAAGCGAGGAGAGGGCTGTCGTCTCGCGGGTCACGCTCTGGTTGTCGGCGATGGCAGCCTGCGCCAGAAAGTCGATGGCCTGATCTTCATGATTGAGATAGACGCTCACCCAACCAAGGCAGGAGGTGATGATCGCCTTGGTGTGGAGGTCCAGTCCAGGCTTCCGGAGAAGCTGCTTGAATGTCGCCACGCACGCCGTGTACTGGCGCTCTTTCATCTGACGCATGCCAACAGCATAGAGATAGTCTTGAGAGCCGGGCTGAAGACAGCGCAGCAACGAGTCGGTAAGGATACGGCCGCGCCGGATATAAGCTTCCTGATAGGGGGCGGCATGGCAATAGTCGGCAATGTCGTAGTTGAGACGCGACGACATTTTAAAGTAAAGTATCCGGTAGCGAAGCAAGACGCCGGTGGTCCGAATGGCTTCCATCGTGTCGAAAGCCTCCTTATAGAGCCCGACTGAAAGCAGACAGAACACCTGGTCGCATTGCGCCTCCACGGTATAGTCCCTGCTGTGGAGATGTGATGCCAAATGTCCCATCTGACGAGCGTAGGCATAGGCGGAGTCGTATTGATAGGAAGAAAACTCTTCATACAGGTTTCGACAGAGTCGGTAACGGCGGTCGCCACGTGCCTTCGAATACTGATGCCTCAGAATATCAATGCGCTGGAGCTTCTGCTGTTCATAGAAGTGCTTCTTCGCCAAGCTGTGGTCAAGCTGCGACAGATGCTCCTCGGAGACAGCCAGCACATTGGCACAGGACAGCTGTGGCGCGCAGCAAAAGGATAGGAACAGTAGCCATGGCAGGAAGGGGTATCGATTAAAAGGTGACATAAGCAGGCTTATTTTCAAGTGTTTCTTTTCTAATAAGCAAACTTACATAAAAATAAGTATGAAACAATAAGAAATCTCGTCTTTTTACGTTAAAAAATATAAACAAGCCCTATATTCCCTGCCTATAGATGCTCCTATCGTCATTGAGCCAAGGCACCGTGACAGCTATCGGCAACGAAGACCGGACGTTGGCAGGAAGGCGGAATAATGTACATGGTTTTGGCATTAACAGTTAAATCGCACCGTCATTAAACTGAATGGACAACGCAATAATAGGATAAAGACTGTATTGTTGATGCTGTGGAGCAATATTTTGATGAAGTAAACCGTTTCTCAATTCTTTTTGTTACTTTTGCGCCAAAAGACAATACAACTTATGGATTTTAAATACGACGTCATCGTCATCGGAGGCGGACATGCCGGCTGTGAGGCTGCATGCGCCGCAGCCAACATGGGAGCCAAGACCTGTCTCATTACCATGGACATGAACAAGATAGCGCAGATGAGCTGCAACCCTGCTGTGGGCGGAATTGCCAAAGGGCAGATCGTGCGCGAGATTGATGCCTTAGGCGGTCAGATGGGTATCGTCACCGACCGTACGGCCATACAGTTTCGCATGCTCAATAAAGGCAAAGGCCCGGCCGTATGGTCACCAAGAGCGCAGTGCGACCGTGGAAAGTTCATCTGGGAATGGCGTAGCAGGCTCGATCATACCGACAATCTCGACATCTGGCAAGACCAGGCTGAGGAGCTCATCGTGGAGAATGGCATAGCCGTCGGCGTAAAAACTATCTGGGGTGTAGAGTTTCGCGCAGGTGCCGTAGTGCTTACAGCCGGTACCTTCCTCAACGGACTCATGCACATAGGCCATCATCAAGTACCTGGTGGCAGAGTGGCAGAACCTGCGTCCTACCACCTCACTGAGTCCATTACAAAGTGGGGCGTGAGGGCCGGAAGGATGAAAACGGGTACGCCTGTGCGTCTCGACAAGCGCACCATTCACTTTGAGGACACCGAAGAACAACCTGGTGACACCGACTGGCATCAGTTCTCTTACATGAGGGTGCAACATGCTCTCAGGCGGCTACCTTGCTGGACTTGTAACACCAATGAGGAGGTGCACCGCATCCTGCGAGACGACATCGCAAATTCTCCACTTTTCAACGGGCAAATTCGAAGCACAGGACCACGCTACTGTCCCTCCATAGAGACCAAGCTCATGGTGTTTCCCGACCGTGACCATCACCTCTTATTTATAGAGCCTGAGGGCGAGAATACCAATGAGATGTACCTCAACGGCTTCTCGTCGTCCATGCCGATGGAGACCCAACTGAAAGCTATCCACCAGATTCCCGCCTTCAGAGATGTCAGAGCCTACCGTCCTGGCTATGCGATAGAGTACGACTATTTCGACCCCACGCAGCTAAGCCACTCCCTTGAGTCCAAAATCATTCCCCGACTCTTCCTCGCAGGGCAGGTCAACGGTACAACAGGGTATGAGGAAGCTGCAGGACAGGGACTCATGGCAGGCGTAAATGCCGCACTCAGATGTGCCGGTTCCGATCCGTTTATCCTCAAACGAGATGAAGCCTATATCGGCGTACTCATCGACGATCTCTGTACAAAAGGCGTGGATGAGCCCTACCGCATGTTCACCTCAAGGGCTGAATACCGCATCCTTCTTCGACAAGATGATGCGGATGCAAGACTGACAGAGAAGGCGTATGCCATAGGTTTAGCGAAAAAAAACCGCTACGACCGATGGATGAGTAAAAAGGCTGAGATCAGGAAACTGATGGATTTCTGCGACAACACGTCTGTACACCCGAAAGAAATCAACAATACACTTGAAGCCATCGACACTACTCCACTCCAATTCGGTTGCAAAATCGTCGACCTTATCGCACGGCCACAACTCAGCATCCCTACTTTATCAGAAATAATTCCGGATCTGAAGATGACTCTCGATGCTATTAGCGACCGGAAAGAGGAGATTATTGAGGCCGCCGAAGTGATGATAAAGTATAAGGGGTATATAGAGCGTGAGAAAATCGTTGCGGAGAAAATGCACCGTCTGGAGAACATTAAGATAAAAGGGCACTTCCATTATACCGACATCTCAGAGATTAGTACCGAAGGTCGTCAAAAGCTTGAACGCATCGATCCGGATACGTTGGCAGAAGCCAGTCGCATCCCCGGCGTATCACCATCGGACATCAATGTCCTGCTCGTATTGCTCGGAAGATAAAATGAGATCTATAAAATGGAAATGCGAAAACGCTTACAAAGTTTCACGTGAAACAGATAAAGACGCAATCAATTGAAAACAAACAAGATATAACTTAAAGTTAAACGTAAAAGATGAACAACCAGACATTAGTGGAAAACCTACGATGCATTCCTGACTGGCCGATTAAAGGCGTCAACTTTCGCGACGTAACTACCCTTTTCAAGAATGCGGAATGTATCAAGATCATCAGTGACATGATGTACAATCTCTACAAGGATAAAGGCATCACAAAAATCGTGGGCATCGAGAGTCGCGGCTTTGTCATGAGCTCCGCAGCTGCCATCAGGCTGAACGCTGGCATCGTATTGTGCCGCAAACCAGGCAAGTTGCCATGCGACACCATACAACAAAGCTATGCCAAAGAGTACGGCATCGATACGATAGAAATACACAAAGACGCCATCTCTCCCGATGACGTGGTGCTCCTTCACGACGATTTGCTGGCAACAGGTGGCACTATGAAGGCAGCCTGCGACCTCGTAAGAAAGTTCAATCCAAAGAGAATCTACTGCAATTTCATCATGGAGCTCAACTCCGAGTTCCCCCACACACGTGACATCTTTGACAAAGACATTGAGGTGACAAGCCTGCTGAAGTTTTAGTTCCACGTGAAACAAACAGCGACTAAGGTGTCAATCATATAGCAAGTTAGCGACGATGACTAAAGAAGAGAATGAAAATAGGCTCGCATACCTGAAGAACATCGTTCTCAATATGCCTGAGAAGCCAGGAAGCTACCAGTATTACGACGATCTCAGAGAGAACGGCGGGGCCATCATCTATGTGGGAAAGGCCAAGAATCTCAAGCGCAGAGTGTCAAGCTATTTCCATAAGGAGGTGGACCGCTTCAAGACAAAGGTTCTCGTCTCAAAGATCAAAGATATCTCCTATACGGTGGTCAACACTGAGGAAGACGCCTTGTTGCTTGAGAATTCTCTTATCAAGAAGTACAATCCTAAGTACAATGTCCTGCTCAAAGACGGCAAGACCTACCCCTCCATCATTGTCACCAATGAGTACTTCCCGCGCATTTTCAAGACGCGACACATCGACAAACGACTGGGGACTTACTTTGGTCCTTATCCGCACATCTCTTCCATGTACATCGTGCTGGACCTGATTCACAAGGCCTTTAAGCCGCGTAGGTGCCACCAGCCCATCACACAGGAAGGCGTGGACTTAGGAAAATATCGTCCGTGTCTGGAATATCACATCCACAATTGCGATGGATGCTGTATCGGCAAACAGCTGAGAGAGGAATACTTAGAAAACATCAGGCAGGCAAAAGAAGTGTTGAGAGGCAACACCCGTGAACTGTCCGAATGGGTTTACAAGCGCATGATGGCCAACGCCAAACTGCTGAGATTCGAGGAAGCAGAGCGCCTGAAGGAGCGCTATCAGCTGCTGCAAGACTTTGTCTCCAAGAGCGAGGTGGTGAGCCATACCATCACCGACGTGGATGTATTCACCATTACCGACGACGACAACAAGAAGAACGCGTACATTAATTATATACATGTTAAGAACGGTACCATCAATCAAAGCTTCACCTACGAATACAAACGAAAACTCGACGAGAGCGACGAGGATCTGCTCATACAGGCCATTCCAGATATCAGAGAGCGCTTTAACAGTTCCGCTAAAGAGATTATCGTGCCTTTCGAAATGGAGTGGAAGCTGCGTGATGCCGTCTTTTTCGTGCCGCAGAGAGGCGACAAGAAGCACCTGTTAGAGCTTTCAGAGATGAATGGAAAACAGTACCGGTTTGACCGTTTGAAGCAGACCGAGAAGCTCAATCCGGAGCAAAAGCAGACCCGACTCATGAAAGAGCTGAGGGAAAAGCTGCATCTCGACAACCTCCCCTACCAGATAGAGTGCTTTGATAACTCCAATATCTCGGGCACCGACGCTGTTGCGGGCTGCATCGTATACAAAGGTATGAAGCCGTCCAGAAGAGATTACCGGAAATATAACATCAGGACCGTTGTCGGACCCGACGATTACGCCTCGATGCAGGAAGTGGTGCGCCGCCGCTATTCCCGTATGACAGAAGATGGTACGCCCCTTCCAGACCTCATCATTACGGATGGAGGAAAAGGGCAGATGGACGTTGTGAGAGAGGTTGTAGAGGATGAATTGCACCTCCACATCCCTATCGCAGGTCTGGCTAAAGACGACCGACACCGCACCAACGAACTGCTGTTCGGCTTCCCACCACAGGTCATCGGATTGAAAACAGACAGCGAACTGTTTCATATCCTTACGCAGATCCAAGACGAGGTGCACCGTTTCGCCATCACTTTCCACCGCGACAAGCGCTCCAAACACGCTTTACACTCCGCCCTCGACGATATCAAAGGCATTGGTCCCAAGAGCCGAGAGGCACTGCTAAAAGTCTTTAAATCAGTGAAATCAATACGAGGTGCAAGTGTAGAACAACTTGCCACCGTCATCGGCAGAGACAAAGCACAGAAGGTTTTCGATTCATTGAACAAACAATAGTATTATTCGAGTTATAAAAGACGATCATGAGAATAGTCATACAACGTGTCACCCACGCATCGGTAACGATTGAAGGAAAGGTAAAATCAGAAATAGGAAAAGGCTATCTCATTCTTGTTGGCATCTGTTCAGAAGACACAGAGGAAGACGCCGCCTGGCTTGTCAGGAAAATTGTAGGTTTGCGTGTCTTCGACGATGCAGAAGGAGTGATGAATCTCAGCATCGGCGATGTGGATGGCGACGTGCTTGTCGTGTCACAGTTCACACTGATGGCAAGCTATAAGAAGGGCAACAGGCCCAGCTGGCTTAAGGCCGCATCCCACTCCATCTCTATTCCCTTGTATAACCGCTTCTGTGAATTACTGTCCGAAACCATGGGTAAACCCATAGGAACAGGCGAGTTTGGCGCGATGATGAAAGTGGAATTGCTCAACGACGGCCCTGTCACTATCTGCATGGATACCAAGAACAAAGAATGACGAAAGCTCACCACAAAACGGCTTAGAGACCGTTAGAAGCACATGAAAAAGGGCAAACGGATTCGGCCGCCCTGGCGAGATGCTCTCAAAAAATCAATTCATAGATGAGATAAAAGCTCCATTCATACTCATAATCACCTATTATACAAGCAATTATGCAATACTATTTTGACTATTTTATTACAATAGCAAATTGCGAAAGAGAGTAACTACCCAGTCTTTTTCAGCAGAACATCCAAAGCTTGAAGTTAAAGAGTTATAAAGTCTTATTTATGATTTTCCAGTTACGTCTGTTTCAGGTCAAAGGAGCGAGCCTTCCCCATAGTACCTTCTTCATTTTATGTCTGTTGGGATTAGCGAGGATATTCTATTCGCTGTTTTTGCCCAAACGGCTTTTTTTAGACACCATCAAGATGATAGAATTGCATTGTCATCAATATTCCATTTTGCTTAATTCCGTAGTGGTGTTAAAACTGCATTAACACTATTTGGAGAGTTGCTTGGTTATGCCTTTTCAAAGCACTTAAGCAACGGCAACACCCATGAGGAGAATAAAGTCATGGAGGAGGACAACAAGGACATATTATGAAACGACAGAACGTAACTTGGGTACCGATTCAACCGTTATTACAGCGGTACTGTTTCGCCGATACTGTCACCTTAATATTTTTTTCCGTCCAAAAAGAATGGAAAGGTGAGACCAATCCATAATTTTAGCAATATAGATGCTACCAATGATACTGATCAAAATAGTGAGAAATGAATGTAACACTCCTGTAGAATCAAATCTGAAAAAAGGTAATATAAATTTTGACAACATCGTAAATATTGGATGGAAAATATAAATTGGGAAAGTGTTTCTCCCTATATACTCTATTGCAACCTTAGTCCGTCCTTTAATCAGAGAGAGGAAGTAAGAGGAGAAGGACAAGAAAGAGAATACACATATCAGAACCGATATGGCCCCCCAATCATGAAAACCCGTGTCTGCAATCAACAAACAAAAGGGGATGAGTGGCCACAGACTCCTGATGTATATTCGCGAGAAATCCTTATAGTATTGTCTTATCCCCACTCCTATGAAATAGTATACAGCCGTCTTGATATTCAAGAAAGGGGTCAACAATGAGACGATTATCAGCAAGGATGCAAATATGGAATACTTTGCCGTGACATCGATCCTGTCTGAAATATGGAATGCAAAATAATAAAGGATTCCACACACCATCATTGCATGCAGAAACCAATAAGGACCAATGGACTTAATAAAGAGGATATTAAGGATAGTGGGTATGTCAAATACCTTAATACCATCACGAACAGGAAGGAACAAAGATAAAACTGCATAACCTATTACAAGAATCATATATGGCAACCATATTCTTAATATATAAAGAGTATAATCTTGGATAGGTTTGTTGATATTTACTAAAAAACCTGTTATCACTAAAAAAGTTGGCATTATAAAAGACAAAATGCCGCTCTTTGCCAATGGATACACATTACCAAAATTTACTATATGTACAAGAATAACTAAGACTATTAAGATTGCTCTAAAAAAATCAATATCTCTACTGTATTTCATTTGGAAGACAACCATTCTCTACCCAGAGAGCAGAGAATGGATTTGAAAGTTATTCAACAATAAATGTAGCACCCTTTTGGCATTCAAAGCCATTCTTTATTATCGTTTCAGATGTGCTATTTAATTTCAGGTTGGCACCATTGTAAATTATTACATTTCCATAGGGAATAGAGGATGTTACATCATAATAACCAACTTACTTGCACAAAACCCCGAGTTAAAACTACGGAAAAAAGTCCGAACAAAAAGATTCTTTTCATACATATTGGCATATTAGTACTGTTTAAGAATTAGAGTTCATTACAAAGATAGTCCTTTCCTTTCAATATACCTAATATATTAATAAATATTTATAATTTTTATATAAAAGGAATTATCCTACCATTTGAATGTAGCTCAAGCTCCTATAACTCGTTGGTGGAATCAGGTTAATGCATACTTAATTCTGCCTATAGGCTTATTATTGATGAAATTTACTTCTTCGATGAACTCTTTGCTGAGAATGACTAAGAATAAGAAATAGTCATTCGGAATTTGTCATGCCTCAAAAGACTGAGTTGTTACAATGTTGTATAAGAATACACCCCCCCCTGAGAACCGCATAAAATAGAAACACTGCAGGAGGGTATGGGAAAGTCAGCTAAGAAACCTGATTTTCGACTGTCAACCAATTTAACAAATGACGAGAAAGTGTAGAGAAACCACTCTCCCGCCAGCTGAATAGTTACAACCTGAATCAGCATTATGACTTCTGTTTTCAAGAGAAGGAACATCGTTCACTGCAGCACCTTTTCTTCTTTCTTGTGTAGTTGCATATGGGAACTCATCCCTATCTATCAAATTCAGGTTGCACACTATGTCCTCTGAGCGATTCACGTCTCCTTTCCCTTCGATTATTTGGATTAGAAGCACAAGTTAGAATTTACGTTGTCCTTTTGCCCAAATACTTCCTATGTGTTTTATAGACTCTTCTACCGATATTATATACAACATCACTACAATAGAGATAAAGCTGCGAAAGAGAAAGGATTAGTATGTAGTCAGCAGATGGGTATATATAGCCCCACAGCCTGATTACATACTATTATTCTATTTGCAGGGTTTCTTGTTTGGAAAGAATGTCAGAATGTCAGACCTATGCCGAAAGACAAAGAATGTCTGGTGCTTTTTTCCTTGCTAAAGCTGCCTTCCCCCGATTCTGCATTATAGATGTAAGTTGGGATGTCTGTAAACCTCTTCAGGTTGTATGCTATTTGAAAATTCACGCCAAAATGCTTTGCAAGCATATAGGTATATCCAATTCCTAAGCTGCCTGTGAATCCTTTTGTATAATCTCCAGCCTTTATAGCGTATCCCAAATCTGTAAAGGCATATACATCAGGAATTTTTTTAAGAGCCCTATATCTTACCGTTGCGAAAATAGGCAACGTGTTATGATCAAGTTCGGTGTATCGGTCAAGTCCAATTCCTATTCCAGCAGACCAAAAAGGAGATATATCGTAACGCGGACTGAGATGAATAGAGTGTCCGCCCATCTTGTATTTGTTTCGATTAAGCGATGTGCCCATGAACTTTTCCGAAAGCCCTAGGTTGTAGTGGTAATCTACATCTATATGGAATCTGCTTTGTCCCCAGGCTGTCGTTGTACACGCCAATACTAAAATGACAACCCAAAGAGATTTCCAAGGATATAATTTAACAAAATGTGTCATAATTCTGATTTTTTATATGTCTTACGAGATTTGATAACTAATCTCGTAAGGCATGATTATACTTCTGTTACTTTATTTCTTGTTTTTTGTTATTCTTGCAGCAAGCCACTTCCCCTTATATTTAACAGCACCATAAACAGTACCGCTTGAAAGTTTTGTCGATTTTCCACCATCCATGGAAATAGATTTTAGATTAAAACTTCCATTATAAGAGAAGCCGAAAACATATGTGTCAGGAAACCATTTCGCGTAGAATTTCTTATCAAATGTTTTCGCTCTCGTCTTTCCAAATTCGTCTGCGCCAGTAACAACGTACAGGGCTGAATTATCTACGGAATATAGTCCTCTTTGTTCATCAGGAGTGGAATTGATGTAATCCTTCAGTTCCTTTGTCCCTTTGTTTACAAGGGATTTAATGCCTGATTTTAAGAGAGAGTTTACATTTTTGACTTTGATGTTATATGAAGTGAATGGAACGTAGAACAGGACACTATTTTCGTTTCTAAACGGGAAATTATGCTTAAACCATGCGGGGTAATCCGTTTCTACTGCTTTGCTTGGATTTACGTTGGGATTAAGGTACTTTATTACTGGAGAGGGGAAAGTGTATTTTAATTCTATGGCAGACCATCCAACACGGATTTCGTCAGCCTTACAATTCCACCATATTCCACAGACTTTCTTTTGCATTTTCATCGTTGTACCGATGTTCGCATAGACAACATAGTTTTGGTCGTAGAACCCTAAGCGTAATCTTTTATGTCCGTTGAATTTGTTAATGGCCAATACATTTTTGCCCCAAATATTATTCCAAGTGCGATGAAGCCAGCCTCCGTCCCCATTACTGTCATAATCTACATCACGTATATCATTTGCAGGAATGATAATACCATTCTTTAAGGTAAGCGATTCTTCGTCCGAAGCTGCACGCGTGAAAGCCTTGTCTTCTGTCCCTTCTATTTCTGCATAAGCACAGGGCATGAATTTCACATCCCCTTTAACAGACAAGGTTTTTCCAATAGTATTATCTGTAACAGGAATTTTCGATACTTCAGAATCGATGTTTTTAAGTTGACTTGCATTTAAATGCCCCGTAAAGGCAACACCGTTCCCATAATACTTATATACAGTGTCGTTTACCTGTATTTCACGGGAAGCATTTAGGAGTTGTGCAAATTCATAGTCTGCAATAACGGAATCTGACATGCAGAATTCAAGTTCGTCTTCATCGTTGTTGATAGAGTCGATTTGTACAGGTGACAGTTTTGCCATAAATTTCTGCTTGTTTGCGTCTAATAAAGAAACGAACTGAAGGTTTTCAGATGGCAGGTCTGTTGCAAGATCCAATGTGGCTTTAGCTGCTCTTGTTGCAGCAAAAGGTATTCCACTCTTCATGCTTGAGATGGTTTCCGCAAGCTCATTCTTAGAATTAAAGACAAGGAACGCGGAGTTGTCCTTCACTTCTTGTTGCGAACCGGAAAAAGACGGAGTGTCGTTTTCAATGTCGCTGTCTTGACACGAGCACAAAAGTAATGCTCCCAAGAGAACAATAAAAAGATGCTTCATAATAATAAACTTTTTAGATTATGGTTATTGTGAACTTACCGCTTATGCGGCCTTTTTGTAAATGTAAAGATAAAATAGTTTTTGGATTATAGCAAGGTCTAATACCGTGAAGCGTAAAAAACTGGAGGCGAAATGGAGAAATCGCTGTCCGAATTGACATCTGGCCTTTTCACAAGACCTACCTTCTAGAAGATATAATAAACAGTAAGGAAACCTCCATGTAGATGCCTTTTGACTGGGTAAAACTCGTCAAAGCGTCTTCCTTCAAATATCATGTTACGGCGCAACGCAAATATGTCAAGGTTAGAATACAGATATCCCCCAGAAATTCCTATTCCTCCCAAATTCAAGTTAAGTCCTATCTTACAGTCAAAGGCATACCACCGTCCGTTATTGCTACTGACTTTTTTAAAGCCTATTTTATGTCCCTGTCCATCTAATAGGTTAACAGGAACATTGCAATATGGTATGTTCATCATGAAGCCTGGTTCCATGAAGAAACCAAGCCAGTTCTCGGAAAACCGTACTACTGGAGGCGAAACAAGATGTATGGATGGACGTAGATAGAAATTTTCTGTTTCTTCATAATTTTCATCGATTTTCCATCCTTGTCCCTTAGGAACTCCGTTAACGGCATATTGCTTCCACATCCCTATTGATGCTCCAAGTCCGATATATGGACAAATCATATAGTGATAGGATGCCTCCATCTGCCATGTGTCACAAGATGTCAATGCACCGCTTACAGCAACTTTGTTTTTCCCGTCAGAGTCTTCGTTTTGGGCATTCGCGATATATATATTCCCCAATACAAGTAACGCTATCATTATTTTTTTCATAATGTCTGTACTCTTATCTGTTTAACCATTCTTTGAGTAATGTCGCACGTTCTTTGCTGACAATGATGTTATCGTCATCACAGCCTTCTATACGGAGAATCAGCTTGGAGTTGAAGAACTGCGAAATCTTCTTTATGTGGTCTATATTCGCTATGTATCTGCGGTTGACGCGGAAGAATTTCCGTGGATCCAATTTCTTTTCTAATTCTCCAAGCGAAACGGATTCCCCATATTGTTCTCCATGTGCTGTAATTATCCGAACTCTTTCGTTGTCTCTTTGGAAGCAGCTGATTTCATCAGAATGAAGCGGAATAAGTTCATCAGCTTTACTTACAAGGAACCGTTCTTGATAACATCTTAAATCTTGTGCAAGGCCAGAAAGATTATCTTTTGTATCAACCCTTGCTTTTGGTGCCAGACAAATCTTATGCATGGCTTTTTGCAGATCGTTGATATCAAATGGTTTCAAGAGATAATCTATGCCGTTGGAATGTATGGCTTCCATCGCAAATTCGTCATAGGCCGTGGTAAAAATCACAAAAGAATTGGGCATGATTTCATGAAACGCCTCAAAAACGGTATGCCTTCCTAAACGGATGTCAGAGAAGATAAGGTCATAGTCGTTTTGACTCCTAAGTCTTTCTATCACCTGTTGTACACTTGACAGCGGGCCATCTACAATTAGCGTGTCGTCTAAATCAAGTATCATTCTCTTGAGCCTATCTGCGCTAATGCGCTCATCCTCTATAATCAGTAAGTGCTTCATTCTTTATCCGTATTAATGGTAGTTGAACTTCATAGAATGTATCTGTTTTTCTTATTGTCGGGACTTGCTCACATTGCACGCGATAGCGTTCGTAAAGATTGTCCAACCCTATGCCAAAAGAAGGAATGGAATTCTTATTCCCCGGATGGTGAAGGCTATTGCGCACGATGAGATAGTTGCCTTGGCGGAAAATACTGATGGATAGCTTACCTTTATCCTCAGGCATGTTATGCTTAACAGCATTTTCAATAAGCAATTGTAGAGACAATGTCGGAATTCCCTCATCTTCAATACGCTCTAAGCACGGATCTGTCTGCAAAATTATTCTTTCGGGAAACCTTATGTCGAGAAGTGCCACGTAATCGGAAGCGAATTTGAGAGAATCATGAATGCTTACCAAATCGTGTTCTATGCTTCTTATGATATACCTATATATTCGTGAAAGCCGTATCGTGAATGTCTCTGCATCATCGGGATTCTCATGAATGATTCCCGCCAAGATATTTAGGCTGTTGAATACAAAGTGCGGGTCAAGCTGCATTTTGAGTATCTTTTTTCGGGTCGCAAGATTTTGCTCACCCTGCATTGATATTAACCTGCTGTAATACTGTGTACTATGAGCCAGAGAAGAAAAAGTGGCTATGAAACAGACGATAAGCAAGCCTTCCTCGAATGAATCGTAGGGCACAGGAACAAGCAGGTCGTACAAATTTTCAGAAATGATGGCTATTGCCACATTACAGAATAGAATTGTGATGCTGAGCAGAAGTTGCCTCTTATAACTAGTTTGCGAAAAATAATTTAGCCGCACTATACTTGCACTTGTCCATATAATCAGACCCGAAAGACATGCGCAATATAAAAAGTCGGCTATAAAGAAAAGACAATCGCCCAAAGCACTTAAAGTCCAATCGGATGTAATTATCCAGACCACATCGTAAAAGAAGAAAGAGGTTATGGAAAGCAATCCCCATTCAATCAACACTTCTTTGGCCTTTGCCTTTTTCAATACCATGTTTTTAAATTATAGTTTATTAAAAAAACGGAGAAACTCAGAATTTATTGCACCACCCTCTTGGTCTATTACTTTCCTTCGTACTAAGGTGAGGGACATGTAAACATGTTACGCCCAAACTTTTCGTGTAGGCATTATTTTTCATCCTTATTCCACAATTTATTTTTAGAATGAAACCGGCGGGTCTGCAGCAAAGGGCAACGGTATCTCAAAGTTCAAGGCTCTCTACAAACTCGTTTCCGACATGGCTCCCAAGGAGAACTTCTTCGATGAACTCTTTGCTGAGAATGACTAAGAAATAGTCATTCGGAATTTGTCATGCCTAAAAAGACGGAGTTGTTACGACAAATGTAGAATGATGCTAAAAATCGTAAAGAGGGAAGTTATGAACAATATTATGATTATCTTTGCAAACAGCAAGCAAAAAACAAAATGACCATCAAGGAAGCGCAACAAGCCGTTGACAGCTGGATCAAAAAATATGGCGTCAGATACTTTTCCGAGCTCACAAACATGACCATCCTTACTGAAGAGGTAGGTGAACTCGCGCGTGTCATGGCACGAAAATATGGCGACCAAAGCTTCAAGCCTGGTGAGAAGGACAACCACGGCGAAGAGATCGCTGACATCTTCTGGGTGTTGTGCTGTATCGCCAACCAAACAGGCGTGAATCTTACAGAGGAGTTTCAGAAGAGCATCGAGAAGAAAACAAGCCGCGATAAAGAAAGACACAAAAACAATCCAAAATTAAAATAAGACATATGGGAATCATCAAGGAGAAAATAACCAAGGACATTCAGTCACAGCGCAGTAAGGGAATTGTCAAGAGTAGTAAAATAGACCAGGCTCTCGGCAAATATAATCTGAACGTCGATGAGGAAGAAGTCCGCTACAAAATCAAGGAGCTGATAGCCGAAAAGGTACCTGAGAACGACACCATTGACGTGAAGAAGTTCCTGTTGGGCTCCGTAGAGCTGACATCATTGCACACTGCCGACACAGAGGAAAGCATTTTGGCGATGGTTGAGAAAGTCAACAAGTTCGATTCAGCTTACCCCGATTTGCCCCATGTGGCCACCATCTGCACCTACCCTAACTTCGCTAATCTGGTGCGCAACACACTTGAGATTGACGGCGTAGAGATTGCCGTGGTGTCCGGATCATTCCCCTCTTCACAAACCTTCATAGAAGTAAAGGTCGCCGAAACAGCACTGGCCATTAAGGACGGCGCCACCAACGTAGACATCGTGCTACCGGTAGGCAAATACCTTTCAGAGGATTACGAGGGCGTTGCCGACGACATCAACGAGCTGAAACAGACCTGCGGAGAGATCCCCATGAAGGTTATCTTAGAGACCTGCGACCTCCCCACCCTGTCAGATGTGAAGAAAGCCGCCATCCTCGCCATGTACAGCGGCGCCGATTACATCAAGACATCGACCGGTAAGGAGAAGGCGGGAGCCACGCCTGAGGGCGTCTACGTGATGTGTCAAGCCATCAAAGAGTACTATGATGAGACCGGCATAATGATAGGGCTGAAGCCTGCCGGTGGCATCAACACGGTGATGGATGCCGTGATCTACTACACGATCGTGAAAGAAATCTTAGGTGAAAAGTGGCTTACAAATGAGCTTTTCCGCCTTGGTACCAGCCGACTGACCAACCTCTTATTGAGTGAAGTTCTCGGCAAGGAAACGAAATGGTATTAATTGATCGGTTAAGAAGCTGTTTCAAAAGGTATAAATTGCAGGGTGCGGCACCCTGCAATTTTTATTAAACAACCGGAATATTACTTTTCCCTCTCAATGACGAAGTCGAGATAAGCCTTCAAACTGTCTTTCACTTCACCGTCTTCTATCTCCCTGTCAAGCAAAGTCATAGAGGCAGCATGCAAATCCCACATCTTCTTTTCTGCGTAATCGATTCCGCCATTCGCCTTAGTGAAAGCCACCAAACGCGCTATTTCCTCCTTTGAGACAGTGCCTTCCTTTACCTTGTAAGCGATCTGTTTGATCTCCTCGTCATCCGTATTATTAAGCACATAGAGTGCGGGCAAGGTCAGTTTACCCTCAGCCATATCGTTACCGGTAGGCTTGCCAATCTCTGACTGGTCATAATAATCAAAGATATCATCACGAATCTGGAAGATGATGCCAAGATTGCGGCCAAACTCCTTTGCATACTCTATCTCTTCCTCCTTAGCTCCTCCGCTGAGCGCACCCATTGCGGCACATGCCTCAAAGAGAGCTGCCGTCTTCTGCTTGATAACCTGATAATAGGCCTCCTCCGAGAAATCCTTTAAGTGGATATTCTGCAGCTGCATGATCTCTCCGTTGGACAAGGTGCGACCCAATTCAGCGAGATAGCGGACAATGACCTCATCATGTGTGTAGCTGATATGCAGCAGAGCCGTTGAAAGGATATAATCGCCAACCAGCACCGCTACCTTATTACCATAGACCTGGTTCACAGAGGCTTGCCCGCGACGCTCCTCACTCTCGTCCACCACATCGTCGTGAACCAACGAGGCTGTATGCAGCAGCTCCAGTCCCACAGCGGCATGCTGCGTGACGTCAGTAATGGTGCCATTGCATTTCGCCATCAAGAGAATGAGCATAGGCCGCATCCGTTTACCCGCACGCTGACGAATATGGTCCAATGCCTGGTGCAGAAGACCCTCCGAATGAGATAAGGAACGGTCAAACAATTCATTGAAGTCGTTCAACTCAGAGGAGATAGGTTGCCTGATGATTGATATATAATCCATCCAAAAGAGATATTTACTACAAAATTAGTTATTTTTAGACGATATAATACAGTTGTAAGGCAACTTTTTCGTAATTTTACAGAAAAATAGAAGTTAACACACATATTGACAACCCTATAGCAATGGACAAACTCTTTTTGCTTGATGCATATGCCATTATTTTCCGGTCATACTATGCTTTCATCAAACGACCCACTATCAATTCCAGAGGTCTAAACACGTCTACAGTCCTCGGATTCTGCAATACGTTGAAGGAAATCCTCGACAAAGAGAGCCCTGCCTATCTCGGCGTGGCATTCGATCAGGGAAAGACCTTCCGCCACGAGGCCTTTCCACCCTACAAAGCCCAGCGGCAAGAGACTCCTGAGGACATCAAACTGTCGGTACCCATCATCCAGGACATACTCAAAGCCATGAACATCCCTATCCTCGTGGCAGAAGGATTCGAGGCCGACGACGTCATTGGTACATTGGCTACAAAAGCCGGAAAGGCAGGGGTGGAAACCTATATGCTCACGCCCGACAAGGACTATGGACAGCTCATACGCAAGAATGTCTACATGTTCCAACCGCGACACGGCGGTGGCTACGACAAAATAGGCGAGAAAGATATTGAGGAGAAATACGGCATCCCCACAGCCGACAATGTCATCGACCTTCTCGCCCTCATGGGCGACTCGGCAGACAACTATCCAGGCTGCCCTGGAGTGGGCGAAAAGACGGCCGTGAAACTCATCTGCGAGTTCGGCTCCACGGAAAATCTGTTAGCACATACCATGGACTTGAAAGGCAAACTTCGCGAGAAAGTGGAAAACGCGAAGGATGATATCAAGATGTCAAAGTTTCTTGCAACCATACGCACCGATGTGCCCATCGACCTCAATCTCGACGCATTAAGAGTGTCATCTCCCGACGAGGCCAGGCTCCGTACCATCTTCAACAACCTCGAGTTCAAGCGGTTCACCGAGCGGTTCCTTGGCAAACCTGAAAAGGCCATGCCCCAACAGCCATCTCTTTTCGGAAATAATACTATTGCGCGCAATAACGCAACGGCGCAGCCGCGCAGTCCTCTAACTACACAAACAAGTAATGATGAAAGCGTCAATGCACCCATGCCACACAACAATATCAAAACATTGGCACACGAGTACCAGCTCATCAAGACCCGTGAGGAGGCTATCAGGCTTTGCGAAACACTCATCAAAAACAACTTTGTCAGCCTCGATACGGAGACGACCTCTACAAACGCCATCGACGCTGAGCTGGTAGGGCTTAGCTTCAGCATCAAGGAGCACGAGGCATTCTACGTCGCAATCCCTGCCGGAAGGCAAGAGGCGCAGGCAATGGTCGATATTTTCAAGCCGCTCTACGAAAGCCAGGACATCCTGAAAATCGGGCAAAACATCAAGTACGACTACGAGGTATTGCGTAACTATGGCATTGACATCCAGGGCACAATGTTCGATACCATGCTCGCCCACTACGTGTGGCAGCCCGAGCTGCGCCACAATATGGACTATATGGCTGAGACATTGCTCGACTATGAGACCGTACATATCGAGGAACTCATCGGACAAAAAGGTAAAAGCCAAAAGAACATGCGTGACCTGCAACCCGAAGAGGTCTATGAATACGCGGCTGAAGACGCCGACATCACGCTGCAACTCAAAAACGTTTTGGAGCCTAAGCTGGAAGAAGTCAATGCCACCAGGCTCTTCGAGGAGATAGAAATGCCATTGGTCAAAGTGCTTGCCGACATGGAAATCAACGGTGTAAGGCTCGACACCGAGCAGCTCAAAGCCACACAAAAAGTATTCACAGAGCGCATGAACCAATACGAGAAGCACGCCTATAAAGAAGCGGGCGAAGAGTTCAACATCTCTTCACCGCGACAGGTCGGCGACATCCTGTTCGGCAAGATGCAGCTTGTGGAAAAGCCGAAAAGAACCAAGACCGGGCAATATGTCACCTCAGAAGAAGTGTTGCAACAGCTGAAAGGCAAAGCCCCCATCGTCGACGACATTCTCAACTACCGTGGTATGAAGAAGCTCCTCAGTACCTATGTCGAAGCTCTCCCCAAGCTCATCGACCCGAAAGACGGGCATATCCACACCTCGTTCAACCAGGCCATCACAGCCACAGGACGCTTGTCTTCGAGCGATCCCAACCTGCAAAACATCCCCGTGCGCGACGACGACGGCAAGGAAATCCGTAAATGCTTCATCCCTGATGAGGGTTGCCGCTGGTTCTCCGCCGACTATTCACAGATTGAACTGCGCATCATGGCACACCTCTCTGGTGACGAGAACATGATCGAGGCTTTCCGCGAGGGATTCGACATCCACCGCGCCACCGCCGCGAAGATATGGAAAGAGCCGATGGAGACCGTCAGCGACACGCAGCGAAAGAAAGCCAAACAGGCCAACTTCGGCATCATCTACGGCATCACGGCCTTCGGTCTGGCACAGCGAATGGACATCAGCAACGGCGAGGCCAGGCAGCTTATCGACGACTATTTCAAGACATTCCCCAAGGTGCGGCAGTACATGGAGGCCGCCAAGCAGAAAGCAAGCGAGAAAGGCTACGCCGAGACCATGTTCGGGCGCCGGCGTTACCTGCCCGACATCCACTCGCGCAACAACACCGTGCGCGGCTTTGCCGAGCGCAATGCCATCAACGCGCCCATCCAAGGATCGGAGGCCGACATCATCAAACTCGCCATGATCCGAATCTGGAAACGATTTAAGGCCGAAGGACTGAGATCAAAGATGAGCCTGCAAGTACATGACGAACTCAACTTCTCCGTCTATCCCGACGAGGCTGATAAAGTGGAAAGCATCGTGCTGAAGGAGATGGAGGGCGCAGCCACACTCAGCGTGCCACTCATTGCCGATGCCGGATGGGGCGACAACTGGCTGGAAGCACACTAAAGTCTCAGGTGCCGTCACGTCGTCCGCCACGTGCCGGAGCATCGTCCTTCGTACGCAGAACGATCGTCCACCACGTGCCGGAGCATCGTACGGCACGTGCCGGACAATCCCAGCCCAAAGCAAAGTGGACATAAAAAAATGGAAAACAGACATCATCCCATCATAATATTGTAACTTTGCAATAACAATTAAAACTCACCCGCAGATAGTTCTCATATTGATGTATAATGCAAAAAGGCAAGCATACTGATAATGAGGTTCTATAAAAACACTATTGATGTTAGAAGAATTCAGAAATAAAATCATCAATGCCGATTGCATGGAAGTTCTAAAGAAACTACCGGATAATAGCATTGATTTAGTTGTCACATCACCACCGTACAATCTAAAGAATTCGACAGGAAACGGAATGAAGGATGGAAGAGGTGGAAAATGGGCAAATGCTGCACTCATACAAGGCTATGAAAACTATGATGACTGCATGCCCGCCGATGAGTACGCCAAGTGGCAACATAAGGTACTCATGGAGCTTGTACGTGTTATAAAAGAGGATGGGGCTATATTCTATAATCACAAGTGGCGAGTTCAGGGTGGACTCCTCCAAGACAGAAGAGACATTGTTTATGATGTGCCCCTACGTCAAATCATCATTTGGAAACGCAAGGGAGGCATTAACTTTAATCCAGGATACTTTCTTCCCACATATGAAGTCATTTACTTAATTGCAAAAAAAGATTTTAAATTGGCCCCCCACAGTAATAGTTACGGTGACGTATGGGAAATCAAACAAGAACAGAAGAGCTGGCATCCCGCACCCTTTCCGACCGAACTGATTTACCGAATCATTTCCTCAACAAGAGCCAAACTAATTCTTGATCCATTTATGGGATCAGGAACAACGGCCGTTGTGGCTGCTGGCATGGGGCGGGACTTCATTGGTATTGAGAAATCAAAAGTCTATTGTGAGAAATCTTACGAAAGATTGGAAAAAAACAAGAAGTATCCTGAAATAGCAGAATTTATACAACCAACTCTTTTCAACAGCATAAGATAAGAATGCCAACACTACTGAAAACCATAAGTAAAGAAGAATTAATTCAAGATCTCAAAGAAATCTATTCGAAAGGATGGATAGAAAACTACCGCGGCAAAAATAACGGAGCTGTAGGAAACACCTTAGAGGATCTGTTGAATATCCCAGAGAACAATCTGCCAATTCCCAATGCGGCAGAGTGGGAACTGAAGGCGCAGCGCTCCAATACAAGCGCACTGGTCACGCTGTTTCATATGGAACCCTCACCACGCGCATTGCGCGTTGTCCCAAACATACTGATTCCAAAATATGGCTGGCCATTGCAAAACGCAAAAGAAAACGGAGAGATGTCCTTTAGAGCCACATTGAATGCCGCTGATTATTCGGACCGTGGCTTTATAATTAACGTAAACAATGCAGAACGGAAAATAGAAATAAAGTTCAATAGTCAATACACAAAAGACAACCATAAGGATTGGTTAGAGGCCGTCAAAAGCAAAGTTGGTCATTTAGAAAACTTTGATATTCCACCTTACTGGGGATTTGATGATTTGTTTCATAAAGCAGGAACAAAGTTAATCAACTGCTTTTATGTGCGTGCCGATGTGAAAAAAGAAAGAGTTGATGGCAGAATGAGAGAATATTTTCTGTACAACTATGTCCTGAAACTGTCACATTTTGACCAGGAAAAGTTTATTCAAGCATTCAGAGACGGCTTATTGTATATTGACTTTGACGCAAGGACTCATCACAATCATGGAACAAAGGTAAGGATCAACTATAACAACATTCCCCTCCTCTATCATGATGCAGAAGTGGTTTTGGATAACCGCCTATAGTTTATATAAGCGTTGTTATTCTAAAATCCCATAATAATATTGTAACTTTGCACCCACAAAAGAAATAGTCAAGCAATGAATTATTTAGACCGGAACGAATTCAACTTTGAACCCTCTCAAGAAGTAGTAGAAGCCATCAAGAATTTCGACATCAGCAAGTTTGCATTCTACACCCGCATCTATGACCAAGGCAAGAAGAGCATCTTCTCCGTGTTCTTATCCGAGAAATTCGACATTGACGAGAGCCAAATCGTCTTGGGTTATGGTGCCGAGGACCTGCTGAAGAAAGCCGTTCACTTCTTTCTCACCGAAGAAGGCAGCAACCGTACCATGCTCATCCCTAAGTTCTCGTGGTGGTACTATGAGCGCATCGCGGCCGAAGTAGGCGGCAAGACGCTGAAATATGAGGTGTATGAGGACGGCGACACCTTCCGCTACGACTTTGATGCCCTGCGCAGACAGGTCAACGAAGTGAAGCCGAAGATTCTTCTTGTAGCAACACCCAATAATCCCACAGGCAACGGACTCACACCCAAGGAGCTGGAGTCGCTGTGCGACATGGTGCCGGAGGAGACCATTATCTTAGTCGACGAGGCTTATGCCAACTACATCACACAGGACACAACATATGTCAAGCACCTGGTGGAGACCAAGAGTAACATCATCTTCTGCCGCACATTGAGCAAGTTCTATGGCCTGCCCGGACTGCGCCTCGGCTTCGGATTCATCGGCAAAGGCGACGAGATGGAAAGTTATGCACGCTATGCTAACATGTATTTAGGCTACGACCGCCTCTCGGAAGAGGTAGGCATTGCCGCCCTGAAAAGCGATGCTCACTACCGTGAAATTGCGCGCGTAATGCAGGAAGCAAGGGATATGTACACGAAAGAGTTAGGGATGCTTGACGGATTCAAAGTCTACAAGAGTGTAGCTAACTTCATCCTCATCAAATATCCAGTGAGCTTGAAGGACCATTTGCAGCAAGCCTTTGTTAACGAAGACTATAAAGTGAAGTTCATGGCAGAGCCCGACCTGCACGACCACATGCGCATCACCCTCGGTCGCAGGGAGCAGAACCGCACCATCTGCAGCACTATCCTTAAGATAGCGCAGGCTTCAAAATAGGCCCGTCACATTCATTTCCAACACCATAGCATCAGCATGATAGCCGTTATCCTCGCTGCCGGAATGGCAAAACGCTTGCGTCCATTGACCGACCAACAGCCCAAGTGTCTGTTGGAGATTGGCGGCCGCTCACTGCTGCAACGATCGGTGGATGCCCTCAGCTCTACAGGCATTCACGATTTTGTCATTGTCACAGGCTATTTGCATCGTCAGATAGAAGTCTTTCTGCAGGATCACTATCCTGACGACAGCTTCACATTTATTCAAAATGACGATTACGCCACCACTAACAACATCTATTCGTTGTGGTTGGCGCGCCCATGGGTAGACGGCAAGGACTTCTTGCTGTTGGACAGCGATCTGCTTTACGACCCTGCCATTCTTAAACGCCTTCTCCGACAGGAAGGCAACGCGCTGACGGTCTGTCGTCATCCCCTCGGCAAAGAGGAGATGAAGGTCGTCGTCGACAATGATACCAATATCGTGGAAATCAGCAAGACTTGTGATCCCATACTGGCTTATGGCGAGTCTGTAGGTATAGAGAAGTTTACACCCGACTATAGTCAGGCACTCTACAGGCTCCTCACCACGATGATAGAGCAGGAAAAACAGGTAGATACCTTCTACGAGGCAGCCTTTCAGCGGCTCATTCCGCAAGGATACTGCTTTAAAGTCATCGACACCACCGATCTCTTCTCCATCGAACTCGATACGCCCGAGGACTTTCGCCATGCGCAGAAGCTCATCCCAAAAGAACTATATTAAGGGCAAAAGCCTGTAATGTATCTCCGAATATGGCAGACTATGACATCCATCAGGTTCATCAGAGAATCCTGAAAATCTGTGAAGCGCTCCACCAGACATGCCAGACGCACCACCTGACTTACTATCTTTGGGCGGGCAGCATGATAGGCGCCGTGCGCCACAAGGGCTTCATCCCCTGGGATGACGACATGGATATTGCCATGCCACGGCCCGACTACGACCGCCTCATCGCCCATTGTCGCGAGTGGTTGCCGCAACCCTACGAGATGGTCTGCGCCGAAGACGATCCCTCTTACCCCCTACCCTTCGCCAAGATTCAAGACGCCAGTACCACTCTCATCGAGCGTTCGCATCTGAGATACCTTGGTGGAGTCTACATCGATGTGTTTCCCATCGACGGCGTCCCCACCAATACCCTTGCCCGTAAGTTGCATTTCGCCAAGTACGAATACTATAAGCGGGTGCTGTATCTCGTCCATCGTGATCCCTATAAACACGGGCATGGTCCCAGCAGCTGGGTGCCTCTGCTCTGCCGAAAACTCTACACCATGCAGGGCGTACAGTGCAAAATCCAGGCATTGCTGCACAAATACAGTTACGATCACAGCGTGCTTGTCGCCGACTACGACGACGGATCGCGCGGCGCCATGAGGAAAGAGACACTCGGCACGTCTACACCCTACCCCTTTGAAGATACCACACTACTCGGGGTGGAGCATTACGACACCTACCTCACCAACAAATACGGCGACTATATGCAGCTTCCCGACGAGGCGCACAGGCGTCAACACAACTTCCATTACCTCGACCTCGAAAAGCCTTATCGGGAATACAAATAAGCAAAAAAGCCATTCACAATGACACAACAAATAGATTGCTTCATTGCCCGCGGCAATGAAGAAGAGACCTTAAAAAACGTAGAGGCCTTCCAAAACGAGGCTCTGGTCGGCAATGTCACCGTCGTTGACGGCAACATGAAAGCTTCAGCCACACTGAAACAGATAGCCGGACAGACCTCTGCCAAATACACACTGCTCTTCCTGAAAGGACAATACATACAGACAGGCTACCTCGCCCTGCAGCGTATGGTGCAAGTGGCCGACATCACCCGTGCCGCCATGACCTATGCCGACCACTACAACATCTCCGCCGACGGCAAGCGCACCGACGCTCCCACCATTGACTATCAGATGGGTGCTTTGCGCGACGACTTCAATTTTGGCTCTGTGTTGCTCTTCCGTACCGACGCGCTCAAGGAGGCTGTCGTACGTATGAAAGCAGATTATCAGGCTGCAGGGTTCTACGATCTCAGACTGAAACTCGCCGAAAAATATCAGTTCAGCCATATCAACGAATACCTCTACTCAGAAGTAGAGCTCGATACACGCAAGACCGGTGAGAAGCTTTTCGACTACGTCGACCCAAGGAACCGCGCCTCGCAAATAGAGATGGAGCAAGCCGTCACTGAGTATTTAAAAGAGATTGGCGGCTATCTCAAGCCCGAATTTGAGCCCATAGACATCCAGGCTGGACACTTCCCCGTGGAGGTGAGCGTCATGATTCCCGTGCGTAACCGCATCCGCACCATCCGCGATGCCATCGAAAGCGCACAGAATCAGAGAACGACCTTCGACTACAATATCTTCATCATTGAGAATGGTCCTGAATGCCATTCCACTGACGGCACGACGGAGGCTATCGACGAGATGGCCGCCAACGACGGCCGTATCGTACATATTGTCACCCCAAGACGTGACTTAGGGGTGGGCGGCAGCTGGAATCTCTGCGCGCACGACCCGCGCTGCGGCCGATTCATCGTGCAGCTCGACTCAGACGATGTCTACCTCGACGAGAACACCCTGCAGACCTATTACGACGCGTTCATGGAGCAGAAGACCGGCGCTATCATCGGTACCTATGAGCTCACCGACATCAATAAGAACATTCTGCCGCCTGGAAAGATCGACCACGCGGAGTGGACACCGGAGAATGGCCGCAACAACGCTCTTCGTATCAACGGCCTCGGCGCGCCGCGAGGAATGTATTCGCCCCTGCTGCGCGACATCACCATGCCCAACGTGAACTACGGTGAGGACTATGCCTTTATGCTTGCCCTGAGCCGTCACTACCTCATCGGCCGCATCTACGACCCCGTGTATTGCTGTCGACGCTGGGACGACAACTCCGATGGCGACTTAAGCATCGAGAAAGAAAACCGCAACAACACGTATAAAGACCGCATCCGCACCTGGGAACTGATGGTGCGCATCACAATGAACAAGCAGCATGAACACTAAAAACATCTCTCCTTGGGTATGGGTGCCAACGCTTTATTTCGCCGAAGGCGTACCTTACTTCATCGTTAACAACATCTCTGTGATGATGTTCACGAAGATGGGCGTGCCCAATGGCGACATGGCCTTCTTCACCACCCTACTCTATTTCCCCTGGTTTCTGAAAGGCATTTGGAGTCCGTTAGTCGATGTGGTGCGCACCAAACGCTGGTGGATCATCACCATGCAAGCCCTGCTCACGGTGCTTCTAATACTGCTCACGATCACTTTACCCAGACCTTCCGCACAGATGATAGCGAGCGGGCAGACACCTATCAGCCTCTTTACGGTCACGCTGGTGCTGTTTATCATCGCCGCCTTTGCCTCCGCCACGCACGACATCGCTGCCGACGGCTACTATATGCTGGCGCACAGCCCGAGCAGTCAGGCTGCATTTATCGGCATCCGAAGCACGTTCTACCGCATCGCCTCCGTCTTCGGGCAAGGCGTACTCGTGTTTATTGCCGGATCCATAGAGAGTCGTACCGGCAACATTCCCTATTCCTGGAGAATCACCTTAGGGTTGAGTGCCATCATCTTCTTGATGGTCACACTCTATCATACCTTCTTTCTGCCACGCGCTGACGGCGACAAGCCACGCGGTAACACAGCAGCAGCCTCCTCGCATCAAGTCAAATGGAGTGAGCTCACCGAATCTTTTTCCACCTTCATCAAAAAGCCCAACGTGCTGTGGGCCATCGCTTTCATGCTCCTTTACCGGTTACCGGAGGGCTTCCTCATTAAGATGTGCCAGCCCTTCCTCGTGCACAGCACAGCCTCTGGAGGCCTTGGATTGAGCACTGAATTGGTAGGCCTCGTCTACGGAACCTTTGGCGTTATCGCCTTGTTGGGCGGTGGCATCATCGGCGGCATCGTCGCTTCGAGGCGGGGCCTAAAACGCTCACTGTGGATCATGGCGACCGCCATCACGCTGCCTTGCGTCACTTTTGTCTATCTCGCCATCTGGCAACCTGTCAATGTAGGCATCATCACGCTGGCCCTCTGCATTGAGCAGTTCGGCTATGGTTTTGGTTTTACGGCCTACATGCTGTACATGATGTACTTCTCCGAAGGCGAGTTCAAAACCTCTCACTATGCCATCTGCACCGCCTTCATGGCCCTGAGCATGATGCTTCCCGGCTTTGTGGCGGGATATATACAGGAAGCCATTGGCTATGTCAACTTCTTTTGGATGGTCATGGTGTGCTGCATCGCAACCCTTGGCATCACCTTCGTCATCCGAAAACAGGTAGATGAACGGTATGGACATAAATAACCAACAACCATGATACTCTTAGCAGACAGCGGCTCTACAAAAACGGACTGGGGCTTGATAGACAACGGGAGACTCGTGAAGACACTACGCACAGGCGGCATCAATCCCTTCCAAATGTCGGAAGCGGCCATCACGGAAGAGATCAACGCCCATCTTGTGCTTGAACTTCCAACGGTCACGATGGATGAAGTCCATTTCTACGGCGCCGGTTGCACCCCCGAAAAGAAACCCGTCGTGGAGCGTGCGCTGCGCGCTAACCTCACGATTCAAGGCGAATGCGAGGTAGCAAGCGACATGCTTGGCGCCGCACGCGGCATCTGTGGCCACCACCCAGGCATCGCCTGTATTCTCGGCACGGGCAGCAACTCGTGCGCCTACGACGGTAAATATCTGGTGAAGAATGTCTCCCCTTTAGGCTTCATCCTTGGCGATGAAGGCAGCGGCGCCGTCCTTGGAAAGCTATTAGTGGGCGACATACTGAAGCATCAGATGCCGGAAAACATCTGTCAACGTTTCTTTGAGAAGTTCAAATTGACGCCCGCCGAAATCATCGACCGCGTCTACCGGCAGCCTAAACCCAACACGTTTTTAGCTTCTTTCGTGCCCTTCCTTGAGGAAAACCTCTGCGAACCACAAGTCTATCGCCTCGTCAAAGAGAGCTTTCGAGCCTTTCTCCGCCGCAATGTCATGCAGTACGACAGCTGGCAGACCCTGCCTATCGGCTTCAACGGCAGCATCGCCAAATACTTCAGCAAGCCTCTCTCCGATGCATTGAAAGAGGAAGGCATGCACTTGGGGCGCATCATACAGGCTCCTTTAGAGTCCCTGGTGACTTATCACACTGGCAAATAAAAACACCAAACATGGCTTTCACAAGAATCACCGAACAGCCTTCCCTCTACGACGACCTTGAGAAAAAGAGCGTCCACGAGTTGCTGAACGACATCAACCGCGAGGATCAAAAGATAGCTCATGCCGTGAAGAAAGCTATTCCGCAGATAGAAGCGTTGGTGGAGCACATCGTTCCTCGCATGCGTCAGGGCGGACGCGTGTTCTATATGGGTGCGGGTACAAGCGGACGGCTCGGCGTGCTCGATGCTTCGGAACTGCCACCCACCTTTGGAGTGCCGCCCACACTGGTCTACGGACTCATCGCCGGCGGCGATACCGCCCTGCGTCATGCGGTGGAAGGAGCCGAGGATGACCCAGAAAGCGGCTGGAAAGAACTGGAGCAACACGGCATGGGGCCGGAGGATACGGTCATCGGTATAGCCGCTTCGGGCACCACACCCTACGTTGTCGGGGCACTGAAAGAGGCGCGAATCCATGGATGTCTCACCGGATGCATCACCTCTAATCCAGGTTCACCACTCACCGAAGCCTGCGACTATCCCATTGAGATGATTGTGGGACCGGAATTCGTCACCGGCTCCTCGCGCATGAAATCGGGCACCGGACAGAAGATGATTCTGAACATGATCTCCACTACTTTAATGATACAGTTAGGCCGTGTCAAGGGTAACCGCATGGTGAACATGCAGCTCACCAACCAGAAGCTCGTCGACCGCGGCACACGCATGGTCATGGACTACACCCGCCTGCCTTATGAGCAGGCCAGCGCCTTGCTACTGAAACATGGCTCTGTCAAGAAAGCCGTCGATGCTTTCAACCTTCAGCAGAGCGCTCATTCAGTGTCCTGACATATTCCCATAGCTTCTTGTAAAACGGATGACGGGCCAGCGTCTGCACGTCGCCAAGGATGATGAGCTTCATGCGGGCCCGCGTGATGGCGACATTCATGCGGCGCAGATCGTGCGATAACTGGTCTCATCAAACGACAACTGCACGCCCAAGGGCCGGTCGACACCCTGCAAATCGAGAGCATGTCCCTCCGGCACCACGACTACCATGCGGTCGCCTTCGGCATAAGACACGGTACCGGTGAAAGGAAAATAGTGTATCAACGACATCTCCCTATCCTTGACCACCGCCTTGGTGACACTAAAAAACATTACCGGCTTGCCATACTCAAAGTTGTGCTCTACATCTTGGTCCTGCGTCCGGAGTATCTCTACCGTCATCTGGTTGAGCGAATTGTAATGGCTCTGCCCCACCAACACGGGATACCAGGCATCGCCGCGTTTCACCTTGCGCCCGATGCCCACGGCCTCCGTCTGTTTGCGGAAGGCCTCCTTCTCCGTTTGATATTCCAACTGCAACAGCAAGCGCTGTCGCTGCAATGACCGTATGGCTGATTCACTCATAATGCAATGCAAAGGTAGCCATTTTTCCCATGCGCAAAGCACGACTCACAAATAATCTTTCTAACTTTGCACTCATGAGCAAGCTGATCATAGACCACCTGACCATAGGCTACCGGCGCCACATCGTATCAGGGCCACTCAGCGGGTGTTTCCACGACCATGGTCTCACCTGCCTCATCGGCCGAAACGGACTGGGCAAATCGACACTTCTCCGCACCATGGCCGGCATTCAGCCATCCTTTGGAGGCAACATTTTATGGGAATCTGACAAGACAACGAAGCCTCTGACAGTCAACGACATGCCCCGAGATCGGGTGGCGAGGCTCGTCAGTGTGGTGCTGACGGAAAAGATTGACGCGCTGAATCTCACCGCCCGCGAAGTAGTCGGCATGGGGCGCCTGCCTTACACAGGATTTTTCGGCAGGCTCACGCCCGACGATGAACGCATCATCGACCAAGCCATGACACTCACCGGCACCCTACCCTTCGCCCATCACGACATCACCACGCTAAGCGACGGCGAGCGGCAAAAAGTCATGATTGCGCGCGCCATAGCCCAACAGACACCCGTCATCCTCCTTGACGAACCGACGGCTTTCCTCGACTATGAGAGCAAGTCAGCGACTCTCTCATTGCTCCGCTCCATCGCTCACGACATGGGAAAAATAGTGGTGGCGTCCACCCACGACCTTGACATCGCCCTGCGTTATACCGACAGATTCGTCACGCTCACATCGAATCTTAAAGATGTGACTACCAATGAATTAAGAAAAGAAATAACTTCATCCGAAACTTTCTGAATAGCTGCCACGAAGCGCTCTATGCGTGGTCTAATTGCGTCTACGCCGTAAAGGCAATGCGATTACAGTGTAAAGGCAATGCGATTACAGCGTAAAGGCAATGCGATTACGGCGTAAAGGCAATGCGATTACGGCGTAGACGGAAATCCACTGTGAAGCAATCCTCCAACGACTAAATCCGGCTGAAATAGGTAATCACCTCTTCCCACGTCTTAAACTCATCGCTGCCAAGCTGTATGGCCGTAGCCAAAAGATTGTCAGCGGGACGCATGTCGATGAAGAAGTCGCCGTAGAGCAACTGCTTCTGATTGGTATAGATGACGTGATCGTGCGCCGGTGTGGAGAGATACTGCTCTATCCATTCGGCGTTTTGAGCGAAGCTGTCGTGGCCGTTGGTAGGTGCGGGTACGACAATGTATACTTGATATTTCTCGACCAACGTGCTGAAAGCCTTGTGTAGACTCGGGCGCGGCTTGCCGTAACTGTCGGCCAGACAGCTGCTGTCGATATAGACGATCTGCCGTTCTCGTCCTTCCTGACGGTCGTCTATCCAGCGAATGACAGGCACCACGCCCGCCAGGAAGCTCTTGTCGTCCATGCGGTGAGCCCCATGGAAGTGGGCTGCCTGCACGTAGTGGCTGCAGAAGACATCCCATGTGTTCACCACGTCGTCCTCATCGCCGAAGAGACCCCACACATGTTGCAGCTCTTTGGCCTTCTCCTCAGCCGTCATCGCTTCCATAGCTGTAAAGCATTGGTCCGTCATTTCCTTGTATTCCTTTTCCAACGCCTTGGTCACCATGAACTCTGTCTCACCGTCTTGCCGCGGATTCTGCCACGTCTGCTTGCCCGTAAGGCCGTGCTCCTTCATGGTCTGCGCCATCTCGAAAGCGGGATTGACACAGATACGGTCGAAGCCATAAAGCATTTCGGTGTACATACCGCCCATTGATGTGCCGATAATCAGGTCGGGCTTCTCTACTTCTGCCTTCTCTTTCAACAGCGCCAGACCCTCGGCAGGGTGCAGCGGAATGTCATAGGTCACCACCTCTGCATTGGGAAACGTCTGGCGGATGAGCTTCACCGTACCCGACGAGGCTGCTGAGCCGAAGCCATGGTTGTACATCATCTTCTTGCCCTGCATCAGGTCAGGGTATTGTTTGATATAAGGATTATCTTTCTCCATGATGCGAATGTATTGTTCAAGAAATGTGATGCTGCAAAATTACCCCTTTCTTCCCTATTCCACAAGGATAACAATGACTTTTCTTTCCTACAAAAGAAAAACTTCTTTCCATTTAAAGCGTTTCTTCTTTATTTTGTATAACTTTGCCATAAGAAGACCATTTAGACTTATGAAAAAGGTATTTTTCACCCTCCTCAGCCTTTTTACCTTCTCCTGCCTGACTGCATCGGCTAAGGGAGACGACGGAAAGAAGGACTCCATCGACTGTGTCATGTACCGTGTTTCCTACAACACCAAGTCGGTTAATGACACTACCAAGCTCGACTCACTTGGCCATTACCGTTACGGCGACGACCTCATGCGCCTTGATATCGGCACAAAGGTCAGCAAGTTCTACAGTTATACTTATGTGCAGGCGCAAGAATACTTCCAGAAAGCCATCTTGACCGGCAGCATCGACATGAAAGCCATCAAAGGCAAGGTCGGCACACTGAAGTGGACGCTGTACCGCAATGACCCCGAAGGCTTTACGTCGGTCTATGACTTCGTCTACTCTGACAACTACCGTATCAAGGAGCCGACACAGACTCCGCAGTGGCGCATCGTGGCCGACAGCGTGAAAACCATCCTCAACTACAAGTGCACCATGGCCGTAACCGACTTTAAAGGACGCCGCTGGACAGCATGGTACACCGAGGATATTCCCATCAGCCAAGGACCATGGAAACTCATCGGACTGCCCGGACTTATTCTCAGCGCCCGCGACAGCGAAAAACAGTTTGTCTTTGAAGCCAGCGGACTGGAGCAAATCAATGGTAAAGAGGCCATCGTAATGATGGAAAATGCCAGAAAATACGAAGACACGACTCAGCAGAAGTTTGACAAAATGAAGCGTACGACTTCTCCTTTGGACGGCTCACGAGGCTTGCGTACTGCCATCATAACAGCCAACGGAAAAACAGATAGCATAGAAAGGAATCAGAAACTGAAAGCCAGTCTGAGCAGGACTCGGCCTTACAATCCTTTGGAGCGTTAAGCACATGCGGTGGTCTGTCTTGCTTCTGCTCCTGCTCTTTCCGGCCTTGCTGTGCGCCCAGAAAACGGAAGGCACGGTGGCCGACTCCTTGTCAGGGAAAGCCATTGCTGCGGCCAGCGTGCAGCTGAAACGTGAGGGTAAGACCGTTGCCTTCGCGCAGACGGACGCCAAGGGCGCTTTCATCCTCCACACCACGACGCAGAAAGGCGACAAGCTGCAAGTGACAGCCCTCGGCTATCAGAAGAAAACAGTGGAGGCTGACGCCCGCCAACTCCACATAAGCCTGCGCCCTCAAGCCTTCGAACTCAAGGAAGTGAAGGTCAAGGCCGGTGCTGTCACCATGAAACAGGACACCATCACCTACGATCTCACCCGCTTCGCCAACAGTCGAGACAACAATCTGAAGGACGTACTGAAGAAACTGCCGGGCGTGGAAGTATCGAAGGAGGGCGCCATCAGTTATAACGGCAAGCAGCTCAGCCGCTTTACCGTCGAAGGACTTGACTTGAGCAAGGGCCAATACAACAAGCTCACGGAAAATGTTCATGCCAGAGACGTGAAGAAAGCGGAGGTAATCGAGCACGATCAGCCCATCAAGGCCCTACGCAACCGCGTCTTCACCGACGACGTGGCAATGAACATCGTCCTCAAGGACTCCGCGCGCGACCAGTGGGCCTTTACTTTACGGCCCTATGTCCTTGTGGGAAGACCGACGCATGCAGGCGGCGACGCCACGGCGATGCAGATAGGAAAGAAGCGCCAAAGGGAGTTCACGGCGCAGTACGACCGCACGGGCAGGGATCTTAGACAGGCTTTTACAACCTTCTACGGGCTTTACGGCTTGCCGCAGTCCGCCGACTTTCCGCAGTGGTTTGTCATGCCTGGACTCAGTGCGCCGATTGAAGAGCAACGGCTGCGCTTCAACACCTCGCAGGCTTACAGCGTGGACGTGCTGAGAAAGGGTAGGGGAGAGAACGAAAACTCACTGTCAGTAAGCTACGACAGGGCCGTCACCCGACAACGGACCAGCAATCACAGTGTCTATTATCTGCAAGACAGGCAAGAGACTACCGAAGCGCGCGCCATGACCCGCAAGGAAGATCACCTGTGCCTTGACTTCTTGCACCGCATCAACAACGATGAGCAATACGGCAATGTGAGGCTCAAGGCAAACATCGACAAGACAGACGGATATGCCCACATGGGCGCAATCGACCAGCATGTACGCGACCCGCAAGCTGACATCACGGCTTCCATTGTCAAGACCTACACCCTGCAGCACGGCACCATCAGCTGGTCATCCATCGCCGACTTTAGCCATTCCACAGAGGAAATGAGCGTCAACGGCTCGTCAGACAAGCTCAACGCCAACCTCTGGCATACGGCACACAAGCTGACACTATACAGACCCCACGGCCATTGGAAAAGCAACTACCTCGCATTTCTGGAAGCTGAGAACCTCCATATTAAGCAAAACAACACCCTGCTCAGGGCAGTGGCGTCTCCATCGCTCACCTACCGCACGGAGACAAACCTGCTCACGCTCAGCGTACAAGGCGAAGTGAGCCGGTACACGCGCCAGAAAGCCACTCTCTTTCTGCCAAAAGCCAGCATCTATTACCGGCTGAATCCGAACAACCACTCAGAGTGGACATCGACCGTCAACTATCGGGAGACAGCCACCGGATGGAAGAATTTCGCCCTCAATACCTATCAAAGCGACTACCGTACCCTATGGACGGGCGCCAACTTCATACCGCGCAACCGGGCTCTCTTGGGCACAACAAGGTTCGACTACAAGCGCACCTACTATCAATTCTTCGCCAATGCCAGCCTCACAGCGTCGCGCAACTGGTCGGACATGGCCGTCGACATGGAGATTAAAAACGGGCAATACCTTTACCATATCAGCTACCACAACACCCATACCGACTATTTAAGCATGGCCGCAGAGCTCTCAAAGGGCTTCTATCAGCTTCATTTGAAGACCTCTGTCAAGGGAGCTGCCACCTTCTCACGTGGCCAACAGTACTCCGGTGGCACCCTGACCGGTTACCGCTATCGCCGGTATGCCATCTCACCGGAAGTGATGTTCTCGCCCGACAGGATGGACATCGACTACGAAGGCGACTTCAACTTTGACCATTCCAAAAGCGGACAGGCATCCTTGGGGACGCTCAACAACTGGATGCAGCGCCTCTCCCTGACGTTCACCCTCGGAAATGTAGACCTCACAGCAAACGGCATTATGTACCACAACGAGCTTCCAGAGGCGCCTTCAGTCAATGCTCTGCTACTCGACGCGCAGTTAGTGTGGCGACTCAAAGGCGCGCGCATCAATGTCGCACTCCGTAACCTCTGCAACAAGAAAACCTATGCCGTGACCCGATACAGTGGGGTAGGTGTCTTCACGGACAACTATGAGCTTCGCCCCCGTGAGCTTCTTCTCAGTGTGCAGTTCTCGCTATGAACATTATTAGTTATATTATCTATTGAAATAGTAAAGCATGATTCTATTAATAGTACCTAATCAGCACTCTGAGAATCAGTCGAATCATAATTTTAAAAGAACCTTACCCAGTTAAATACGTACGCATAGTTACCTAATTCTAAGAAAAAAGTTAATTTTCATGAGTATTGGATTATTTTCTGAAAAATAGACTAGCTAAATTGTGATTTTTTATAGTTTTGCAAAAAATAAATTAATAAAAAGCAAATGAAATCTATTTATTTTCTTCTACTTCTTGTATCATTCTTCTTTGCTTCCTGCTCTGTAGAAGTTGAAACAGACTCAAATACTGAAAGGAAGACAACAGAAGTTTCAGAGGATTTTCTAACTACACAGCAAGTCCAATTTTTGAATTCTGTAAGTAGTATAAATCAAAAGTATGAGCAATGTACTAGAGGTGCGGGTGCCAAATTCGCTAGATGGGGCTTATTGGCGATAGATAGCAGATGGTATCGGGGGTTGCTTAGGCTCTGGAGTAGCTAGCTGGATAACTAGTGCAGCCGCTTCTACAGCCTATGATGCCTATTTAAATCATTGTCAGAGGAAAATGGCTAAATCACTTTCTTTTGGATCTGTTCAAGCAAGACGATGTGTCAGTACAGATGATTCTTTATATCAGTCTGTATTACAGTCTGTGACCTTTTCCTTTTGTGATTCTTTGCCTCAAAATGCGACGGACTCTATAGGGTTTGTTCACAATAAACTTATTGAGCAAACAGCATCTAATACTAATACTGAAAAATATTATATAAATGATAGTATTGATTATGATAACATTATGTCTGTTTGTCAAATAGCGGCTTCTGATTTGTGTTATTTAAATACAGAAGTCTTGGAGATTAATAAAAGCGATTTTCCGAAGGTTTGTAATAATGTTATTAATATTTTTGAGAAATTACAGAATAATAAAATTACATCCGATTCTGCTTTTATGAATATAAAAGATTGTCTTGCTAATGTTAAAGAAATATCAAATAGTGCACTATTTATTAGCTTATTAGCACGTTATATCTCTTCATGCTTCTCAGGTGAATTTCAATTGAACGATGTTCAATCTTATGCGGACTCCTTGAATTTAGCATTGAAATCAGCAAATCTTTCCGAAAAAGATAATATATTGTGTAGAAAGATTCTTCAGACTGCTATTTGTAGTTTCTTGTATTGGAAATACTATCATGAATAAAAAATTTATTATAGTCTCCCGTATTGTCTTATTTTTCATCGCAAGCTTTTCCTTGTTTCTTTTCTTAGATAAGTTCTTTAATATTTTTATTAATGCTAATTCTAAGAATGATGATTCAAGCTATGTTGATTCGCTTATCTTTGCTAGTGTTTGGAGTTTGATAGTGGGGTATGTTGAGATAAAAAAATACATGCGAAATAATTCTAAGTAAATATTTAATATCACTTAAAAGTTTTCCGGTTGGGAACAAGGTTTCATGAATTTATCTTATCTTTGTAAGATAAAGCATAAAGACTAAACATTAAAATCATGAGACAACCAAAAGGTAAACTTATCATGGCATTGGCAGCATGGCTGTCGATGCCGTGTACGATGGAGGCTGCACCCGTGAAGACCAAGGCCGCAGCCATGCCTACTTGGACGGAGTGGCACGACCAGCAAGTCAATGAGGTGAACCGCTATCGCCTGCACACCAACTTCTTCGCTTATGCCAACGAGGCAGAGGCAAAGGGGGGCGACTTGGAGAAGTCGGCCAACTACCTCTCCCTCGAGGGCCCGTGGAAATTCACCTGGGTCAAGGATGCCAACGAGCGCCCACAGGACTTCTACAAGACCAACCTTGACGACTCATCGTGGAAGACCATGAACGTACCCGGCATCTGGGAGCTCAACGGTTACGGCGACCCCGAGTACGTAAACGTGGGCCTTGCGTGGCGATACATGTTCAAAGACGGCAATGTCTACAATGGCTGGAAGACGGAATACGCACCCGAAAACGCTACTGTGACCAGCGTCCCCGTCAAAGACAACCATGTAGGCTCCTATCGACGCGTCGTCAATCTGCCGGAATCGTGGAACGGCAAGCAAGTCATCGCCCACTTCGGAAGCGTGACTTCCAACATGTATCTCTTCGTCAACGGACAGTATGTAGGCTATACCGAGGACTCAAAAGTGGCGGCAGAGTTTGACATTACGAAATACCTGCACCCTGGCAAGAACCTTATCGCCTTCCAAACCTTCCGCTGGTGCGACGGATCAATGGACGAAGATCAGGACTTCTGGCGCCTCTCCGGCGTGGCACGACAGTGCTATCTCTATGCCAGGGATGCCCAAGTGCAGATGGAAAACATTCGCGTCACACCCGATCTTGAGAACGATTATAAGGACGGCGAACTGCTTGTCGACGCATGGGTCAAAGGCAACCCAATAGTAGAATACCGCCTGCGCAACGCCAATGGTACGGTCGTGGCCAAGCAGACCGCCGATTTCCGCGGCCATACCGAGGGTACCGCACGCTTCATGGTGCGCAACGTGAAGACGTGGACGGCTGAGACACCTTATCTCTTCACCCTTGAGGCTATCGTCAAGGACCGGAAAGGCAACGTCGTCGAAGTGATCCCGCAAAAGGTAGGCTTCCGAAAGATAGAGATTAAAAACGCGCAACTGCTCGTCAACGGGCAGTCCGTGCTCATCAAAGGCGCCGACAGACACGAAATGGACCCCGATGGAGGCTATGTCGTTACGCCGGAGCGCATGATTCAGGACATCCAGATTATGAAACGGCTCAACATTAACGCCGTGCGTACCTGCCATTATCCCGACGATCCACGGTGGTATGATCTCTGCGATCAATACGGACTCTATGTCACTGCAGAGGCCAACCAGGAAAGCCATGCATTCGGATACAGCAACGATCAGTCCACACCCGTGGCCCAACCCGAGTTTGCCAAGCAAATCTTAGAGCGCAACCAGCACAATATGGAGATGCAATACAACCATCCTTCCATCATAGTCTGGAGCCTTGGCAATGAGACCGACAACAGCAACAACTTCCTTGCCGCCTACAATTGGATTAAGAGCCAAGACAATTCACGCCCCGTACAGTATGAGCGAGGACTTTACAGCGGTCCCTATGACTCGGATATCTTCTGCCCGATGTATGAAACGGTGAGCGGGTGTGAAAGATATTGCAATGACACCAAGCAGACACGCCCACTCATTCAGTGCGAGTACAACCACACCATGGGCAACTCAGGCGGCAACCTTAAAGAGTATTGGGACCTCATTCGCAAGTATCCGAAATTCCAGGGCGGCTACGATTGGGACTTCGTCGATCAGGGATTGCACCGCAAACCCGACTTTCAGGCCTCGCGAACCGTGGCCGATCTCAATGCCATCAGCGCGAAATATGAACCCGGAACGGGTGGCATGACTCCGCTCTACACCTATGGCGGTGACTATAACGCAACAGATGCGTCTGACAACAACTTCAACTGCAACGGCATTATCGGGCCTGACCGGCAGCTGAACCCCCACGCACGCGAACTGGCTTACCAATACCAGAACATTTGGGTGAAGCCCTTAGACCTTTCTGAAGGCACCATCAACGTGCACAACGAGAACTTCTTCCGTGACCTGAGCAACTATCGCATGGACTGGGCTTTGCTCAAGGATGGCAAGACCGTGCAAAGCGGCACCGTGGACCAGCTCAACGTAGCCCCACAGCGGACGGCCACCGTCAAGCTTCCACTCAACATCCCCGACGACGGCGAAGTGATGCTCAACGTCGCCTTTAAGCTCAAGAGCGCTGAGCCACTCATGGAGGAGGGACAGACCGTGGCTTACGACCAGATCATCGTCAACGAGGCTACACCCGTCACCTACATTGAGAATTTCACCAAAGACAAGATAAAGATCCAAAACAAGAAAAGCGATGCACAGATCGTCATCTCATCGGACAAGGCTTCCCTTGCATTCGACAAAGCTACCGGTCTGCTCACACAATACACCGTTGACGGCAAGAGTTTATTGGGCGATGGCGGCACACTGAAGCCTAATTTCTGGCGCGCAGTAACTGACAATGATATGGGGGCCGGCCTGCAAAACAAGCTCAAGGCTTGGCACAATCCGAAGATGACGCTCACCGCTATCACGGTGGAGAAAGTAAAGGAGAGCAAGGGCACTGCTGCCACTGTAGTCGCAAGCTACGATATGCCGGAAGTCAACGCCAGGCTGCGCCTTTCTTACACGGTTTATGGCGACGGCACTGTCGATGTGGAACAAGCCATGACCAAGGCCACACCCGACGCCAAGGCACCTGATATGCTGCGCTTCGGCATGGTGATGGACCTGCCTTACTCGATGGATAAGAGCCAATGGTATGGCCGTGGCCTCATAGAGAACTACAGCGACCGTAAGCTCTCGGAGCCTATCGGCCTCTACAGCGCTACCGCTGATGAACAGTTCTATCCTTACATGCGTCCGCAGGAAACAGGCACGAAGAGCGATATCCGCTGGTGGAAGCAGAGTGGAAATGACGGCGTCGCCTTCATGATCACGCCCATCAACACGTGGATGGATGCCGCTGCACTGCACTACAACATCTCAGATCTCGATGAGGGCAGCGAGAAGAAGCAGCGCCATTCTTCAGAAGTGCCGAAGAGCAAATACACTGAGCTCACCTTCGACCTCATCCAGCAAGGCTTAGGAGGAACCAACAGTTGGGGAGCTTTACCTTTGGACAAATACCGTGTGCACTTCGGTGACAAGACTTTCCACTTTGTCATCAATCCGTTGAGATAAGACCATAACCCATTGATTCGTTTTTGCCCACGCACGTCAAGGGAACCTCCCACGTGTGTGGGCAAATTCATTTATTGCGTAAAAAAGAAACTCCGGCACGTGCCGGAGCATTGTCTGGCACGTGCCGGAGCATTGTTCGACACGTGCCGGAGAACTGTCCGGCACGTGCCGTAAATGACGAAAGCTGTTATTTTGTAAGCTCTGCGGGCAACTTTGGCATAGCACCCTTTTGCGTACAAACGAACGCACTGACTTTAACCGCGAGGGCATGCGCCTCCTCGACGGACTTGCCGGAGAGGATGGCAGCGGTGAAGGAGCCCGTGAAGGAGTCGCCGGCGCCCACAGTGTCAGCCACCTCCACCTTAGGCGTAGGCTGGAAGCTCTTGAAGTCGTTGGGAGCAAAGACATAGCTGCCGTTGGTGCCACACGTGAGCACCACCATCTTCAGATGGTAACGATGCATAATGATGCGGCATTTCTCTTCCATATCAAGCCCCGGATAGTCGAACATACGACCGACAATGACGAGCTCCTCATCGTTGATCTTCAGGATGTCACAATGGCGCAGACCATTCCGAATAGTCTCCTTGTCGTAGAAGTTACCACGAAGGTTGATGTCGAAGATCTTCAGACAGGCTTCCGGCGTGGCATCAAGAAAGCTCATGATGGTTTTCTTGGAATCCTCGCTGCGCTGCGCCAGTGAGCCGAAGCAAACGGCACAGGTGTCCTTTGCGGCATCTTCCATCTCAGGCGTGAAAGGAATATGATCCCAAGCCACATTGGGTGTGAAGGTGTAGGTAGGCACTCCCTCAGCGTCGAGCGACACGTTGACCGTTCCAGTAGGGTAGGGCACACGCGGAATGATGTACTTCAAACCATTCTCATCGAATGTAGACAAGGCCTGGTCACCAAGCACATCGTTGCCCACAGCGCTCACGGCCATAGCGTCAAAACCAAACTGGCTGGCATGATAGGCAAAATTGGCTGGTGCACCGCCAAGTTTTGCACCCAGGGGAAGTACGTCATAGAGCACTTCGCCCAATCCGATGATCTTTCTCATAGTTGTATTATTTTGCTTTTTAGTATTTGATTTGCTTGATAAACGTGAGCAGATAGATCACACCCACAGCCATCACGACCACTGCTCCCACCTGGGAGTTCACGGCATCACTGGCAATACCCATGATGAGCGGGAAGATCGTGCCGCCGAAAAGCCCCATGATCATCAGACCACTGATACCATTCTTCTTCTCAGGCATGTAGAGCAGGGCCTGAGAGAAACACATGGAGAAGACGTTACTGTTGCCGTAGCCCACGAGAGCGATGCCCGTATAGAGCCACCACTTCGACGTTTCAGTCGTGCTGTAAGCGCCCATTATCATACAAGCCATGCTCAATGCCATCATCGTGACGGAGATGATGAAGAAAGTGCGCGTCTTCAATACGCGCAGGAAGAAACTGCCTGTCATGCAGCCGATGGTACGGAAGATGAAGTAAAGGCTCGTGGCCCATGCCGCGTCGTTGAGAGCCATGCCCGCATATTGCTGCAACAGTTTAGGTGCCGTAGTGTTGGAACCCACGTCGATTCCCACGTGGCACATGATACCGAAGAAGCACAACAGCACGTAAGGATTGCCCAACAGCTTGAAGGTGTCAATATAGTCGCGCCCCACTGACTTCTGCTCCTCTACAGTCTCCGTGTCGGTTTCTTCCTCCTGAATAGGCGTAGCTTGTAGCAGGAGTGACGCAAGGATGCCGATAACCATGTAGATGGGGAAGAGCACACGCCAGCCAAGTCCTAAGCTGGGAATCGTAGCGGCAGCACCCCACGACGCGATGATGGGAGCCATGAACGAGGCGATGGCCTTAATGAACTGGCCAAAGGTCAGCGTAGAAGCCAAATGGCCCTTCACCAACGATGAAACAAGCGGATTGAGAGAGGTCTGCATGAGGGCATTGCCAATGCCTAAAAGAGAGAAGGAAATAAGCATCACAGCAAAATCCTCAGAGAAGATGGGTAACAACAGCGAGATGACCGTGACAATCAATGAGAGCATCACCGTCTTCTTGCGCCCAATCTTATTCATCAGCACACCTGTGGGAACCGAAAAGATAAGAAACCAGAAGAAGACAAGTGAGGGAAGGAAATTGGCGACCGTATCACTTAGGGCGAGATCTTGCTTCACATAGTTGGAGGCCGTGCCTACTAAATCGACAAAGCCCATGGCAAAAAAGCAGAACATCACAGGGATGAGTGCCAGACGATTGTTGTTACGCATAATGCTTCATTTTTAAGTTTTCTGGCTGCAAAGTTAGGATGAAGAATGTTATTGTAATAGAAAAAAACGTTCTTATATCATCAATAATGTTTCCATGCAACAAAATTGAAGGAATAAGAACGTATATTTCATTGTCTATGATTCATTTCCTTGCAGATGGTGTCACACCAAACTCGTCTTTATAACATTTGGTGAAATAGCTTGGCGATGAGAAACCGGTGTCGTAAGCCACTTCAGAGACCGACTTACCGGTTGTTTCAAGCATCTCTTTGGCTGTCTTCAGCCGTAAAGTTCTCAGAAGCTCTACGGGCGAATGCCCTGTCAGAGCTTTCGCCTTACGATACAGCTGCACACGGCTGAAGCCCACATCGGTTCCTATGTCTTCCACGCTGACACCGCTATCAGCCAAGCGACGTTGCATCGATGCCTGCAACTTCTCTAAGAATTCGCGGTCATGTTCAGACAGAGCATTGCTTTTCACACCTTTGATTCCTGTATCAGTCTTTTTGCCCGCTTGGTTTTCTTTTTCCATCTCAGAAAGGATGCGCTTCCGCATGCGCTCACGGCCTTTAAAGATATTACCAATACACGACAACAGCACCCTGCTGGAGAATGGCTTGGTGAGATAATCATCAGCGCCGCTCTCATAACCTTCCGCCTTCTGGTCCTCACGGCTCTTGGCAGTGAGCAGTACGACAGGTATATGGCTTGTCGCAGCATTGTTCTTCACCTCCCTGCACATTGTCAGACCATCCATGACCGGCATCATGATATCAGAAATGATTAAGTCGGGAACTTCCTGAAGCGCCAGTTTAAGTCCCTGCTTGCCGTCAGCAGCCATGATAACACGATAGTGGTCTTTTAGGATTACGTATTCATAGCCACGGATATCTGCATTATCCTCTACGATAAGAATGAGAGGAGAAGAGACGTCTCCAGAAGTATCTCCACGTCTCTCCACAATAGGGGAGGGGGAAATGCTTCCAAAGCTACAGTCAATACTATTAGGGGTATTGCTTCCTTCTTCCTCATTGGGGAGGGTTGAGAAGGGATTATTAAGGAGCGTTGGACTTAATATTTTCCCCATCAATCTCATGAGCTGCGTGGCATTCCGGTCTACAGCCTTCAGCGTGCAGAGATCATCGTCGGAGAGATTATTGCCGTTATTCAAGCCCTCAACGATGCGGTGTATGGGATCAGCAATAAGGGTCAGGGGCGTACGTATCTGATGACTGACATTGGTGAAGAAGTCAAGCTGTTGCTGTTGCAGTTTAGCTCGCTCGTCATTCATGCGGATATGGTTGATCAACATCCGCCAACCACCAACGATGACAATCATAAGCAGGACTATGACACCGATGCTCAGATACGACACTAACCGTTGTGTTGAGAGCCGTGCCAGTCCCTGGTCCACCTGATCGTGCAGCTTACTCAAATAGGTTGCCTGTAGCTCCATATCGTGTGCCTGATTGTAGATAATCTCCGAGTTGGTCTTTGTCACGACGGCTGACTTGAACAATGTTTTCTTCTTGTATGGCTGATGGCGTAGGATAGCCAATGCCTGTTGCAACACCTTGTCACCATTGGTCGGATAAAGACACGACGCATCAATTACCCCCTGCTGAATCAGCGCTATGCCACCACCTTTAACGGCAAGCGCATCCACTCCAGTGAATTTGATTCTACCCGCCAGTCCTGCCTCCTTGGTAGCCTGATAAGCGCCCATGGCCATGCGGTCATTCTGACAGAATACATAGTCGATGTCACGGTGCGTCTTCAAGATTTCTTTCATCTGAGCATGACCACTCTTTTCTGTCCAGTCGCCCCAACGGCGGTCAACGAACGTTATTCCAGGAGCTGCCGCCAATGTCTTGACAAATCCATCATGGCGTTCTATGGCAGGAGTCGAGCCTTTCAAGCCACTGATTTCCGCAACGACACCATGATCTTGCAGCTTGCTGATGACATACTGTGCCATAGAGCTCCCTATGGCTTCATTGTCGCCACCCATATAGGAAGTATATTTCCTGGTTTTAGCATTACGATCAAAGAGAATGACAGGGATACCCTTATCGTAAGCTCGCTCAATGGCGGCGGTAATAGTACCCTGTTGATTAGGTGAGACGATGAGCAGGTCAATACCGGAAGCTACAAGACTGTCTATCTGCCGGTTCTGTTGCGCATCGTTGTCGTTAGCTGCAGCAAAGCGAAGCTCCACACCAGGATTAAGATAAGCTTCCGTCTTCATCTCACGGTTGAGCTTCTCGCGCCAAATGTCCTGGCTGCAAGATGACACGCCGATGACATACCGCTCTTTCTGCCGGGTCGTACAAGAGACGAGCAGAAGAAGAAGCAGAAGCAAATGGCTGATCTTTGACATAAGCAGAATATAATGCTCCATTAGCCATAACGAGAAGAGGCAATCATAGACGATATAGCCTTGGACGGTTTTGTATAGATGTTTCTTATCAATGGGAAATGGCCGGCGTGCAACGCGACCTCTGATTGCCGATTGCTTTCAAATGGCCACACTATACCCCGGACTTACACAGCCCTGAGCCAGGAATGGAATATTCTGTTCCTATTCACTCCTATTCTATACAAAGTTCGTAATAATTCTTGTAATGTGCAAATAAAGAATAGATTTATTTTTGTCTATCCCAAATACTCTTTAGTTCCCATCCTGTAAAGTTGACCTTTGGTACCAGACCTGAGAGCAAACAACTCTATTCCCGTCTGACCTTCGCCGCATAGATAAGAAGTGTGAAGACCTTCTCACCATCACCCGCAAATAATTCTATCGACGATTGGTCAACAAAAACATGAAGTTTCAGTTTCTTCTCATTTGCCAAAACACAGGCCTTTGCAATTCTGTTAAACTTTGAAAAGCAAATGGCCGACTACTCAATCATTTTCCAGGGAACGCTGATTAAGTCGCGCCGTGATATAGGTCAACTCGCAACTGGACGCACCGCATCGCTTCTGTTTACCGGGAAGTATTAATATCTCATGACTATCCCGGACAAAGAACTGAGTAGTTGCAAGCTTCCCTTATTCATTCAATTCTCCAATCACTTCAACCCATAGATTTTTGCATTTCCTCCCTTGACGGTTATTTTGTTGTAAGGCTCTGAGGGGAAGACGATGTTGGTCATGGCCATCTTGCCGTCGGCATCAAAAGCCTCGATGGAGCTCTTGTCGATGAAGAGCTGTAGGGTCTTGATGTGTCCGCGTGTGGGAGCCTTGGTCACGGCAGCGAAATCGTTGCTGAAGCTGGCGTCGCCGCTCTTGGTGCGGTCCATGGAGAACGTCTCCTTGGCAGCATTGTAGGTCATGACGACTTGCTCACCCTTACCATTGGACAGTGTGATCGTCGCATTGTTATGGAGCTGCACGTCCACGCGGCAGGCAGGCGTCAGCGATGCCTGTGCATTTTTGGAGAAGGCGCTGAGGATCTCCGGTGACGGCTTCACGCTGCAATAGCCGGCGCCTTTATACTCGAAGTAGCCGAGGTCACGGGCGATGCCGTTGGCGGAGCGATACTGCTTGGTAGGCACCTGGGCGGCATACTGCCAGTTGCTCATCCAGGGGATGGCCACGTGGCGGCCGTTGGGAGCGTTGTTGAAGGTCACGGTGGCATAATGATCCTTACCCCAGTCCATCCACTTCGTGACGGAAGGGTCGGTGTCGCAGGTGAACTTATGGCCGTCGAAGGAACCCGTGAAATACTGCGTTGCCGAACCGCCGAAAGGTCCGCCGGGGTTGATGTTGCACACAAGCACCCACTTGCCGTTGCCCATGTCGAGCAGATCGGGGCACTCCCACACACCGGCGTGCGAGCCGTAGGTCTCACCGAAGTCGCTCTCGAAGGTCCAGTCCTTGAGGTTCTTCGAAGAGAAGAGTTTCATGTGCTGCTTCTCCGAGACGATGAGAATCCAACGCTTTGTGGGCTCATACCAGATGATGTGCGGGTCGCGGAAGTCGGGGATGTCTGACACTAAAAGCGGGTTGTCCTCATACTTGGTGAAGGTCTGTCCGTTGTCGGTGCTGTACGCCATGCTCTGCTTCTGCGCTCTGCCGGCAGAGGTGTAATAGGCGATGATGGCACCGGGACCGAAGCCGGCGGTGTTGGCAGAGTCGACGACGGAACAGCCGCTGAAGATCGTACCTAAGGCGTCGGGCTCGATGGCCTCGCCCTCAAACTTCCAGTGGATGAGATCTGTGGAGGTGGAGTGCCCCCACGTCATGTTGTCCCACAGTGAGCCGTAGGGGTTGTGCTGGTAGTAGAGATGCCACACGCCGTCCTTATAGAACAGTCCGTTGGGATCGTTCATCCACCCATAGGTCGGCGTGTGGTGATAGGCAGGCCGGAACTTCTCGTGGTTGGTCATATCAACGGCGTTGGAGGTCTTGATGAGTTTCCAGACTGCGAGATCGGAGGTAGCTGCCTTGCTGGCAGAGTTGGCAGCATCACTGCGGTTGACGATGATATCCAGGAGCACCGACTTGCTCTGACCTTTATTGAAACGGCGGACGTTGAGCGGCACATAGTAGTCGGCTTTGTTCACGGCAAGGCGGGCATTGAGCTCCTGTACCACGGTGTTGTTGCTTATCACCCTGATATGGTCCGTGTTCTGGTTCTCCTCCACGGGGAGGAGCACATAGCCGTCATCGGTATTGACGCGCAGCATGACATGGTCGTCGGCGAGAACCTTAGGAGACAACTGCGGAGACTTGGTTTGAGCTTGTCCCATGACAGTGGCAAAGAAAGAGAAGGCTATCGCCAGAAGATATTTATTTGCATTCATCTTGATTTAATGTATTTTTTGCTGTAGTTTGTATGAAAACATTATTTATCCCAGATACGTTTCAGCGTACGCACTTTCACAGAAGCATCGGTGCCGCTGACTGATACTTTATTATAGATGCTCTTTGGGAACACAATATTGGTCATAGCAGCAGAGCCATCACCAGTCAAGAGCTCTACCGAGGAGCGGTCGATAAACAGATTGAGCGTTACCTCGCTACCCTCAGTGTTGATCGGCATATTGATGGACGGCACAGCAAAGAGATTGGAGAAACTCGTTTCACCAGTGTTCACACCTCTGTTGGCAGAGATGATGCGCTCGTCGGATAAATAAGTGAGTACATACTGCTCTCCGGCCTCATTGGATAGTGTGATTGTCCAGTCTTTTGTTGTAGGCATCGTGGTCTGAACCTCCCATCCCCCATTGGTATTCTCTGGCTGATTGGCATCTTTCCACTCTCCTGCAATCTTGTCGATATTTGAAGTCACCGTGCTTGCAAGGATTGGCTTGCCCTTATAGCTGATGAGCTTAAGGTCACGGGGTAAGGTGTTGGCAGAACGCCAGGGATTTGCCGGTACAACACCAGCATAGTTCCAGTTGTTCATCCAACCGATGTAAGTAATCTTGTCTCCCGTATTGTTCCATGTCACACCGGCATAGTTGTCGGCACCATAGTCGAGCCAGAGCGGATAATCATATTCCTCATCAGGAGTGAACGTTGTACCGTCAAACGAGCCGATGAAATACATGATACCGGATCCGGCAGCGTTACCACCGGGATTGGTGCTTACGATCTGTACCCATTTGATTGTGCCGTTATACTCCAATGGGAAGAGATCCGGGCACTCCCACTGACCCTTGTTGCAGGCTTCGAGCGTGGTAGAGAAGGTGCTGGCTTTCTCCCAATGCTTTAAGTTGGAAGAAGTCCATATCTCTATCGTATGATTATTGCCTGTAGCGAGTTCCACTACCCATTTATGTCCAGCTTCGTACCAGAACATCTTTGGATCGCGGAAGTCATTGCTTGTAGATGGAATGACGGGGTTTTTGTCATACTTTGTGAAGTGGGCACCACCGTCTGTGCTGTATGCCAACGACTGTTGCTGATGCTTGTCGGCAGAAGTATACATAGCCACGATGGCTCCGGCTCCGAAACCAGCAGTGTTATCCTTATCCACGACACATGAGCCAGAGAATACCATTCCTAACTCATCAGGTGACAGGGCTACATCTTCCTCTTTCCAGTGGATAAGGTCTGTACTGGTAGCATGTCCCCAACTCAAGTTACCCCAGCTGTTTCCCTGCGGGTTGTACTGGTAGAAGAGATGATATGTGCCATTGACATACACCATACCGTTAGGGTCATTTGTCCAGTTCTTGGCCGGAGTGTAGTGAATCTGCGGACGGTATTGTTCGTTGTAGTCGGATGATGTCGGTGTTTCTGGAGTAGACGGATTTGTAGGTGTGTCTACCTCATACGGGCCGAGCGCCGGGTCTACATCGTTGTTATCAGAGCAGGAGGCTGCCACCAGAATAGTGGCCGTTAAGGTTGCTCGTAGTATGTTTTTATAAATGTGATTGTTTTTCATTATGGTAAAGTTATTGTTAGGTAAAGGCCCACTCTTGAGTGGGCCTTTTATCAAAAATTATCTTGTCTTTAAGTATTCAATACTGTTTTTGGCCATCTTCAGAATTGTCTCCTGATAGATGTTGTTCTTAGGATAAGCACTCACGTCTGGGCTGCCGTCTCTGTTTTTCATCGAGAAGGAGCAACCACCATTGCCTATACAGAGCGCCGTTCCTTTGAAATCAGTATTTCCCTGACGTGCTTCCCATACGTTAAGCTGAGAGATCCAACTTATCTGGCTGTCCCAAACGCCAAGCGGATAGATGCCATAGATTTGTGTCACATTATTGTAGCAAGCTATGTCCTGATTGCCCTTGCCCGTAAGTACGGCAGGCAGGTTGAAGAACAAGCAGTTGTGGTCTTCCGTCCATCCAGGACCCTTGACAGGGAGCAGCTTGACACCATTACTGTTGGTATAGATAGGCAGACCTTTGTAGATAGGATGATCGGAGAAGTCGATGACATTTCCCCCGGCATTCAGGCTCGTAGCCATTGCCCAAGTATCTCCATTATATCCACCCTTACCAATAGAGATAGCGCGATCATTGGTCTGCATCATATTCTGGTCAAGACGGCCCAATACACCGATGTAGGCTGTGGCGTGCTGCCACAACAGCAGGTTGCCGCCATCCTTATACCACTGTTTGATGTAAGGAGTAGCTTGGTTGACGACCTCCGGCATATTCCATACGTCGCTCTCTTCGCCGCTCTCCAAATCTCTCAGCCAGAACATCACGCGGTAAGGCTCAATGTCTGAAGCGTTGTGTATATCACCAAAGTAGAGGAAGTGGGCAGTAGGATACTCTTTGTGCAACCAAAGCCATGCAGAGGCTTCATCGTCGTCACCGTTGGCAATGAGGTCCTCCGGTGTCGCATGCGTGCTGAGGAAGGCAATAGCTGTCTTGCCGATCTTCAATGTAGCGGTAGCCGGTAACGACAGACCTTTATCGTTGATCGCTCTCATCGTCACATTCCACTCATCACCATAGTTGGCATTGGCTATCGTGTAAGAAGACTGATCCTTGGACAGTGTCTCCGAGATATTGCGGGAGCCATCTGTAGCCGTCAAGGTAAGGGATGTGGCGTCTTCTGGGACATTCCACGTCACTTTGACATCATACCCGCCGTTTTCTTTCTCAACCTGAGCCATCTGCAGCCCGGAAATCTGCGATGCACCCTCGCGTGTGTAGCTCTTCACCACACCCTTAGAAAGATTGGTGCCGTCCGTGACCTTAAAGACATAGGTGTACGGAACGTTGGTATTGACATTTTGCTGCGTGAAGCTGTTGCCGTCACAGGTCACTGTGGATGAGAACACACCATTGGTGTACAGCGACACTGACATCTTCTTGTCAGCACCCAATTGGGGCCATGTCCAGGTATAATCATCTCCCTGAAGTGAACCTTGAAGCTGAGTGGCGTCGACAGGTGACAACACCATTGGCTGTATGTCATAGTCCTTGTCCTGGCACGAAGCCATAAGCAGCGCGACAAGGGCTACAAAGCTGAATATAATATTCTTTTTCATGTTTTGATACTCTTTGGATATGATTTATTTATAGCCCTTGTTCTGCGTGTACAGTCCTGGAATATAGAACATCTGGTTGTAAGGGATAGGCATATACTCATTCTTCTCTTTCGTGAAGTGAGCATCCTTATAGTACTGTGCGTAGTTCTGGCCGTCGTACGAGTCTTTGGCCTCCTTCTCGAAATAGGCGTTCAGTGTAGAAGACAGCAGTCCCCAGCGGCGCAGGTCGAAGAAGCGCTCGTGCTCCTGTCCCATCTCCAGTCGGCGCTCCCAGCGCAGGCACTGGCGTGCTTTCTCCTTCGTAGCGAAGTAAGACTCTGGATAAAGCTTGATCTCACACTGGTCAGCGGCATACTCAATATGCTTGCTGATGGAGTTGGCAGCACGCTGGCGAATGTCATTGATGATGGTGCGGGCCTCGGAGAGACGGTCAAGCTCTATGAGTGCCTCGGCACGGTCGAGCATGGTCTGTGTGTAGCGGAGCATATACTCGTTCATGGCGAACGCCTGCCATGAGCCGTTGTAGGTCTCGCCCTTGCTGCGCTGCGGCACACACTTCATATCTGTATAGTAACCATAGGTGTTCGGTGTACGGGAGTTGGCTTTTGACAGCGTGTACTCCTTCTCATATTTATAAGGGAAGGTAGGCATGCCCACGGTATGGAACAAGCGCGGATCCCACTTCTGTGCGGTAGGCTGTCCATTGACGGGATGGTCGTTAGAGGCTGCATAAGAATCAAACTCCGGCAGGCCGTCCTGGGTCTTGAAAGCGTTGACAAAGTCCTGTGAGGGTTTCTGAAAGTCCCAGCCGCAAGACCACATGCCCCATACGCCGTTCAGCATGTTTGACCAGTTGGCACGGCCAAAGGTGGTATGGTCATCCTTATAGTCGGATGCCCAGATAGAGAAGATACTCTCTTTGCTGTTGTTATAGTCGGGAAGGAAGATGTCACCATAATCCTCGAGGTAGCCATATTTGCCGGAACGGATCACCACATCCGTATAGTCGACAACCTTCTGCATATAGTCCTTGTTGATGAAGTTGACACCTGTGGTCTCTTCATAGCCGTCACCCCAGGCACGGTCAAGATAGCACTTGGCGAGGTAAGCAGCAGCAGCGACCTTGTTGGCACGTCCGCCACCGTCAGTGGTCTGTTCCGGGAGATTATCGTAAGCATACTCGAAGTCGCCGATAATTTTGTCCCACAGCTGCTCGTGGGTGAGTGCGTCGTTGCGGGTCTGCTCCTGGGTACCGTTCTTATAAACTTCCTCGTCGATCCAAGGAATCTTGTTGAACACCGTGAAGAGCTTGTAATAGAAATGAGCGCGGAGGAACTTCACCTCAGCTAAGCGCTGCTTGGTCGTAGCCTCTCCAAGCTTGCTGTTGCCATACTCATTGAGGGAGAGGATGGCACGGTTGCAACGGGAGATGGCGCAATAGAGACGATACCAGAGCTCATCGAGATGGCCCAGCGTCGGTGTCAATGTAGAGAATACCTCAACCTGGTGATACTCAGTATCTGTGGTACCCGATCCACCTTTGAGGCAGTCGTCGGAGGCTAAGTCACCATAAGGCCAGAGATTGAACGGATAGGTGTACCAGCAGTCGCCCAGCATAGCATAAGCACTGGTCACCATTCCCTCGGGATCCTGGAAAGCCTTGTCCTCGTCAATGACAGCCGTAGGCTTGTAATCGAGGTAGTCGTCGCAGCCTGTGAGGGAGAAAGTCAGGCAGAGCGCTATAATAGGAATGAAAAACTTTTTCATTGTATTGTTATGTTAAGATGTTTAGAAACCAATTTGCAGACCGAAAGACAGAGAGGAAGCGAGCGGATAGTTCCAGTTCGGGTTCTCTGGATCTGAGCAGGTGAGACTGTTGCTCTTGATGGTGAGCAGGTTCTGACCAGCGAAATATACGCGTGCGCTCTGCATGGAGAGCTTGCTGAGCAGGCTCTTGGGGAACGTATAGCCGATCTGCAGTGTACGCAGTTTCAGGTACGAGCCGTTCTCTACGAAGTAAGAAGACACACGGCCTTCATCACCGGTGTTGTTTGTTGTCAGTGCCGGGATAGAAGAGCTGGTGTTGTCGGTTGTCCATGCGCCGAGCAGACGGCTTCCCTTGTTGGAACCGGCATCGGTGATGCTCCAGAAGTCAGTCTGGAACTTCTGATTGTTGTAGACATCCACATTAGCAACGCCCTGCCAGAACATTGAAAGATCGAAGTTCTTATAAGTCAGGCCAATGTTCACACCGTAAGAGAATGCCGGTACCGGATTGAGAATCCATGTCTGATCCTCCTGATTGATGATGCCATTACCATCCAAGTCTGCATACTTCAGTCCGCCGACACGTGCGTTAGGCTGTCCGGAGGCCAGGACCTCCTCCTTGTTCTGGAAGATGCCGTCGGCTACATAACCTACGATAGACCCGTAAGGCTTCTTTGCCTCGACGAGGTTCTGCTTGGTCGTATGTGCGTATGAACCTGTAGTAGAGGAGGGCAGACTTGTCACACGGTTGCGGTAGAAGTCGAGGTTGCCGTTGATGTCAAGTCCGAGACCGCAGGCTAAGGTCTTGCGATAGCCAAGGGTGAACTCCATACCCCAGTCACGGAGTGAAGGACCATTGGACCAGCGGGCACCACCCTCACCCATAGCTGCCAAATAAGCAGGATTAATGAGCATGTCGTTGATGTTCTTGATGTAAGCATCAATGGTACCATACAGACTGTTCTGGAACAGGGTGTAGTCGAGACCGATGTTATACTGTGTGGTAGACTCCCATTTGAGGTCATCGTTGGCTGTCTGTGTGGCCCGGTAGCCGGAAGGGAAGGTGCCGGAGCCTGCCAGATACAGGTCATAGGCCGTGGAGGTGACGCGGTCGAGTCCATAGTCGGTGACATACAAGCCATAATGTGCGTTGTTGTCGATGCCCTGGTTACCGGTCTTACCCCAGGAGAGGCGAAGCTTGGCGTCGTCAAGCCATTTCTCTTTCATCAACTGAGAGAAGCGGAAGCCGAGAGAGGCAGCCGGGAAGTTACCCCAACGGTGCTTGGCACCGAAACGGGACGAACCATCATGGCGTAAGGTGAAAGAAGCAAGTAGGAGGTCTGCATAGTTATAGTCGGCTTTGCCGAAGAACGAAGCAAGGCGATAACCTACCTTCGCGCCGGTGTTGCGCATGGTGCCGGTAGCCGCATTAGGCCACATATAATCAACATCCTCGAAAGCATAGCCCTCGGAGAGCGCATGGAAGTCGACAGAGCTCTGTTTGTTGATTTCAGAACCTAAAAGCACATTGAAATGATGCTGTGCCTTGATGTCGAAGAGATAGTTCAGCGTGTTAGACCAGGTATAGTTGGTGTTGTTGGTCTGTCCCAGGTCGGTCTTGGCAATATTGTTGTTCACAATATCAGACTTGAACGTATGTGTCATCGCATTGATGAACGACGTGGTGTAGTCGATACCGAAGTTGGAGCGGAAGACGAGGCCCTTTAATGGCTTGATGTCGATAAAGGCATTACCAAAGACCCGCCAGTAGTCGAGGTGGTTGTCCTTGTTCTGGTAAAGCTCGCGCAGCGGATTCTGGCGGTCGCTCATGCCACCTACAGGTCCTGCGAATGTGGTACCGTCCTTCTCGTAAACAGGGACGGTCGGCGCCATCTTCAGCGCGTTCTCCATAGGAGCAGAATCCACCTGCTTATTATAAGATAATGTGAAGTTCTCGCCTACGGTCACGACCTTGTTGATATTGAAGGAGGTGTTCATGCGGGCGGAGAGACTCTCGAAGTTGGTATATTTCAAGATACCGCTATTGTTCTTGTATCCCAATGAGAACAGCTCAGAGGCCTTGTCTGTAGCTTTGGAAATAGAAACATTATAGTTCTGTGAGAAGCCAGTATGTGAGATAGCATCCACCCAGTCGGTATCGGTACATCCCATCGTCTGCTTACTATTGATGTAACCATTATACCGTCCGTTGACGGTATAGTTGACATACTGGCTTGTAGAAGGATTCCATACCGTGATGCCCACACCCTGTGGCGCATTCAGCGTCAGGCCATAGTTGTTCGCATAGGCTTCAGGATCAAGGCCGTCGTTCAGTGCGGCCTGCGCCATAGCTGTGGCATAGCCCTTGGTGTCGAGGAGCTTCATCTTCGACTGTGAGGTGTAGAACTGTGCCGTGAGGTTTGAAGTGAAGTCGACATTGATTCTGTCATTCTTCTTTCCGTGCTTTGTGGTGATGATGATGACGCCATTTGCTGCACGGGAACCATAGATAGAAGCCGAGGCAGCGTCCTTGAGCACCTGCATCGATTCGATGTCGTTGCTGTTCAGCGTGTTCAGACTACCTGCCGTCATAGGAACACCATCAATAATGTAAAGTGGGTCCTGAGAAGAGTTGAATGAGCCAATACCACGGATTCTCACCGTTGCTGTTCCGCTCGGTGAACCCGTATCGGTAATGGTCATACCGGCAATCTTACCTTGCAGCGATTTCATGGGGTCAGCGTCAGGAGAGGTGGTTAAGCCTTCTGTCTTTACGACAGAGACAGCGCCCGTCAAGTCAGCTTTACGTTGAATCTGATAACCTGTAACAACGACTTCGCTAAGTTCTTTAGAATTTTCTACTAATTTGATTTGAAGATTTGGAGCGGCCTTCACGTCTTGCGTGGAGAAGCCGATATAAGAGATTGTAAGGGTTGTACCCTGCGGGACCTTTACCGAGAAGTGACCGTCGAGGTCGGTGACAGCACCTTTGGATGTGCCCTTCTGGATGACGGATGCACCGATGACAGGTTCGCCATTGTTGTCAACGACAGTTCCTGAAACAGTGATGTCCTCGTTTTGTGCGAATGCTGATACTGTGACTGCGGTCAACAGTGCCAGCAAGAAGAACTTGAGATGTCTCATGTCTGATGTTTTTAAGTTGTTATAATTTTGTTTTCCCTTTGTTTTCAAGTAACATTGCAAAATTAAGCAGACTTAGAAACCGTAACTACTAATTTCCGTCATTTGACTAACAACTTTGATTCATGCAACATCATTGAACGATTTTGGACTGTATTTTACAATGTGAAGAAACAAAAATTATCAAGCATGACACATTATTACTATTCTATATCCGATCTTCACTTGGGTTAATTCCGTATTTCTGCTTGTAGCACGACGTGAAGTAACTTTGTGATGAGAATCCGACAGCGAAGGCGATCTCAGAGACTGACGCCGTTGTGGTATGAAGCAATTGACGCGCCTTATTCAGTCTCGCATCTTTCAGCAAGTCGTTGGGTGCCACATCCATCACAGTTTTCAGCTTACGGTAGAGCTGTGTACGGCTCATGCCTACATCGGCGGCAATGTCGTCAACACGAAGGTTCGGGTCTGACATCTTTGTTTCAATGACATGATAAAGGTCATTGATAAGCCCGCTATTCTCTCTAAACTTCATCTGCTCACGATTCAACTCCATCATCTGTTGCTTGGCCTTACGCTCCTTGCGGGCAGCATGGACAATGAGAATCAAAGCAATGACAGCGAGAATGACAAGCCCAACAGCTATGACAAGGGCTGCACTGACAACATGATATAAACTGAGATAACTCTCCAGTTTCTTCTGTATGGCATTGAGTTGATTGCCTTGAAGGGCAAGCTGTTCAGCGCTATGTGACAACCCCGAGGCATTCTCATTGTTGACTACCGTTCCCTTGATATTGTTAACCTTCTGATAAGGCTTATGTTCAAGTATTTTCAGAGCAAGCTCTATGACATCCGTACCATGCGTGGGATAAATATAGGTGCCGGCAAGCAACCCAGTTCTGACAGCTTCAATGCCCTCGTCTTTACCAGGTAAACCGTCAATGCCAAGCACTTTAACACGCTTCTCAAGATGCAGAGCCTTCAGAGCATCAGTGGCTCCAAAAGCAGCCCAATCACTATGACAGAACACAACATCAGGCAGATAGCCGGATTTCAGTAACTTGGTGAGGACTGCATTTGTTGACCTGCGTGTCCAGTCGGTAGCAAAGACACGATAGTCCACCTGTGGATGCCGGCTCATAACAGACTTAAAACCTTTATGGCGTTCGATATCCGGAGTACTTATCAAAGGGCCATTCAATTCCAATATCTTCGGCTTGCTTTGCCGCTCCATATTAGCATAAACCAAAGAGACCGCATAAATGCCCATAGACTTTCCTGCGTCGATATTATCACCACCGATAAATGCCGTGTAGTGACCTTCTGCCTTGCGATCGTAAAGAATGACGGGGATACCTTTCTGTCTGGCTCTCTCAAGAGAGATTTTCAGCAGCACGTCTTCATTGGGTGAGATTACCAACAAGTCGACACCGGCTTGTATCATACTGTCAATTTGCCGGACTTGCCGCTTGGTATCGTTATTGGCATCGACTATATCCACCCTTACATCTTTGTCAAAGAGATGCTGAGCTGAGATCATCTCGTCGTTGACCTTGTCACGCCACGGGCCACCTACACACTGTGAGACACCAATGTGATAGCCACGTGAACAGGACGATAACAACAATACTGCCAAATAAACAAAAGATACATATACTGTGTAAAAAGTAGATTTATATTTCAATGGCATCATTTCCTTATCATTTCTCTTTTCAGTGGGCGAAGATACATATTGTTTCTTGAAGCAGGTAGAAAAATAGCCAGGAGAACTAAAGCCGGTATTATAGGCTATTTCTGAAATGGACCATGAGGAACGCTACAAGAGCATGAGCAGAAAGTAGAGAGAGCACTTCATTTGATGATGATGCTTGAGGGATCACACGTAGGCGTCTCCCTTTTTCAGCTGCACCTCGCTGACATACTTGCGGACAAGTGCTGAGGAATCTTCCTTTTTGCAGATAAGCAGCACATTGTCTTTCTCTGCCACGATGAAGCCGTCGAGGCCACTGATAATGCCAATGCGCCCCTCAGGCAACTTGACTACGTTGTGATGACTGTTCTCCATATAGACTTCCGAGTCCACCACGACATTGTCGTCGTTGTTTTTCGGCAGCGCCTCATAGATGCCGTGCCATGTGCCCAAGTCAGCCCAGCCGAAGTCGCAACGCATCACACAGACATTCTCTAACTTGTCGAGTACGCCGGCCTCCACAGAGATGTTGGGGTAGGAGGGGAAGTATTCTGCCATGTAAGCAGCCTCCTGATCGGGCGTGGCGTGCGGATACTGTTTGTCAAGGCCACGCAGCACGGGCGGCAGAAACTTTCCAAACATCGTGCGTGTGTTCCTGACGTTGGAGACAAAAATGCCTGTATTCCACAAAAACTCGCCACTTTCCATGAAAATTTTGGCGAAGTCGCGATCGGGTTTCTCTGTAAAACTGCGCATATGATGGATGTTTCCTTCCACGATGCCGTTGATCTGGATATATCCATAGCCTGGTTCCGGACGCGTCGGCTTCACTCCCATCGCCACGAAAGAGTCGTGAGTAGCTGCAAAACTCATCGCTGTACGGGTGTCCTTAAGGAAAGACTCGACATTGAGGATGATCTGGTCGCTGGGCACGACTATCATTACCGCGCTGTCATTGAGTTCAGAGATCCGATGGTTAGCCCACGCCATACTTGGAGCGGTGTTGCGCAGAATGGGTTCCATAAGAATGCGCTCATCCGGCAATTCAGGAAGCTGCTGCCTTACTAAATCAAGATATTGGACATTGGTACTGAGAAAGATGTGGTCGGGAGACACTACTTTCGCCATCCGGTCCCACGTCTGCTGGATCTGTGTCCTGCCGGTACCGAAAAAATCTATAAACTGTTTTGGACGATTCTCACGACTGCAGGGCCAAAGACGCTGGCCTTTTCCGCCGGCAAGAATCAGACAATATTGGTTGTCAATGAATGCCATATAGTTTAGATTTACTTTTTATTACTTCAAAGCTACATAAAGAAAACGAGCCGGCAAGGAAATAGTTACTTCTTTTCTTTATTTTTTAGTTGAAGCAACGATTTTTTTATTTTCACTTCTCCACCTTTCTGTTTTTTAGTAATTTTGCGGTATTATATAGCCTTATGGCTTTCACCATCGCTTTATGCTGACAACTCATGGAAAAGAAAAAAATACTTCTCATCAATGACATGTGTGGCTACGGTAAGGTGGCTTCCGCAGCCATGCTTCCCATCCTGTCTTTTATGGGCCACGTCACCTATAACCTTCCCACGGCCTTGGTCTCCAATACTCTCGACTACGGAAAGTTCAATCTTCTCGACACCACCGACTACATCACCGGTGTCTTTCCCGTCTGGAAAGAGCTTGACTTCCACTTTGACGCCATCGCCACAGGCTTTATCGCCTCTGAGCGGCAGGCGCAAATCGTCTCAGCTTACTGTATGGAGCAAGAGCATTTAGGCACGCTCATCTTCGTCGATCCCATTATGGGCGATGAGGGAAAGCTCTATAACGGCGTCACACCAGCTACTATTCAGAGCATGAGAGAGATGATCGCCGTCGCCGATCTCATCTTCCCCAACTATACCGAAGCCTGCTATCTCACCGATACTACCTACCGGGCCGAAGGCGTCAACCGTGAGCAGGCTTTCACTCTCCTCGACCGTTTGCATGCCACAGGGGCCAAATCGGTGCTCATTACCTCGGTCACCGTCGATGGACAGCACTGTGTGGCAGGTTTCAACCACTGCACCGGAGAGCGCTTTCTATTGGATTACACCGAGATTCCCGTCCATTTCCCAGGCACAGGTGATATTTTCTCGGCCGTACTCATCGGTCGTCTGCTCGACGGCGTAAAGCTTAAACCCGCCACCAGAAAGGCCATGGACGCCGTCTATACGCTCATCGACCGCAACAAAAACAACAGCGATAAAAATGCCGGAATACCGCTGGAGAACTATCTCAACATCTTGTAAAACAGGCCATGAACTTTTTCTCGTCTCTCCTTACCATCCACTCTTCGATACAGACTGTGGTGCTCGTTTCGATCATTATCGCCGTGGGTCTCGCCCTTGGAAAGATAAAAGTGAAGGGCATCTCCCTCGGCATCGCATGGGTGTTCTTCATCGGTATTCTTGCCGGTGAACTGCGACTGTCCATCGACCACAACATTCTCGACTATATTGAGACCTTTGGCCTGTCGATGTTCGTGTACTGCCTCGGTCTTCATGTGGGTCCCAACTTCTTCGGTTCGCTGCGCTCCGAGGGCATGGCTCTGAACTTATGGAGCCTTGCCGTCATCGTCTTCGGCACACTGTTCTCGCTTGTCCTCATCCCGTTGACGGGTGTGAGCCTGTCCAACATGGTCGGCTTGCTCTGCGGTGCCACCACCAATACCCCCGCCCTCGGTGCAGCCACACAGGCCCTTACCCATCTCGGACTGCCTAACAGCAGTATGGCTCTGGCCACCGCTGTGACCTATCCGCTCGGCGTGGTGGGCGTCATCGTGGCCATGGTCATCATCCGAAAACTCTTTGTAAAGCCAAAAGACTTAGAGGTGAAGCCGCTGTCCGACGACGACCACACCTATATTGCACAGTTCATTGCCCTCAATCCCGCCATTGTAGGCAAGAACATCGCCGAGTTGGCACACATGACACACCTTAAATTCATCATCTCACGCATCTGGCGAGGCAAGGAGGTCATCGTGCCCATGGCCCAGACCGTGCTCCATGTCAACGACTCGCTGCTCGTGGTCACCAATAAGGAGGACGAGAAATCCATGGAATTGCTCTTCGGCAAACGTGTGGACCACGACTGGAACCAAAGCGATGTCGACTGGAATGCGATTGACGCCAAAGTGGAGAGCCGCATCTGTGTGGTGACGCGCGCCGGTCTCAACGGCAAACGGCTGCGCGATATCCATCTGAGAGCAGCCTATGGCGTGAATGTGAGCCGTGTGGTCCGCGGCGACATCAAGCTTCTGGCCAGCGACGACCTGCGTTTGCAATACGGCGACCGCGTCACTATCGTGGGCAAACACGAAGATCTTGACAATGCAGAACACTTCTTCGGCAACTCCGTGAAGACGTTGGAAGAACCGAATATCGGCAGCATCTTCATCGGCATCGTCCTTGGACTTGCCCTCGGCACTATTCCCATCTCCATCCCCGGCATGGCCAACAGTCTGCGTCTGGGCATTGCCGGAGGTCCTATCATTATGGGAATTATCGTGGGTGCCTTAGGACCGAAGACTCGTATGATATCTTATACTACACGGTCAGCGTCGCTCATGTTGCGTAAACTCGGTCTATCCCTCTACCTTGCCTGTCTTGGTCTCGACTCCGGTAAGGACTTTATGATCACCATTATGCGCCCCGAAGGTCTGGCATGGGTGGGTATTGGTTTTCTCATCACTGTCATCCCCGTGCTTATCATCGGCATCATCGCCCTTCGTACGCACAAGTTCGACTTCGGCACCATCTGTGGCATTCTCTGCGGATCTATGGCCAACCCCATGGCTCTGGGCTATGCCAACGACACCTGCAAGGGCGATACGGCGAGCATCTCCTACGCCTCGGTCTACCCCATCGGCATGTTTGTCAGGGTAGTGATAGCACAGACGCTCATCATGCTCTTTGCATGAACAATCCTTTCTACTATACGCCGTCGCCCGAATGCCTCGTTGCAGCCGGCCAACTCATGACTTGGCTGGAAGGCAAGCCGTCGCCGTTTTCCCACCATCACGTCAATGAGCATTTTCGACAAGAGATTGCCAAGGGAAAGATGTTTGGCGTCCTGGTGGTGGAAAATGGTAAGACTGGCTTCGTCAAAGGAGAGCAAATCAAATACCTTGCCGGATACAGCGGACAAATATACGGGCGTGCTGACTGGCCGGATTTTGTGCCAGCAGTCTTCGACTACCTCCAGCCCAATGGCTATTTCAAACGGCACGAGGCTGAGATCACACAGCTCAATCACGAGATTGCAGCACTCTCCAGCACCCTGGTCCCTGAAGCGGCAGCGCCTTCACAGGGGCAGCCGGTGCCGGAAGACCCTCGTCCCACCACGACGAAAGGAAAACGCCAGGGCGAGAGCGATGAAGCGTATATCCGCCGGCGGCAGTTTGAGAATGCCGAACTGCATCGTTGGAAAGTCAGACAACGACAGGCGGAGGAAGCGAGAAAAGCAGAAACCGATCACCTTAACAGCCTGAAGACACTGCGTCGACAGAAGAGTGACACCCTGCAGCGGTGGCTCTTCCAACGGTTCTGCCTGCTCAACGCCAAAGGTGAGTACAGGAATCTGATAGAAATACGCGGTGGAGAGATTCCACCGGCGGGTAGTGGGGAATGCTGTGAGCCCAAGTTGCTGCAATATGCCTATCAGCATGAGCTGCGTCCGAGGTCAATGGCAATGTTCTGGTGGGGTGAGAGCCCGAAAGGCGAAGTGCGCCATCATCTGCAGTTCTATCCCGCCTGCAACGGTAAATGCAAGCCCATTCTCGGATGGATGCTGCAAGGTATTGAGATCGATACCAACCCCTTGGAGAGCCATGAAGAGGATGATCGGCTGGCCACACAACTAAAAACACTCTATGAGGACGACGATCTCTGTGTCATTGAGAAGCCTTCCGGACTGCTCTCCGTACCCGGCAGGAGCAATCGTATAAGTGTGCTCGCACTGCTGCAGCAGCGCTATCCCGACAGCGCCTCGCCGCTCATCGTCCACCGTCTCGACATGGCGACAAGCGGATTGATGGTCATTGCCAAGACCCTGACGGCCTATCATGACCTCCAACAGCAGTTTGCCCGGCGCGAAATCAGCAAGCGCTATGTCGCCGTACTGAGCCATCCGCTTCCTGCAGAGACACCTGCAGAAGGCATCATCTCGCTGCCCCTGCGCCCCGACCTCGACGACCGCCCGCGGCAAATGGTCGACTTTGACCATGGGCGTGAGGCGATCACTTATTATAAAAAGGTGGCTGACGACCGTCTCTGGCTATGGCCACGGACCGGTCGCACGCATCAGCTGCGTCTTCATTGCGCACACAGCCTCGGTCTCGACGACCCCATCAAGGGAGACTTGCTCTATGGCACACCTGCCGATCGCCTCTGTCTGCATGCTGAAAGCATCACCTTCCGGCATCCGGTAACAGGCCGAACGATGACATTCACCGCAAAAGCAAAGTTCTAATTGACATTTGGAGGGATTCTATTTTATGAGCAATTATGCTATTTCCCAACCAAAAATACTATCAATAGTCTTGGATATCACTTGGTCTAAATAGGGCTGACGAATGGCACGTCCATAAGAGAAATTGATCTCTTCTATAGAGAAGTACATTAGAAAATGTGTCACAAAATAAGACCGTTTTCCTAAAGGTTTGGTCACCATCTCGTCTGTAAGCTCTATCGTGTATTTAGGATGGATATTCTTTGATGATATTAAAGGATGTATATCAGTCCATCCTCATCTTCTTGTAACTCTTGTGAGGACACCACAACGCCCGGATGATGTAAGGTCACATCTTTGTCAGGAAAGTAAAAATCCACATCAACGATCTCTCCTCTTCGGAATCCTTTCACAGCCATGGCTCTATCTGTTTAATGGTTCTGCCTTTTCCTTTCTTTACAAATTCTTCTGTTTCCGTATCGGATGGCATATCCACAGCAGGAGTATTTGAAAAATATGCCGCCCATTGATCATCCGTCATGGTAGCTGTCTGACTGTTTTTTTGAACAACCGACTTGTTGGGACTTTGCTTTGTAGCCGGCAAAATGCCAAGGGCGATGTTCTTTAGCGCAGCAATCGCCTCCTTTAACTTATTCTCGTCTTGAGATATAATGGACAGTTCATGAAAGAGCTGTTGGTTGAGTTGTAATGTCGTCATAACTTTCCTATGTTTTTCGCAAATTTAGATAAAATTCCCGAGTTATAAGCCAGTTGAGATAAAAAACCGAATAGATTTCCTCCCGCTGTGGCTATAACAAGGAAAATCAAGGCCGACATACGCTCATTCCTGTTTTACGTGCTCTAAGTCACAAT
>ERZ772881.219-NODE-219-length-68437-cov-9.001974_pt1 | contig 68437 bp, 72 predicted proteins | sample MGYA00580581_ERZ772881 | MGnify/ENA primary metagenome ERZ772881 (study PRJEB29015, sample SAMEA2737668) | human gut metagenome | biome: human gut; feature: human-associated habitat; material: faeces | place: China | collected 2012 ...
TCCAATACTGGTTGATAGATTTGAGTTTACGACCGTCCATGAGGAACGACGTCCCCGTATTGGTAACGCAGGCGGCCAGATTGTCCAGCCCCAAGTCAATAGCCAGGACACGGTCTGGCAAGGTTTTCATCGGTTCTGGGTCCTGTAAGTAGCAATACTGAATCTTAAAATACCGTCCGTTATACATGGGACAGATGCGGACTTCCTGAATCGTCTTATCCTTCAGTCTGTCGGGAACAGGAATCCGAATCCGATGCCCGTTATGGCGTTTCGCATATTCCCGGCTCATCGGCACCGTCAGGAAACCCTTCTTAATGTTGATGGCGTTCGTCGACAAGACGAGAGGGAACCATCCTCCTTTTTCACGATAGTACGGCAGACGAACATCCTTTGAACCATAGTCACCTGACCTGACTTTCTGCAAAAGCCCGAAAAAAGAACGAAAACTGCGGTCGGCCATCTTCAATATCTGCTGGGCGACACCGGCCTGCAACAAGCCATAGTTTTCATTTTTCTTGCAGATGGGGTAATTTTTTTCGTACCGCAAGAATTGCTGGGTATCGAAGTAATGCTGCCGAATCGTATAGACCGCTACATTGTACAGGTTATTGCTGCATTGGCACATTTCCCGGAGCATCGTATAGTCTTGTTTCGACAAGCCGCGGATGACATTTGATTGCGTCAAGTACATCTAGGATTCACCTCCTCTGTTATCTACCATTATACCGTAGACGAAGTGAAAAGGCTAAGATGGAAAAGACATAGGGTGGATTTCGCAGGCATCGAACCTGCGAAATCCATCGCCATTCATCCCCTACCTAAGAGGAAGGAGTCTTCTGGCGAAACTACGATAAATTGTACCATATCGAAAAGTACGTGACAAATGGAAGGAATCATTGACTTTTTCTATGGCTTATGTCATTCTTAGTAAGTCAGATTATGTATGGATTGGGGGAAGATTATGATTTTGAATGGATTGATGGCGGTCTCTGATGCGCTATGGGGGACGCCGATGATTGTCGTGCTGGTCAGTATGGGCTTGTATTTGAGTATCCGTTTTCATTTTTACTATAATTTCCGGCACATCGGGTTTCATTTCCGCAATACTTTTGGCAAGATGTTCCAGCGCCATGGCAGCGGCCAGGGGTCGGTATCGGGGTTCGCCGCAGCTTGTACGGCCATGGCCAATACGATCGGCGTCGGCAATATCGGCGGCGTAGCGACGGCCATCGTTTCCGGCGGCCCCGGCGCCGTCTTCTGGATGTGGGTCTCGGGCTGTCTCGGCATGTCGACGAAGGCTTGCGAAATCATTTTGGGCCAGCGCTTCCGCGTCAAGTATTCTGAATCCATGGATGAATACATGTGCGACCGGTCCTTTGTCATGCGCAACGCCCTGGGCTGGCGGAAAGGGGCTTTCCTGCTGGCCATTGCCTGTTTCACTCTGGGTCCCTGGACGTGCAGCGTCCAGACGGAATCCGTCGTCGGCGCCCTGCGGGAAGCCTTCGGCATCGACCCGCTCTGGTCAGCCGCTTTTCTGGGCCTCACCTGTTTCGTCACCATTTTCGGCGGCTTGCGGCGCATTTCGGCCGTCATGGAACGGGTCGTGCCCATCATGGCCCTGCTCTACATCCTCGGCGGCCTGGCCATCCTCGTCCAGCATCTGCCGCAGGTACCGGAGACGCTGGAATTGATCGTCCGCAGCGCCTTTACGCCCATGGCCGGTGTCGGCGGTTTCGCCGGGGCCACCGTTAAGGACGCCATGCGCTATGGCATTGCCCGCGGCCTTTATTCCAATGACGCCGGTACGGGCTATGGCATCATCGCCCATGCGACGGCCCGGACGGACCATCCTGTCCGTCAGGCTTCCTGGGGCTGGGGCGAAGTGTTCCTCGATACGATCGTCGTCTGCTCAGTCACGGCCTTGTCGCTGCTCCTTACAAATTCCTACATCGATTATCCCGGTGTCGACAGTGCCAGCTTGACGACGGTCGCCTTCCGCATTTCCTTTGGTGACTGGGGCGCCTGGTTCATGGCCATCGCCATTACGGTCTTTGCCTGGACGACGATTATCGGCATGTATTACAGCTGCGAAAAATCGGTCAACTATGCTTTCGGCGATACCCGGCGCAACCGCAGGGCGACCAAGGTCTATATGATCTATTACATGATTCCCTGTGTCGTCCTCTACAATGCCAAAGCCGATGCTCTGTGGGCCATGACCGATATTTTGTCGGCTATTTACGTCATGATCACGATTTTATTCATCGTCACGCAGCGGAAAGAAATCTTCCGCTTGTTCAATGATTTCTGGTTCCGCTTCCTGCCGGCGCAGGAACGAGGGGAAAATCCGCCTGTCGTCGCTTATGGGACGGTACCTGTGAAAGGGGAAAGAAAATGAAAAGTACATTGAAACAGATTTTGGACCGCGAGGGCATCCTGGTTCTCGACGGTTCTATGGGGACGGCCCTGGAAAATCTCGGGGCCGATTTGAATAACAAACTGTGGACGGCCCGCGTCCTGGCCGACCGGCCGGAACTGGTCAAGGAAGTCCACATCCAGTATTTCCGGGCCGGCGCCGATGCGGGCATTACCTGCAGTTACCAGGCCTCTTTGCCGGGCCTTATGGAAACGGGGTACAGCCGCGAACAGGCAGAAGCCCTCATCACCCGGGCAGTCCAGGCCTTTTTGGACGCCCGCCAGGAATGGTGGGACGCCGAAGGGAAGCAGGCCGGCCGGTCCTGGCCGCTCTGTCTGGCCAGTGCCGGCCCATACGGGGCTTATTTGGCCGATGGGTCCGAATATAAGGGCCATTACGGCGTCAGTGCCGATACGCTGCGGGACTTCCATCGCCGCCGGGCGGAACTCCTGTGGCAGGCCGGTGCCGACGTCCTGCTCTTTGAAACGGAACCGTCCCTGATGGAAGCGGAAGTCGAAGCGCAGATCGCCGAAGAACTGGGCGCCCCCTATTGGATCAGCTTTTCCTGCTGCGACGGCCGCCACAACTGCGAAGGCCAGCTCCTGGCCGATTGTGCCCGCCAGCTGGCAAACAAATACCCGCATCTGCAGGCTATCGGCGTCAACTGCACGAAGCCGGAATATATTACCAGCCTCATTGGGGAATTGAAAGGGGCATCAGACCTGCCGATCATCGTCTATCCGAACAGCGGTGAAGAATATGACCCGCAGACCAAGACCTGGCACGGCGTCGGGACGGACCGCCGTTTCGGCGATTATGCCCTGGATTACATGAAAGCCGGTGCCGTCGCCGTCGGCGGCTGCTGCACGACCGTAGCCGATCACATTCGCCAAGTCGTCGCCGCCCGCAGGACGTATACGGGAAAATAATCGTTTATAGTACAGAGTTTGTAGTTTGCAGAAAAAGGCGCTGTCGCATGAAGACAGCGCCTTTTTTGCACTTCCTAGAACCACGTGCGCACGATGAACCAGGACAGGGCCAGGATGACGAAGGAGCAGGTGATGGCGCTGACCATGGGGCGGACGCCTTCTTTGGCGATGACTGAGAAGTTGACGTTCAGGCCCAGGGCGGCCATGGCCATGCCCAGGATGAGGTAAGCTATCTTGACCAGCATGGGGACGGCCGATCCGATGGCGGGGATATAGGAGCCGATGGCACTGGCTGCGATGAAGCCGCCCATGAACCAGGGGATGGGGACTTTGAATTTCTGATCCCTATCCTGGGACTGACGGCGCTGGCGCCAGGCTTCGACGATGCCCAGGATGATGGCAACCGGAGCCAGGAGCAGGACGCGGGATAATTTGGCGATGATGGCGCTGTCTGTCCCGACCGGGCCGGCACTGCCGCCGGCGGCGACGGCGTGGGCGATTTCATGGAGACTCAGGCCGGCCATGACGCCGAACTGGCTGTCCGTAAAGCCCAGGATGGGCTGGGCGAAGACTTCGATGAGTGTAAAGACCGTGCCCAGGATGGCTACGATGGCGACGGCCAGGACGGACTGGTCGGCCTTGGCCTTGAGGGCGCCGGACACGCCCATGACGGCGGCGGCGCCGCAGATGCTGCAGCCACAGGCCGTGAGCAGGGCCAGGGTGTGGTCGACGCGCAGGAAACGGGCGGCGGCGTAATTGAGGGGAATCATGATGGCGACGACAAAGACTGCCGCTTCCAGACTTTGCAGACCGGCGCTGACCAGGACGATGAGATTCAGCTTGAACCCCAGGAAGATGATGCCGGCCCGGAGAAATTTGTTGGCAATGAAGCCCGTACTTTCCCGGGCTGCCAGGGTGACGGGACGGCAGACCTGGATGACCATGCCCAATAGCAGGGCCAGGACGAGATGGCCTATGAGGGAAAAGCCCGGCAGGGCTGCCAGGGATTGGCCGGCCAGGGAACAGGCCAGGGTCAGGACGACACCGAGCAGGGCGTGGCGCCAGTCGATCATAGTGGATAAATGCATGATGAAGTCACTCCTATACTGATATTTGAGATGACTCCAGTATAATCTGCCTCTTTCAATAAGTAAAATACTAGGATATAATATAATATATAAGTATTTGCCTATGAATCGAGGAGGAGAAGTCCATGACCTTGCGCCATTTCCGCATTTTCCTGGCTGTCTGCGAGCGGCTGAGCATGACCGAAGCGGCCCGCCAGCTCCACATCAGCCAGCCGTCAGTCACCCAGGCCATCCATGAAATGGAAGACCATTACGGCATATTGTTATTCGAACGCCTGGGTCGTCATATTTACCTGACCGCTGCCGGCGAGAACTTGAAACAGTATGCCTATCAGATTTTATCGCTCTGCCAGCAGGCTGAAGACAGCCTGACAGCCATGCAGCGCTCATTGCCTATCCGCCTGGGCGCGAGCATCACCATCGGCGACATCTTCCTGGTGGAGCTCCTGACGTATTGCCGCAGGACGCGGCCTGACTGGTCTATCTTGTCGGCCATCCACAACACGGAAGAGCTGGAGCAGTTCCTGATCGAAGATAAATTGGACCTGGCCCTCGTCGAAGGACGGATCCAGTCGCCGTACCTCGTATCCCGGCCCATCCTTACGGATTATCTGACCCTCATCGCCTCACCGGACAGCGAATGGAGCCGCAAGGCCATTACAGCGCCACAGGACCTGGATGGCCTGCCCGTCTTCGTACGCGAACAGGGAAGCGGCACGCGGGATCTCTTCGAGCGCGTTCTGGAAGCACACCACCTGACCTGTCAGGTCGTCGGCGTCTATAACAATTCGGAAGCCATCAAGAAAGCCGTCATGGCCAACCTGGGGCTCGCCGTCTTGTCCCGCCGCCTGGTCCAGGACGAAATCAAAACGGGCCGCCTCGTCGAGCTCCCCTTGCCAGATCTTGAATTCAAGCGCCATTTCCGCCTGGTACACCACAAGAATAAATACCTGACCCAACCCATGCAGGACCTCATATCCATCTGCTGCCACAGTGAGGAATGGCTGTAAAGGGCCTATCCTGTGATGTCCCTTTTGATAGCAAATAAGGGCTGACTGCTTCTTGACGAAATCGGTGGCTGATGATAATATAGTGCATATACACGATAAGGAGATAGGACATGAATCAAGAGTGTAATGCCAGCAAGAAAGTTCATTTACGGCAATGTCATTGCTTCAATTTACGGCAAGTTACCTTGGCCGTCACGGCTTTATACGACAAGTATTTGCAAGAATCAGGGATTACGGCGCAACAGTATTCTATTCTCTGGCATAGTAAGGAATTAGGCCCTCTATCAATTACAGAATTAGCCTCAGCCATGAATTTGGACCGGACGACTCTTTCCCGGAATATTACGCTGCTTACGAAACGAGGATTGCTGGAAACGCTTCCTTCTACAGGGCGGCGAAGACTCGTTCAATTGACAGGGCAGGGACAAGCTGTGTTTGCGCAGGCCTATGAATCTTGGCAGCAAGCGCAGCAGCAACTGGAATCCCGTTTGGGAAAAAAGCAAATGAGCCAGTTAGAAGATTTGTTGGCCCAGCTAATGGGATAGATATATATTTTTTTATTTTAACGTGTATATACACGATATAAGGAGAGCTGAACATGGATACGGATAAATTAGGGCAAGTCATTTACGAGAAGGCCTTAGCCTGTGGTTTTGATGATTGTGGCATCATTCCGATAGATGATATGGATGGATTTCAACAGCGGTTACAGGAACGGGAAGAAAAAGTCCCGTCCAGTGCCTTTTTTTATCAGGGAATGGGCGATTTTGCGAATATTAAGAAACGCTTCCCTTGGGCAAAATCGGTAATCATCGGTACGTATTGGTTAGGAAAGTACCGCTTTCCCCCTTCGCTGCAGGGTAAATATGGCAAAGCCTTTTTCCTGTCGCCCAGTAATAGTGTCTGTAAGGAGAGTCTCACTGCGCGCAGAGACTTTGAAACGTGGTTTAAGGAGCAGGGAATCCGCTGTGAAGGAGGAGACCAATTTGGTCATCCCAGCATTGGTCCCCTGCGATATGCGGCCATGATGGCAGGGCTGGGGATTATTCGCAAAAATAATTTTTTCTATACGAAAAAAGGCTCTTTTGTGGAGCTGGTGGGATATGTGATAGACCAGAAGGCCTGGTGTCATCATGTACCGGATATACGACCTTGCGCCGAAAGTTGTCATCTATGTCAAACCCATTGTCCCAGCGGCGCCCTGAAAGGGCCGTTTACCATGAGCCCGCTGGAATGTATCTCTTTTATCACGACCTTTGCCAAAGGAGAACTCACTCCGGGGCTGAATGATAAGAACTGCAGTACTTGGATTTGTGGGTGTGACAGCTGCCAGGACGCCTGTCCCTATAATCGGCAGCATGACTGGAATCAAGGCGACGCCTATCCCGGACTGGAAGAACTGGCTCCCCAGCTGCAGCCGGAAAAATTACTGGCGCAATCAGATACATTCATCCAAGAGAAGGTCATACCTTATACGGACTATCATATCGCTGCGGACGAAGCCAAAACATTGAAACGATGCGCCGCCCGCTCCTTAGACAATCAGATGTGACCGGGAGAAGGGGACTCCCCTATGATGAATCTATTTTTTTTCTTTTGTGCTTTCGCCGACGATGTATGGCGGGCGGCCTTTGCTTTCGTTATAGATGCGGCCGACGTATTCGCCGAGGATGCCCATGAAGGTGAATTGGACGCCGCCGATGAAGAGGATGAGGGAGATGAGGGAAGGGTAGCCCGGGACGTCTTCGCCGTAGAGCAGGGTGCGCAGGACAATGAAGATGAGGTAGATGGCGGCGACGAAGGCGAAGAAGCAGCCGGCGAAGGCGGCGATGCGCAAGGGCGCCGTCGTGAAGCTGGTAATGCCGTCGATGGCCAGGTTGAAGAGTTTCCAGTAGTTCCACTTGGTCTTGCCCGCGGCCCGGGGCGGCCTGTCGAAGAGGATTTCTTTCTTCTCAAAGCCAATCCAGCAGAAGAGGCCTTTCGTGTAGCGCTGACATTCGCGCAGGCTGCACAGGGCTTTGACGCAGCGTTTGTCCAGGAGGCGGAAGTCGCCGACATCTTCCTGGACCGGGACAGGGGATAACTTTTTCAGCAGGCGGTAATAGACGTGGCTCGACCACTTCTTGAAGAACGTTTCGCCCTCACGGTGGCGCCGGCGGGCCGAGACGTCGCGGTAGCCTTTTTCCCACCAGGCAATCATGTCCGGCAGCAGTTCCGGCGGGTCCTGGAGGTCGGCGTCCATGATGACCAGGGCGTCGCCTTCGGCGTAGTCCATGCCGGCCAGCATGGCCGCTTCCTTGCCGAAATTACGCGACAGGGACACGTAGGCCACGCGCGCATCTTTTTCGTGGAGCTGGCGCAAAATGGGCAGGGTCCGGTCGCGGCTGCCGTCGTTGACGAAGATGAAGGTGAAGGCGTAGTCTGTCAGGCCGCTGATGACGGCGCACGTCCTTTCGTAGAACTGGGGCAGGACGGCTTCTTCGTTATAGCAGGGGACGAGGATATCTATTTGTTTCATCGCTTGTCACCTCCCGCGGCGGCCCGGTTCAGGAGGACCGTGTAGTCTTCCACGTCGAAGCGCTGGGCCGGGGCCGATCCCAGGACGCGCAGGGCTTCGTCGCGGTATTTCGGCTGGACGACGATGACGGCCGGTTCATCGCTGTTCCAGCGGTCATACAGGTCCTGGCTGCCGTAGTACATGCCTGTCCGGTCCGTATGATGGATGCCAAATTCCAGTTCGCCCATGAAGTTGCCGGCGGCGATGGGCCGGTCCAGGTAATAGACCAGGCCGGGCATGAACGAGCCGTACATGATGATTGGTGTGCTGTCCGGGACGTGCAGGGCCCGGATGTCCTGGCTGACCGTGTAGGCCGTCTGGTGGTCATGAATCTGCCCTTGGACCTGATGGGCGCCGAGGCCGAAGCCGTAGGCCATGACGCTGAGGATGACCAGGACGGAGAAGAAATCCCGTTTGCGGTGCCAGACCCAGGCTGACGCTACGGTGCCGATGAAGAGCGAGGCGATGAGCAGGCCACCGTGGGTCAAAAAGTCGGCGACGGTCAGGAAGTCCGTGTACATGAGATAGGTGATACCCGCTGCGGTAAAGAGCAGGCAGAGGATGGCATTGATGGCGAAACTGTGGCCGAGCCAGCGCCCTTGGTGACGACACCGTTCGATGGATGCGGCCAGGAGGACCGACAAAGGCAGCCAGCAGGGCAGGATATACGTCGGCAGTTTCGAATCGGAAACGCTGTAGAAGACGTAAATCAGGCCGGCCCAAAGGGAGAGCAGCAGCAGGTCCTGTTTGTGCCGCAGGGAGCCGGGCTTGCGGAAAATCCCGTCCTTACTGAAGAACGTCGCCAGAAAGCCCGTCCAGGGCATGAGGCCGGCGATGAGGACGGGGACGAAGTAGTACCAGGGATGGAAGCGTTCGTGCATCTTGGTGGCGAAGCGCAGGAAGTGCTCGCGGATGAAGAAGAAATAGAAGAAGTCGGGATTCTTCTGGCAGACCAGGTAGTACCAGGGCATGGCGATGACCAGGAAGAGGGCGATGCCCGGCAGGTAGAAGAGCTTGAGGAAAAGGCGCGGCCGCTTGCTGAGCAGGGCATACCAGAAGAGGATGCCAACGGGGAAGACGATGGCGATGAGGCCTTTCGTGAGCATGCCGAAGCCCATGGCGGCATAGAAGATGAGCAGGTACTTCTTGTTTTCCGTCCGCTCGAAGACGTAGAACGAGACCAGGCAGGCGTCGATGAAAAAGGTCAGGGCCATGTCCATGACGCCGATAGAGGCGACGATGAGCTGCAGCGCTGACGTAGCTACGATGATGGCGGCGAGGCTCCCCGTGCGCCGGCCGTACATGGTGCGGCCCAGCCAGAAAGCCAGGAAGACGTTTCCAAGACCCGTCAGGGCCGGCAGGATGCGGCCTGTAAATTCTTTGAAGCCGAAGAGTTCCATCGAAAGGGCCGTGATCCAGTATTGGAAAATAGGTTTCTCGAAATAGGGCATATAGTCGAAATGGGGCGTGATGTAGTCGCCGGAGAGGACCATTTCCATGGCGACCCGGTGATAGCGCCCTTCGTCGAGCTCGATGAGATGATACGACCCGATATGGGCCAGATAGAGAAAGGCCGCAGCGGCGATGAAGAGGCCCATCAAAAAGTGCCGATGGCGGCGGATTGCGTCAGTCATAACTTACCTCCTATGTATATCTTTATCTATAGTATACAGGAGAAATATAAATAAATCCTAAATGGCCTGACGATTTTACGGATTTTCTATGAAACGGCGCAGAAGTTGTGACAATTCTTCTCATCGTGTCATGGACAGACCCGGTATCAGCCGTTATAATGGAAGAAATAGATATTTTCGGAAGGAGCGATTCTTATGTTACATATTGGCCTGACCGGCGGCATTGCCTCCGGCAAGAGTACGGTCGTCACCATGCTGCGCGGATTGGGGGCAGGTATCGTCGACTGCGACGTCATCGCCCACGACGTCGTCGAACCGGATTCGGAGGGACTTGTGGCCGTCGCCGCGGCTTTTGGGCCGAAGACACTTTTGCCTGACGGCTCCATGGACCGGGCTTACATCGGCAGTGTCGTTTTTGGCGATAAGGCGAAGAAAGCGCAGCTTGAAGCCATTCTTTTCCCCCTCATCCATGCCGGTATCGACGAAGAAATCAAAAAAATTGAAGAAAATAAAAAAAATCCTGTCATTTTCCTTGACATGCCCCTGCTTTATGAGGTAAAATACGATTCGTACGTTGACGAAACGTGGCTGGTGTACGTCGATCCGGTGACGCAGCTTACGCGGCTGATGAAGCGGAACGGCTATTCCGAAAGTGAAGCACTGGCACGGATTCATGCACAGCTTCCTATCGACGAAAAACGGTCGTTAGCCCAGGTCATCATCGACAATACCGGCTCTCCGGAAGAGACGCAGAAACAGGTACTCGTCGCATGGCAGGCCTTGATGGACCGCATCAAAGGGTAGGGAGAAGACGTTGAGAAAAAGAGCAAGCACCAAAGGGAAAATCATCATAGCGGCATTGTTGATTTGTCTGTCCGCATCGTACTTTTATTCTTGGAAAGATGATGTCATGCGGAAGTTCGTATACCCCCTCCAGTATGATTACCTGGTCCGGCAGTATGCGTATGAAGACAAAGTCGACCCCGCCCTGGTAGCGTCGGTCATCTTAGTGGAAAGCAAGTTCGACGAACGCGCTGCTTCGCAGCCCGGTGCTCACGGCCTCATGCAGGTCATGCCCGACACGGCACAATGGATTGCCGATGAAATGGGGATGACTGACTACACGCCTGATAAACTCAACGACGTCCGTACAAACATCAGGTTGGGAACCTGGTATCTGGCCTACTTATTGAAGGAATACGACGGGAATCAAGTACTGGCCTTGGCTGCGTATAATGCCGGCCGGGGACATGTCGACTCGTGGATCCGGAAATATGGCTGGAAAAAAGATTTTCAAGAAATTGAAAAAATCCCCTTTTCAGAAACGCGAGAATATGTTAAAATAGTCTTGCTGAACGAAAAGCATTACAAACAGCTTTACGATTTCTGAGTTATGCGGTTGTGGCGGAATGGCAGACGCGCTGTCTTCAGGCGGCAGTGATCTTCGATCGTGCGGGTTCAACTCCCGCCAACCGCACCATTTTTACTATGGATGCTACATTGATTGAAACACTCAAACAATGGAATATCACAACTGTTCTCCCACTTTCAGTGGGAGATTTTCAGTTATTGGAAGAATATCGCATGATCGAGAAAGACGGCAAGCCCGTCGAGTACCGCCTGTTCACGTATGAGAACGAGGAGAACGGCTGGACCGTGCGGGCCATCTTCAACCCTGAGTCGGAAGAATTTGCTATCCGGACGGACATCGGCATGCTGGAGTTCGCCCTCATCGAATTTATTACGGATTCCTTTGAGCTCTTCCGGTCTATGGTCGAAGAAAGGCTGGCGCGGATCATCTACGACGATTACGTCGAACGGAGCCGTAATTTCAGCGTCATCCTCAAGAACAAGGGCGTCCCCGATGTTCAGTGGGATGCGTTCCTGCCGGAGCAGTATCAGGGTTTCCGGCGCCTGGTCAAGCCCAACGATGCCGTGCGCATCATCAACGGGTCCTACATGATCCTGGCCTATTACGACGCGGCGACGCGCAGCGGCCTGTCGCTGATGTACAATCTCCTGCGCGATGACTTCTTTGCCGAACGGCGCGTAGAGAACTTCCCGAACCTGGTCCATGACTTCGATACGTCGTCCCTGAAAGAGCTGGAAAAAGCCTTGCAGAAACGGCTCCTGCCCGTCCTCGACGAGATTGCAGCCGACCGGGATAAAGCGTTGTCAGAATGAGCAGACAGTGGTATACTAAAAGTAATTTAGATGGTTAGATGCAAAGAGTGGGTGAGAGCCCACTCTTAACTTTTACCTATAGGAATTTTTACAGATAAGCTGGTGAATACGATGAGACGTGAACACATTGAAGATTTGATTGCCAAGGAAGTAGAACAGATTATTGAAGGGACCGGTCTGGAACTGGTCGACGTCGAATACGTGCGCGAACGGAACTGGTATCTGCGCGTATTCATTGATAAAGAAGGCGGTGTCGACCTGGAAGACTGCCAGGCTGTCAGTGAGAAGCTGAGCAAGGTCCTCGATGAAAAGGATCCCATCAGCGACAATTATCTCCTGGAAGTATCGTCGCCGGGCCTGGACCGGATCCTCAAGAAGGACAAGGATTTCGTCCGCTATGCCGGCCGGTCCGTCGATATCCATTTCTTTAAAGCCCATGACGGCGTCAAGGATTTGACAGCGGAACTCGTCGGAAAGACAGACGATGGCCAGCTCAAAGTCCGCCTGGACGACCGTGATGAAACCATAGACATGAAAGACATATCGCAAGTCCGTCTGCATATTGATTTTTAGTGGAGGTTATTAACGTGAATAAAGAATTGCTCAATGCTATTGCTTACTTAGCCAAGGAGAAAGGCGTATCTCCGGATGTCATCTGCGACTCCCTGGAAGCCGTCCTGATTACGGCCTACAAGAAGGAACCCGATGCCAACCCGACGGCTGAAGTCGAATTGAACCGTTCGACGGGCGACTATGCCATCAAGGCTGCCAAGACCGTCGTCGATGAAGTCGAAGATCCCCATACGGAAATCGCCCTCGATAAGGCCCGCCTCATTGATGTCAATTATGAAGTCGGCGACGTCGTCAACGTCGATGTCACGCCGGACAATTTCGGCCGCATCGCCGCCCAGGCTGCCAAACAGGTCATGATCCAGCGCCTGCGCGAAGCCGAACGGAACATCGTCTATGATGAATTTTCGGACCGCACGGACGACATCATTACCGGTATCATCCAGCGCATCGAGAACCGCAACGTCTACGTCGACTTGGGCAAGGCCGAAGCCATCCTGCCGGCATCGGAACAGATCCCGACGGAAACGTACAGCGTCGGCCAGCGCATCAAATGCTATGTCGTCGAAGTCCGCAAGACGACGAAAGGCGCCCAGATCCTCGTATCCCGGACCCATCCGGGCCTGCTGAAGCGCCTCTTTGAACTGGAAGTCCCGGAAATCTACGAAGGCGTCGTCGAACTGAAATCCGTTGCCCGTGAACCGGGCCGCCGTTCCAAGATTGCCGTCTATTCCCGCGATGCCAACGTCGATTCCGTCGGTGCCTGCGTCGGCCCGAAAGGCTCCCGCGTCCAGAACATCGTCTCGGAATTGCAGAATGAAAAGATCGACATCGTCAAATGGGATGAAGACCCGGCAGTCTACATCGCCAACGCCCTCAGCCCGGCGCAGGTCATTTCCGTCACCGTCGATGAAGGCGAAAAATCGTCGAGCGTCGTCGTACCGGATTACCAGCTGTCCCTGGCCATCGGCAAGGCCGGCCAGAATGCCCGCCTGGCCGCGAAGCTGACCAACTGGAAGATCGACATCAAGAGCGAAAGCCAGGCTGCCGAACTGGCTGCCCAGGCAGAGGTTCCGCAGGACAGCGAACCGGCTGATGACCTGGACATCCTCAGCGACCTGGCTATGCCGGCTGCTGAAGAAGGCGCAGCTGATACGGAAGGAGAATAAGCCATGAAGACCCGAAAGACTCCGATGCGCGTCTGTGCCGGCTGTCAGGAACAGAAGAGCAAGAAGGAAATGATCCGCGTCGTCCGCACGCCGGAAGGGACTGTCGAAATCGACAAGACTGGTAAGAAATCGGGCCGCGGTGTCTACCTTTGCCCGAACAGCGAATGTCTGGAAAAAGCCTACAAAGAGCATCGCCTGGAACGGTCCCTGAAGACCAAAGTGTCCGGCGAAATCTATGAACAGCTGAGAAAGGAACTGCTGTGAGCGACAAGGTCCTGAATCTCCTCGGCCTGGCCTGCCGGGCGGGCAAGGCCGTCTGCGGTGATGGAGCCGCACAGAAGACATTGAAGCGCCGGCGCGTCCCACTCTTATTCCTGGCCTCCGACGGCGGCAGCGATAACGTCGAAAAATATCGCCGCCTGGCGGAGCGGAAAGGGATCACCGTCGTTGATACATATACGAAAGATGAATTAGGCAGTGCCGTCGGCAAAGCCCAGACCGTCATCATCCTCATCGATGACAAGGGCTTCGCCGGGGCCATAGAGAAAGTGAAGCGTGATGAATAGAAGGGGGTAACTAGATGACGAAACGAGTATACGAAGCCGCAAAAGAATACGGCGTTCCCGCAAAGACAGTAATCAAGACGCTGGAAGATCATCACATCAAAGCCGGCAATTTCACCGGCATTGACGCCAATATGAAGTCCATCCTCGACGCATCCTTCAAGAAGGGTGCCAAGGGAGAAGCACAACGTGGACAGAAACAGGAAAATAAACAGACAGGGGAAGGAACTAGCCGAAAAGTGAACGAAACGAGCCGACAGAATAAAAACAAAAAACAGGGCAATACGCCGAAACAGAATAACCAGAATCACGATAAGAAACGCCAGAACCAGGGCAATGCACAGAACCAGCCGAACCGCGCTGCCAAGAACTCCCAGGGCCAGAACCAGGGCAATCGTCCGCAGAACAGCCATAAAGGCGGCAATAATGCCGGCCAGAATACGCAGGGCCAGCAGGGCGACAGCAAGCGCACGAAATATTTTGGTCATTCCCAGGGCGGCAATGACGGCAATAACCGCAATAACAGCAAGAATAAGCGCGGCGGCCAGAACAACCGCAATAACAACAAGAACAACGGCAGCCGTCCCCATACGCTGTTGTCCAACGTCCTGAACAAGGGCAAACACAATAAGAACAAGCGCAACCAGAAGCATCAGGCACCGGTCGCAGCCGAAGCTCCGAAGAAGAAGAATTATCCGACGTCCGTCGAACTGCCGGAAACGATCATCGTCAAGGACTTCGCCGAACGCCTGGGCCGCGATGTGGGCGAAGTCATGAAGAAGCTCCTCATGGGCGGCATCATGGCTACGATCAACCAGGAACTGGACTTCGATACGGCGTCCCTCATTGCTGATGAATTTGGCGTCACCGTCACCAAGGAAGCGCCGCCGGAAGATCCGACAGAAATCGAAGAAATCATCGATCCGCCGGAAACGCTCAAGACCCGTCCGCCTGTCGTCACCATCATGGGCCACGTCGACCACGGCAAGACGAGCCTCCTCGACGCCATCCGCCAGACCAATGTCACCAGCCACGAAGCCGGCGGCATTACCCAGCACATCGGGGCTTATCAGGTCCGCTATGAAGGCAAGAAGATCACCTTCATGGATACGCCGGGCCACGAAGCCTTCACGGCCATGCGTGCCCGCGGCGCCCAGGTCACGGATATTGCCGTCCTCGTCGTCGCTGCCGACGACGGTGTCATGCCGCAGACCATTGAATCCATCAACCATGCCAAATCGGCAGGCGTCCCGATCATCGTCGCCATCAACAAGATCGATAAAGAAAGCGCCAATCCGGAACACGTCATGCAGCAGCTGACGGAATACGGCCTCATCAGTGAAGACTGGGGCGGCGATACCATCATGGTCCCCGTTTCGGCGCACAAGAAGATCGGCCTCGACGATCTCCTGGAAAACATCCTCGTCCTGGCAGAAGTACAGGACCTCAAGGCCAACCCGAACCGTCCGGCTCAGGGCGTCGTCATCGAAGCCAAGCTGGATAAAGGCCGCGGCCCGGTCGCTTCCGTCCTCATCCAGAAGGGGACCCTCCGTGTCGGCGATACGATCATCGTCGGCACCTGCTTCGGCAAGGTCCGCGCCATGAACAACGAACGGGGCGAACGCGTCAAGAAAGCCGAACCGTCCATCCCGGTCGAAATCCTCGGCCTCAACGATGTACCGGAAGCCGGTGACATCCTCAACGTCACCGACGAAAAGACGGCCCGTTCCGTTGCCGAAAAACGTCTGGAAAAGAAACGTTCGTCTGAACTCCACGTCAATGCCAAAGTTACCCTGGATGACCTGTTCAACCAGATCCAGCAGGGCGAACTGAAGGAACTGCCCCTCATCATCAAGGGCGACGTCCAGGGTTCTGTCGAAGCTCTGAGCCAGTCCCTCATGGGCATCAAGAGCGACGAAGTCCGCATTGCCATCGTCCATTCCGGCGTCGGCGCCATCAACGAATCGGATATCATGCTGGCTTCGGCTTCGAACGCCCTCATCATCGGCTTCAACGTCCGCCCCGATGCGGCAGCCCGCAAGATGGCGGAACATGAAAAAGTCGACATGCGCATGTACCGCGTCATTTACGATGCCATCAACGACGTCGAAGCGGCTATCAAAGGGATGCTGGAAAAGAAATATGAAGAAAAGATCGTCGGCCGTGCCGAAGTCCGCAAAGTCATTACGACGCCGAAAGTCATCGTCGGCGGTTCCTATGTCAAGGAAGGCAAGATCACCAGCACGTCCAAGATCCGTCTCATCCGCAACGGTATCGTCGTCCATGAAGGTGAAATCGACGGCCTGCGCCGTTTCAAAGATGATGTCAAGGAAGTCGCAGCCGGTTACGAATGTGGCATTACCCTGGAAAAATATCGCGACATCAAGGAAGGCGACGAAATCGAAGCCTACGAAATGGTCGAAGTCGAACCGGAATAAAGGAGAGTACGTACTATGGGAGAATTACGAGTACGCAAGATACAGGAATTTATCAAACAGGAAGTATCGAAGATGCTCCTGAATGAATTGAAGGATCCGCGCATCGGTTTCGTCACCGTCACCGATGCCCGCATCACCGGCGACCTGCGCGATGCCACGGTCTACGTCAGCCTCTTCGGCAGCGACGAAGCCAAGCAGGAAACGCTGAAGGCCCTGAAGCGCGCCACCGGCTATATCCGCACGGAAGTCGGCAAGCGCCTGGGCATCCGTTATTCGCCGACCATTGTGTTTAAAGAAGATACGTCCCTCGATTACGGGATGAAAATCGATAAAATTCTTCGCGACATTGAAAAGAAGGACTGATATCCATGAATTGTTCGGCTCAGGAAATCTATACCTTACTGTGCCATTACGATAAGATCCTGCTGACGGCCCATGTCAGTCCCGATGGCGACGCCATCGGCAGCCTCCTGGCACTCTGGCACTGGCTGCAGCTGCAGGGGAAGAAGGCCGTCATGGCCATCGACGACGATATCGACGACCGCTATGACTTCCTCGACGGCCTGCAGTACATCAACAAGCCGGACCAGGTCGAAACGGATGATTCCTGGCTGACCGTCGTCCTCGATGCGACGGGCCTCGGCCGCATCGGCCAGGTGGAAAGCCTGGTCCGCGGCAAGGTCCTCAACATCGACCACCATATTTCCAATGAGCATTTCGCCCAGTGGGAATACGTCCGGCCCGACTGCGCGGCGACGGGGGAAATCCTGACCTATCTCTTCGACCTCTGGCACAGTGAATGGAACACGGCCATGGCCGATGCCCTCTATACGGCCATCGCCACGGACTGCGGCTTCTTCAAGTTCAACAATACGACAGGCCATACGCTGCGCATGGCCGCGGTCCTCGTCGACCACGGCGCCCGGCCCGATTTCATTTCGGAACACCTCGACGCCCGGTCCCTGGAAAAGCTGAAGGCCTTGTCCAAGGTCCTGGAACACCTGGAACTCTTTGACGACGGCCGCATTTCCTGCCTGTCCTATACGCCGGAAGTCCTCAAGATCACTGGCGAACACACGGGGATGTACATGGATTACGCCCGCAACGTCAAAGGGTCGGAAGTGGCCTTTACGGTCAAATACGTCAGCGACAAGGAAACGCGGGTCAGCCTGCGCTCGAAAGGCATGGACGTCAATGCCGTAGCCGCTGTCTTCGGTGGTGGCGGCCATGTCCGCGCTGCCGGCTGCACCCTGGATAAGCCGCTGGATGAAGCGAAGAAATTCATCGTAAAGGAAATCGAAAAGCGCTTATGATACACGGAATCATCAATGTACTGAAACCGACGGGCATGTCCAGCCACGACGTCATCGGCTGCCTGCGCCGCATCTACGGCATGAAGAAGATGGGTCATGCCGGTACGCTGGATCCCCTGGCGGCCGGCGTCCTGCCCGTCTATGCCGGACAGGCGACGCGCCTCATCGAATACGGCGACAGCGACGTCAAGTCGTATCACGCCGAATTTGCCCTGGGCCTGGCGACGGATACCGAAGACAGTACGGGGACCGTCGTCGAAACGGCTGCCGTGCCGGATTTGTCGGCAGACGACGTGCGCCGTATCTTGGCGTCTTTTACAGGCGACATCGAACAGGCGCCGTCTAAATATTCCGCCATCAACGTCAACGGCGTCAAAGCCTATAAACTGGCCCGGCAGGATGTCGACTTCACCCTGCCCGTGCGGCACGTGACCATCCACGACCTGCGCCTGCTGTCCTTCGACGGCCGGCGGGGGACCTTTGCCGTAATCTGTTCCAAAGGGACTTATGTGCGGTCCCTCATCCGCGACCTGGGCCAGGCCCTGGGGACCTGCGCCTGCATGACCTATCTGGTCCGCACCCAGGCCGGGCTGTTCACCATCGACGAGGCTGCGACGCTGGAAGAACTGGAACGGGACCCCATGGCCTATGTCCGGCCGGCCGATATGGCCATCCAGGACCTGAAGAAGGCCAGCTGTTCGGCCAAACAGTGTGCGTTCCTGCTCCAGGGCCGTCCCGTGCCGTTTGCCGGGCCGCACCTGGCAGACGGCGATGTCCTCCGCGTCTATGGACCGGACCAGCGGCTCATGGGCATTGCCCGCTATGATGGGGAACACCATATCCTGCGGCCCCATAAGATGTTCGCAGAGGGATTGTGAGGTAACTAACGATGGAAATATTCCACTCCTTTCAGGAAATCACCGGCTTTACCGGAGCCGTCGTGGCCCTTGGGACCTTTGACGGCGTCCACCGGGGCCACCAGATGGTCATGAAGACGGCTATCAAACGGGCCGCTGCCTGCGGTGTGAAGACCATGGTCGTCACCTTTACGGCCCATCCGCTGTCGGTACTGTGCCCGGATAAGGAACCGCTGCGCCTGGCCACGATCGGCCAGAAGGCGGAATATATCGAAGCCGTCGGCATCGACGGCCTGGTCCTGCTGCCCATGAGCGAACACCTCTTGCAGGAATCGCCGGAAGAGTTCTGCCAGAACCTGTTGACCTATATCCATCCGTCGGCTATCGTCGTCGGTTCGAATTTCACTTATGGTGCCAAGGCGGCTGGCAATACGGAGACCATGAAGTTCTTCATGAGCCAGTATGACATCCCCGTCGTCGCCCTGACCCTGCTGGAACGGCCGGGCCGGACGACGCCTATCAGCAGCACCGTCATCCGCCGGCTCATCCAGATGGGCCACATGGAAACGGCAGAGAACCTCCTGGGCCGGCCTTTCGCCCTGACCGGTACCATCGTGCCCGGCGACCGGCGGGGGAGGACCATCGGCTTCGCTACGGCCAACATGCTCATCCCCATCAACATGGCCATCCCGCCGGATGGCGTCTACATTACGGAATTGTGGTGGGACGGCGAAGGCCACCCGGCCATGACCAACATCGGCGATAACCCGACTTTCGAGAACCAGTACCGCCGCATTGAGACTCACGTCCTCGACTGGGATGCCGACCTCTACGGCAAAGAAGTGAGCCTGCGCTTCCGAAAGCGCCTCCGCGGTGAAGAAACCTTTGCCAGCGCCGACGACCTCGTCGCCCAGATGAAGAAAGACGAAGCCGCCACGCGCCGGTTCTTTGCAAAGGTTTAACGTTAAACTTAAAACTTCAAACTTAAAAAGGCGCTGTCTTCATGCGACAGCACCTTTTTTTGCTATTTCCATAAAATTTGTAGATTAATGGGCCGTATCGTGGTATAATAATCATTACTACGACGAATGTTTGCTACGCCGTATAAAAGCCATAAAAGAAAGAGAACAGATAGGAGTGAAGTTTTATGGTAAAGTTTTCTGAAGAAGCAAAGAGTTTACATGCATCGGATATCCGTGAAATTTTGAAAGTAACGGAAAATCCGGAAATTATTTCCTTCGCCGGTGGCCTTCCTGCACCGGAACTCTTCCCGATTGACGAAATGATGAAAGTCGACGTGGAAATCTTGAAAAAAGAAGGTCGTCAGGCCGTGCAGTACAGCACGACGGAAGGTTATGTGCCCTTGCGTAAACAGATTGCCAAACGCATGAAAACCTCTTTCCATACGGACTGCACTTATGAAGATATCATCATCACCGCCGGTTCCCAGCAGGGCCTGTCCCTCTTGGGCCAGCTCTTCCTCAACGAAGGCGACATTGTCCTCGTCGAAAGCCCGACCTACATGGGCGCTACGACGGCTTTCGCTGTCAATTTCCCGCAGTTCGTCGAAGTCGAAACGGACGACAAAGGCATGGTTCCGGAAGCCTTGGAAGCAGCTATCGAAAAATACGGTGACCGCGTCCGCCTGATGTACGTCATCCCGGAATTTCAGAACCCGACGGGTATCACCTGGCCCCTGGAACGCCGCAAAGCCATCATGGACATCATGAACAAACACGACATCCCCGTCATCGAAGACGATCCCTACGGCGAACTCCGCTATGAAGGCGAAACGATGCCGACGTTGAAATCCCTCGATACCCAGGGCAATGTCATCTTCCTCGGCTCGTTCTCGAAAATCTTCATGCCGGGCCTCCGTATCGGCTGGATGGTCGCTGCCCATGACATCCTGGAAAAGGCCGTCATGCTGAAACAGACCGTCGACTTACAGACGTCGTCCTTTGCCCAGCGCCAGGCTTCGTACTACATTGATATGTACGACCTCGATGCCCATGTCAAACAGATTCGCGAACTCTATGGCAAACGCCGCACCCTCATGTACGACTCCATGAAGAAATACTTCCCCGAAGGCGTTTCCTTCACCTATCCGGAAGGCGGCCTGTTCACGTGGGTAACCTTGCCGGAAGGCCTCGATGCCAAGGCTATGATGCCGGAAGTCATCGAAAAGAAAGTTGCTTACGTACCGGGCGGTGCTTTCTACCCGAACGGCGGCAACGCCAACTATTTCCGCCTGAACTACTCCAACATGCCGGAAGACCGCATCGTCGAAGGTATTAAACGCCTGGCTGAAGTTTTGAAAGAAAAAATCGGCAAATAATTTAAAATAAAAGGAAATGAGACGCTCTCTCGCGAGGGCGTCTTTTCTTTTGCAAATTTTTTTAAAAAATTTTTACAGTCATTCTTTAATTTTTTTTAAGTTGGATATTTATCATTATCAGTCATTCTCGTTATTTACATTTGATTTATAAGCTTGTACGAAATGTAACATAATGATAACACAAACGTTTAATTGCATAAAAGTAATTTTGATGATACTATGTAGACATAGATAAACGCGTGATTCATATAACTTGAAGGAGTGATTGATATGCAATTTTCTGACGTAGCTATGAATTTGAAAGCCTCTGAGATCCGTGAACTCTTGAAACTGACGACGAAGCCCGAAATTATTTCCTTCGCCGGCGGCCTGCCGGCACCGGAACTCTTCCCGATGGAAGAACTGCGGCAGGCGACGAATGCCGTCATCGATAAGGAAGGGCGCGCCGCCGTCCAGTACGGTACGACCGAAGGCTATCTGCCCCTGCGCAAGCACATCTGTGAACGGATGAAGAAATCCTTCTTCGTCGACTGTACGGAAGACGAAGTCTTCATCACCTCCGGTTCCCAGCAGGGCCTTTCGTACCTGCCGTATCTCTTCGTCAATCCCGGCGACATCATCCTCGTCGAAAGCCCGACCTACCTCGGCGCCATCAACGCCTTTAAGCTCTGCAGCCCGCAGTTCGTGGAAATGCCGACGGACGAAAAGGGCGTCATCCCGGAAGAATTCGAAAAGATTTGTCAAAAATACGGCGATAAGATCAAACTGGCTTATGTCATCCCGGAATTCCAGAACCCGACGGGCATCACCTGGCCCCTCGAACGGCGCAAAGCTTTCATGGAAGTCCTCGAAAAATACGATTTCCCCGTCATCGAAGACGACCCGTACGGCGAACTCCGCTACGACATCGAAAAGCTGCCGTCCCTCAAATCCCTGGACAAGAAAGGCCAGGTCGTCTTCCTCGGCTCCTTCTCGAAGATCATGATGCCCGGTCTGCGCGTGGCCTGGATGGTCGCCGATCCGGCCATTATCGACAAGGCCGTCAAGTACAAACAGGCATCGGACCTGCAGGTCTCGTCCTTTACGCAGCGCCAGGTTTCGTTCTTCCTCGATATGTTCGATATCGACAAACATATTGCCAAACTCTGTGATGTCTACGGCAAACGCCGTACACTGATGTACGACTGCATGAAACAATATTTCCCTGCCGGCCTCACCTTTACATACCCTCAGGGCGGTCTCTTCACGTGGGTAACGCTTCCGGAAGGCATGGATGCCAAAGCGCTCATGCCGAAGGCACTGGCTAAGAACGTTGCCTACGTGCCGGGCGGCCCGTTCTACCCGAACGGCGGCAATGCCAACCATTTCCGCATGAATTACTCCTGCATGCCGGAAGACCGCATCATCGAAGGCGTCAAGCGCCTGGGCGAGGTCCTCAAAGAAGAAGTAGCAAAATAAGCCTAAAAATGATATGATATAAGGGAGCTGTCATCGAGAGACAGCTCCTTTTATCGTAAAAAGAAAGGTTTTTTTATGATGGAACTTGAATCGCTTTTAAAACAATATTTTGGCTATACGTCGTTCCGGCCCGGCCAGCATGAGGTCATCCAGACCCTTCTCGACGGCAGGGACTGCCTGGCCATCATGCCGACCGGTGCAGGCAAGTCGATCTGCTTCCAGCTGCCGGCCCTGATCCAGCCCGGCGTGACCCTCGTCATTTCGCCGCTCATCTCGCTCATGAAGGACCAGGTCGACAGCCTGGTCAATCAGGAGATACCGGCGACGTATATCAACAGCCAGTGTACTTTTGAAGAAGCCAAGGCCCGTTTTGCCGCCATCCGCGCTGGCCGGGTCAAGCTCGTCTATATTTCACCGGAACGTCTGGAGAATGAATTTTTTACGTCGTTCATGCAGAGCCTGCCCATTTCCATGTTCATCATTGATGAAGCCCACTGCGTATCCCAGTGGGGCCATGATTTCCGGCCCAGCTACTGCGCCATCAAGGACTGGATAGCTGCCCTGCCCAGGCGGCCTGTCGTCGGGGCCTTCACGGCGACGGCGACGGAAAAGGTCAAAGAGGACATGATGACCCTCCTGGGCCTGGAAAAGGAACGCATCTTCATCGGCGGCTTCGACCGGCCGAACCTGTATTTCCGCGTCGTCCGGACGAACCGAAAGCTCGACTTTGCCCTGGCCTACGTCCAGCAGCATCAAGAAGACAGCGGCATCATCTATGCGGCGACGCGCAAGGAAGTGGACCGCGTCTATGAAGAACTGACGCGGCGGGGCATCCGGGCCGGCCGCTACCATGCCGGCCTGAGCGACGACGTGCGCCGGACCATGCAGGACGCCTTCACCTACGACCGGCTCCAGGTCATCGTCGCCACCAACGCCTTCGGCATGGGCATCGACAAGAGCAACGTCCGCTACGTCATCCACTACCAGATGCCCAAGAACATCGAAAGCTATTACCAGGAAGCGGGCCGGGCCGGCCGCGACGGCGCGCCGGGGGAATGTATCCTCCTCTTCAGCCGCCAGGACATCATGATCCAGAAGTTCCTCATCGAGCAGTCCGTCCACGACCCGCAGCAGCAGGCCGTCGAATTTCGCCTGCTCAACGCCATGGTCCGCTACTGCGAAGGCAATCACTGCCTGCGCCATTATATCCTGACTTATTTCGGCGAGCATCCGTCGTGGCAGCGCTGCGAGAAATGCGGCAACTGTGACCAGGAGACGGTCGAAGAAGACATGACCGAACAGGTCCGCAGCATCTGCCTCTGCGTCGACGAATTGAAGGGCCGCTTCGGCATGACCATGGTCTGCGACATCCTCAAGGGCAGCCAGAACGCCAAGGTCCGCCGTTATGGCTTCGAGAACAACTCGGCCTTCGGCATGCTCGGCGACTTCACGCTGTCCGAAGTCCGCGACATGGTCCGCCAGTGCATCGACGATGGCTATCTCGACCAGTCCGATGGCAAATACCCCGTCGTCTCCCTGACGGCGGACGGGCGGCAGGCCCTCAGCGGCAGCCGGCGCATTGTCCAGCAGAAAGTCGTCGCCGCCGATCCCGTGCCGGAACTGCCCAAGCGCCAGCAGAAGCGCCGCGCCGGGGCCATCGACGAAGACGCCTTGCGGCCCCTTTTCGATACGCTGCGGGCGGTCCGCCTGGAACTGGCCAAGGACGAACACATCCCGCCGTTCGTCATCTTTTCCGATGCGACCTTATGGGACATGGCCGCCCTCAAGCCGGACAGCCTGGACGCCATGAGCCAGATCAAGGGCGTAGGCAGCTTCAAGCTCCACAAATATGGCCGCCAGTTCGTCGGCGCCATCCAGTCTTACATAGATAACCATTGATTTTGAGGTGACATACATGAGTATTGCCGATACACAGTATCTGAATATCGTCGAAAATATCCTCGACCACGGCTATTTCGACAACAACCGCACGGGCGTGCGGACGTATAAACTGCCCCACCAGATCATGCAGTTCGATCTGGAACAGGAATTTCCCATCTTGACGACGAAGTTCGTCGCCTTCAAGACGGCCGTCAAGGAAATCCTCTGGATCTGGCAGCTCCAGAGCAACGACGTGCGGGAACTGCAGAAGATGAACTGCCACGTCTGGGACGAATGGATGCGGCCTGACGGCACCATTGGCAAGGCCTATGGCTATCAGATCCGCAAGTATAAACAGGTCGACAAGCTCCTGGATATGCTGAAGACGGATCCCCAGAACCGGCGCATGATCGTTTCCCTGTGGAACATCGAAGACCTGCCGGACATGGCCCTCCAGCCCTGTGCCTACCAGACCTTGTGGGACGTCACCGACGGGCGCCTGAACTGCATGCTCATCCAGCGCAGCGGCGACATGGGCCTGGGCGTGCCCTTCAACATGACCCAGTACGCCGTCCTCATCCATCTCATCGCCCAGTCCGTCGGCCTGCGTCCGGGCCTGTTCACGCATGTCATCAACAACGCCCACGTCTATGAGAACCACGTCCAGGCCATGAAGACCCAGCTGGCCCGCCGCAATCAGGCTTTCCCGGCGCCGAAACTGGTCCTCGATCCCGATGTCCATGATTTCTATGATTTCACCATCGACGACATCGCCCTCGATAACTACCAGCACCTGGGAAAACTGCCCATGGAGGTGGCCGTCTGATGCTCCATCTCATTGCAGCCGTCGACAAGCGCGGCGGGATCGGTAAGGATAACGACCTCTTGTGCCATATTTCGGCCGACTTAAAACGTTTTAAATCTCTCACTATGGGCCATACGATGATCATGGGACGCAAGACCTTTGAAAGCCTGCCCGGCGTCCTGCCCGGCCGGCCGCACTGGGTCCTGACCCATCAAAAAGATTATGACGCCCGCCATGAAGCGGTCACTGTCTTCCATAGCGTCGAAGCCCTGCAGCAGGCCATGAACGATGGGGAAGACTACTTCGTCATCGGCGGCGCTGCCATGTACCGGGAATTTCTGCCCTTGGCGGACAGCCTCTACCTGACGGAAATCGACGAAGCCTTCGACGGCGCCGACACCTTTTTCCCGGACTGGGATAGAAGCGCCTGGACGGAACAAACGCGGGAATTGCACCGTGCCGATGGACAGTGTCCCCATACTTTTTCTTTCGTCCACTATGTCCGCCGTTTCGATTGACATTGTCAATCCGTTATGTTACACTAACGGAAGAGCTACAAGATAGCTGGAATTGTTTGCTGTCATAGTTGTTGTTACAACGAACTATAAACGGCTCTGTTAAGCTATCTATTTAGGGCTTGCATATCCATAAAAGATGTAATGGGTGGCAACCTCTGTTAACCTTAGTTATATTTAGACTTTAATTTTGAAAAAAGCCCTTGTTTATGGTTCCTACGGCCTGTACTAATTATACGGTATAGGCCGTATTTTTTATATATTTAATCACTTTTAAAGGTGGCTATACCTATAGAATGTCCTCTGTAAAAGTACAATCAACTGGATATAGATAAGGGCGCTGTCTTACCCAGCTTTTATTTTATCCCGTTAACCTTCAATAGAAATATACTTAAAACCCATCAAATTTTCTTTTTAACAGCAACCTGGATAGAATATATATCTGGAGAGCGTTAAAGCCCTTATTTGACCGTTTAACTATCTATTTCAGTTAAATTTAAGAGAAGAAGGCGCGCCGTCTATTTATTAATCCACTTTAAAAGAAGGTAAGAGTAGACCACGTTTTCTATGATCCACTTTCCATAGATAAAAAAATTGATGGATGGTACGAACAGAAAGAGAAAGTTTGCCATTCCATCTTTTAACTCTCCTTCAAACGATAAATAGAAGAGATTCCGGAAGCGCCCTTATTTTGGATACGGGATAGACGATGGATGGTACGAACCGAAGTAGAATGGCAGCTGATCATAAAGTCTGATGTGGCGCAAGTTGTTTTTGAGCGGACGAAGATGGAGCTACAGCCGCAACACATTAGACTTTCTGATCCGTTGCCTTCTTTTTCCAGATAATTTTAAAATCAGCCGCGGCGCCTCTTTTCCTTTCTTTTGAATTTTCAATCTTCTTTTATTTGGGTATACGAAATTTTAAATGCTACGGTTAATCTCTACAAAAGCGGATGCGGGCGGTTTACTATATATATACTACAGAAGGAGATACCCGCAACTAAAATCCTGATGGTTAGCATATCTAAGCCATCCATCGCCATTTTTTTTAGTGCAAAAAATTGCACTTTTTACAGACTAAAAGTGCAGAAAATTGCACTTTTTTCTATTTGCAAGCATATTTCCAAGAACGAACTTGAACTTTGAAAGTACATTTTTCCGAATATTAACAGTAACGTTTATTTATAGATAGATATAATTTTTTAAAAATAAGTATTGACATAATACTACAATAGTAGTATACTATAACTATGGAAGAACTCCAGATGTGACAGCGTTACTGCTGTACGATCACAACATAAGAAAGACCCGGCGTCCGGGATGGCGTTCGAAATCAGAAACACAGATAGATATATGATAATTGCGAAGCGTGAAAGCTATGAACATTTTTCTTATATCTACGAAAACGAAACAGCAACAAAAAAATTGAATATCAAAAGTGAATAAAGAAAGCGAAAGCGTAATTATATATATGAAAGCTGAAATAATGATGCTTGCGAAGCTGGAGACAGTCAGGAACATGCTTCTTTTTAGATGATAATCGCGACGCGTAAAAGTAATGAACGTTTTTCTTCTGACAGCTGAACGGAAACATATATATAATGCGAAAGACAACTGAATATTAAAAATGAATAAAATGAATTATCGATGCTTGCGAAACGTAAAAGCCATGTACATGCTTCCTTAATTCATTCAAAAATTAAATATTGGATTTGCTACCGAAATTTGTTTCGGGCGCAAAAAATAAAAATAAGCAAAAGAAAGCAGCGCGCACTTCCTTTTCTTATTAAAAACTGAATATTGAAGAAGGGACTTTTAAAAAATGGACTCTATTCAGAAATTTGCCAATAGCTTTTTAAGTAAAAAGTATCGCGGCGAATGTATTCATGTAGATCCTGAATCTGGTATACGAGTCAACAATACGAATGTCGAAATTAATCCAGACATTTTATTGAAGACGTACGAAATTTTGAGATCACAGACTACAGCGCCGATAGCAGTACGCAACCTTGGATATTTGCTTTTAATAGCTATATTCAACTGCCAACATAAAAGAACGAAAGTTCGGGACTTGAGTTATTTGATCGATGTAAGTAACCCTACAATCTATATCGCTTTGAATCAGTTAAGACAAGCTGAACGCTGTATCTTAACTGATAACGACATCAAAGTTAAGAATGAATTTAAGAATTAAAAAAGAGGACGGAATAAAAAACTATGGATCTTACGGATAAAATTAAAAATACGGCGATCGAACGAAGCATCGGAAATAATAGAATAGTCAAGCGTGACGGAAACGATGTTACGTATTCCAAAAAATTTAATTTTTACAACGAAAACGCGAACAGATATTTAACTATTCTTTCGACTGTAAATTTTAATTTAGAACACAAAAGCGCGACTGAAACGCTGGCTAAATTGCTTGATCACGACAAATCCGCATTTTGTTGTGCTGTAACGCTCAAAAGTTACATTAACAATAAGAATATCATCTGTATCTTTGATAGCCATAGAAAAGCATATTTCCCGGCCAGTAGGGAACAGATCATCGACCAGATTTTTGGCGAATGGGTAAAAGAACGGCAAGCAAAAAGCATTTTTGCTTTATTAAAGAAAAAAGGCGTCATTTTTCAAACTTCCGAACTGCACAAAGATAATAATAAAGCAGAAACGCGTAAAATATACTACTTAAATCCGATATTCGGACAGCGGACCCGCAGTCTAGCTATGGATACGTATCACGTATTTAAAGACGTTTTGACGACTCCGTACATTTCGACAACCGAGATCGCGGAAGGTATCAAAGAACTTGATAATAAACTTTACAATAAAAATGTAGTAAGTAAAGTAGATACATCGAAAGCGGACGAAATCTTCACTTCTCTTGAAGAACAGAAAGCCGAAGAAAAAGACGGCATGGCTATTTTCGAAAAGTATTATTTACGTCATCCTCTTTCAGAAGAACTGAAGTTTCAAAAAAATAACGGCGGCATGTTCAAAGTAGAAAACGCAGATCCAGATAAGGATACGTATTTCGCAGCTAACTTAGTTTCTAGTGACATTAAGAAGAAACCCGCGGCTAAAGACATTATTGGATATCGTGGCTTGTACGTTGATATCGATGCTGGCCGGAATGAAGACAAAACGTATTTAAATGATGAAGACGTAGCGAAAGCAAAGAAAGACATGCTCAAAGTCATCGACATGTTGCCGACGCCGACGGCAGTTATCTCTACACGTAATGGATATCAGCTTTACTGGGCTACGACAGATATCAATGACGCAGAAGTCCATCGAACAGCAGAAAATCAGATCATCGACATTTTATCTATTGCTGATCACAATGTTAAAGATACAGCCCGCATCCTTCGTGTACCCGGAACTTTCTGGTGTAAAGATCCGGATAATAAAGTAAAATGCGAAATTGTAGAAGCAAGCCCGGTTAACTACGCCGTTACTGAACTTTTACAGTCTTTCGAAGATAAAAGAGAAGCTATTGAAAAAGCTTGCAATCAGTTTATTGAAGAACATGATAGTATCAAGCGTGTTTTAACGAAACAAAAGTCTAATGTAGTAGTACAGCATGGCTATTATGTAAAAGATAATATATCGGCTCGCTTGAAAGATATCGAAAATGGGACGACGCACACTTTCAAATTTTTAACGTGTTCTGCTGAATTTAGCACAGAAAAAGAAGCGGTCAGTTTCTTAATGCATAACGTAAATCTAATCGACTTCTTGCAGTTGCCGGTTTCGTCAACAAATCAGACTTTCAACTGCGTACTTCACGACGACGCGCATCCCTCTGCTGTAATTTTCAAAAATGAAAAGAATGGCTATCGCTATTATTGCAACGCATCTTCATGTGCAGGGAATGGCGAAGACGGAAAAGGCATTTGCATCATCGACATTGTCGAAATTTTGCAAAACTGTAATTATCGACAAGCGCTAGAATATTTGTTTAAAGTGTATAACATCAAAATTAAAAATGTAGCATAAAAAAATTTAATATTGTGAATAACGAACACTGTTCAGTAATTATTTATTTAGATGAAAGAAATCTAAATAATGAATGGACGGTGTTCTTTTTTTATGAAATTTAATGCGGATAACAAGCATGGCAAAATTGGAGAAGAAGCCGCCGCTTCTTTAATTGCGGCAATGGGCGGAACAGTTGAAGATGTAACGGATAACGAAGATCTGCAAGAATTGGATATTGACTTTTTAGCTTGCTTGAACAACATCAATTTTACTTTAGAATGTAAATACGCAAGCATAGATGGCGGCGCAGATGTTTTCGAAACTATCAAAAATATGAATACGAAGGAACCCGGATGGGCATATGGTACGAAAGCGGATTACGTTACAATCTACAAAGCTTCGATAAATAAAATTCATATTATCAATGTTAGAGCTTTGCAGTCCTGGCTACCCACGGTTGAACAGCATTACAAAGTGTATTATGGCAAAACGTACAGCGAATTTTATAAAAATCAGATCTTATACGAAAGCAAAAACGTTCGCATCCCTTATCGTGACTTGCTTAGTAATAATGTGTTGACGAATATTTTTGAGTACAATACTTTAAAAAATTTCTGGTCGCGTGTGTTGTAAGAGAACCCACGTTAGTAATTATATATATGAAAGCGCAGAGCTGCGTGGATAAATTTTTAAACGAGAAAGGAATAGATTATGTTCTACTTTGAAAAAGCAAAAGAAATTATGACGGATGACGACTACGTAAAATTTATGGATAATTACTACACGCATAACCCGCTACCCGATAATATTCAAAACTACACCGTTTTATATTACGCTGTTCGGATTAATAAAAAATGGGCGCGCGCTCGTCTTTTTGAACTATTTTTGAACGACATCGGCGATGTTACAACGAAAGAAGAAATGCAGGAGCTGTTGAAGCTGATCAACGTTTTAAAGAAATATATAAGCAAAAAAGATATAATCAACAGCTTATTGTTTTAGTTAAAAAGGGAGTTTGATATATATGTATAACATTATGTTATTTTTGGCTATTGTTTGCTTAATTCTACTTTCAGTTATTTTAACACTTAACGTGCTAGGAAAAGTTATCGAACTTTACGAAGGTTATAAAGCGAGCAAAATTATTAGCAAAAACGAATTTCAAGACGCATTCAGAGATCTGGTGAACTATCTAAAATGATACGACATTTAATAAAAATTTTAGATATTTTGAGAGCAAGACGGGATGCTGGCGATATTGATGCGGCTACGACTATTCTTGATGTTTTAGACTTATGCGATAAAACGTTAACGAAGAGAGCAACCAACATTCTGATTAACAAATATATGTTCGGAATTGATGACGATAGCCAGTGCAAAAAATATAATATTACACTGAACACGTTACAGAGCATCAACGCGAGAAGCTTTCATAAGCTAGAGAAAGCAGAAAAAGAACTTTGGTAAAGAAAGGACGGCGCGCAACCGTCCTTCTTCTTTTTGGATATTTAATTTAAAAGGAGTGTAAGGTTAAATGAACAAGGATATATATAAAATAAAGACAGCAGATCATTACACAGACGAAGAGATTGTCGACATCTTGAATAAAACAGAAAGTCAAAAAGAATATGACATTGCTATCGACAGGCTCTATATCCTGCGCGGCGACGGGAAACGGCGAAGCAAATCAGATAACGTCCGAACTCAACAGCAGATGCAGAGAAGATCTGAAAAGGAATTGCGTTGGACAGACTTTAATGATCTGCCAGCCTCGGCCGTCGATAAAATTTTTAAATAATTTAAATTTAGATGCAAGTCTGGAAGGGGTGGTATAGCTATACTAATGAGAGATATAGATCAAAATTACTCTAATTCCTTTCCTCCTCCTTTTAGCCGTCCCATTTTCGGGGCGGCTTTTTTCATATCAAGAAGGTGATCGATATTAAAAAACTATTAAAGTGGATGGGCAGTAAAACGAAATTGTTAGACACATTAATAAGTAAAATGCCGCCAACATACAACGCGTTTTATGAACCTTTCGTTGGATCTGGCGCCTTTATTTTTAACCAAATGCCGCGCTACGGATATATCAACGATCTAAATTCAGCACTGGTCAACGTATATCGACAGCTCAAAGATGATCCAGAGAATTTGATAAATAAACTGCTCGACTTGGATAGCTTCGTTTGCGATGGCGACAGGTATTATAAGTTGCGGCGAAAGTATAATCAAAAATTAAAGGCTAACAATTACGACGTAGAAACGGCGGCACTCTTGCTTTATTTAAATAAGCATTGCTTTAGCGGTTTGTATCGGGTTAATAAAAAAGGCGAGTTTAACGCCGCTTGGAACCACAGAATAAAACCGGATCCATTGGATACGGAGAATTTAAAAGCAATCGGGAAATACTTGAGCGATAACGATATAACTATCGCTAACGAAGACTTCGAACGTTTTGCTAATAAAGCAAAGCCTGGCGACTTCGTTTATTTTGACAGCCCTTACGTTCCGGAAACTAAGACAGCTAATTTTGTTGGATATACTTCTACTGGTTTTTCTCTTGAAGACCAAAAACGGCTTGCGGAACTTTTCAAGCGGCTGACAGAAAGAAAGGTTTTCTGTATGCTTTCGAACAGCGATACGGATATTACTAGAAGTTTGTATACTAACTATCGTATCGATAAAGTGTATGTTAGCAGAAACATCGGTGGAATATCTAACAAAAATATCGGCTACGAAATTATCGTTAGAAATTATTAGCCCTAAATTTTTCGGCCCGAATTTTTTAGCGAAAGGAAAAAAGGTAAATGTCACACGGAAAGCTTCACAACTTTTATTGTTCTGCTAAATGGACCCGACTTGCTGACTTGTATAGGAAGTCGCATTTCTATATTTGTGAAAAGTGCGGCGCTCCGGATTCTTTTGAAGTTCATCATGTCAAGGAGCTGGATACGATAAACGTAGATGATCCAACAGTCAGCTTGAACCCAAACAATTTAATTTTGCTATGTCACGACTGCCATAATAAGATACATCATCGCTTTACAAGTAAGCAGAGCAAGCGGGAGTATCGATACGACAAGTACGGGCATGTTGTAAGCGTAGACAACGAAAGCGATAAAGATAAGTAACAGAGTCAGTCGGTCAGAGCTGGTTATATTTGACTATCCAGAAATCTTATCGGCTGGCGAATATCCCCCCGGGGTATCGGATTTTTTTAAAAAGTTCGCAGACCTGCGCCCCCTCTTCTTTTAGATAAATTCGGCGTACAGGACCGGTGGACACATGTATTTTATGTAAACTCATAGTGAACAAGGAGTGAATATACATCATGACGAAGAAAGAACAAGCGCGGACTGCATTAAAACAGCAGTATGTCGATGACTTGACGCCATTACTAGATACGACGACAGATGCACAGCGGCAGTGCGTGCTTCGTATTTTGATCGACAAGATCGCTTACTTGACGGTGTATCTGGAAGAGTTACAGAAGGACACGCTAAAGACTGGTGTCGTCGTTAAATACGATAACGGCGGCGGACAGACCGGATTGCGGATCCACCCCGCGGCTCAGGTCTATACGCAGTACAGCAAGACGCTGAACGCAGCACTAAAGCAGCTCCAATCTTTTTTACCAGCGGACACATCGACGCCGGACGCTTTAACAGACTTTCTGGGTACTCATACGGTTACTAAGAAGAAGTGATCTGATTGAACGCCATCACGGAATACAACAATTTAATCCAGAGCGGGAAAATTAACGCATGCAGAAAGTTGAAAGCTGTCTATAGCCATCTCGTGAAACAGATGCATGATACATCTTCTGGATACGTGTACGATCAAGAACGGGCAGACCGCGCCATCGGCTTCATTGAACATTTTATCCACATCCCGAAAATGCTCGGCTCTCCTTTGTTTAAATTAGAATTATGGCAGAAAGCGCTTATTTCAGCTATTTTCGGCTTCGTAGACAAACAAACTGGATATAGAAAGTACCAGGAGTGTTTCCTTTTCGTCGGGCGTAAAAATTCAAAATCAGTTTTAGGCGCCGCCATCGCTCTTTACATGTTACTTGCAGACGGCGAAGACGGGCCGGAAGTCTACAGCGCGGCGACAGATAGAAAACAAGCGCGGATCGTCTGGGAATACGCGAAGATCATGGTTGCACATGATCCGAATTTAAAGAAATACATCAAGACGAAGTTTAATTCGCTTGAGTGCAAGACGAATTTTGGCAAATTTGTCCCCTTATCCAAAAATTCCGGCTCTATGGACGGCTTGAATATTTCTTGTTTATTGATAGATGAATTACACGCTATCAAGGATAGGAATATCTACGACGTTTTAAAAGGCGGAACGTATGCAAGGAAACAACCGCTCACCATCATTATGTCAACAGGTGGATATTCAGAGCAGGACAGCATTTTCGACGTTAAATATGAAGAATACCGGAATATCATCGAAGGCTATACGACCGGAAAATACACGGATGAAACGACACTCCCAATCATTTATGAATTAGATGATAAGAAGGAGATTGCGGACGAAGCGAACTGGATCAAAGCGAATCCGAACCTGGGTATTTCGAAAAGCTTGAAGCAGTTGCGGACAGAATTCAATAAAGCAACGCTTAACGAACGGACGATGCGCGATCTTCTTGTAAAGCAGTTCAACTTTAGGGAAGCGGCCAAAGAAGCCTTTTTCGATATGCAGGATGTAGTCAATAAAGATACGTTCAACATAGCTAATTTTAGCGGGGCTTACTACGTCGGCGGCGTCGATCTTTCTGAAACAACAGACTTAACATGCGCAACGGCTTTAATAGCAAGGGACGATAAATTATACGTAGAACAGATGTATTGGATACCGGAGGACACGTTACAAGACCACATCGAGCGCGATAAGGTTCCTTATAATATTTGGATAGCTGACGGCTGGTTGCGGACATGTCCGGGAAACGTAATAGATCAGAAGGTCGTCTGCCAGTGGTTCGTAGATCTGCAAAACCAGTACGGCGTCTATGCTTATAAAATTGGTTATGATGCTTACAACGCGCAGTATTTAACGAGGGACTTGCAGGATATATTCGGTACGGCTTTATGTGTCAAGGTTCCACAGACATTTAAGGGGTTATCAAGCCAGATGTTCCTTTCTAAGGCATATTTTAAGGCTAAAAAGATAAATTACAACTATAATCCGGTATTTTTATGGTGCTTATTGAATACGGATGCGGTCACGGATACACAAGGGAACATCAAACCCTACAAAAATCGGAACTTGCGGAAGCGTATCGACGGCTATTCTTCGTTTTTGGATGCGTTTTGCGTCTATCTGGATAACAAGGATAATTTGTTCTAATTATGCAAGTATAGCTATGGGTTATAAGCTATACATATAGAGAGAGAAATATAAACAAAGGCTTTCCATCAAGGAAAGTAGGTGATTAAAAATAGAAATACGTAGCACATTCGCACGAATTTTTGGTAAAAAGCCAAAACAGGAGCCGCGCACGGTCACATTGCAATACTTGAATGACTATCAGCAGGTATTCACAAGCCGTGGCGATTATACAAACGACATCATCATAAAGACCTGCATCGACGTCATCGCAAAGCATTGCGCAAAGTTGAAAGCGGTCCACGTTGTCAAAGATAAAGGGAACAAAAAGCCGGTCACAGATAGCCGCTTGGTTACACTTTTGACGCTGGAACCTAACCCGTACATGACGGCGTATGACTTGCAGTATAAAGTGGCGGCACAGTGCTTTATGAATCAGAACGCTTATATTGAAATTCAGCGTGATCCCTCGGGTAGACCCATCGCTTTATGGCCGCTCGACTATTCAACCGTTGAAGCCGTTGAAAACGACACGGATATTTATTTAAAATTCCAGTTTAAGAACGGGCAGTCGAAAACGATACCGTACGCCGACATTATCCATATCCGTAACAATTTCATTGACGGCGAACTGATAGCACATACGACCGACAATCTGAACGATAACCTGGCTACATTGGCTGTTTTACAGCAGTCATTCGAGAACGCGGCAGTTAATTCGGGCCGTATTAAAGGCGTGGCACAGGTTGCAGGACAGGTAGGGTCGGATGCATGGGCTAAAAAAGCAAAAATGCTGAACGATAACTTAAAAAATGCTGAAACAGGCGGTATCGTCGTGACCGACGCAACGGTTAATTTTACGCCATGCAACGGCGACCCCATTCCAGCGGATCACAGCCAGCTCGACTATATCCGGGAAAATATCTATAGATATTACGGCATTTCGGAGAATATCGTAAGCAATACGTATACGGAACCGGAATGGCAGGCGTTTTACGAAAGCACGATCGAACCGTTCGCAATCCGGCTCAGTCAGGAAATGACGCGGAAACTCTTCACGCCGGAAGAAAAGGCTGCTGGTAATGAAATTATTTATGATGCTAATCGGTTGACGTATGCTACGACGAAGACAAAGACAGAATTGATCGCGGCCTTGCGTCCATTGGGTATTTTAACCACAAACCAATGCTTAGAAATTATGAATTTACCGCCGGTCGAAGATGGCGACAAACGGGTACAGACGCTGAACGTAGCCAATACGGCTATTGTGGATGACTACCAGGCGAAAGGCGGTGATAACGATGGATAACGAGGAATTGCGTTATAACGAGAATATCGATACCGCCGACGGCCGTAAAGTCGTAGGGTATGCGGCTGTCGTGAATCAACCGACGGTCATATTTAAAGACGACGCCGGAAACGAATATAAAGAGGTCTTCGTTTCTGGATGCTTCGATAAGACTAATATGGACGACGTCGTTTTCCGGTATAACCATAATGATAGCTTTGAAATTCTGGCTAGGACCCAAAATAATACATTGCAGGTAAAGAGCGACGAAAAAGGCTTATACATCGAAGCGGATTTGGCGGATACGACACAGGGGAACGATATCTATAAATTAATCGGCCGGAAGGATATCACAGCGATGTCGATCGGTTTTGCAGTAAATAAGGACTATTACGATATCTCGACCCGGACCCGATATATCCAGTCAGTGGATACGCTGTTCGATGTATCGGCAGTTGATTTCCCGGCATACCAGGGAACTTCCTTGCAACAGTACAAGGAAGCCATGGATAAGGCAGAAGACGAAGATAAGCGGCGTCGCATTATTATTTTATCACAGGAGTAAATAATGGAACTGAAAGATATTGAAACACGAAAGGCACAGATCGCGGAAGAATGTAAAAAGGCTTCCGGTGCTGACCTGGATAAATTGTATAAAGAAATGAATGATCTGAAAGCGAAAGAAGAAGAGATCCGCAAACAGCATGATGAAATGGAAAAACGGAAATACATCGCGGACCAGATCAACAAAAACGAAATTGTAACCAAAAAAATTGATGAAAAGAAGGAACCTAATAACATGTATACAGTAGATAGCAACGAATACCGTAAAGCCTTCATGGACTATGTATTGTCCGGCGAAATGACCCCGGAATTCCGTTCCGTGGCTACGACTGCTGATAACGGCGCTGTCATTCCGACGGCTGTCATGAATACCGTCGTCGAAAAAATGGAACAGTACGGCAATATTTTGCCGCTCGTCCGCAAGCTTTCTTATCCGGCTGGTGTCGTCGTACCGACTTCTGCACTGGCTACGGAAGCAAAGTGGATGCAGGAAGGCGCCGCTGTTGACGTTAACGGTAAATCCACTGTTGCCGTAACTTTCGGTGCTTACGAATTGGCCGCAGCTATCGGCATTTCTTTTAAAGCTCATATCCAATCCCTTTCGGCTTTCGAAGCAGCTATCGCCGAAAACGTATCCAGAGCCATGGTCAAAGCACTTGAAAAAGCTATTATTTCCGGCGACGGAGCCGCTAAACCGAAAGGCATCGTAAAGGAAACCGTTCCGGAAGCACAAAAAGTAACGCTTTCGGCAAAACTTGGCTATAAAGACATCGTGAACATGGTTAAAGCCATTCCGTCCGCTTATAAAGACGGCGCTGTTCTTACGATGAACGAAAATACCTTCCTCGACATGGCTACGGTCGTCGACAATAACGGTCAGCCGGTCGCACACGTTAATTACGGCGTAGACGGCGAACCCATCGCCGCTTTGCTGGGTAAGAAAGTTGTCTTTACGGATTATCTGCCGGATCTTACGTCTGCAAAAACGGGCGATGTCGTAGCTTTTGCTTTCCAGTACGACAAATATATCTTGAACACGGCATACCAGATGGACTTAGTAACTTATACGGAAGACGCTACAAGAAATAAAGTATATCAGTCTATCGGCATGTACGACGGCAAAGTCGTCGATAATAACGGTCTGGTATTGGTCGTAGCACCGGCATCTAAATAAAGACTTAGGGTAAGGGGATAGGCCGGGCGCTTATCCCTTTCCTTATTAAAGGTGGTTTTTTATGGATGACTTATTGAAGCTCGTAAAGAATTACTTACGGCTCGACGACGACATCACGGAAGATGACGGACAGCTCACGGGGCTGATCACGGCGGCCAAAGACTATATACAGAACATGACGGGTAAGCAGTACGACGACAGTCCGGTCATGGTATTGGCCGTGGAATTACTGGTATCGCACTGGTATACGGACCGGTCGCCGGTATCGAAGAATACGACAAGGGATTACGGCCACAGCTTATCGGCTATCCTGACTCATATCGAAACCAGCGATGCGTATAAGCCGGTGAATGAACCATGATCTTTGATGCAGGACAACTGAATAAGCGGGTAGATATCTACAAACCGACGACGACTACGAAGAACTCTTGGGATACGCAGGAAGATACGGCTTTGTATAAACGAATAGCGGCGGCCATTTATCCGGCCCGCGGACGGGAATACTACGAAGCTAAAGAAATTGCGAACGAAGAGAGCGTCAAGATCGTGATCCGGTACCGGAAACATATCACGGATGGCTGTAAAGTCCGATATCGGGACCACACTTACCTTATCCAGTCGGTAGTGGATCCGGATATGGCTCACGAAAGCCTGGAATTATATTGTATCGAAAAGCTGCGCGGCAACATGGATACGACATCGAAAGGATGGGAACCATGAGTATGACGATAGACCTGTCAGAGCTGGCTAAATATGGCTTAGACTTGAAGAGTATCGCCGACGAATACGCGGCAACGACGGAAAAGCATTTACGGAAATGTGGCAACACGCTAAAGAAAGAGATCATCGAAAAGACACCATCGGGCGCTTCGAAAGACACGTATACATCAAATTCAGGCCGGGTGTACAAGAACAAAACAAAATTAAAGAACGCGTGGACAGGAACCGTGAAAGGGTTATCCGGTAGCGAATTGGAATACGATATATCCAGTAAGGCCCATCATTTTCATTTGGTTAACCGTGGTCATGCTATGGTGACACATTCCGGGAAGCATGTTGGCTTTGTCCCGGGCAAGCATTTTTTAGAAGAGGCCGTCAAAGAATACGAAGAAAGCGGCTACACAGAGGCAGAATTTGAAAAATATATTAAGGACGTCAAGAAGAAACTAGGTGACTAACGATAAAACAGTCGGAGATACTAACATCGGTACGGAACGCATTGAAGGGCGCTTATCCAGATTACAAGGTATATCTGGAAGACGTAAAAGATAATTTTGAAAACCCGTGCTTTTTCTTAGGGCTGACTAGTGTCGTTAGCCAGGAGAACACGAACTTATATAAGAATAACTGCACACTGCATATTACATTTTTCACGGAAAAAGGGCGCGTCGACGCCCTTTTCTTGTATGACGTCAAGGATACCGTAACTAAATTATTCAGGCACGGGTTACAGGTCGGTAACAGGTTCTTACATTTTACCTCGGTTTCTACGGAAACAGAAGGCGAAGATGCCGACATCATTTTCTTTAACCTGCCATTCATTTATTACGATGCGGACGGCCAGCAGGACGAAAAATACCTTATGCAACATATTTACAATCATTACGAAACGAAAGGGGACTTATAGCGTTATGGGAATGCCTAGCGTTATTGTCACATTTAAAGAAAAAGGAATTACGGCGATCGAACGAAGCCAGAACGGCGTCATCGCCCTGGTATTAGTCGAAGACAGTCCGGTCGACCCGGTCAACGTCTATACGCCGGACGATATTCCGGAAACATTGACGGACGACAATAAAGAACAGGTACAGCTTTGCTTGATGGGATACCAAACAGGGCCTAAAAAGGTCATCGTTTATACCGTCAAGGACTTGAAAGACATGGCGGGAATATTAAAAAAGCTTGAATTAGTCCGTTTTAACTATCTGGTTATTCCGGCCATTACGGACGAACAGATACAGACAGTAGCTACCTGGATAAAAGATATGCGTACGACAAAAGATACGATGGTTAAAGCTGTTCTTCCGAATTGCGCGGCTGACTGCGAAGGAGTCGTAAACTTTACGAATACCTTGATCAAGACCGCGAAGAAGACTTATACGACGGCGCAGTATTGTTCGCGTGTCGCCGGTATTATCTGCGGTACACCGGCTACTATTTCCTGTACTTATGCACCGGTTCCGGAACTGATTGAAGTCGATCAGCATACCCTAGAAGAAATGGATACAAAAGTCGACAACGGCGAATTCTTCTTCTTCAATGACGGAGAAAAGATTAAAGTTGCGCGCGGCGTCAACTCTTTCAAGACAACGGTACAGGGAAAGGGCGAAGACTTTAAAAAGATTAAACTGGTAGACCTCATGGATATGATCCACGACGACATCAAGCGCACCGGTCATGACTCTTACATCGGCAAATATGCCAACAGCTACGACAACCGCTGTCTGCTTATTACGGCTATCCAGGGATATTTTCAGCAGCTCGAAAACGAAGGCTTACTGGAACGGAATCAGAACACCGTGACCGTCGATCTCGACGCAACGAAGGCTTGGCTTATGAGCAACGGTTTATATACAAAGGATCAGCTGGCTACCATGAAAGATATCGAAATTAAGGAAGCCAATATCCACGACAACGTATTCTTGGCGGCTGACCTTAGCTTGCTCGACGCTATCGAAAAGATTCAGGTTAATTGTAATATCGCGTAAGGTGGTTTAATAGAATATGAAAGACATTGAAGCACGGAGAGTCATTTATGGAACGTTCGGCGAATTGTGGATTGACGGCGACAAGATCGCCGAAGTCGAAGAAGTAAAAGCTACGCTGACTTCGGATAAGATTGAAGTTAAGATGGCTATGCATATGACTAAGGGCTATAAAGTCGTTGGTTATACTGGCAAAGGCTCTGTTAAATTACATAAAGTATCCAGTTATTTCATTAAGAAACTGGCTCCTTCTATTAAGGCGGGCAGACAGGTTTCGTGTACACTCATCTCTAAAGTAAGCGATCCGGATGCTGTCGGTACGGAACGTGTAGCCTTGACGGGCGTCATTTTTGACAGTGTCGATCTGATTAACTGGAGTGTCGGTAAACTCGGCGAAGAAAGTTATAATTTCACTTTCCAGGACTACGAACTTCTGGATAGTGCCGACGAATAATTTTTAAAGGAAAGGGGATCGCTGGATGGCTTTCCCCTTCTTTTTATTTAGGAGAAACCAACATGGAAAACAAAAACGAAAATGTATTAGAAAAACTTTTGCGGATGGATGCTAAAAAGATTACGGAACGCCCGATGCGGACTTACGAAGTAAAACGGCTTTCCAATATCATGGGTACGCCGTTTGTCATTACTCTACAGAGCATCCCCGCTGAACTCTATTCGGATATTCAAAATGAATCCGTCGAAATTAAGAAAGGCAATGTATCGGGTGTCAATATCCAAAAATTGCAGTTCGATACGGTCATCGCCGGAATGAAGGACCCGAATTTAAAAGATAAACAGCTGTTACAGCATTTCGATGCCTTGACACCGGTCCAGCTCGTTAACAAGCTGTTCATTCCCGGTGAAATTTCGGATATGGCTTCTATCGTATCTGAATTATGTGGCTTCACGAGTCAGAAAGACGTCGACGAAGAAACAAAAAACTAATTGAAACGGACGGGCGTGTACAGCTCATGTACTGCCTGTTCCGTTTTCATCATATCCAGCCGTTCGAATTCATGCATAAGAGTTTCTACGAAAGACAGGTATTATATGCCTTCATGCGTTATGAATTGGAACAGCGGATCGAAGAAAATAAACCTCAAGACGAATAGAAAGGTTTGAAAGATATGCCTAGTGTTATCGATGCAGTGCTTAGGTTGAAAGATGAATTCACGCCGGTACTGAATACCGTACAAGGAAAATTAAACGAAACAAAGGCACAGGGCGATGCATTAAGCCAGCGTATCCAGGAACACGAAAAAGTAAACGCAAGAGCGGCTAAACAATGGAAGCAGACTGGCAACAGTATCAAGGGCGTCGGCGATACGATCCTTAAATATTCGGCACCTATTGTTACGGCTATGGGAGTCGGGTTAAAAGCTACGTCGGCTTTTGCAACTGGCATGGCTAAATTAAGTACGGCCGTCAAGCTGACAGCTGAACAACAGGCAAAGTTAAAGCAGTCATTCATCGAAACATCGGACGCGACAGGCGTAGCCGTCGAAGACACGACCGAACTGGCTTATCATTGGGCGTCAGCTGGTGTACAGGCTGACGACTTGGGTAAGGGCGTCGATGCAGCCTGTAAGTTGTCGGTCATCGGCTTTACGGATGCCAATTCGGCTAGTCAGTTATTAATCGGCACGATGAACAGTTTAGGGATGACCGTTAATGACTTGGACGATATTACGGCGACATACGTTAAAATGCAACAGGTCGGGAACCTGACGATCGGAGAATTATCCGGTCAGATCGAAAAAGTATTACCGGCGGCGCACTCGTTAGGCGCTTCCTTGCATGAATTAGGTGCTACGTACGACTTTTTAGCCAATAAAGGGTTAAGCATCGAAGTCACGACGTCCGGATTGCGGAATATTATGGGCGGCTTGGAAAAACCGACGAAAGAGATGCAGACAGCGGCCGAAATGGCGGGCGTTTCCTTGGATATGGCTCATATCAAGGCAGAAGGCTGGGTCGGCTTCTTGGATGAAGTCGTTCAGAAGACCGGCGGCGACGCACAGCAGATGATGCAGATCTTAGGCGGCGGCAAGAACGGGATAGCCATCGCAAACGCATTGGCAACCGATGGAGCCATCGAACAGCTGAAGAATTTGGATAAACAGATACAAAATACCGGCGGCGTATCGGAAGAAACGATGCAACAGTTAATGAAGAATAACCCGGCACTGGCTCTAAAACTGGCTAATAACCAGTTGCGGAACAGCTGGATGGAATTAGCGCAAGGCATGGCGCCCTTTATTGCCAGCGCATCCATGAAGATCAAGACCCTGGCTAAAGTCATCCATGATCTGACACCGGAACAACGGAAACTGATAACCTCTATTTTACAGACTGTCGTCGTTATGGGCGTCGGGTTATCCGTCCTCGGTCGTGTCGTATCGGCTGTCGGTACCGTAAGATCCAGTATCAACGGATTAGCGAAAGCCTTTTTAGCTGTACGTAAGGCAAAACAGACTTTTGATGGTGTTGGCGCTTTCTTAACGGTAGCGGCGAAAATAGAATCCGGTGTCGTAAGGATCCGCCATGCTTTTACGACGTTAGGAACGCTGGCTTTACGGGCCGGTCGTGTTGTCGGGAACGTTATCCGTGTCATGGGTAGCGGTATTGCAAAGTTAGGGCCTATTATTCTCCGTTGCGGCCGTATCGCCGTTTCCGCTATTACGACCGTGGGCCGTGCCATTATTATGAATCCGATCGGGGCAGCCCTTACAGCTTTGATCGTCATCATTGTCTTAGTGGCTACCCATTGGGAACAGTTCAAGCAAATTACGCTTTCTGTCTGGAACGCCGTAAAGAGTGCCGTAAATTCGGCTATCGAATTCATTTCCGGCATCATCCAGGCAGGTATTTCCTATATTTCCGAAAAAATTGCATCTTTACGTGAATTTTTACAGGGGATTATTGACTATATCAGTAATACCTTTTCGGAAGCGTGGTCAGCGGCTTGGAATTCCATTAAAGATGTTTTCGGAAACATCTGGGAAGGTATCAAGAGCAAAGCGGCAAATGTACTGGATAGTATCACCGGATTCGTACAGCGTGTCATAGATAAGGCACGTAGTGCTAGATCGGCAGTTCAGGAGGCCGGGAACGGAAACGGGCCGGACGGTAACTGGACAGGTGCAACATGGTATCACGGCGGCTTGACGTATGTCAACGAAGCCGGACCGGAACTAATTAAACTGCCGACCGGTGCGCAGATCGTACCTCATTCCGAAAGCTTGAAACAGGAATACCAGCGCGGCGTTGAAATTGGTAGTCAGCAGAACGCGTCTTCGTTATCCATCACTATTCCTAAATTGGCAGACAGCATTGTTGTCCGCGAAGAACAGGATATCGACGATATCGCTGAACAACTAGTATTCAAGATCAAACAGTATGGTATCAATCAGATGAAAGGCGCGCTCATTTAGTGCGCCTTTATCTTTTTAGAAGGTGAATATATGAGTTTCTTAAAGAATTTCATGTCGGATGTGCTGACGGGCTTCCTGGATCATAATGCCAACAATGTGACTATTGACTTGAGTTGCGGCGGCGACTCGTTTACGTTGCCGGTCCTTCCTGAAAAATTCGAGTTATCCGTAAGCAACCGGAACGGCACGGTCAATATAAATAACGACGGTGAATATAATATGATTGGAAAGACTGGATTAAAAACGATCACGTTAGAAAGTTTCTTTCCTAGCCAGCAGTATGACTTCTGCGTAACGACGCCGTTATCGCCATCAGATTACGTGAATAAGCTGGAAACATGGCGAAAAGGTACGGATCCCGTACAGATTACCATAACCAATACGCCGATAGATATTTCCTGTCTTATCGAAAGTTTTAGCTATGGTAGCCAGGACTGTACACAGGATATTTATTATAAGCTGGCCTTAAAAGAATATCGCAGTATCGTTGGAGTCAGTAACGATAAGATGGATAAAACGACCGGACTCAAGAAACGGCCGGAAAGTTTTGCCAAACAGGCTATAAAGAATTTCCGGATGTATCCGGGTGAAAATCCGTTACAGGCAGTAGCCAGGGCGTGCGGGAAGACTGTCGGTGCCGGTATCGACCCGAAATATAAAGGGTATCTGAACATTTATGAAAGAGTTATGAAAGGCGGCGGCATCAACGCCGGTGACATTATTCAGTTGGGACAGAGCTACGGCGGCGTACTGATCAAACATTTTAAACGGGAAGACGACGATATCACGATGGATGTTCCTCATTATTCGGCGAATAAACCGATAAAAGTTCCGGAAGGGAATTAATATGGCAGAAAAAACTTTTCATCTGATAGATGAAACAGCACATAAAGACCTAAGTCCTTATGTCGTTTCTTACACATGGGGCGGCGATCTGGAACAGGCCGGGCGCCGACTCAATTTTACGATAGCTTATACGACGAAGGATCCGAATTGGACGAACGCTATCATCAATTTAGGCGACATCGTTACCTTTTATTATTATGATCCGACGTTAGCTGAAAAGGAAAGGGAAGCCGAAAAAGCACAGCTCGAAGAGATTGCTAAAGAACAGGCGGAACGGGCCGAAGCGGCAAAACAGCGCGCGGCCAATATATCTAATAGTTATAATTCTGTTTCGGGCGGCTCTAATTTCGATGGATACAGCAGTACAGAACGCGGGAACTGGTCAGCTATCCAGGCATTAGGTGCTACACAGGGGCAGGCGAACGGCATCTGCGGGAATATACGTATAGAAGATATGGATTACGACCCGACTGTCGTAAATGCGTCCGGCCATACTGGGTTATACCAGCTGTCGACGGAACGATGGGCCGGCTATGTGTCTTGGTGTAATCAGACCGGAAATGATCCGGCGTACGGGCCTAATCAGTCGAAGTATGTCCTTACAGTAGAAAACGGCAACGTCTTCACCGGTGAAAATTGTCCGTGGGGAGCCATGCCGACCGATACAGAAGGCGCGGCCAGATATGTTTCGCAATATATTGAAAGAGGCGGATACGAACAGGAAAGAGTCGACGCGGCCAATAATGTAGCTAACGATGTAGCCAATGAAGTCATAACGCTGGAAACACCGGGAGCAGCTGTCGTTACGATGGCAGTTAATGCCCTTATCGATACCAGTAAAGTACCGTCCAACAGTAAGAAAACAACTACGACGGCTGAAACGGCAGATACCGCGACAGCCGATAAAAACAATACGAATTCGGACAGCCTGAAATTATTCCAGGGTATCGTCTTCATGCAGGAACGGAACAGCAACACTTATACCATGGAATTCGTAGCCTATGACCGGCTCATTTATCTGGCTAAAAGTAAGACTAACAATAAATTTGTCGATGTACCGATCCCGGAAGTCCTGGACTGGTGCGCGAAACAGAATGGCCTTGAACTGGGTATTTTATCGAAAGACCTGAATTATACCGTTAATTTTGTAGCCGATAATATGAGCTATACTGAAATTATCCAGAAGTGCCTAGAAACGGCGAAACAGAATTCGGGATATTCTTACAATGTCTATCTAAGTGCCGAAAATAAAATGAACGTCGTCCGGGCCGATACGGTCATTGAAGGCTTTACGATCACCGATACGACCGATAGTTTCGGAGCGCGGCACAGTGCCAGCTTGGAAGATATGGTCAACCAGGTCGCTATCGCTGACTCGGACGGAAAAATTACCGGCTATTTCCGGAACGATGAAGACATTAATAAATACGGGCGTATCCAGACTGTTTATAAGGTCGATGCTAAACAGAATACCGAAAAAAGTGCTAAAAGCCTGTTACATAGGATAACGGAAACGTCGAGTATTTCAGCTTTGGGAAATGTTCAGTGCATCGCTGGATATGCAGTGGCTATCCAGGAAGAGCAGATCAAGGGAAATTTCCTTATTCTTTCGGACAGTCATAAAATAGAAAACAATATCCATACGATGGAACTGAATTTATCTTATATTCAGAAGCAAGATGACTCGACGACATGTAGTACGGAAGGAAATACGAACCCGACACCGAAACAGGTAAAGAAGAAAAAGGATGGCGTAGCCGGTACGGGCAGCGCAACGGTAGAAGAGGGGTTAAAAGCCGCAAAACCTGCTTATCTGGGAACACAGATGCCGGATGGGCCGAACGGCTGCGTAGAAGCGGTCGTCGGCATAGGCTCTTATTATTCACCTTTTGCCAAACAGGAATACGACAACAACGTTAAAGACTGCGATACCCTGGTAGCTGATGCACAGCGGGCTAATTTGTACGAAGAATTCGGCCCGAATACGGTTATACAGAAAGGCGACGCCGTTATTTATAGTAGTTCACAATATCGATATGCTCATACGGTCATCGTTACGAGTCCTTCCGGCCGGTATATCGGTAATTCATCGAGTGCCAATAACGGGAACGGCGAAGTCGTCGAGGGCCGCGACTTTATGGAAATGGGCGGCGAATATCCGGTCGGTATCGTACATTTATCGAAAGGCTGATATAGATGAACAAAAACCCTTATACCGAATTTTTAAAAATAGTGACCGGTGTTGCAGAAAATAACCAGTCACCGACTATTTCACTGGGTACGATCGTGGCACCGCCGCCGAATATCCAGGTGTCGTATAATGGCATTTTACTGGAAACGCCGGAATGTCTTATTTCGGAATATCTGTTACCTGGGTATACGCGTCATGTCGTTGGTTCTACGAGTGATGCGGCTGGTGGTTCCGGCGATGCTGAATACGCAAGCCATCGGCATCCAGTAAATAACGATGAAACGTGGACGGACACTTTAAAACCAGGTGACAAGGTTGTTATTATGCCATGCCCGTCATCGGATGACAGAACGAAACAGCTTTATATTATTTTGGATAAGGTCGTAAAACCCGACCGTTCACATTTTGAATAGAGGCTTTTAGATGAATCCATTTGTATTAGGGAATACGGAACAAAACAATTATACTCAAAAAAATCTGCCGGAACTGCAAGAATACGCGTGGGACTTCCTACATGATACATTCAGGCTGACACCGGAAGGCCAGCACATTATCGTTACGGAAAATGAAGCCCTGAAAGTCTGGATATATAAGGCTTTGAAGACGGAGCGATATCGGTACGAAGCTTATAAACATGGGGTATATAATGCTTCAGACAATTATGGCGTCGAACTGGAACAGTTTATCGGCAAGAACCCGAATAACGTCGAAACAGCCACAAAGATCAAGCGATATATCCATGACGGCCTTATCGTGAATCCGTATATCACGAAGATCGACAGTATCGACATTACGGAACGAAAGGGCGACAGCCTGACCCTTACGGTAAATTTGACTTCAATTTATGGCAATTTGACACAAGTCGTCACGGTATGACGAAGCTATACTAATAGGAGATGAAAATATTGAGCGACACTTTTAAAATGCAATATAAAGACGACATTCAGAGCCGGATGGTCGATGTAGTATCCAGCGTTACGGATAACACCGCTATCGAAGGCTCTTTTTCGCGCGATATTATTAACGCTAACTCCGTTGAATTTGAAAATACATATGCCGAAATGAATCTGATGATAAAGGCTTGTTTCGCCGATACCAGTTGGGGCGACTATTTAACCATGCGGGCGGCTGAATATGGAGTTGACCGCAAGGATGCTACTAGCTCTATTGGATACGTCGTTATCAAAGGACAGGCCGGGACCGTCGTTCCGAAAGGCTTTATTGTATCCGTCAAAAATGGTACGCAATTCACGACGAACGATGGTGCCATGATCGGAGCCGACGGGACCGTAAAAGTCAATGTGACGGCATCGACGACCGGAAGTGCCGGTAACGCGGCGGCACATACTATCAATACGATCATGATATCGCAACCCGGCGTATCCAGTGTGGATAATCCGGAAGCGACGCACGATGGGTTTGACCAAGAAAGCGACGCCGACCTATTAGCGCGGTATATGCAGATTGTTCGTACTCCGGCAACATCGGGTAATAAATACCATTATTATAATTGGGCTATGTCGGTAAAAGGTGTCGGCGGCTGTAAGGTCGAACCCTTATGGAACGGGAACGGGACCGTAAAAGTTATCATCATCGACGAAGACTATAAAAGTGCGTCCGACGATATCGTAAAGCGTACTCAGGAATATATCGACAGCGTCCGGCCTATTGGGGCGTCGGTTACGGTCGTATCGCCGGTTCCTTTAACGATGAATATTACCGGCGACGTAGTCGGGAACGTGAACACCGATAATTTTAAGAAAGCCATTGAAAACTATCTGCGTCGGAAGAACTTGGACCTAAAATATTTATCCAGTGCGCAGGTGGGCAACCTTTTGATGGATAACGGCGCGACGGACTACGATAATTTACTGTTGAACGGGAAAACAAAACTTACAGTGACGGAAGATCAGATGCTGACGGTCGGGACGGTGACGTTGAATGTCCTTCATTAGAAATAATATCTGTAATATCGGGAAGTATCTTCCGAAATTTATTCAAAAAAGCCCCATCTTTTCGGCGGTCGTGAAGGCGGATAATCAGGAACACGACCGGCAACGGCTTATTCTTAAAGACCTGCTAAACCAGTTTTTCGTAGTAACGGCTACTTGGGGACTGGACGGATGGGAAAGGGTCCTGGGTATCAAGACCAACAAAGAACTTTCAGATGAACAACGGCGGAATACTATTTTATTGAAACTTCAAAGCCATAGGATAAGTACCGTCGAATTCATGACGAAATTGGCATCCAGATATTACAGCGACACGACGAATGTATCCATTGAAGAAGATAATTCGCATAATGCCTTTCGGATTTTAGCCGACAGTCTTTCTTATGACTGGGATGGACTCAAAGAAGCACTCGAAACTTATAAGCCAGCGCATCTGGGTTATTTGTTTGTCCATTATTTAGACGGTATCTGCAAAAAATACCACGGAGCCGTTTTACAGACCTCGAAGGTAGTCACGATAAAGCCGAATACCGGGATACAGGATATCGCCTTGTCAATGAATAAATTACAGCTGGGTATCGTAAGCATATCCAAGACAACGCATATCAAAGCGAAAGGGATTTAATATGGCAAAATTCAATAATATTATTTTAACGAATAAGGGGTTAAACCTGATTGTAGAAACAGAAGCCGGAAAGACCCTTATTTTTACGAAAGCGGAACTAGGGGACGGCGACTTACTGGTCACGGATAATGTGCAAACCTTTACAGATATCAAGTCGGTAAAGCTGACTTTACCATTCGACAAAGTCAGTTTGGATAAAAACGGCCAATGCACAGTACGTTTTACGGTAGACAATACGACTTTGGATGCGGGCTTTTTTGCAAAAGAAGTCGGCATTTTTGCGAAAGCTGGGACCGACGGTAAAGAATATCTGTACGCTTACAGTAACGCCGGGAATTTCTGCGACTATGTACCCGATAAAAGTACGCCGACGTCAAAAGAGATTTTTAAAATAACCTTGGTTACAGGGAACACGGCCAATGTCACAGCCATACTTGATAAGAATATCGACTACTATACGCTGGATCAAGCGGAGGACATGGTAGCCGATACGAAAAAGGATTTAGCCGACGTCGCAAAGAATACGGCAAAAGAAGCTATTCAGTCGGAAGTCGATAAATATGTAACCGAAAAGATGGCTTCGAAGCAAGATAAATTACAGTTTGACTATAAACCGATATCCAATTCGCTACATCCTGTTACCTCGGATGGCATCTATAACGCGATCGAAGCGGCAAAACCGGATCTTTTGCCGTACGCTAAAAAGGCGGATCTGACTACAGTAGCCACAAGCGGAAAATATACTGATTTACAGGGAACACCTCATATCCCGGCTAAAGTTTCGGAACTTACAAATGATGCCGGGTATCTGACGAAGCACCAGGATATTTCGGCTTATGCTAAAAAAACGGAAATTCCGACGAAGGTAAGCCAGTTGCAGAATGACAGCGGATACCTTACGAGTCATCAAGACTTATCGGAATACGCCAAAAAAGGCGATATCCCGACCGGATTTCATACCCTTACTTTTACGGGAAACGCTGATGCTACCTATGATGGAAGCCAAAACGTAACGGTCAGTATTCCGAAAGCGGTAGATCTGACACCATACGAAAAACAGAACCATGCTTACGAAACGTTTGAAACTAAGGCACATGCTTCGTCTACATATGCTTTAGCCAGCGCTATTGGAGTAGCTAATGGGCTTGCTACCCTAGATGATTCGGGCCTTGTACCGTCCAGCCAGCTGCCTTCTTATGTTGATGACGTACTGGAATTTGATAGCAAAGATAAATTCCCGGCAAATGGGGAAGACGGGAAAATTTATGTCGATAAATCCGATAATAAGACATACCGATATACAGGATCTGGTTACTTATGGATCAATTCGACAGTAGCTACAGCAGACGAAGCCGTAAAAGCGCACAAGGATGCCGACGGCAACGTTATTACGGATACATACGAAAAGAAGACAGATGCGGCCGCTTCCTTGGCTACGAAGCAGGATAAATTAACGATAGACTCTATGTTTTCAGAAACTTCTGATAATGTGGCTACTTCTAAAGGAATAGCCGCTTATGTAAAAGATAGTATATCCAATGCAAAAATAGATCCTAGCCAGATAGCAGAATTAAGTAGCTACGAAAAGAAGACAGATGCCGCCGCCGCTCATTCTTCTTTGCAGAATAGTATCAATACCAAGTTAGATAAAACGGGAACCGCTGTTTCTGCAACAAAATTACAGACTGCGCGCACTATTTCTTTAACTGGCAATGCCTCGGGAAGTACTACTTTCGACGGTTCTGGAAATGCTAGCATTAACACAACTATAAATACAATAAATAACCAAGGCAACAAAACAGCTATCCAAGATGGAACAGCAGAATCATATGGATTAAAATTATACGAAGTTTATAATAACGGGTATCCGACTAGATATGGGAATTTAATTTCTATCGGCGGAGCCGGCGGAGGAGAATTACTAGCTGGATGGGCAGGTGCAGACCACGGAGTAGAACATTTATATTATCGTAACAGAAGAGATAATGGGACATTATGGTCTAACTGGAGTACTGTCGCTTTTACTACAGACATAAATAACTTTGCACCAACAAAAACTGGTGGCGGCGCTAGTGGTACGTGGAATATTAATATAACAGGTACGGCTACGAAAGCTAATCAGGATGCTTCCGGGAATGTTATCACAGATACCTATGCTACAAAGACGGAAGTAGCGGCAAAAGCGGATAAAGCGGCACTAAAGACCGTGGCGACGACAGGTTCTTATAATGACTTGATAAATAAGCCGACGATACCGATCGTTCCTACTAAGGTATCGGCTTTTACGAATGATGCTGGATATGCTACGAAAACTTATGTAGATCAGAAAGTAAATGACGGCCTCTATAGCATCCAAAAAATTATGGACATCGTCTATCCAGTTGGTAGCATCTGGGAAACCACGACGGATGACGATCCTAATAAAAAATGGACAGGGACGACTTGGGTAAAAATGAATGCAGGCCGCGTACTCGTGTCTGCCGGAAGCTATACCGAAAAGGGGACGACGTACACGTATAATCTTGGTGATAAAGGCGGGGAAGTAAAACACCAATCTACTGTTAATGAAATGCCTTCTCATAGCCACGACATTACAAGCGCTGGTGATCATACACACCTTATTGCAAATGCTCAGGTAAATGGCGGAAGCGGTTTAACCAATCAAAATTACTTGATTAAAAAGTGTACATGGAACAGCTACGAAAACTTTGAGCTTATTGGTTCTGGAAAAGCACCTAGTATCGGCCTTACAAGTAGTAGTGGTAGCCATACACACTCTATAGCTTCGACAGGTGGCAATAAACCACATGAAAATAGACAGCCATACTTAGTTATTAACCGTTGGCAACGCACGAAATAAAACTTTTTATCCAAAATATTAAAATGAAAGGATTAATTCTTTATGGCTAAATACAATGATATCGTTGTTACGAATAATGGCCTTGACATGATCGCCGAAAGCGAAACCGCAAAGCCGTTAATTTTTACAAAGATCCAGTTAGGCGATGGCCAGTTGACAGAAGTCGACGATATAAAACAGTTCACGGCCTTAAAACATCCTTGTATGAACGGAGTTATCCATGATATAGAAACAGGGACGGCGCACGGTCAGGCTACGATCGTAAGCATTATCGATAATTCCACGCTGGATAAGGGCTTTTTTGCAAGGGAAGTCGGCGTCTTCGCTAAAGTTGGTACAGACGGAACCGAAAAACTTTATGCTTATACGAATGGCGGGAACTACGTTGACTATATGCCGGATAAAGCAACGCCGGTATCGGAAAACAAGGTCGTCATTACCCTGGTTACGGCCAATGCCGGGAATATCCAGGCTATTATCGATAAGTCTAAAATTTATGCGACACGGCAGGAAGTAGAAGACGACTTCGATACCCATAATGTAGACCCTAATGCACACGCCAACATTATCAAGAAGATGCAGGATGTCATAGCTAAATTGGATACGGTCTACGAAAAACAGCAGAACTTATATAAAGACATTTTCCATATCGGAGCGACGTATATTAGTTTTGACAAAACAAACCCCGGAACATGGATGACCGGTACGACGTGGGAATTGACAGGTCAAGGGCGTACTATCGTAGGCGCTGGGACTGCCGACAGTGGGAACGCTTATGTTGCTGGTTCCAAAGGCGGGGCGGAAACGAATACATTAGCTGTCGAAAATATGCCGCCTCATGCTTTCAAAGGGACGACCGATAAAAGCGGAAGCCATACTCATACTGGGTCAACCTCAACAGGTGGAAACCATACGCACAACGGGAATACTGCTTATAATGGCGACCACAGACATTTTATTGCTAATACAGATGAAAATGCAGGTGCAATACTTAACAGTAATACCCACCTGGAACGCTGGTACAAGTATGATAGCTATGAAGACTTTAGATTATGGGGTACCGGAAGCGAAGCAACTATCGGCTTAACGAGTCAAAACGGGAACCACAACCATACTTTTACGACGAACGAAGCCGGGAACCATAACCACACCTTTACGACCGCAACCAATGGCGAACATACCCATACATTTAAAACGGAAACATTAGGTTCCGGAAAAGCCGTTAACAATATGCAACCTTATGTCGTAACATACATTTGGCGCCGTATTGCTTAATGTATAATTTTTTAGAAAGGTCTGATATGAATGGATGTTAATTTTGACGACATCAAAAAGGACATGATCGACGGTGCAAAGGACATCGTAACTGAACAGGCGAAACAGGATTTCGTGAACTGGGTAGACATTACTGTTATGCCGAACGTCCGCGACGTTATCGACGCTTATATCAAGCAGGTAAAAGCCGACAGCGACGACGAAACCGGCTGGTCGAAATTCCGGGACAAGTTCTTTATTCCGTATTTGGTACAGGGTGCCTTATATTTAATTAATGCTTCGCTGAAACGTATCCAGACGAAGTGATGACGGATGAACGACGAACTGACGACCGCTATTTTAAATAAACTCAACACGATCGAGGCGCGGCAAACGAAACAAGACGAAGTCCTGCGGACTATTTCGGAGCGTATAGCCAGACTAGAAGCACGGCTCGATATGCACGACGAAAAACTAAAAGAGAACGAAGAGAGCGTCGACGATCTGGAGGAGATCAAAAACAAGGGAATGGGCGCAAAAAACGTCGTTCTATGGGGAATTTCAGTCGCTCTATCATTATTGGCTATATTTCACGAATTTTTCAAGTAAAGGGCAGAATATTGAAGACTCAAATTATTATCGTAGTGGTGTATCTTGCGGCATGGGTAGCCAATGGCGCCTTTCATATGTCTTTTGACTTAGGCGCCTTGGTTACTTTTTATTTAGCAGTAGCCGGTAAAGATGTAGCCGGTTATACCGTAAATTCGTTATTTAACAGTAAAAGAGGAGAAGCACCAAATGCAAAACATTGACTTTTCGGATTTAGCCGATTTGACGACAAACGCTTTTTATGACATCTGGGACCTGGCTGGAGATTACGGCCGCGATCCAAAAATTTATATGCATTGGTCGGCCGGGTTATACGATACCTGTTTCGAGGACTATCATATAAATATCACGTCGGACGGCCTTTTATATGCCAGTACCGAAAATTTAGCCAAAGTAAAAGCTCATACGTATCATCGGAACAGCGGGGCTATCGGTATATCCATGTGTTGTTGTTATGGCGCCACATCTGAAAGCTTAGGGGATTATCCGCCGACAGCAGCTCAGATCGAGTCGATGGCAAAAGCCGTGGCTATTATGGCTAATCGGTTATGGCTTACCATTGATAAAAACCATGTCATGACGCACGGAGAAGCCGCCGATAATGAAGATGGGATTGAACCCCATGATCCATACGGCCCTAAAACGACTTGTGAACGCTGGGACCTGGAATATCTGGGTACGCCGGAAAGCCCGTCGTTCAACCCGTGGGCGACAGACGGAAGCCGTGGCGGCGATATCCTTCGTGGGAAAGCCATCTGGTATAGCCAGCACTAATTTTTAATTTAGTCATATATTTCTCTCTCCTAAAAAAAGGACGCCGTCGGTTATCCGGCGGCGTTTTTCTTGTGTTTATTTAATGGAATTAAATAGAATTGTCCAATTTTCTAGTAAAAGCGTAAAATAGTTACGACTCTTTTTTAGCGTGCATATTTTATAAAAAATAATTTTTTGCATTAGACTGGTCATTCCCAATATAACTTCGCTGTAAAAACTTTCTTGCTGTCCTTCAGGTAAATCCATTTTAGATATTACATTTGTGTAAATTGACAGGATGTTATCCATAAATATTTTTTTATCTTCTACTACTTCAAACATAAAAAGAATAAAAAACATATTAAGAAGGGTAAGGGGAAAGATGGTCATAATGTCTTCTTTACTATAATATTTCGATGTATCGTATTGCAACTGTGCCAATTTACTAACCATTTGTTGCAAGTCGTATGTTTGTTGTGTCTGCATACATTTGTTGAAAATATTCTGAATATTTCCTTCCTCAAATATGAAGAAAATTGTATCGTCAGGACCAAGATCGTCCCAAATAGCGAAACCTGTTCTGTGTATGCTCCAGATTGAATCTATACTTTTTTCAATGACATCATCCACTTCCTTTCTGGATATATCTTCCGTCAGCAGATAACGGCAGACTGTTTCGAAATAACTTTCAATCTTTAGTACTTCTTCTTCGCATTTTTCTTCGTTCATAAAGTCATTCCTTTCTTAAAATAAAAAAAAGACTCCTAAATATAGGAGCCTGGGACGCCATCGGCGGCTTTTATGAACCAGATGACGCACTGAAATATAGAAATGTTTCTGGATAGGCTACGAAAGAACGTAGTATATCCCAAAAAGGAGCCGTTGGCATCTATCCTTTGTTGGATATAAAAAAAATAAGGTCGTTTCATAATGAAACAACCTTAAATGACCAGGACTCTATAAAAGGAGCCGGAGGCAATAAAATTTTATTGAACGTATATAAAATATTGTAGATATATAATATATAATTCGATATTGACTAGTCAAATTCCTGCTAAAATTTTATAAAGAAAATATAAAATACAAAAAGAGCCGCCTTTTACAGCGGCCCTTCCTGCAAGCGTGAATAACAAACACTTGATCTTACGGCACTTATATTATAATATACGATAACCGTTATGTCAAACGAATTAATATTAACAAATAAAGTTGACCTATGTTATAATAACTATGGAACCGTAAGCAAGGCCGAAAGGACTTGGTCTTATGGCGAAATATAAATACATCACGTACAGACCCGAAAGGAAGCAGTACCAGGTCAAAGTAAGGATGGCCGGTAAGGCCATCGTAAAGACGGCGCCGACCTTAAACGAAGCGCTCCTAATTCGCGGGAAACTCTTAAAAGCCAGGGGGAATAAAGCCGACGAACTCTTTTATTTAACCAAAAACGGCGCCCTGAAACACGAAGAACAAGGGAACCTAAAGGAAAGCATGACGGTATGGTATAAGCGGCAGAAAGCACCTTTCGTCGAAAAAGGGACCCGTACACGGTATGAAGGGGGTATGCGGAATTATATCTTTCCTTATTTAGGCGACATGGAACCGAAAGCGGTCACGCGCGATATGATCCAGACATTCTCTTTTGCTGTCAACGAAAAAGTGACGGTAGCTTCGACCCGCTCCGTTATATCCCTGCTTAACCAGTATTTTAACTGGATAGGCGGTGAAAACCCTTGTACAGGTGTTGCTTATCGGAAAGAGGTAAAAACACGCCGGAAACGTCTGGCCTTCACGAAAGAGCAGGAAAGAGCCTTTTTAGCGCTCGTACGGAGTGAAGACTACGATCTGTATTTCCTGTTAAATATGTACTTTGAAACGGGATGTAGGCGCGGTGAACTGATTGCTTGCCTATGGAACCAGATAGACTGGTATAACGGCACCTTGCATATCGAACCGACTTTAGTAGATGACGGCAAGGGCGGCGTGATCCGGAAGCCTTATCCAAAGAACCGGTCGAGTATCCGCGATATCCCGTTGACGAAAAAGACCCTGTTCATCTTACGGAGCGTCTACGATCAGCGAAAGAAGTACACCTATCATATCGACGACCGGTATATCTTCTTGACGAAGGAAGGGAAGCCAGTAAGGCCGGAAACATTGACGGCGGCTTTTAAAAGATATCGGGAACGTGCCGGACTGCCGGAAGGGTTATCCTTACATAGTACCCGGCATACGTTCGCATCCCGTTTGATGCGTGCCGGTGTACCTATCCATATTATATGTAAGGTAGGCGGCTGGGAGTCCTCGAAGATCTTACTTGATGTTTATACACACGTTACGCAAAATGAAGTACGAAATGCCTTGTATAAAGCCTTTAAATAATGCGTGTAAAACCTCGTGGGTGGTTTTTTGGGTGGCAACAAAATTATGAAAGAACCGTGTATAGTTAAAAAAATTGAACAGTTAAACGAAGTACTGGAAAGTATTTTTTGCCTTTATACCTCCAGATATTCCGTTTCGATTGACATTGTCAATCCGTTATGTTACACTAACGGAAGAGCTACAAGATAGCTGGAATTGTTTTTTTAGGAGGATTTTGTTATGCACGGTAAAGTAAAATGGTTTAGCGCAGAAAAAGGTTATGGCTTCATCGAAAGAGAAGATGGCGGCGACGTTTTCGTTCACTTCTCCGCTATCCAGGAAGATGGCTTCAAATCCTTGACCGAAGGTCAGGAAGTTGAATTCGACATCGTTGAAGGTGCGCGCGGACCGCAGGCAGCTAACGTAGTTAAATGCTAATCGGAAAGTAAAATAGACCTTTTAAGGGGCTCACGGGACGGCTTCGGCCAGCCTGTGCGGCCCTTTTTTTTGCCCTCTATAACTGTATAAAAACACGAAAAAGTTTGCATAAATACTTGCAATATTCATGCGGCTGTGCTATGATATATCCATCGAACAAGTTCTGGTCTTAACTTATTGGAGGATGGATATACATGAAACATGCAAATAGCTTCGTAGATTATACAACAGATGAATTGAAAGGCATTTTATTACTGGCCGAAAAGATCAAACAGCATCCGGATGACTACAGCCATATCCTGGACGGCAAGAAATTGTATACGCTCTTTGAAAAGACGTCGAACCGGACGTACCTGTCCTTTTCCATCGGCATGGAAGAATTAGGCGGCAAAGCCTATAATCAGCTGTGGAAGGATAGCAATTTCACCATCGGCGACCTCATGAGCGAAGTCAAATACGTCTGCCGCAACGTCGACTGCATCATGGGCCGGTTCAAGAAAGCCGAAACGACGGAAGGCTTCATGAAGAACGCCACCGTCCCGGTCATCAACGGCTGCGACAATACGTTCCACCCGACGCAGGCCTTGGCCGACATGCTGACGCTGTACGAAAAGACGGGCCATTTCGAAGCCAAGGTCCTCTACATCGGGGCCAAGAACAATACGTATAACTCGCTCAGCGAAATCGTCACCAAGATGGGCGGCATGATGTATGGCCTGACGCCGTTCAGCCAGGTCACCAACGTACCGGCCGACTTCTACGATAAACTGACGGCGACGGGTCATTATAAGGAATTGCCGACAGATATTTCCAAAGAAGACCTGAAGAAAGTCGTCGCCGATGTGGACTGCGTCTATACCGACACCTGGGTCGACATGGAATTTTTCACCAACCCGGACTATGCCGAAAAGAAGAACCAGATCATCAACATGATGATGCCCTATCAGATCGACGCTGCCCTCATGGAAGGCACGGATACCATGGTCTTCCACGATATGCCAATCCATCCGGGCTATGAAATCACGCAGGACGTCATGGAAAAACACTTGGAAACCATCCTCGACGAAGCCGAAAACAGACGGCACGCCGAAAAAGGATTGTTAGTCTACCTCATTACAGGGAAATTGGATTGGTAGTGGCTCTCATGCGGGCCGCCCTTTGGGACGGCCCCTACGAATAAAGGATTACAAAAAAAGGGATTGTCGCATGTGCGGCAATCTCTTTTTTCATCCCAATCCCAGGCAGACCAGGGGGATGGTGATGATGGAGCAGAGTGTCGTGACCAGGAGCATGCCGGCGGCGTAATTGCTGTCTGAGTGCTGGTTCTGGGCCAGCATGACGATGACGGCCATACTGGGCAGGGCCGGCAGGATGCTCATGGTGAGGGTTATGTCATGAGGGACCTGCAGGAATCGGCAGATTTCATAGAAGACGAGCGGGAAGAGGCACATCTTGACGGCGACGGCGCCATAGATTTCTTTCTTTCGGATGTACTGGGGGATGTCGATGTAGCAGAACAGGCCGCCCAGGTAAATCAGGGCCATGGGGGGGGTCAGGAGTCCGGCTTTGGTCAGGGCCGCATTGATGGGTTCCGGCAGGTGGAGTCCGATGAAGAGGCCCAGGATGGACAGGATGATGGCGATTGTCGCCGGATTGATCATCTTCATTAGGCGGCTGATGACGGACATGGTATTTTCCCGGTCCACCGGCGCCGTCAGATTGACACCCAGCGTCCACAGCAGGAGCTGGTCGATGACCGTGAACAAGGCGATGTAGAGCATACCCTGTTCCGGGAAGAGGGCTGCAATGATGGGAATACCCATGAAGCCGATGTTGCCGAACATGGAGCAGGCCCGGTAGACGTGATTTTCATTGCCTTTCAAGCCAAAGAGGCGTGCCAAAAAGCGGCAGAGCAGGTATAATAGGAAGTACATCAACAGGGAAATGGCCAGAATCGGCAGGGCGCTGATGAACTGCTGACGCGTCGCCCCGTTGAGGGTATTGGTGAACAAGAGCAGGGGCATGGAGACCTTGGTGATGAATTGCGAGAACACGCCAAGGGAACGGCTGTCCAGGACGTGCATACGCACGGCAACCATGCCGATGAGGAGATAGATGACGAAACCGATGATTTGCGATAAGACAATGGAAAAATAGCTCATTAGCCGGACTCCTTTCTAAAACGCCCTTATTTTATCATGCTTGTCAGGGTCTGACTAATGAAACCTTTGGCCATTGCCATGAAAAAAAGTGATGGATAGGAGCGATATCATGGACCTTGCGAAGATACAATACTTCCTGGAAGCGGCACGGCTGAACAATTTCACCGAAGCCGCCCGGAAGTGCCACATCGCCCAGACGACGATGACGAAATATATTTCCCAGCTGGAAAAAGAACTGGGCTGCCGTCTCTTTTGCCGGGAACACCGCGGCGTCTCGCTGACGGCAGAAGGGCGGCGCTTCTATGAAGGCATGAAAAAAATCTGTCAGGAATACCAGGACCTGCGCGGCTCACTGCGGCTGAAACAGCGGAAGGGCCTCTACCTGGGCATTGCCATGCAGGAATACATCGAAGCCCGGTGGCTGCGCCGCTTTGAAGAAGATTTTCCCGAATGTAAGATGTATTTCAGTTTCCATGACATAGAGGCCTTGGGAGAAAGCCTGGGGAACGGGGCCCTGGATGGCTTCCTCTTTTCCGATGCCCAGGCCATGGACCTGCCTTTTACATGCCAGCGCCTGTTCGCCATCCGCCAGTCCTTCATCTGCTCCCAGGCTTTGCTGGACCAGTATCGGACGGTGGGGGCAGTCATCGCCCATCTGCCCTTCCTGACCAAGTCCAACAGCCAGGACTATGTCGTCAAGATGCGCCGGACGTGCGGCCAGGTCTTCGGCCAGCCCTTTGAGGAATCCCGCCTGTGCTATAGTTTGTCCGAACAGTTCCTGCTGCTCAGCCTGTCCCAGGGCTTTGCCATCCTGCCCATGCCCGAAGGCGATGTCTATCCCGGCCTGAGCGTCATCCCCTTGGACGATGACTTTACCGAATATGCCGTCCTGGCTTATCGGCCGGACAGCATGACCGAAGAATTGCAGAAGTTTTTATCCCTTTTTTCCGGGATGCCAGAGTTCGCTGAGAGCGACGCCACCGAGGATGCAGGCCGCTCCCAGCCATTGCAGGGACGTCAGGTTTTCCCTAAGGATGAGGGCTGACAGGGCCAGGGCCGTGAAGGGTTCCAGATAGCCGCAGATGGAGACGCTCTGGGCCGACAGGCGCTGGACGCCGGAGAAATAGAGGTAGTAGCCGAGGCCTGTGTTGACGACGCCCAGGCAGATCATGCAGGCGATGTGGCTCATATTCAGGCTGACCGGTGCCGACGGCATGGACAGGGTGACGGCCGAGACGACGACGGCTGCGACCAGGAGCTGGCACGCCGGGGACAGGATGCCGCCGATGCCGCTGACCTTTTTCATGGCGATGATGAGCAGGGCGAAGCAAAGGGCGCTCAGGAAACCGCAGACCAGGCCCCACGACAGGCCGTGAGCCTGGACGTCGGCGCCGTTGATACAGACGATGCCGATGGTGACGATGACCATGGCACTTACCTTGGGGACCGTGAAGGGTTCATGGAAGACGAAGTACGACAGGATCATGATCAGGATGGGACCGCAGTAGCACATGAGGGTGGCCAGGCTGACGCCAATCTGCTGATACGCTTCATAGAGGAAGAGCCAGTTCCCGGCCAGGAAGAGGCCCGACAGGACCAGCCAGCCCAGGGAGGCCCGGGTCACGTGGCGCAGGCTACCCCATTCATGGCGGGCCGTCGCCAGGAGAAGCAGGAATAACCCGCCCAGGACCGTACGGGTCAGGACGATTTCGTAACTCGACAGGGGAAGTTGGCTGGCAATGATGCCGTTCGTGCCGAAAATGACAGCAGCCAGGATGAATTTGATGTACGCGTTTTTCATGAGCATCCCTCCTTTGAATCGATGATTCTAATATATCATATTTGTAGAGAGATGTCAGCCGACAAGGGGCTGTTGCATGAAGGCTTCTGCCATGATTGGGGAAACCTCTCAGTCAGCTGCGCTGACAGCTCTCCTATCAGGAGAGCCTTTGCGAGCCACGAGCCACTAGCCACGAACCACGAGCCACGAGCCACTAGCCACTAACCACGAACCACGAACCACGAGCCACGAAATCTATGGTATAATAGGAAAAAACGAAAGGGGCACTGCCATGAGTATGCATCATGAAGTAGGCATTACCTGTCCGAAATGCCAGAAGGCCGGTATCTTTACCGTATGGGACAGTATCAATACGAAATTGGATCCGGATATGAAGGACCGCGTCAAGTCGCAGGAGGCTTTCTGCTATCACTGCCCGCACTGCGGGACGGACGTCCACGTCGATTACGGCTTTTTATATCACGACATGGACCACCATTTCATGGTCTTCTACGCGCCGACCGATAAGGACCAGGAAAACGCCGACTGCGATATGGCCGACGGCCAGGCCCAGTTCAAGGCCATGGTGGACACGGCGGGGTATGTCATGCGCCTGGTTCGGACGAAAGCCGATTTGCTGGAAAAAATCGCCATCTTTGAAGCCGGCCTCGACGACCGCCTGATGGAACTGACCAAGGCAGCGGCCCTGGCCCAGGTCGGGGAAAAGGAAAAGGACTTCACCGTCACGGAAAGCCATTTCGTCACGGCTAAAGACGGGTCCCTGCGCCTGTCCCTGGTCGATGAAAAAAGTGGCCAGCAGGCCTATGTGGACTTTAATAATGGCCTGGCCCAGCTCTACGGGCAGTTCCAGCAGCACTTTGCCGACGACCTGCCGGCAGAAGACGCCGTCCTGGCCCGCATCGACGCGGACTGGACGCAGCGGTTCTTGAATAAATACTTATATAATTAAAGGAGGGACCTTTATGTCGAAACTCGTCGTCGTCATCCAGTGCGACATCGTCACCAAGCGCTGCAGTGGCTATGCCTGCATGAATACCTTTGTCAACCGAAAGGACACCTTTGCCGATTATCCGCCGGATACGCGCTTCCTCATGATGACCTGCGGCGGCTGCTGCGGAGCCGGGCTGTCGGCCAAGCTGGAGAACCTGGCCAAGAAGTTGAAGAAATACGGCGATGCCAAGGAAAATGTGACCATCCATTTTGCGTCGTGCATCGTGTCCGACAGCTACCATCGGCCGCCGTGTCCCTTCCGCAACTATATGGCCCAGATCATCGAACGCAAAGGCTATCCCCTGGTCCACGGGACCTATATTTCCAGGATAACTGAAGAAAAGCGGAAGCAGGGGACGTACCATGCCTTATAAGAAGGGAAAAGGCCTCGTTGCGGCAGCCCTGGTGGCCAGCTTCTGCCTGCTGCCGGGCCTCGTGCCGGCTCCGGTCCAGGCCACTGGAGAGGCCCGGCGCGCCGATACCCGGGCCCTGAAGCAGGCAGACTGGCAGCTGGCCCGGCCCTATGGCCGGCCCATGCTCGACGTCGCCCAAGGGGCCGATACTATCCTGGGACCGGCGACGATACCGGCCCGCCAGATGGTTCATTTCATCCGTCAGCGCAATCCTCACCCCAAACTGAACGCGCCCCTGGAAGACGTCGTCCAGGCCTATTATGACGAAGCCGGCCGCGAAGGCATCCGGCCCGACGTGGCCCTTTGCCAGGCCCTGAAGGAAACGGGCTATTTTGCCTATGGCGGCGACGTATCGCCGGACCAGAACAATTTCTGCGGCCTCGGTGCGACGGGGAACCGGGTGGCCGGCGCCCGCTTCGCTACGCCCCAGCTCGGCGTGCGGGCCCATATCCAGCACCTCCTGGCCTATGCCAGTACAGAGCGGCCTAAGACGGCCATCGTCGATCCCCGCTACGAACTCTTGGCTGAAAAGCATCCCGAACTCTACGGTAAGGTCGATTCCTGGACGGGCCTCAACGGCCGCTGGGCCGTGCCGGGCAAGCATTATGGCCAGGAAATTCTCTGGATGTGGACCGAAGCCCAGACACTGGACGGAACCCACGATAACCTGGTCACGGGTTTCCAGAAGGTCTTCGCCCAGCCTGATGACGCCCAGGCCTATCTCTATCGGGGCATCCTTTTCTTCGACCGCCACGATTACTGGCTGGCCGAACGGGACTTCCGCCGTGCCCTGGCCTTGGACAAGACGTCGCCTGCTGCCTGGTATGACCTGGCTTTGACGCAACAAAAAAGAGGGGAGCTCGAAGCTTCCCTCGCTAGTTACGACCAGGCCGTCGCCTGCCGTCCCGAATATTTGCAGGCCTGGTATAACCGCGGCCTCGTGGCCATGGAATTGAAGCAGGACGATAAGGCCCGGCAGTCCTTCCAGGAAATCCTGCGCTTTTCGCCCCAGTCGGCGGATGCGGCCAATGCCATAGCCATCATCTATCTCCGCCAGGGGAAATATGACGATGCCGGCTCATGGTTGGAAAAGGCCGGTCACATCAATTCGGCTAATCCCAGGGTACAGGCCAACTATCAGCAGTTCCAATCTTACAAGCAATGATGATTTTTGAATTTCACCCATTTTTCTATCAAGGCGGTTAAGTAGCTCTTTTTTGTCTTCATCGGTCCATCGGTCGTCTGTACCAGGTGGGCCGTTTCTTTTTTCTGATTAAATTCCACTTCATATCCATGGGTCACCATCAGGGCTTGTTCCAGTCCGTAGATTAACATAAGCACTGCCCCCTTTTTTGAGTCTGAAAACAACAAAAGATGCAACGGCGAAATAAGTGCTGCGTTGCATCTTCTGTCTTACTGTTTTGTTTGTACTTATATTATATAACTTTATAAGCTAAAAATCAATAAAATATTTTGAATAATTGTTAAAAATCTTAAATGATGCGTGACACGGGCTCTCCTAATAGGAGAGCTGTCAGCGCAGCTGACTGAGAGGTTGCATTTGAACAAGAGGTTGTATTTGAAAGTTTGACATATGTAAGCATGAGATGTGGTGAAATATCACAACGAGCCACGAACTGCGGGACGCCTTTTAGGCGTCCCCTACAATTATTTCCTTATCCACAAGGGAGGCCAGGCGGTCGGCGTGGTGTGTGGCGATGATGAGGGTCTTGCCGGCTGCTTTCAGGCTGGGCAGGAAATCTGAAAGCCAAGCCAGGCCGTCGGCGTCGAGGTAGCTTTCCGGTTCGTCCATGGTCCAGACCTGGGGGTTCATGGTCAGGATGGAGGCGATGGCCGTCCGTTTCTTTTCGCCGCCGGACAGGGTGTAAGGCGGGCGGGAGGCCAGCCGGGTCAGGCCCAGCAGTTCCAGGGCATCGTCGACGCGCTGGTGGATTTCTTCAGGCTTCAATCCCATCTGGACCGGGCCGAAGGCCAGTTCCTCGCGGACGCTGCTGCAGAAGAGCTGGGAATCGGGATTCTGCCAGACGTAGCCCAGGCGCTGGTGGAACCATTTGGAATAGGCGTGGTCCCGCATCTTGCCGGCCGTGATGACCGTGCCGTCAAAGGTATACGTCCCTTGCTGGGGAAAAATCAGGCCGTTCAGCAGGCGCAGGAGCGTCGATTTCCCCGAGCCGTTGGGACCGCTGAGGAGGACGGCCTGGCCCGGTTCGATGGTTTCCGTGAGATGAGAGAGGATGGGCCTGTCGTCATAGGCGAAACAGACGTCGTCGAGTTGTATCATGAGAGGACTCCTTCCAGGCGGATGAAGAGATAGACATAGGCCAGCAGGGCCAGGACGAGCAGCCCCGTGGCGGGAGAGAAACGGCGCTTCCGGCCGTCCTCATAGGGCCGGTAATCGCCAGTGAAGCAGCGGCAGCACATGGCTTCGTACAGGTCCTGGGACAGGCGCTGGGACCTTTGCAGCAAAATGCCGGAAACGCCGCTCATGGCGGACTTCTTGTCGGGATTGTGACCGACAGAGCGCAATTTGAGGGCCGTCAGCAGGTCGGACGCTTCCTGGCCTAAGATGACGATGTAGCGCAGCGTCGTGTCGAGGATGAAGATGACCAGCGACGGGACGCGGAACGTCCGCAGGGCGCCGGTCAGTTCATGCCAGGCCAGGTTTTCCTGCAGGAGCATCAGGGCCGTCACGGTGAGGAAAGTCTTACAGGGCAGGAGAAAGGCGTAGCGGCCATTGCCCAGGAAAAAAGACGGGGCGACGAGGACGGCACAGAACAGGGACGCTGCCAGGGCGGCGCCGAGGGCCCGGCGCAGGGGCCGTCCCGGTTGGAAGCAGAGGAGGACCAGTTCGCCGGCCAGGACGGCCCAGAGGAAGGCCGTCGTCCGGGCCATGACGATGAGGGCGATGAGGACCAGGGCAGCCAATAAGGCCGGTGCCACGCCGATGGGCCGGGCCGGCCGCAGTCCCTGGCAGCGCAGGGCCGTCAGGATAGAGACGATCTTGAGCAGGGAGCGGGAAATGAAATAATCCCGGTCGCTGCCGGGATTATATATTTCTTCGCGGACTGCCCATTCAGGGAGCTTCATGGACAAGCCCCCTTAATGCTGAGCCGGCGTATCGAAAGTCGGCCGGGACGGCAGGAGGGACGCGATGATCTTAAAGATGATGATGAGCAAGGCCGTGCCGACGATGGCCGAAATGATGTAGCCGGCGGCGTCGGGCAGGCCGGCAATGGCGTAGTCCGGCATGAGGACATCGAAGGAAAAGCCGTTTTCCATGCCTGCCGGCGTATACCCCAGGGCGGAACCGAAGAAGTCCGTGTCTGCCAGTTCTTCCGCATCCCATTCACCCCAGGCCGTACCGGCAGCCAGTAAGCCGAGGGGCGTGGCGACGATGAGGGCGGCCAGGAGACCGAAGAGGGACTTATTGGACGAAGCCGGGGCGGCCAGCTGGAACAGGTCCGGCGACGTCTTGCGAAGATAAGCCAGGACGCCCGTCGTGAAGACGACTTCTGCCAGGCCGAACAAGGTGAGGTGGCCGATCATCATGGCCGGAAGGGAAATCCACAGGGGATACGGGCAGTACAGGGCCTGACCGGCAGCATCGGTGAACAGCAGGGGCTGGATGCCAAATTCCACGGCGGCACAGAAGGCAGCTGCGTTGATGCCAACATAAGCGCCGATGCCGGCGGCGACCGTATCCGACGAGATGACCTTCTTCAGGCCGTGATAGATGAAATATCCCGTAAAGGGCAGGACGAAAGCCATGTTGAAGCAGTTGGCGCCGAAAGCCAGGATGCCGCCGTCACCGAAGAACAGGGCTTGGATGAGCAGGGCCACGCTGACGGCCAGACAGGCCGCGTACGGCCCGAAGAGGATGGCAATGAGCGTACCGCCGACGGCGTGTCCCGTCGTACCGCCGGGCAGGGGGATATTGAACATCATGGCCAGGAAGGAAAAGGCCGCAGCAATGCCGAGGAGGGGCAGCTTTTCACGGGGCACCGTTTCCTTGACCTTGCGGATGGACAGCAGCCAGATAGGGACCATGACGGCGCCGAGGACACCGCACGTCGAAGGGCTCAGGTAATTTTCAGGTATATGCATAATGAAACCTCTTTTCCTTAGAAATTTAACTATATTACTATTTTACTAAAAAAGCCTGGCCAATATAAGCCCATAGGGGGGATAAAAAATAGGCCTTTACCTGACAATCTGGCAGATACTCGATGGCGCTATCCATGCTATGGTATAATATAAAATAAATCTATATTAGAAAGAGAGTATAAACGATGATTGATTTTCATGAAATTCTGGACCGCATGAATCAAAACCAGCGGATCAACTTCGATAAAGTATTCCAGCGCATGGCCCGCCGTTGGCAGCAGGAAGGCGTCAAGCCGCGGGTCCTGCTCCATTCCTGCTGCGGACCGTGCAGTACGGCCGTCCTGGATAGGTTGACCGGCGTGGCTGATGTGACGGTCTACTATTTCAACCCCAATATCCATCCGGAAGCCGAATACCGGCGGCGGGAACTCGTCCAGAAACAGTTCATCGAAGCCTATAACAAAGCGACTGGCCACGACGTCCATTTCCTGGCCGCGCCCTATGAACCGGAGACGTACTTTGAAGCCGTCAAGGGCCTGGAAGACGAACCGGAAGGCGGCGCCCGCTGCCGCGTCTGCTTCGTCCAGCGCATGAAGGCGACAGCTGAAAAGATGCAGGAACTGGGCTATGACTATTTCACGACGACCCTGACCGTCAGCCCCCATAAGAACTCGCAGGTCATCAACGAAGTCGGCCGGGATATCGAAGACCAGTACGGCTACGCCTACTTGCCGACGGACTTCAAGAAAAACAACGGCTTCCTCACATCGACGAAAATGACCGAAGCCTACCACCTCTACCGCCAGCCCTACTGCGGCTGCATCTTCAGCGAAGAAGAGCGCTACTC
>ERZ772881.232-NODE-232-length-66617-cov-4.841997_pt1 | contig 66617 bp, 41 predicted proteins | sample MGYA00580581_ERZ772881 | MGnify/ENA primary metagenome ERZ772881 (study PRJEB29015, sample SAMEA2737668) | human gut metagenome | biome: human gut; feature: human-associated habitat; material: faeces | place: China | collected 2012 ...
AAGGAGAGCCTCAACGGTGAGAAAAACAACTATCAGTTCTCCGCCCGCGCCGTGGTGGACCGCTACAAACACAACGACATGCCCTTGGGCTGGGTGTTGCCCAACGACGGTTATGGAGCCGGATACGGCCAGACCACGACACTCGACGGCAACATCGCCAACCTGAAAAGCTTCGGCGACTATGCCCGTAAGAACGGCGTAGAGATAGGGCTTTGGACGCAGTCGAACCTCCATCCCATCGATACCATCCCGGCCTTGCTTCAGCGCGACATTGTCAAGGAAGTGCGCGATGCCGGCGTGCGTGTGCTCAAGACCGATGTGGCGTGGGTCGGCGACGGCTATTCATTTGGTCTCAATGGCATTGCCGATGTAGCGGGCATCATGCCTTATTATGGCAATAACGCTCGGCCTTTCATCATCACACTTGACGGATGGGCCGGCACACAGCGCTATGGCGGTGTGTGGACCGGTGACCAGACGGGCGGAGAGTGGGAATACATCCGCTTTCACATTCCTACCTATATAGGTGCAGGACTGTCCGGACTGGGCAACATCACGAGTGATATGGACGGAATCTTCGGCGGAAAGAACCCTATCGTCAACATTCGGGACTTCCAATGGAAGACCTTCACGCCCATGCAGCTCAACATGGACGGGTGGGGGGCTAATCCGAAATATCCTTCAGCCCTCGGCGAGCCGGCCACAAGCATCAACCGTTCTTATCTGAAGCTCAAGTCGGCGCTCCTGCCTTACACCTATTCGTGTGCCCATGAGGCCGTGACTGACAAGCCGCTGATCCGTGCCATGTTTTTAGACGACGCATCCGATTTCACCCATGGTATCGCTACACGCTATCAGTACATGTATGGCCCGTCGTTTCTTGTGGCTCCCATATATCAGAATACGGCGGCCGACAAAGAAGGAAACGACATCCGGAACGGCATCTATCTGCCGGCCGGTATATGGTATGACTTTTTCTCCGGCGACACCTACGAGGGAGGACGCATCCTCAACGATGTTGCCGCTCCGTTATGGAAACTGCCGCTCTTTGTCAAGGCCGGCGCCATCATTCCGATGGTCAATGCCAATAACAACCCTTCGCAGATTGATCGCTCACGCCGCGTCTTCGAGCTCTATCCTAAAGGACAGTCTTCGTTTACGCTTTATGACGACGACGGTACGACAGAAAACTATCTCAAAGGAGACTCGGCCACGACCCGTATCACATCAGATCTAAACGGGAAGAGAGAGCTCACCGTCCGCGTTGAGAAGACACAGGGCAGGTTTAAAGGACAGGTTCTTCAGCAGGCGACAGAGCTGTTCATCAACTGCAACGGCCGTCCGGACAAGGTGACGGCTACGATGGGCGGCAAGAAAGTCACACTCAGGGAAGCTGCCTCCGGTGACAATACCTGGACTTTTGAAGTCGCGCCGGAGCTCAACCGCTTCTCTACTCCGGGCTCTCCAAGTGCCTCTGTCAGCATCAAGAAGAATGCCAGAATCGTTGTCAGGATAGCTCCGACGGATATTGCGGCCAATGAAGTGGTGGTCAACGTGAAGGGATTTGAACAGCTCAGAAAAGACAATGGATTGAAAAAGAGCCGTGGAAGTTTGGCGGCTCCGCAGCTCCTCAAGGCTGACGTGCAGCCCTATTCGGTCACGCCGAAATGGAAACGCGTGGACAATGCCGACTATTACGAGGTGGCATTCCAAGGGCAGATCTATTCGACGATTCGCGGCGAGGAGCAGCTGTTCGGCGACCTGACGCCCGCCACTGACTATGATTTCAAGGTGCGTGCCGTCAATGCTGACGGTGCCGGCGAATGGACTCCGCTGCACGTGCGCACGGCTGTCAATCCGCTGGAGTTTGCCATTCATGGACTCACAGCCACGTCGACAGCACGCGACATGGACGGCTTCGGCATCAAGCATCTCTTCGATTTCGCTACGACGGGCGACATCTGGCACACCTATTATTATAGTAAGGCGGTACCGTTTGAATTTACCATCGATCTGCACAGCATCAATACGCTGGACAAACTGCAGTATTACCCATGCGCCAATGCCGGCAACGGGACGATTACACGTGCTGATATTCAGGTGAGTCGTGATGGAAAGACCTGGACTGACATGGGCGAACAGACCTGGGAAAGGGATGCCACGGTGAAGGAAGTGGTACTCACCGCCCATCCGGTGGCCCGCTATGTGAAGGTCAAGGTGCAGGAAGCTGTCAGTGGCTTCGGTTCCGGTCGTGAGCTCTATGTCTTCAAGGTGCCGGGTACGAAGACGCTGATACCTGGGGATATCAACAATGACGGGAAGGTGGACGACAACGATCTGACCTCCTACATGAACTATACGGGCCTGAAGAAAGGCGATGCCGACTTCGATGGCTATATCTCCGGCGGAGACATTAACAGCAACGGGCTCATCGATGCCTACGATATCTCCAATGTCACGACGAAGCTCGACGGTGGCGTCTATGATGACGGCAACAATGCTAAGCTGGCAGGTAGATTCTCCTATGAGTACGACAAGAAGGTGTACAAGGCAGGCGATGATGTCACCATCTTGGTGAAAGGCAAAGCTATGCAGGCTGTCAACGCGTTCAACTTTGTGCTTCCCTACCGTCCGCAGGATATGCGCTTCGTTAAGGTGGATGCCGTAGCGGCGAAGGAAATGAGAAATATGACTTATGACCGTCATCACAGTGATGGCTCACAGGCACTTTATCCTACCTTTGCCAATGTGGGCAACCAAACTGTGATCAGTGGTGACGAGACGCTCTGCGTGCTTCATTTCAAGGCTTTGCGTGTCTTCACGGTGAAGCAGCAGGCAGCCAAGGGCATGATAGTAGACAAGAATCTAAACGAACTCGATTTCTGATCTATAAAGATGGCCGGCACAAGATGCCGGCCATCTAGCCAGTGTATATTGCTATATCTTTATTATTATAACAAGACCGAACGGACATTAATGTCCATCTTTTCTTTGTTTTCGACTTGTTGAAAAGTACGCTATAAAATTAAACAAAATATTTATATTATATTTTCTTACCCCTTATAATTAACGTTTAGTGTTAATTATTGTCAAGGAATACATTAAACTTAATTTGATTGTAATAGTATTATAAATAAAATAATTAATTTTGTCGAAACATATCAAAATAATTAAACTTCAACTTAAATACTAACATTAATCTATATGAAGAGTAAAAAAATTTTTTTAGGTTTGGCCTTGTTAGGATCCTTGACATGGATGTCATGCTCAGACAAGAATTCTGATTCGGGCAGGGTTGCTTTCGATCCTTCGAAAGCTATTGTAATAGAGGATTTCTATCCTGACAGTGGTGGTATAGCAACCCCCATGATTATCACAGGTTCGAATTTCGGCTCTGATACGACAGGGTTGAAGTTATGGTATGTAGACGAAGATGGAGTGAGGCATAAGGGTGGTCTCGTGTCATCCAATGGTGAGAGGTTGTATGCTTATGTGCCATCTGGTCTCACTTACAAGCGTAATATTAAATTGGAAGTAACACGTGATGTCAACGGGGACACCATCTTTGGAAGAGCAGGCCGCGACTTCCGTTATATTACTCAGACGGCTGTGACAACGATTGTCGGTATGCAGACGACCGATGCGCACGCTACAAAGTGCGACAAGCTGCTTTCATCCAGTCTTTCAGCCCCGGGTTATCTCTGCGTGGACGATGAGGACAATATCTTTATTGTGGAGCATCGTTTTGATGATGGTTCTACAGGCTATATGGACTGTCGTAACGAAAAGAATGAGAATGTAAAGGGAATCGTTCTACGCGCAGATACCAAAAAGGATGAGCTAACGCTTTTGCAGGAGAATGGTTGGAACTCTTCAAAGATTAATGCCCCAGCCTATTCTACAGAGCCCGGCTTCGAGGGTATGTATGTGCCTGATGATGGCGGACGTGTTTACTGGTCTTTGATGAAAGGAAACGATTATGCTGTGAAGAAGACACAGTTTATCAATCCTGAGGGCTATTCCACCCTGGATGACAAGAACTACAAGTTCTGTTTCGTCATCAATAAAAACGATCACATGCTTTATACCGTGATGTATCATGGAGAGTTGCTGCGCATCAATCCTAAGACGCGCAGGGCTGAGCTTCTGCTTAAGAAGGTCGGAAAAGATAATGGTAAGAGCGGAGACGGAGGCGGTAACGATAGCTATTGTGCTTTCAGTCCCATCCAGCCTAACCGTTTGTTCATCTCTTTTTCCGATTGTCATGAAATATGGTATGTGGATGTCGACCAGCTTTCAGACAAAGACTCTCTTACCTATCATGGAGAACCTTATGCCGGCATAGCAGCTTACGGATCTGTCAACTATACCGAGGGTAAAGGATGGGAAGACGGCTCTCTCAAGAATGCAAAGTTCAACTATCCTCGTCAGATTTGCTTCACTAAGGATGGACGACTCTATATCGCTGATTCTCAGAACCACTGCATTCGTAGCATCGATACAACGCAAGGAGCTAATGCAAGGGTCACAACACCCATCGGTGTCCCTGGAAGTAGTGGTTATACTGACGGAGGTGTTGAACTGGCTAAGTTTAATATACCAATGGGCGTTGCGGTGAGCTCTGATGGGGAAAAAGTCTATATCGCTGATATGAAGAATCAAGTCATCCGAGAATTGAGTATTAAGTAACCTATTTTTTTCAACTAACTATTATTTATGAGAAGAATATTATATGTCTTGTTTCTCTTACTTGCGTTCATGACTTACAGTGCGCATGCTTATTCTCAGAGCGCTCAAACCAGACAATTCTTTGTAGCCGGTACCGTCTTTGATGATACTGGTGAGCCGTGTGTAGGTGCCACGATTCGTATTAAGAACGTTCCGGGTAATGGCACTGTGACGGACCTTGATGGAAAATTCAAGATGAAGGTAGCTCCCGGAGCCACGCTTCAGTGTGAGTATCTCGGTATGGAAACGCAGACGGTGACGATCCTAAAGGATGAGCCTGCTCTTCAGATCCATTTCAAGTCGAGTAAAGGTAAGGATATTGATGAAGTCGTTGTTACAGGTCTTACTTCCCAAAAGAAGGTCTCTGTCGTAGGAGCAGTGTCAACAATTGATATGGACGAACTCCGTACGCCTGGTACTTCTCTCGTCAACATGATTGGTGGTCGTATGCCCGGTGTCATCACAATGCAGACTTCTGGTGAACCTGGACAGAACCTGTCCAACTTCTGGGTACGTGGTGTCTCTACCTTTGGTGCTGGAGCCAGTGCCTTGGTACTCATCGATGGTATTGAGGGTAGTCTGAATGACATTGACGTTGATGACGTGGAGAGCATCTCTGTGCTGAAGGATGCTGCTGCTACTGCCGTTTACGGTGTGCGTGGTGCCAATGGTGTGGTGCTTGTCACAACAAAGAAAGGTAGTAAGGATAAGATTCAGATTACTGCCCGTGCTACGGTTAAGCTCTCGCATATCAAGCGTTTGCCAGAGTATGTCGATTCCTATGACTATGCTAAACTCGCCAATGAGGCTCGTGCCGTGTCCGGTGAGTCAGATCTCTATACGCCTATCCAGCTCGACATCATCCAGAACAACCTCGATCCTGAGCTCTATCCAAATGTTAACTGGATTGACCAAATCATGAAGAAGAACTCTCTGCAGGAGAACTACTACGCCAGCGCTCGTGGTGGTGGTGATGTGGCTCAGTACTTCGTCTCTATCGGTTATCAGCATGAGGGTGCCGCTTACAAGCAGCAGGAGAACCAGTTCCATAAACCCCTGTCTTATGACCTCTTGACCTATCGTGCAAATATCAACATGAATCTCACTAAGAATAGTGAGCTCTATTTCGGCGTTGACGGAAATGTGTCCAACTATACCACTCCCGGTGGCAAAACAACCAATCAGGTGTGGTCTGACGTGCTTCAGCTCAATCCGTTGATGTTCCCTGTTACATACGCCGACGGCACACTGCCAACCTACGGTCAGAATGACCTTGTGTCTCCTTTCGCAGCCCTTAACTATCAGGGTTACAATTCTCAGGATAAGACACGTAATATGATTACGCTCAAGTTCACACAGCGGTTCACAGGATTTCTTAAGGGGCTCGTGGGGTCTGTACAGGTAATGAACGACCGCACTTCCAACTTCAATGAGCGACGTCTGGTCACTCCAGACTACTATCGTGCTACAGGACGTTCGTCTACGGGTGAGCTTATTAAGACTTTGCGTCAGAAACAGACGGATATGAGGTATTCAAGCTCTGATGTCACATGGCGTAAATACTATCTCGAAGCTAAGCTCGACTATAATAAGAAATTAGGATTCCACAATATTGGTGCCCTCCTCTTTTATTATATGGAAGACCAGAAGCAGTCAGACTGGGGGAGCTCTGATCAACTCGGTATCTCCGCTATTCCTAAGCGACGTCAGAACCTCTCCGGTCGTCTTTCTTACGGATACAACGATACATACTTTCTTGATGCCAACTTCGGTTATACAGGTTCAGACCTCTTTCCTAAGGGAGAACGTTTCGGTTTCTTCCCGTCTATCGCTCTTGGTTGGGTGCCGACATCTTATAAATGGGTACAGGAGACGTTGCCGTTCATCAGTTTTTTCAAGATCCGTGGCTCTTATGGTCTTGCCGGTAACGATAACATCTCGAATACACGTTTCCCGTATCTGACCATTATCAACAATAGAGCAGGTACGACATGGGGTTACAACGGCAGCGGCATTATTGAGACACAACAAGGTGCAAATAATCTCAAATGGGAGGTAGCTAAGAAGTTTGATATAGGTGTTGATGCTAACTTCTTCAATGACGCTGTGAAACTGACGGTAGACTTCTTCCGTGATACGCGTGACCATATCTTCCAGAGACGAGTCACACTGCCAGAATGGGCTGGTATGGTCACTTATCCGTATTCCAATGTTGGCCGTATGCACTCTTTTGGTTCAGATGGCAACATCTCTTTTTACCATAAGATTAACAGAAACATGGACTTCACTATTCGTGCCAACTACACTTGGTCGCAGAACATCATCGATTACTACGAAGAGAACAAGTTGGCTTACGACTATCAGAGCCAAACAGGTATGCCTTATGGAATACTCCGTGGTTATATCGCAGAGGGACTCTTCAAGGACAAGGTGGATATAGCAACAAGTGCAGACCAATCGTCTTATCTCGGTACCGTCCGTCCCGGTGACATTAAGTATCGTGATGTCAATGGTGATGGCATCATCAACAGTGATGATAAGGTGCCATTGTCCTATTCAAATAATGTGCCGCGTGTGATGTATGGCTTCGGTGGTGAGTTCAACTATAAGGACTTCACATTGAGCTTGCTCTTCAAAGGCAATGCCGGCGTGAAATATTACCGTGTAGGCATGGGCCATGATGCCGGTTGGATTCCGTTCTATAACGGTGAGATGGGTAATGTGCTTAAGATGGTCAACAATCCCAAGAACCGCTGGACACCCGCTTGGTACTCCGGCGATCCCTCAACAGAGAACCCCAATGCTATGTTCCCGCGTCTGTCTTATGGCAGTAATACAAACAACGGTCAGCTCTCTACTTTCTGGCGTGAGGATGGTTCCTTCCTGCGCTTCCAAGAGCTGAACTTCCGTTATGTCTTCCGTCATCGCAAATGGTTGAAGGCTTGCGGATTGTCTTCTCTCGAGACCGACTTCGTCATCAATAATCTCTTCACGATTGACAGTGTGAAGTATTTCGACCCTGAGCAGGCTTGGTACAACGGTGCGGCTTACCCAATCCCGACGACCTACTCACTCCAGCTTTACTTCCGCTTCTGATGATCGTCATTTAAGAACGATATAATAATAAGAAAACAGAATGAAAAAACATATTTTCCTTGTTGGAGCTGTTGCTACGCTGTTTACGGGCCTCTTTGCTACCTCCTCTTGTAGCTTCCTCGACCAGGACGACAACTTCAACGCCATTTTCAAGGAGGACTCCATCTTCCATTCCGCACAGAATGCCAATGGCTACCTCTACTATACGCCGACGATGTTTCCTGATCCCGGTAACATCTGGGGTAGCTCGTGGACCCCCGGTGAGACGGCATCAGACGAGATCTGCGTCCGTTGGCAGACCTCAGAATTCTGGGGCGCACAGTTCACTGTGGGTAATGTCAATTCTGAGAACGTGCCCAATTGGAGTCTGTGGTATCAGATGTACAAGGTCATCAACCGTTGCAACCGAATGTTAGCTAATGTCGACAAAGTCGGAGACATGAAAGAGGGTGACCGTACTGAGTACAAGGCTATGGTGCATTTCCTTCGCGGATATGCTTATTATAACTTATTGATGAACTGGGGCCCGTGTCTGATCGTCGGTGATGAGATTGTGTCTACTTCAGAGGGTGCAGAGTATTACGATCGTGAGCGTTCAACGATGGACGAGTCGATCGACTATATCTGCAATGAGTTTGCTCAGTCGCTCAAGGGTCTGAAGAAACCTCAGGATCAGTCGACCGCTTATTTCGGAAGACCGACCAAAGGCACAGCCTTGGCTTTGATTGCCCGTCTGCGCCTTATCCAGGCTTCTCCTACGTTCAACGGAGGAATCTATGCCAAGCGTTGTTTCGGCTCTTGGCAGCGTAAGAGTGATGGTACTTACTATGTCAATCAGACCTACGATCCTAAGCGCTGGGCTGTCGCTGCCGCCGCTGCTCAGCAAGTTATAGACATGGGTTATTACAGACTGCATACCGTGGAGAAGAATAAAGACAATCCTTACCCGCTCGATGAGAGTGTTCCTACCGCTGCTTTCCCTGATGGAGCCGGCGATATCGACCCGTATCATTCTTTTACCGACATGTTCAACGGTGAGGATATGGCTAAGGTGAACCGTGAGTTCATCTGGGCAGAAGAGTCTTCTTCTCCTGTCCTAACCTACACTAAGCACTCTTTCCCCGTTAACTATGGCGGCTGGGGTGGTATGTCTATTCCTCAGCGTGTCATCGACTGCTTCCTGATGAAGGATGGTAAAAAGCCTTCCGAGTCTCCTCTATATAAGGATGACCTCAGCGAAAAAGCTACAACGAAGACTTATGGTGATTGCAAGTTTGCCAGTGGTACGCCTATGATGTACGAAAATCGTTCAGCCCGTTTCTATGCAAGCATCGGTTTCCCTGGCCGTATCTGGCAGATGAACAGTTGTACGGATGGTAACTACAACAACCAGACTTTCTGGTACTCGACGGATGATACCAAGGCAGGAAAGAATGCTGCCGGTAATAACCCGAACGATTACAACATCACTGGTTATGTGCCCTTCAAGTATATCCATCCCGATGATTCCTGGCACGGAAAGGACGGCGCTGCAACGATCAGCAAACCGTTCCCCATCATCCGTTATGCTGAAGTATTGCTGGAATATTGTGAAGCCACTAATCATGTCACAGGGTCGGAGCAGGTACAGACATGGGATTCAAATGGTAACCTCGTGGATGTCACTGTGACTCACAATACCGATGAGATGGCAAAGCAATTCAATATGATCCGTTATCGTGTCGGTCTTCCTGGTGTAGATGCCGCAACGCTTGCCAGTGAGGATGCTTTCGATGCAGTCATTAAGAACGAGCGTCAGTGTGAACTCTTCGATGAGGGCTATCGCTACTTTGACACTCGTCGTTGGGGCACTTACTTCACGGATGACGCAGAGTCTTTCAACTGGAGAGGCCTAAACGTTTATGCATCGGGTAACATTAATGGAAAGAAAGATGGAGAATTCTTTAGCTTGGTCTCCATCAATGAGCAGAATATCCGTGATCGTAAAGCTCTCACGCGAATGGTGTTCCTTCCACTGAAACATTCTGAGCTCTTGAAGAGCCCGAAGATGGACCAGAATCCCGGTTGGTCACGTTAATTCTTGTACGTTAACTTTTGATAAATCTCTTGAAAATGAACATAATAAATTTTATAGGTCTGGCCTTTGTTGCGGCGCTTGTTACACCCATTGTGACCTCTTGCAACAACTACGACTTTGACCAGAACGTTTATCCCCACAAAGTGTCGTTGATGGCAGGAAGTGATCGCATCTATGACCGTACCACAGTCAACCTGTCTGCGGTGGAGGATGGGACGGCCTCTATCAAGCTAGTCGCCACGCTTAGTGGCTCTCTGCTTGCCGACAGAGACTATCATGTGACAGTGGCGCACGACGATTCCCTCTTCAATGCCTATAACAAATCGAACTTCGATGTCGACTCTTCAAAGTTTGCGCACCTCCTTCCTGCTGAATACTATGAGGATTCTTCTCTCTCCGGAACGATTTCGGCTGGTACGAACAAGTGCACGTTCGATATTAAGCTGAAAAATCTGGATAAGTTGTCACCGGATAGTACTTATTTCCTCGACTATAAGATTATTCAGCACGATGCCGAGGCTATCGCTACGGATAACAATAAGCTGGACTCGCGTCTCGACCATGTCCTTCTGAAGATTACGTGGAAGAATGACTATGCTTCAACAGCCACTGCGTATAACTATCAGTTGACAAGCACTCAGGTTATCAATAATGATACCAAGAGTGTAGCACGCCCGACGAATACAGTTCGTGCATTCTCTATCGATGCACATTCCGTACGCTTTCTTGCTGGTGACGAGAGTTATTCCGACTATACAAAAGCTTTGCATGACATCAATGTCAAGAGCATCATTGTCACAGTAAACAGCCAGACAGCTACTAATCCGGATGCTTATAACATCTCTATCAAGCCTTACAAGAGCGATTCTCTGGAGGTAGAGACGCTGACACCTTATGGTGAGTATGACAACACGTTCCTCCTGAATAAGATTGGCGGAAGTGCCTCTTCCAATGCCACTTATTATAAAGAGTTCCGTCTCCACTATAAGTACCGTATCTTGACAAACACTAAGCAGAAGGACGGTACATGGACGCCCGGCCCGTGGAAAGAGGTGCTCTGCAAGATGCGTTACCAGTACAATCCACGTGCTGATCAACTTTAATAGGATTCTTCCGAATTAATAATTTGATACACAATGAAAATAAATATTCAAACGATTCTGTCGGTCTTGTTTGTAGGTGCGCTTGGACTTGCATCCTGCTCTACAGACTATGATACAGACTTCACGGATAAAGAGCTGGAGGTGCCGCATTCTTCACAGCAGACAATTGCCTTTGACAAAGAAGGCGGCACACATGACATTACTGTCAAGACCAATGTGGCTCTGGATGAGTGGACTGCTACTTCCAATGCCATATGGTTGACAGTGGAAAAGAAATCGGATGGCTCCGGCGTAACCGTTACAGCTCCAGGCTATGTAGGATTCAAGAAACGTCAGGCCAAGGTGACCATTGCTCATGGTGACAAGTCATCTTACGAGATTCAGGTTGTACAGATGGGTACACAGAGTGTGCTGACTGTGCCCGAACAAGATCCTTTCTTCAACCGTGACGGTGTCTACACGGCTTATCTTGAGAATTCAACGACCTCATTAGATATCCCCGTAGAGACCAACCTCAATATTGACCATATCATAGTGCCTGATACTGTCAACTTCGTCCATCTCGATACAACGAAGACGGTTAAGGACAATGGAACGGTCAAACTGCATCTTGATCTTGATAAGAACGCTACATCGTCTGACCGCTACTGCACCATGCAGCTACAGAGCTCTGACGACTGGGATGCTACAATCAATGTTCTCCTCGTTCAGTCGGCTAAAGGCCTGAAGGTTCGTGGTGTCTATCCGTCCAATACAACTGATAGGGTGGTGAGTGTCAATATGCTTGACCTTCCACGCACTTATCGTGTACCGTTCCAGCGTACATCTGCTGATGGCACTTATACCATCACGGTTCCAGAGGATGCCAAGAGTTGGCTGACTTATGACAGCAAGATCAATAAGACGAGTGGCTCTGAGCTTCGCTTCACGTCGAAGATCAACTCTACGGATGCTACACGTTCTGCCGATGTCGTTTGCACGCCATCAAGTGGTACTGCACAGTCGTTTACTATACATATCACGCAGGAGGCTTTCCAGAATATCAATCCTACAGGAGTCTCTAACCTGAGCGTTACTCCGGGTGCCGGCTCTTTCGCTATCAAGTGGACGGCACCGGATGAAGTTGACTACGATAAGATTATCGTCACAGCTACATCAAAGCTTACGGGTATTCCTGTTTCTACGAAGACACTGGACAACATAGCTACTTCTTGCACATTGGATGATGTTTACAGGTTTGCCGGCGACTACACGATCACCGTTACTACTGAAGGCTTGCGTGGTAAAAAGACACAAAACGTGGCTTCCAAAACGGCTGCTGTTGCTAGAGAGTGGACAGATAATGTTGAGGTGCCTTTGAAGGCTGATATGGTCACCACGAACTCTTTCAAGGCCGGTCATGAAGTGAGCTGTGCTGTTGATGGAAGCAAGTCTACCTACTTCCAGACGAGTACATCAGGCAAGACTTCTGATCCACATCCTTATATTGAAATCACGCTTGATGAGCCTATCACCGGTACGTTCTTCATCAACTTCGATGAGCGTAAAGTAAGCAGCGATGACCGAAATCCCAAAAAGGCAGAAATCTATGGATCTGCCAATGCTTTCACCTCTTCAGATAAAGCGCTGAATACTATCACCTATCGTTCTGTGAATGGTGTGGGTGAGCCTCTTGACAATGTCACAACGACAGCTAAGTTGACGCACCTGCTCTTCGTGCCAATTCAACACAAGAAAGGCACCAATATCCTTAATGGTGGCGGTACTTCTTATTGGTATCTCGCAGAACTTCATCTGTACCTCGTCCATAACGAGGCATGGAAGAAAGCACAACTCGGTATCAAGTAATTCTCTGAAATAATATCTCTGTCAGTAACAATAGTTGCTGACAGAGATATTATTTCTATGTATAACCTGATGAGTTTTTTGTTAGTATTCTAATATGTACAATTTTATTTTCTAATATGAAAAAGAATCTATTTCCAAAAACCTTGTTGATGTCGCTAACTTTAGGAGCTACTCTTCCCGTGCTTGCTGCATCTCTACAAGGTTCATCGCTGCAGAAGGTTCAAGGTGAGAACCAGACGATGAAGACAGGAGTCTACTACATCGTTAACGACAAGCGTGTGTCTGGAACTGACCTGCACGTTTATGTAAATGGTACGAAACTCTGGGCAAATAAATTCTCTACAGAGCCTGCCACCCATACGGATGTCTTTATCTTTCATTCAAAGGGCGATGGAAAGTACACCATTCAGAGTCTGAGAAATGGACAATATGTTCAAACGGCTTCTGATAATAATGTTGTCTATTCTACAGGCACTTCACCTTATCAGTTCTCGGTGATTTATCAGGAAAAGTCAAAAGGTACTGGTAAGTCGTATTTCAACATTTACAACGAAAAAGATAAAAGCGATTGGTGTTGGCACCTTGATGCCAATAAGCATGTTGTCCGTTGGCATCCGCTTCAGTCAGATGGTAATACAGGTTCTATCTGTCCGAGTGAGTTTCGTCTGGATGAAGTGACCACGATGACGACCGACTCTATACGTGCCCTCCTTGCCAATAAGACAGGAGCTGTTGACCCAACACTTGATACGACCATGTATTATCAGATAGTCTCGGAGCCGTACAGCATCTCCATGCGGGACGATTATGTCAATGGACATCTGTCAACAGAGACATTCGATAAAGATGATTATCTCTTCTATTGGAAGCTGATAAAACTGTCTAACGGTCGTTATGCTTTCCGCAACGCTATCACGGGAAAGTATATCCTTAATCAGAATGGTGCAACAAGTAAGTTCTATACGACAACAACGGAAATTGGTAACGGATTCAAGGTGAAACAGAACTTGTCGGATCCTTACCTCCTTCTCTTTGAGATGTATGACAGTGACAACGTAGGTATCCATTGCCCGGAATCTCAAGGTTATAACCCTGTTGGTTGGACTGTCGGTTCTGAGGCTAATAAATGGCTGTTCAAGGTGGCAACGCTCGACACTGCCAAGTTTAAGACTCAGCAAGCGGCTTATGCTGAGCGTGTTGATCTGACAACCAATGCTAGTACGTATGCCAGCTTGATAAAGACTTACTTTACCGATGAAGCTTGCACAACGGTTACAGATGAAGTCAGGAACATGACGGACGATGACCTCAAGGCTAAGATGACTGCTGCTAAATTGGCGCCCGAGCTTCAGAATGTTGTTCTGAAGATGAAGGACCAAAGTTGGCAGAGTTACACAAGTGGCACCAACTGGGAGAAGAAGTACCGAATCGCTGACTACAATGTCTACAGCGAATACAACTATAATAACTGGGCACAGGCCATGGGATTGGGTAACAACTTTGGTGACCTGACGAATCCTACTGGCGTCACAGCGAAGGACGGCGATAATATCTTCATCTTCGTCGGCGACGATATCCCTGATGGTGCAACACTCGGTGCTCAGCTCGTGCCTTTAGGTTCTCGTACGGGTAATAACTACGAGTTGAAGAAGGGTCTGAACATCATTCTGAACCGTGGTGAGAAGAGTATCTTCATCAATTATATTGGTTATACCTATAATAAGAATAAGAAACTGTCTGATTTCAAGCCGCTCAATATTCATATCGAGGGTGGTAAGGTTAATGGTTATTTCGATGTGACGAAAGGTGATACCGATGATGACTGGATGAAGATGCAGGATGATGGCCTCGTCTGGGCCAAGGCTTTCCAGATGAAGGACACGATGATTGTCATGCACATGCCTGGTGCTGACGTTAAGCAGTATACGCCTGTGAAGCTTTTCGAACTCACAGAATTGTGGAACAGCATTGTTTCCCGTGAGGAATATCTCATGGGCTTCCGTGGAGCACAGAAAGAAAAATGCAACAATTTGCTCAATGCTACGGCTGTTGATCATGGATATATGTATGCATCTACCAGTGGTACCTATTATAACTATAATACACTCGGAACGGTACTCAATTATGATGCAATGAACAAGGGAGATGGCTCTCTGTGGGGTCCTGCTCACGAGTTTGGTCATAACCACCAGCAGCTCATTAACATGGCAGGTATGACGGAGATCTCAAATAACGTGTTCTCCAACATGATCCTTTTTACCTCCGGCCATGTGACCTCTCGTGCAGAGCTCTGTACTTATACGGATGTAGATGGAAAAAAATATGAAGGTGTTCCTGAAAGTAAAATTCAGACCTTTGCTGATAAGTACGCAGCCAAGAAATACTGGTTCGAATATGGCACGTGGGGCACAACTCAGATGTACTATAAACTTTATCTGATGTTCCATGCTGCCGGTAACGATACCACATTCTTCAATAAGTGGTTCCACTACCTTCGCCGTAACAAGATGAAGAATCGCAATACAGACCATTGCACCGGCCCTGACGATTACTTGAACTTTGCGTTGGCTTGTTGCGATGCCGCCAAGCAGGACCTCTCAAGTTTCTTCCAGTCATGGGGCTTCTTCTACGATGTAAAAGATGTAGTTATCGGCGATTACAGCAACACAACGATGAATACCACGAGAGCCCAGTGGCAGGCAGCTCTAGCGAAGATGCACACTTATCCGAAGGGCCCGGGCAACAACATGATCTTCATCGATGATCATATCCGAAAGACACCTGCTACTTATCCTGGACATGCAGCCGGTGAGTCGCGTGCTGACTATAATAATAATGTGAAGGTTGGTTCTATGGGTGATTTTGGCTCCTGGGATCAGTTCTGCCCCGACAGTCTCGGACAAGGCTGGGCTAACCAGGTAAGCATGAAAACCGATGCACAGGGTAAACGTACCTATACCTTTGTGCCGATGAACAATCATGTCGTCGGTTTCAAGATCTACAGCAGTGGTGATGCGCTCATCTACTTCGCCAACACGAAGACTTTTACTATCCCGGCAGCCGTGATGAAGAAGGCCAATAATGATGTGAAGGTGAAAGTTTGTGGTTCTGATGGTTCTGAGGTAGACCCTGGTGTTGCTCCTCCTACCGATATTCGCAAGGTTGCCGTGACTGGCAATGGCAAGGTTAATGTCTATACCATTTCAGGTATACTAATCAGAGAAGGTGTAGATGCTGCTACTGCTACTGACGGCCTCATGCGAGGTGTTTATCTTGTCAATAGAAAGAAGATAGTAATCAATTAGGCTTCTTTCCGTTTACTTATAAGTGGTCATCGGACCGCTTTTCCATTGTCTGTCGAACGTCAGCCGATTGTTTGTCGAACGTCGGCTGATCGCAAAAGGATAGAAATAGAACGTAATCTAATGTTATGCCGGTACGCTACAGAGAACAGGGCTTGCCAATATCTATTTCTTTGAGTGCTGACGGAACTCGGTTCATTACGTAGACTTCATCCTCGCTTGATTCTTTCTGTACTTGTGTTATCGGTTACGTAGAACTTGCGAAGGATACCACGATCACGGAGCTGCCAATCTATATAAATGGTACGCCTGCAACATCTATCCATGGCGTGTCCCATTCTACACCTATATTTAATAACGTGTTGGCATTGACGGAACATATCGTGGTACGCATGCGAAGACACCAGCAGAATAATAAACTATTAATAACTGTATACGATAAGTAATATAGTTAAAACTATAAAAATAAATAGTTAAAAGTATTGGATTTAATTCAATAATTTAGTAGTTTTGTTCACGAAAAAGTAGAAATATAATCTAAATACAATTTAAACTAAATCCGTTCTATGAAAAAAGTATTTACTCTTTTAGCAATGAGCCTCATTTCTCTGGCTACATTTGCAGTCGATTACCTTCCGACTCCGACGAGCGGCAGAAAGTATTACATCACTATCGGCTCGAGCCATACAGGCTATGTCACTGCCGGTGATGATGGTGCTGTTTGTACAGCGAAAGTTGCAAGTGCTGAAGATCAGGCTAAGCAGACCTGGACCTGCACGCAAGCAGAAGACGGTACCTGGACTTTCACACTGAATGTCGATGGTCAGACATGGACATTGTATACCAATTCTAACAGCCGCTTGGCAGCTGGTACTGATGACAATGTTGCTGACAACTTCAAGGCTTTCACCTTGACAACAAGTGATGATGAGGCCTATAGCACTATTCAGATGTTGGAGACTGTTCCTGATAACGGTCAGGCTTATGCCAACATCTTCGGTGGTCAAAAGCTTGGCAACCAGTATGGTCCTTGGTCTGTTACTGATGGTGGTTCTCAAGTTTATTTCGTTGACCCTTCTGAGGTCGAGATTCCTACCTGGAACTTCGATTTCAAGACCTTCAATGCTTCAGACAATAGCACTCGCTATTTCATTGAATTCGCCCGTACCGATTGGAGATCAAAAGTTCAGCCTCCTTATGGTGACGAGGGTCTGACCGGTTCTAATCTTGTTTTAAGTGTTGACAACGATACGCTTATTGCAGACTCTGTTATTGTCGGCGACGCAGCTTTTGCTTCAAAGATTTGGCATGTCGTTTCTTTCGATGCTGAGTCTCATGCTATCAAGCTCGTGAACGAGAACGGTCAGTACATTACTTATAAGGATTTTGAAACTCCTTTGGTATCTGGTAATAAGCTGTTTAATTGGAATGAAGCGACAAGCTCTTGGGTACGTACAAATCAGAGTGGCGGCGGTGAAATGAAAGCCGGCTACATGACCACTACCAATCCTGATGAAACAACTCTTTATGTGTTCAAGAGCAATTATGGTTCTGAGAACTATGCAATCGGCGACACGGACGATTCTTCATCAAAGAACTTCATCAATGCTTGGGGTAACATAGGCTATCACCATCCGATGGGTAAGTGGACTGCAGACGATCAGAACTGCGCGCTTAAGTTCGTGCCTATCATAGAGGTCCTCTCTGGTGATCAGATTCCTTCTGTTCCGACAACAGGCATTAAGACCATCACTCCTGCAACAAAGGCTGCTGACAGCACCGTTTACACTGTTGACGGTCGCGTAGCAGGTAAGAGCCTGAAGGGTCTCGCTAAGGGCCTCTACATCGTCAATGGCAAGAAGGTTGTGAAGTAATTCCTTTTCCAAGTGTTAACAACTTCAAAATGATTTCATAATATCAATATTAAAAGGTGGTGAAAAGATTGTGTTTCGCCACCTTTTTCTCTCTCATAACAATTTTTTTTATCTTTGTCGTGTTTCGTATAACAGCAATGCGCTATATCCTAACAAATAGACTCGAAAATCAATGAAAATTCAAAAGTGGTTTTACATCACTTTATTGGCTACCGCTTTACCTTCAACGACCTGTCTGGCTCAAGACTACCCAAAAGTCAGTACAACCGGTGATAAGTATAGTTTTACCAATAAGTTAGGTCAGACCCTTTATATCACTAAGAGTGGTTCGCCGAAGACTATTAATGTAGAGAACGATAAGAGTTTAGCTGACTCGCTTTTCTATATCGTTGAGTCTTCGAATACGCTTGGCGGCTTTGAGATTGGTACAGCCACGAGTGGTCAGAACTTCTTCAATATGTATCAAGGAAACAAAGTTGGAAATAAGATTAGTGTATGGAATTTGGGGGACAATGGCAATGTCGTACGTTTCATTCCTGAGTCTGACCTTATCTCGGTTACAAGCATTGCTTCTTATACCCCGAAGAATAAATACACTTTGTGGTATACGCAGCCGGCTGAGAACTGGATGACCTCCTGTCTGCCCATCGGCGATGGACAGTTCGGTGCTACACTTATGGGGCAGATTGCGGTCGACGACATACAGTTCAACGATAAGACACTATGGAGTGGCAAGCTCGGCGCCCGCACCAGCTCTGATAACTATGGCTTCTACCTCAATTTTGGCAATCTCTATATTATGAGCAAAGGTATGCATTCAGCCACCAATTATGTACGCTATCTTGATATCAACGATGCGGTAGCAGGTGTCAACTTTACTTCTGATGGTGTCGATTACCAACGCTCTTATTTTGCCTCTAATCCCGATAGTTGTATCGTTATCCGTTACAAGGCTTCTCAGAATGGTCACATCAACGCCGTGCTGAGGCTCAAGAATCAGAACGGCAAGGATTCATGCTATAATGTTGACAATAGTCAACAGGCGACGATCAGCTTCAATGGCACCATCGCCCGCCAGGGAGACTCGGGCGTGACGGTGGAACCAGAGTCATATGTCTGTTCTGCCCGCGTTGTCATCGATGGCGGCTCACTGAAAAAGAATAGTGCAGACCTCATTGAAGTGATCGGCGCCAACAGTATGATCATTTATCTGCGCGGTCTTACCGACTATGATCCAGATGCTCCGCAATATGTATCCGGTGCTGCCTTGCTGCCTACACGCGTAGCTGCTATCGTGCAGAAAGCGCAGAAGAAAGGCTATGAGACACTGCTTGCTGCCCATAAGGCCGATTACAAGAAATGGTTTGATCGTTGCCAGCTTACGTTGTCCAATGCAAAAAACAATATTCCGACCCCAACACTTATTGCCAATTATAAGAACGATCCAAAGGCTAACCTCTTCTTGGAGGAGCTGTATTTCAGCTATGGCCGCTATTTGTTGATCAGTTCCAGCAGAGGTGTCTCTCTTCCGGCTAACCTCCAGGGTATCTGGAACAACAACAACACGCCGGCATGGCATGCTGACATCCACTCGAATATCAATGTGCAGATGAACTACTGGCCGGCTGAGCCTACGAACCTCTCCGAACTCCACATGCCTTTTCTCAACTATATTTATCGTGAGGCTTGTGTCAGACCTACGTGGCGTCAGTATGCCAAAGATATGGGTGGCGTGAATGCTGGCTGGACACTCCCGACGGAAAACAATATCTATGGCAGTGGCACCACTTTTGCCCCAACCTATACCATTGCCAATGCATGGTATTGCCAGCACCTGTGGCAGCACTATCAGTATACGCTTGACAAGGACTATCTAAGGCGTCAAGCCTTTCCGGCGATGAAGAGCTGTGTGGAATATTGGTTTCAGAAACTCGTCAAGGCAAACGACGGTACATACGAATGCCCTGATGAATGGAGCCCTGAACATGGACCAACGGAGAATGCTACGGCACATAGCCAGCAACTGGTGTGGAACCTATTCAACAATACCCGTAAAGCGATAGCTGTTTTAGGCAAAAGCGTAGCTTCTAAAGAATTTTGCGATAAACTCAATAACTATTTGGTAAAAGTAGACAATGGCTGCCACACCGAGAAGAATCCACTTGACGGCAAAACTTATCTGCGCGAATGGAAATATACCTCACAATTCAATAATCCGCAGAAGATCGGCATTTATGAATATAAGAATCACCGTCATATCTCTCATCTCATGGGTCTCTATCCCTGCGACGAGATAGGGCTGGACATTAACAGAGCGATTTTTGATGCCGCCAGAACATCACTCATCGCCCGTGGTGACGATCACGGAACCGGATGGTCACTCGGGCATAAGATGAATCTCAATGCGCGCGCTTATTTAGGCGACCACTGCCATAACCTCATCAAACGCGCTCTGCAACAGACCTGGACCACCAGTGTCAACGAGGCTGCGGGAGGCATTTACGAGAATCTGTGGGACGCCCATGCGCCTTATCAGATTGACGGTAACTTTGGTTTTACCGCAGGTATCGCTGAGATGCTTTTGCAAAGCCGCTTTGATAAGTTAGAAATTCTGCCGGCACTTCCAACAGAGTATTGGCTCAAAGGCTCCGTCTCAGGATTGAGGGCTGTGGGCAATTTTACCGTTGACATCACCTGGGACAATGCGATCGCCCAAAAGATTACCATTGTATCTCATTCGGGTACGAAGTGCGTGGTCAAGTATAAAGGCATTGAGAAAGATTATCGTATTACTGATGGTAGTGGGAGAAAAGTGAAAACGGAAACGGTAAAAGCTGGAGAAATCAGCTTCCCCACGTTGAAAGGCGGAATATATACGATTGATAGGATTTAATAGGACGCACATTCAATGTCCTGAAAAGATATTTGTATCGGGTTGTCCTGATGTGTTGTACTCTGATCTTAAAGTATCTTTTCAGAAGACAGTCCGCTATGGAGTATTTGCACGGACATAAATTCTATTTCCTGCTTATTGGCCTTACAAGTACCATGAAACTATGCTTCCGCAAGAGAGGAAGATAGCGGGCAGTCCTATACTGTGTAGAGCTATATCCAACCAGAATCTTAAGCGCGCAGGGTATACTTGTTTGTCTGATGAATCTACCAAATGACTATCCAAGATGGGAACTGCCGTATGCCGAACGGCACGTACGGTGGTGTGAGAGGTCGGTGAACACGAAAGTAGGAGATAAGCACCTATGATTGGTGTTTACCTCCCACTCGATTGTGTACCAGATCGATGGCTACTTCTTAAATCTGATTGGGTCATCGTACTGCGTTTGCAGACGAAGGAGCTCCCTTTTGAGTTGTTGGGTAATCTTCTCCATTCCTGGTTTACCATAGAGATTGTGCATCTCTTCCGGGTCTTTCTTCAGGTCAAAGAGCTCCCACTCATCGATGTCGTTGTAGAAATGCATGAGCGAATAACGTCCTGTGCGCACGCCATAATGCCGGCATACACTGTGCTCGGCGGGGTATTCATAATAATGATAGTAGAGCGATTTACGCCAGTTCATCACTTTCTTGCCTTCGAGGAGCGGCAAGAACGACATACCCTGAATGTCTTTTGGTACTTTGATGTTGGCAAGCTGTAGGAATGTCGGGGCGTAGTCGATGTTCTGTACCATCTGCGTAATGTCACCGTGCTTTCCTCCTGGTATATAGACGAGCAGCGGCGTGCGAAAACTTTCCTCGTACATGAAGCGCTTGTCGAAGAATCCATGCTCACCCATATAGAACCCCTGGTCAGATGTATAGACAATCATGGTGTTGTCGAGCAGGTTGTTGTCTTTTAGGTACTGGATGACACGTCCTACATTGCGGTCGATGGAAGTGATGACACGGCAGTAGTCGTGCATATACCGCTGATATTTCCATTCGGCAAGAGCCTTTCCCTTGAGGGAATCGCGTTTGAATTTCTCTATGATGGGCTTATAGTGACGGTCCCATTGCGCACGCTGTGAGGGTGACATGCGGCTGTAATTGTTGAATCCCCATGTCTCCAACTCTTTATCATTGGTGTGCACATCAGGGTCGTACATCTTCAGATCATATACGGGATTCATGTCTTTGATGATGTTCATCTTTTGTTTTTGCGCCGCCAGACGCCCCTCATAGTTATCGTAGAAGTTGTCGGGCATGGGATATTTCCGGTCGTTGTATAGATCGAGGTCGCAAGTGTCCGGTGCCCAGACACGGTGCGGCGCCTTGTTGTGGAGGAGCAGGCAGAAGGGCTTGCTCTTGTCGCGTTTATTGCTGAGCCAGTCGAGAGCCACATCGGTAACGATGTTCGTGACATATCCCGGTCTTCTGATCCGCTTGCCGTTACGGATGAAGTCAGGGTTGTAGTAGTCGCCCTGTCCGATGAGGATGTCCCAATAGTCAAAGCCTGTAGGCAGCGATGTGAGATGCCATTTTCCGATCATCGCAGTCTGGTATCCGGCCTTCTGCAAGAGTTTCGGAAAGGTCTGTTGTGAGCCGTCAAAGGTCTTCGTGTTGTCTGTGAATCCATTTTTATGGCTGTGTTTTCCCGTGAGCATGCAGGCACGGGAGGGCCCGCTGAGCGAGTTGGCCACAAAGCTATTGGTGAACCGCGCTCCGTGGCTGGCGATCCAGTCGATGTTGGGTGTCTCCACGAAGCGGTTGTCATAAGCGCTGATGGTCTGATAGCTGTGGTCATCGCTCATGATGTAGATGATATTCATTGGCTTCTTCGCCGTTTGCCCCATGCTCACTACTGCATAGCCGCAGGTGAGCAAGCCTGTAAGAGGTAAATATAGTTTTCGCATTATATTATAAATTATTATTCTTTGGGAGATGAAGAAAATAGACGTTATAGACTATTATAGATTTTATAGATTACTATAGACTACTAAGATTATTATGGACAATATAGACTATGATAGACTTTGTCACTATTATTTCTCTAAAACCTTAAACTCTGCACCCGAAGCAAAGTCTTGACCGCTCTGTTCGCTCAGTGCTGTGAGGCGGACGTAGCGTGCCTTGACAGGCTGACTCAACATCACTGCTTTCTCATTACGATTGTTGGCAAAGGCCCCTTCTGCCACAGGATTGCTCCACGTCTTCCCGTCATTGCTCACCTGTATGCGGTATTTTTTAATATTTCCATTGTTGCTGTCTTGTCTTGGCAGATAGCTGAAGCCCTTGATTATCTTCTCCGTACCGCAGTCGAAATCGACCCAGTGGGGATAGTTGGCTACGGTGACGGAATACATGGTATGCCAATAGGTGTCCGGGTTGCCGTCTACGAGGTGGTCGGCATCACCCTCGCCGCTCTCCACGCTGGAGGCATAGACCACCTTCAACGGTATGTTCTCGATGCGGTTGAAGGTCTGTGTGGATGTGAGCCATTCGTTGCCTTTTGTCCATGCTGTAACGGTTCCGCCGTGTCTTAGGTCGAAGACGCCGGTGTATCGTTTTGCCTTCCTCATGTTACCCACCTTATAATAGATGTCGCTGGTGGCGTCATTGGCGTCGATGGTCACTTTCCCCTCGGCATTGCGAGTAATGGTGAGCGGTGTGAGACCGTTGAGGCTGACGTCAGCAGCATGCGACATTTCGTCGATATTGTTGCTTCCGACAGGACGGATAGCGTAGCCGAAGGTGTGGGCAGTCGCCATGACCTGGTCTTGAGGCAATGGGGCGCCCTGTCCGCAACTGTTGCCACCCAGGCCGGTGATGGCCATATCAATGTGCAAGAAGGTCGTGTTGCTCTCAGGCAGCTCATAAGGATGGTTGGCCATGGCGATGTCGTTGTCCGACCACGGCAGTGCCGAGAAGCTCATTTTGTCGTTGGCTACGAAGATGGCTCCATGCCCATCGACATCGGTCAGCGACAACCAGCGTGTGTCCTGATGGTTGCCGGTGTCTTGCGGTTTGGGGAAAGGCACAAACTCGTCAGCTACTTCTTGCTGCTCATAGAGCCCTATCATCTGTCCTGTCTTGCGGTCGGGATAGTTGTCTATGGGGCCGCGGCCATAATAGTTTAAGAGGCGGTATTCTTCTGGGATCTGAAGTGTATAGCCGAGTTTGGCCAGAGCGAGTGAGGGCTTATTGCTGTTGATGGCGCTCTTGCTCTCAATGCTGCCGTCGGCGAAGACCGTATAAACCACCTGTGAGGTGAACATGAAGTCGTCTCTGCCGAAAGGCTTCTTCTTCAGTTCAATGAGCTTTTTCCAGTTGGCATCGCCGCCTTCGAGGCGATAGCCATAGGGCGCCTGCGACGTGACGTCAAAAGCCACTGACACCGATCCGTCGGCATTGCGGTGTGTCTTCCAGCCTGTGCACCGGTGCTGAAGATTGTTTAGGCCGTTGGCATACCAATCCTCATAAGCCCAGTTGTCATTGTTGACCCATGCGCGGAAAGCGTTGAGCTCGGGGCCGCATCCATCGGGAATGACGGTCTTTGCGCCATAGCTGAGGTTGTAAATAGTGCCTTTCGAGAGGTCGAAGGTGGCCGTGAAGTTGTCGCCGCTAAGCTGTAGGCGTCCATTCTGCGCCTTGCCGAGGTTCACCGATCCTTTCACGGTCAGCACCGGCCGCGTCTGTGCGGTGGCCACAGAGAGCTGCTCTTCAGCCTGGATATAGCCGGCCTTTGCCCATGGTTCGTCATGCTTCAATCTGTAGGTGACATGCAGCAGATAATCCTTCCCTGTCTCAAGTCCCTCGTACAGTCCTTTGATGGTCACGCGTTTGTGGGCACGTGGGGCGACGCTGCCCAGGTCGATGGTCCCCTGCCTGACCGTCTTTCCGTCGGCTGTGAGCCTCCAGGCGGCATCGTAGTCACTGAGGTCGTCGGTGTAGTAGTTCTTGTTGAAAATGTCGAGGATGCCTTTGTCCTTGTCGGCCCATGTCGTCCCGATGTATTGGTACACCTTCTTCACCTCATAATACTGTGGCTTGGGCGTCTCGTCACCGAAAAGGATTCCGTTCATGACGAACTGTCCGTCATTGGGGGTATCGCCGAAGTCGCCGCCGTAGGCCAGGTAGCGACGTCCGTCCTTAGTATAGTTGTACATGCTCTGGTCAATCCAGTCCCAGATGGCGCCGCCCATGAAGAAGTTGGTCGACTCGATAGCTTTCCAGTAGTCTACAAGATTTCCCTCGGCATTGCCCATGGAGTGTGCGTACTCCGAGATGTGGAAGGGATACTTGATGTTCATTTGTCCTTTGACAGCGTTGCGTGTCCATGCGATGCTTGGATACTGATTGGACCCCATGTCGACGATGTCGTTATTTCGCTCGTACTGTACGGGCCTGGATACGTCGAAACGCTTCAGGGAGTCATAGGCGGCGACGAAGTTGTGACCTGGCCCCGCCTCATTTCCGAGGCTCCAGATGACGATGCAAGGGTTGTTGACCAGCTCATGTGCCATGGTCATCACGCGGTCCACGTGGGCCGGCCTGAACTCCGGTACATGAGACAGGGAAGCCTTGCCGTAGAAATATTCGTGGCTTTCGAGGTTGGCTTCACTCTCAAGATAGATGCCGTACTTGTTGCAAAGGTAATAGAAGTAAGGATCATTGGGATAATGAGAGGTGCGCACATGGTTGATGTTGGCTCGTTTCATGGCCATCACCTCGCTCTCCATTTGCTGGCGGGAGATTACTTTTCCAGTTGCAGGATTAGTGTCGTGGCGGTTGACACCTTTGAGTTTCAGCGTCTTGCCGTTGACATAGAAATATCTTCCGGCCAGTCCGAACTCATCTTGCGCTGCCGGTGTGTCTTTGATCTCTACTGTCCGGAATCCTGTTTGCGTGCTGATGGTCTCGATGACCTTTTTTCCTTCCATGAGCTCGCCTACGAGTATGTAGACATTGGGCTGCTCTGCGGTCCACGGCAGCGCGTTGTCCAGAGTGAGGGTCTGCCTGAGGTCTGTTTGGGCGCCCTTTGGGCAGGCAACGGCGAGCGGCGTGTCGAAAGTGGCCACGAGCTCATTGTCGTCAGAGTAGAGCTTGTTGCGATAGAGCGACCACCTCACGCGGAGCTTCCCTGCATTCTTGCCTGAAAGGTTCTGTAGTGTGGCGGTAATGTCGAGCTTACCGGCATGACCATCGTAGGCAGGGATAGCCTGCAGGTCGGCGATGTGCACCTTGGGCGTGGCGGTGAGGCTCACGTTGCGGAAGATACCTGGCAGCCGGAACATATCCTGTGCTTCCAGAAAACTGCCGTCGGAGGAGCGGTAGACTTCCACGGCCACCTCATTGCGGCCCTTACGAAGAAAGCGCGTAATGTTGAAGCGCGCGGCGTCGCGCGAGTTCTTGGAGAAGCCTATGTAGTGCCCGTTGATCCAGAGATAGAAGAAGGAGTCGACGCCATCGAAGTTGATGTAGACCTCTTTGCCGTCCCAGTCGGCCGGAAGGTCAAAGGCTCGTCTGAATGATCCCACCTCGTTACGGTAGGTATAGGTAGTATAGTCTTTAGGTGGTTCGCGCATCACGCCTTTCTTCCAGTCACCGGGTTGAATCTCATATTTGAAGATGACCCACTGGTTGACATAGATAGGAACGCCATACTTCAGTGATCCATCTTTCCCGATGCCGGCTATATTCCAGCTCACGGGAACTTGCAGGCGGTCCCACCCGCTGTCGTCGTAGCCGTCGGTGTAGAAGTCTTTTGGGCGCTCATCGGGGTTCTTGGCAAAGTGGAAGCGCCACTCGCCGTCAAGCGAGCGGAAGAGTGAGGAGTGTTCGGGCAACACTTTGCGTGCTTCGTCAACGGTCTGGAAATTATGGAACAGTGCTCTTGCCGGCAACTTGTTGTAGCCTAAGCTTTGCGGTGATTGCCATTCATTGCCTGTTGGAGCTGTCGCCTGCCCGTAGGCATAGCCCTCCAAAGGGTGATAGTTGGCTAAAGCGGCCATGGCAGTGGCTGTCAGTAGTAGTGTAGAGAATAAGCGTTGATGCATGTTGGCTGTTTTTACGGTTTTATGCTACAAAGTTACAAATATATTTTAACTACGGAAAATATTCCTCATAATTTTATGAACGTGCGCGTCTATTTATTAATGTGTTATGAAAGTTTCAAGATTGATGCCTTTATGGCAGAGTTTTGCGTCTATACTGTAAAGGCATTGCGATTACGCCGTAAAGGCATTGCGATTACGCCGTAAAGGCATTGCGATTACAGTGTAAAGGCATTGCGATTACGCCGTAAAGGCGATGCTTAAAAAAACAATAATATTTTTATGAACGCTTGTTAACTAAAAAAATAATATTACCTTTGCACAACCAATAACTATATTGTTTATACCTAATATGAATCAAAAGCACAGTTATCTGCTGCCCCTTGCCATTATCGGGCTGTTTTTCTTTTCCATCGGTTTTGCCTTAGGCATCAACTCTTACCTGATGCCTGTGTTGAAGAATGCGATGAACATCTCCGGTGCGGCATCGAGTCTGCTGCTTGCTGCCACGTTCATTCCTTTTCTTCTCTTTGGCATTCCCGCCACGTGGTGCATCCGCCAAATCGGCTATAAGCGCACGATGGCCTTGTCATTTCTCATCTTTGCCATTGCCTTCGGGTTGTTCATCGTCGCTGCCCGCCAGCAGTCCCTGGTCTGGTTTCTGATAGCCAGCTTTGTCAGCGGTGCCGCCAATGCCGTGCTTCAGGCCTCGGTCAATCCTTATGTTACCATTCTCGGCCCGTTGGATTCCGCAGCCCGCCGCATCTCCTGCATGGGTATCTGCAACAAGTTGGCGTGGCCGGTGACCACCCTCTTCATCACGCTGGTCATCGGTAAGGGTATCGGTGACACTCACTTAGGCGACCTTTATCTGCCGTTTGCCATCATCATCGCCATCTTTGTCGTGTTGGGAATTATCGCGCTTATGGCTCCACTGCCGGAGGTGAAGGCTGCCGGAGAGGACGGCGAAGCGTCCGAGGCGGGCACGACAACAGCCTCGTATGCCGACGGCAAGACGAGCATCCTGCAGTTCCCGCACCTGTTGCTGGGTTGCCTGGCACTGTTTCTCTATGTCGGTGTGGAGACCATCTCCCTCGCCACAGCTACGGGCTATGCCCAGAGTCTGGGTCTTGAGGGTGACAACTACGGTTTCATTCCTTCCATCGGCATGATTGTGGGTTACATCTGTGGCATCCTCTTCATTCCCAAGTACCTGTCTCAGGCAGCCGCCATGCGCATCTGTGCCATCATCGCTGTTGTTGGTAGCGTGGCCGTGGCCTTGGTGCCCGACCCGACGGTGTCGGTCTATTGCATCTTCTTCATGGCCTTGGGCTGCTCGCTGATGTGGCCTGCCCTCTGGCCCCTTGCCATGGCCGACCTGGGCAAGTTCACCAAGTCGGGCTCTTCCCTGCTCACCATGGCCATGGCCGGTGGCGCCGTCATGCCTTGGGTGCAGGGCCTCGTACAGGACGCCTTCTCTTATCAGGCCTCTTATTGGGTGTGCGTGCCTTGCTTCCTTTTCATTCTCTACTATGGATTCGCAGGATACAAGATCCGCACCAAATAAATAGGAATACACATTATTATATATAGTAACCATCACGAGGTACCGATGTCTACGGCACTTCATATCACGAACTATCATGGATCAGCAAACACTTTCACATATCGTCGCACGGTTTGCCATGGAGGGTACTGTGGCCGATATCTGCCCATTAGGCAATGGCTTGATCAACGACACTTTTAAGGTGACGACAGCCGAGGCCGACAAGCCAGACTACGTCTTACAGCGCATCAATACGAATGTCTTCACCGACGTGGACATGCTCATGGATAACATTGCCGCAGTGACACGTCATATCCGCCGGAAACTTGAAGCCGCCCACGAGACCGACATCGACCGCAAGGTGCTGCGCTTTATGCCTGCGGCCGACGGCAAGCTCTATCACCGCGAGCCCGACGGGACAGTCTGGAGACTGATGGTCTTCATAGCCAACGCCAAGACCTTTGAAGCCGTCACGCCGGAGTATTCTTATTATGCCGGTCAGGCTTTCGGCCACTTTGAGGATATGCTTGTGGACATTCCTGGGACCTTGGGCGAGGTGATTCCCAATTTCCACAACATGGAGTTCCGTATGCAACAACTCCGTGCGGTCATGGCTGAAGACCCTGCCGGCCGCCTGAACGAAGCTGGCGTGCAGCAGTTGCTTGCGCTCATCGACAAGGATGCCGAGGAAATGTGCAAGGCTGAGCGCATGTATCGCGAGGGTGTTCTGCCCAAGCGCGTCTGCCATTGTGACACGAAGGTCAACAATATGATGTTTGACGAGCAAGGCCGTGTGCTTTGCGTTATCGACCTCGACACCGTCATGCCCTCGTTTGTCTTCTCCGATTATGGCGACTTCCTGCGGTCAGCTGCCAACACCACGGCCGAGGACGATCCCGACATGAGCCATGTGGCATTCAATGAAGAGATTTACAAAGCGTTCACGCGTGGCTATCTCGAAGGCGCCTGCTTCCTTACGCCAGTCGAAATAGAGAATCTGCCCTATGCCGTAGCACTCTTCCCTTTCATGCAGAGTGTGCGGTTCCTTTGGGACTATCTCAGCGGCGACCACTACTGGAAATGCAATTATCCACAACACAATCTTGACAGAGCCCGCAACCAGATGCGGCTCTATCAATGTGTCAGGGAGCACGACGCGATGATGAATGGCTTCACCGTCGATTGCCTGAAGAAGTAATGAACAAGAAAAATCTAACAGAAGAATATAAAGCATGAGACTAAGACACATGTTAGTCGCCCTGTTGTTGACATCCGGCTTGTCACTCAGCGCCGCAACAACTTTCACCATTTATCCGGTGCCTCATGAGCAGATAGCGCAGGAGGGGACGGCTACGCTGACGAAGACTGTCACCGTGGTCTGCGGCGAACCCATCGATGAGGCTACGCGTCAACGGGCCGCACAGGTGCTCAAGGAGCACGGGCTGACCTGCCGTTTTGCCTCTTCACCCTCTAAGACAACGACGAATCTGATTCTCGGTGTCAACGGCGACAAAGGCGCTGCCGACAAGGCGGTGAGCCAGTTGCGACTTAATCGAGCGGTGTTCGCTTTGCCCAAGTACGACCGCCACATCCTCTCAGTCTCAGGTAGCGGCAAGGCGGCTTCGGTGGTGATTCTTGGTGAGAACACCGATGCCACCTTTTGTGGACTGGCCTCGCTGGAGCAGATGCTTGACCAGCAGCGTGGCTCGCTGTCGTGTGTGACGCTCTACGACTATGCCGACGTGAAGAACCGTGGTGTCATCGAGGGTTACTATGGCGTGCCTTATACGGAGGAAGTGACGGAGGATCTCTTCCGTTTCATGGCACGATACAAGATGAACTCCTATATGTATGGCGCCAAGTCGGATCCCTATCATTCGCAGTATTGGGAACAGCCTTACCCCTTGACCATCACGCCCGAACAAAAGAAAATCGGCATGATGACCCAAGACATGATGCGTCGCATGGCGAAGACAGCAACAGCCAACAAGGTCAATTTCATCTGGGCCATCCATCCTGGAACCAACTTCTTCGATGCGAAGAGCGACAGAGTGCTCGATAAGATTATGGCTAAGTTCTCTTCGATGTACAAGCTCGGCATGCGTCAGTTCGGCGTCTTTGTCGATGACTGCGGTGTGCCTGATGATACAGCCAGTTTGAATCTCGGCGCGCGTCGTCTCACTGCCTTGCAGACGCGTGTGGACCGGCTGTGGAACCGTAAAGGAGTAGCGCCGGCTGACACTGTGAAACCCCTCAACTACGTGCCGCAGCTCTATGCCTATTCATGGGTGAGCAAGGAAAAGGCTGCGCGCTTCTTCCGGTCGCTGAGTTCTACGCCGAAGAAAACGGTCATCTATATCACCGGAAGAGCTGTATGGACGGTGCCCAACAATGAGGATCCCGCCCTCGTGAGTTCCTGGCTCGGACGTGAAGTCGGCTGGTGGTGGAACTATCCCTGCAACGATAACGACATGGACAAGATCTTTGTGAGCGACACGTATGCCAATTTCCACGATGAAGCGCACATCGACAACGAGGCCCGACTTACTGACAGCCTGGCGGTAAAGACCCTCATCAGTAATCCCATGCAGCAGGGAGCCGCCAGCAAGATAGCCCTGTTCAGTATTGGTGACTATGCGTGGAACAATGCGGCTTTTGACAACACGCGGAGCTTTAAGGCTGCTGTGCCTGCGGTGGTGGGCAAGGAATTTGCGGGAGCTTTTACGACAGTGATGCCCTATCTGCGGCATTATGACTACGACTCTCCATGGCCTACGCTGGACCAGATGCGTCGCTTGCAGGCTGCGTGTGGGAAGCTCAAGACCATGGCCGACAGCAAGGACGAGGGCACGCGACTGTTCTATGCCGACATCCAGCCATGGCTCACGAAGGTCAGTGACATGGCGGACTGCGCTGTGGTGCTGCTCACCAAGGACAGCCGCACACCGGAAGAAGTCAGCCGTGCGGTAGAGACCGTTGCAGAAATGGATAAGAATGAGAGGTACAATGTGGAGGTTCTCAATGGCATGGGCAATGACATCAAGATAGGGCAGCGACAGGCGGCACCCGCGCAAAGAGTGTTGCTGCCGATGCTGAAAAAGCTTGCTCAGAGTGTGAAGTAATTGTTTTTGAAGTTGCTCAGATCTATTATTTAGTTATTATTGCAAAGTCATTACCTATTATTAACAATCATACGATTATGCGATTAACAAGAAAGACGGTCTTCTCTTTTATGCTGACGATGTCAACATTGCTGCTTCCTGCTGTCAGCTTTGCCCAGTTCAACTGGCCTTACCATGTGGAGAAAGGACAGGCAATTACTGAGGTGCCTGTACGCCCTGCCGGCCAGCAGAATGCCCTTAATCTCACTACACCGAAGATGAGTGTAGTGCGTGTGGGCTTCGTGGGCCTTGGCATGCGTGGTCCCGGCGCGGTGGAACGCTGGACCTACATCAACGGCACGCAGATTATGGCCCTGTGCGATCATGAGAGAGACAGGGCTGAACGATGCAACGAAATCCTTGAGAAAGCCAGCCTTCCACCGGCTGACATCTATTATGGTGAGGATGGATACAAGCAGTTGTGCGAACGCAAGGACATTGATCTGGTGTACATAGCTACTGATTGGCTGCATCATTTCCCCGTGGCCAAATATGCTTTGGCGCATGGCAAGAATGTCGCTATCGAGGTGCCTTCGGCCATGAGCCTCGATGAGATTTGGCAGCTCATCAATCTCAGTGAGAAGACGCGTCTGCATGTGATGATGCTGGAGAACTGCTGCTACGACTTCTTTGAGCTCAACACGCTCAATATGGTACAGCACGGCGTCTTCGGTGACGTGGAGTATGTGCAGGGGGCTTATCGCCACGATCTTTCACCCTACTGGGATCAGTATTGGAAGAAAGATGCTAACGACAAACTGGGTTGGAGGCTCGACTATAATCAGAAGTTCCGCGGCGATATCTACGCCACTCACGGCCTCGGCCCCATCGCTCAGGCCTTAGGTATCCATCGTGGTGACCGTATGAAGACGCTTGTTGCCATGGACACTAAGAGCATCAATGGCAAGGCTTGGGTAGAAAAAATGTCGGGTAAGAAGTGTGATGAGTTCGCCAATGGCGACCACACCGTTACGCTTATCAGTACAGAAGATGGGAAAGTCATAGAGGTACAGCACAACACCATGACGCCGGAGCCCTACAACCGTATGTACCAGATAGTGGGAACAAAGGGCTTTGCCAATAAGTATCCCATGGAGGGCTATGCCCTTTCCAGCGCACAGATGCGGGCTTGTGGCGTGCAGCCGTCTCAGAAAATGAGTGGTCACGATTATATGAATCAGATAGACTTCAACGCTCTTGTCGCAAAATACCGCTCGCCGATAGTTGACAAATATGAGGCCATGGCTAAGAAGGTGGGCGGCCACGGTGGCATGGACTTTATCATGGACAGCCGGCTCGTATATTGCTTGCAGCATGGTCTGCCCCTCGATATGGATGTTTACGACCTGGCTGAATGGTGCTGCCTCGCAGAGTTAGGTTCTATCTCGATGAATAACGGCAACATTCCCGTGCAGGTACCCGACTTCACACGCGGTGCGTGGAATGTCCAAAAGGGCTTTCACCATGCTTTTGCCTCACCAGAGGAAGAGGCTGCAGTGGACAAGGCCAGTGAGGAATTCACGGCTAAGCTGAAAGCCAAGGGTGCCAAATACTGGAAGAAACATGGCACCAAGACAACAAACAGCAAGAGCAATCAGATGAGTCTCTGATGCCCTTGCCGACGATTATTCAAACGATAACGTCCCAAAGGCCTCCGGCTGATGAAAGTCGGGGGCCTTTGTATGAATGGCATTCCAGGAGAGAAAATGCGGTTTCGGCAACTTGTCTCCGCATTTATAGAAGTTGCCTTTCGCCTGAAGATGGTTCAGCGAAAGACCTTTGTCTTGGAAGAAAAGCGTTGTGGGAATCACCAGTGTCAGGGTCCAGACTTCCGGTGCCGACTGTTCCTCCAGCTGTCCTTCACCCAGGGAAGACCAGCGGTCTACGGCATTCACGATGTCAATAGGTGCTTGTACGCGTGCCTCACGGCCTCTGCCACATGCTACCAGAAGGGCTCCACGGCAGTTGCATTCCATATTATAATAAGTGCCGTCAGTCTTGGGTTGGAAGAAGAACTCGCAGCAGGAGTCTTCCCATGGGCGGCCGTTATTGCGGGCGGCCATGGCCCTTACGGTCTCTTCCCTTACCCTGTATTCCAGAAAGATGCGCCTGCCATTATGCGCGATGCGAAAGGCTACTTCTGGCTGATAAGGATAGTCAGCCGCCCAATTGTTGTAGCCGATGGGGTTCCATTCTACAGCATAATGGTCTAAAGTTTGATGAATGTCTTTAGCATTTACGTTTTGCTCATCAATTTTTTTGATTCTTAGAGACTTTTCCATTGTTCTTGATGTTATTTAGTGCCCTACTTTATCGAAGTACTTAATGACAGGCTTCATGAACCGTGAGAGCTTCTGTCTGCCAAGATTGGCTGTGGAAGGGGCCTGTTGGCTGTAATACACAAAGATGCGGCGGCGGGCTCTGGATAGAGCCACGTAAAGTTTACGGGCATCCTCGTCCATGAGTTTTGGGTCGTTCTGGTTGTGAAAGTTAGGCAGGCGTCCATCGACAGCATCGAAGATGATGACATTGTTGAATTCTAAACCTTTGGCTTTATGTATGGTGGATACAAACACTTTTTCCTGCATGATTGTCGAGCCACAGAGATCGGCTTCTTTGAAGGTATTGATCTCCATGATGTGGTTGTCCAACTGCTCTTTGAGCGATGGCTCCTCCTCTTGGTGAATGATATCTGTTGCGAGGAAGTGGAAGACGTATTCGATTTTATCTACAGGCCTGATCCACCGCTCCTCTTCCAAGGCATGATAGAAACGCCGCAACTCCTCAACCAAGGCGGGAACACCCTGCCGATCGGCTGGTTTAAGATAGCATTTGCTGACGGCGGCCTGATATTGCTTGCCGTAATTACATCGTAACCGTTCCGCGATTTTCTTTGTTGTTGGCATTTTGAGGAAAGCCTCCTGCGCTACCATGCTTTCCTTTCCTTTGGTGTAGCAATAGCCGGCCAGTGACACGGTGGCGTTGACATCGTCATCAGCCAAGTGAGAGTTTTCACCCTCCAGTCCGAGTTCAGCGAGCAGCAACTTGAGTTTGAATGCCTTGAGATCGGGTCGCAACAAGCGGATAAGTTTCAGCGAGTCGAAGCAAACGGGCCATCGCTGTGCCCAGTCGATGTCAGGAAAATAACGGTTGAGGCAGGTCTGCATGATGTGGCAGTCGAACGACGCGTTATGCGCAAGCAGCGGGGCACCTTGGGAAAATTGCAGAAAAGCCTGCAGACCCTCGGCAGGAGAGAGGAGCTGATGGTGCTTCCGCTCTTCGATGATGGGGTTCACAATGTCGCCCAGCATGGCGGGAATAGGTCGCTTGGTCTCTAAATATACAGAAAACTTAGCGACAGACTTGCCGTTTCTGATGCGTTCAGCGGCAATCTGGATGATATCGTCCTCAAAAATATTGAGCCCTGTCGTCTCAGTGTCGAAGACGATGAGGTCGTTCTCGTCCCATGCTTTGAGGAACTGTTGCAGATAGGTATCGCCCTCATGGAGCAGATCGGTGGGTGTGATAGCGTTCATCTTCAGTTTATGAATCCACTGTCGTGCCGACGCTGCCGTGGCGCAGATCTTCAAGCCTTGCAGTATCTGTGCCCAAGCCAGAAAGTCGTGTTCATTGTTGACGACGCTCAGATGAGCCATCATGAGTTTCACTTCAGGGGTAGAGAAGAGGTCGGTACCGGAGATTTTGAAGTGCGAGATGCCTGCCACGGTGAGGCGGTTGCTGATTTCGTCGGCATCGCGGTTGGCGTTGACAATGATGGCTGTCGTCTCATTCTTATTGGTCTTCAACAGGCCCTTTACCCGCTTGGCGACAGCTTTATATTCCGCCCAAATGTTTTCTACGGGGCAGACACGCAGTTCAGTATTGTCGGCTATCGGTTCATCACTGGGCGTTGGCAGCAAGGCGGGAGCGGAGTGGAGGTTGGCAATGGCATAGTCGTTGAGCATCTGCACGATGCGTTGCGGTTGCCGGTGATTGATGCTCAGGTGATGGATTTTGTCTTTACATTGCTCTTTGAGGATATTGAGAGTGGCGAGCTTGGCACCCATGAACGAGAAAATGGCCTGTTGCTCATCGCCGAGATAGAGGAAACAGCCGCTTTCGGCGCGTAGTTGACTGATGATGGCGAGCTGAAGCAGGTTGAGGTCTTGCACCTCGTCGACCTGAATCCATGGGTATCGCCTGCTATCGGGTTGGGTGGTGAGTGTATGATAGGTGAGTTGGAGTAGGTCTTCGAAGTCAAGAAGGTTGTTCTGGGTTTTGTAGGCAACGTAGGCGTGTGCATAGCGCATCTTCATGAGGCTCTGCTCAGCTTCATGGCGCAGGAAGGAAGGGAAGACCGGCTGATGGATCAGGTCCAGGTAGAAGTCGGCATGATTGTAGATGTCAATCATGAGCTTGGCATCGAACGGTTTGTCTGTCGCCTTGGCAATAACTTTCATGGTGGCGATATCTTCCCGTGTGACACATTCCGGATGGATGCGCAACTCGCGTGGTACGGCATGGATGATGTCGTACATAAGGTGGGAGAAGAACATTATCTGAGCATACATGTGCCTTCTGCGAAAATCTCGCTTCACTATTTCCTCGTCCTCATTGAGGTAGCGCGCGAGGATGCTGTCGATGGTGTCGTCGTCGATGATGGCACTCTCGGCCGGCACAATATTGTTGGTGAAAAGAAATCGTGAGCAGAACCGGTGGACATTACCTACAAAGACCTCACTCGCTTGTTCCTTTCCCACGCGGCTCTCAATACGTTCGCGCATGCCGCGGGCGGCACGGTTGGTGAATGTCAAGCAGAGCATGTCCTCGGCCTTCACACCTTCTTCCAATGCGAGATGAATGCGCTCGGCGAGAATTTGTGTCTTGCCGCAGCCCGGAGGAGCAAGGACGAGGTGCTTACCCTCACTGATTTTGATGACTCTTTTCTGTGAAGAGTCCGGAATAAAGACAGGAATAGATTCTAAGTTCAAGATTGAGAGAATTAGAGACAACACATAAACACTCAAGAATTAAAACAAGAGAGGGATGAGAAACGAAAAACAAATGCTCAAGAATTAGAGAATTAGAAAACATCTAATGTGGGGAAATTCTCAAATTCTCTAATTCTTGAGCTACAGGTATCTTGTTAGCAAGAGCACTTCCAAGGCTTCAGCTCCTTGAAGAAGTCGTGGCCCTTGTCGTCGACGAGAATAAAGGCGGGGAAGTTCTCTACTGTAATCTTCCAGATAGCCTCCATGCCCAGCTCTGGATATTCCACGCATTCGATGCTCTTGATGCTGTCATGGCTGAGGATAGCTGCCACACCGCCAATGGTGCCGAGATAGAATCCGCCGTGCTTCTGACAGGCGACGGTCACTGCGTCTGTACGGTTACCCTTGCCGATCATGATCATGCTGCCACCATGGCTTTGGAACTCATCCACATAGGGATCCATGCGATTGGAGGTTGTTGGACCCATGGAGCCGCAAGGATAGCCTTTCGGAGTCTTGGCCGGTCCGGCATAGAGCACGGGATGGTTCTTGAAGTATTCGGGAAGGTCCTCACCCTTGTCGAGACGTGCCTTCAGTTTGGCGTGAGCGATATCGCGTGCCACAATGATGGTACCATTGAGGATGACGCGTGTGGAAACGGGATACTTCGTGAGGATGGAACGAGCCTTATCGATGCCCTCATCAAGGTTGATGACCACACCGCCGCTTTCGCCCGGCCTCTGCAGTTCTGAAGGAATGAGATTAGCTGGATTGGTATCCATCTTCTCCAGCCAGATGCCATCTCGGTTGATCTTCACCTTGATGTTGCGGTCAGCTGAGCAGCTCACGCCCATGCCGATAGGACAACTGGCACCGTGGCGGGGCAGACGGATGACACGTATGTCGTGAGCCAGATACTTACCACCAAACTGTGCGCCGAGGCCGATCTTGTGTGCCTCTTTCAAGAGTTTCGCCTCCAAGTCAAGGTCACGGAAAGCGCGTCCCGTCTCGTCGCCACTGGTGGGCAGACTGTCATAGTACTTGATACTACCGAGCTTCACGGTGAGCAAGTTCTTCTCTGCCGACGTACCGCCGATGACAAAGCAGATATGGTAAGGTGGGCAAGCAGCGGTACCGAGACTCTTCATCTTCTCCACGAGGAAAGGCAGCAGTGTGCTTTCATTCTGGATGGTGGCTTTGGTCATGGGATAGAAATACGTCTTGTTGGCCGAACCGCCGCCTTTTGCAACCATTACGAAACGGTATTCTTCGCCCTCGGTGGCTTCAATGTCAATTTGTGCGGGGAGGTTACACTTAGTGTTCACCTCATCGTACATGTTCAGTGGCGCATTCTGCGAGTAGCGCAGGTTGTCTTGAGTAAAGGTGTTGTAAACGCCTTTTGACAGTGCTTCTTCTTCATCGAAATCGGTCCAAACACGCTGTCCCTTCTCTCCGTGGATAATGGCCGTTCCTGTATCTTGGCAGAAAGGCAGTACGCCTTTGACAGCGGTCTCGGCGTTGCGCAGCAGCGTCAGAGCCACATATTTGTCGTTGTCGGAAGCCTCTGGGTCACTGAGAATGGCAGCTACCTGTTCGTTATGCTTACGGCGCAGGCAGAACTCTACATCGTGGAAAGCCTCCTGGGCTAACAAGGTGAGTGCTTCGGGAGTGACTTTTAAAATCTCCTTACCTTCGAAGTTGGCGGTGCTAACGCCCTCTTTCGTCAGCAGACGATACTCAGTATCATCTTTACCCAACTGAAACATTGGGGCATACTTGAAATCAACTGGTTTTGTCATAATAAAATGTTTTTGTATTTTAGTATCCAAAAATTTGTTTGGTAGTCAGTTTCCTTACTGGCCCTATCTTCCCTAAGGCCTTCATATCGAGGTCTTTCTCATTTCCGAGGATGAGGTATCTGTATGGTTTGTGAGAGATATTCTCGCGTGCGAAGTTCTCAAGATCTTTCATTGTGAGCTTGGGTAGCGTCTCATATACTTTCTGCAGAATGTCGTAGTTCAGCCCTATTCTTTTAGCATAGATCCACCTCCAAAGCACGTCTTGATAAGAGTAACGGGCAGTGGCGAGGCTTTTCATGAGTGACTGCTTGGCGAGTTGCAAGCCAGCCTCACGGGTTGGCATGTCGTTGAGGAGCTTGTTGAACTCGTTGATGCAGTCCATCATCTTGTCATTTTGGGTGATGATGTACGTACTGAAATTCTCGCTGTCAGCGTAGGGATGAGCCATCGATGCGCTGTAGCGTGCACCGGCAGAGTAGGCCAGGCCACGGGCTTCACGCAGTTCCTGGAAGACGATGGCATTCATTCCGCCTCCGAAATACTCGTTGAAAAGCTCTTCAAGAGCTTCCTTCTCCGGAGTCCATTTCGTGCCGTCGTTGTGATACATCGTCATGTAGATATTCTTCGCATCGTACGGTGCGATCCATACTTCTGTCTTGTTGACAGGCTGGTGGAGGTAAAATTTGGTGACGGATGGCTTAGCGTAAGTCTTTGGCGTAGTGTGTACTGTACTTATGATTCCGTCCACAGACTTCATGTCTGAAGGACCGAAATACAGTACGGTAGCCTTATAATTGTTCAGCTGTTTCAGCTTGTTGAGCAGCGCCTGTGGGTCAGCATTGCGTAGCTGTTGCTCTGAGAGGATATTGAGTTGAGCATTATAGGGACCGAACTCTCCAAGCTTGCAGAGGGCCGAATAGTTGGCACGCTGGTTGCCCTTGCTGTCTGCACGCGACTTGAGAACGAGGCCCACATATTTGTTATAGCTCTCTTTGTCGGCTCTTGCACCTTGAATGAAACTCTCAAGAAGCTTTACGGCTTGTGGCATATTGCTGTTTAGACCGCTGAGACTGATGTCTATAGCATTGTCGGAAACACTGACAGAATAGTTGCAGGCAAGCTTGTAGAACAATTGGTTGATTCTTTCATTGGACAGCTTGTCGGTACCGACATAATTGAGATAGTCCGCAGCGACAGCGTAGTGATTATCGCTTTCATCACCGAATGGATAATGATAGGTAAGCGAGAACAAGTTGTCATTAGTGTTCTTTCTATAGAGATAGTCGAGGCCTCTGCGCGTGTGAGTCGCTGTGAGGTCACGCTTGAAATCGACAAACTTGGGCTGGATGGGTTCAGGCTTAGTGTTGACAATTTCCTTAAGGAAAGCGCTTTGCTTGTCATTGTTAGTGGGGATGGGCGTGATCTGCGGCTTCTCAATTTTGTGGATAGTGGTATCATTGCCCTGGGTCTTAAACACAGTGACGTAGCCATCGGTAAAGAAACGGTTGGCAAAAGCGACGATTTGCTGCTTTGTCATCTTTGAGATTCTGTCCAAGGAATGTACGTCGTCCTCCCATTTCACGTCGTTGATGAAAGACTGAACAAACTGGTTGGCACGCGAACTGTTTTTTCTAAGTGACTGGTAATAGTCAAGTTTCATGTTGTTCACCACCGAGGGCAACAGGTCGTCAGAGAACTGTCCTTTCTTCAGCTTGTCTATTTCGCTCATCATTAGCGATCTTACTTCTCGATTGTCTTGTCCCTCTTTAGGCATGCCTTGCAGAATAAAGGAGCCGTAATCGTGGTTGGGCATCATGCCTGCCTGTGCACTCATTACCTTCATGGGAGTGTTAAGGTCAAGGTCGAACAGTCCTGCTTTACCATTGGACAGCATGTTGGCGATGACGTTGAGGGTGTCGGTTTGCGCGGATGCAGCAGCATTTGTACGCCAACCCACCATCACGTTGGGAGCTTCCAGGCCTGTGACCATAGTGTCGACGGGCGCGACAAGCGGCTCTAATGGTGCGTACTGCGGGTAAGAAAGGTTGTCATTTCGTTTCCAGTCGCCGAAATATTTGTCGATAATAGCAATGGTTTTGTCGGGGTCAAAGTCACCGGCAAGGCAGATCGCTATGTTGTTGGGAACGTAATAACGATGGAAATAGTTCTTGATATTGGTAATGGAGGGATTCTTTAGATGCTCCTGTGTGCCGATCGTTGTCTGTGTACCATAAGGATGATGAGGAAAGAGTTTCTTGCTCAATGCTACCCATTGCTTCTCTTCATCGTTTGCCAAACCGATATTGTACTCCTCGTATACGGCTTCCAACTCGGTATGGAATCCGCGGATGACCATGTTCTTGAACCTGTCGGCTTGAATCCTTGTCCATGTGTCAATCTCGTTTGCAGGAATGTTCTCCACGTAGCAGGTAACGTCCTCTGAGGTATAGGCATTACTTCCTTCAGAGCCAATGGCCGCCATCATCTTGTCGTACTCGTTGGGGATGTTGTAGCGTGCGGCAATTTGCGAGATAGAGTCGATCTCGTGGTATGCCTTTTTCCTGAGTTCAGGATTGATGATGTGACGATAGCGCTCAAAGCGGTTTTCGATGGAGTCGAGCAACGGCGCCTCAGTGGCGACATTGCTGGAACCGAAATGCGTAGTACCCTTGAACATGAGGTGTTCCAGGTAGTGCGCCAGTCCCGTTGTCTCGGGAGGATCGTTGCGTGAACCTGTTTTCACAGCAATGTAGGTCTGCAATCGTGGGGTGGCATGGTTCACGCTCATGTACACTTTCAAGCCGTTGTCGAGCGTGTAGATGCGGGTGTGCATGGGATCGCCCGGCACCGATGAGTAGTGATAGCTCTTCTCTGCTTGCAGCCCTAAAGCGAAGAAGGCTGCGAATAGGAGAAGGAGGGTTCTCAAATGTCTCATATATATTTATATAATAATGATGATCTGTTATTGTCTGTGCGTTAGTTTTCGAAGTCAATTTCATGGTCGAGCTGTGAGATGAAATTGTCGAGCACCTCGGGTTCCACGTCTCCCATGCGGTATTCCTTTTCTGCATCCTTGCGGATTTCGGCAATCCAGGTGCGCCGTGCGGTAATATAATCTTGCCGGATGTTCTCCACGTGTTCTGCGTTAAGGGTCTGTAGGTGGTAGTAGTCAAGCATGAGCTGGTAGGTCCACGTCCATTGATACTGCCGGTAGTGGTCGTTGATGTCACGGAAAGCGCGCACCACTCCGTCGATGGTATCAATAGCTCCGTTTTTTATTTCACGTACAATGCGTTCTTCCTCGCTTGCGGGAAGCAACAGTCCGGAAAGGTCATTCCAGTCGCCCAAGCCTGTTTCGGTGTCGGGTGGAGTCAATTCAGGGTCACGCTTCATGACGCGCTTGAGCACTGCTCCCATGTAGATGCGCAGTGCGATGTCGTAGTATTTGATGCCCTTGCGCAGTGAGGAGGCATTGATGACATATTCGTGGAAGTTGTATGTACTCACATCTGTTCCGGAGGCAGCCTGCAGGTTTTCAAGGATCTTCTTGCCCTTGATGATCTCCCCGACAGAGAACGGTGAGAGCCAGTCGAAGTTGACAATGCTTTTCTGTGCGTTCTTGGGTCTGACATCGCGCTTCGGCCACTTGCGGATGTCACGGTAAAGTCCCACGGTCGTAATGTTGCGTCCGGGTGAGAGATACATCGTGTCGCCGTAGGCGATGAGGTAGGAGAAGGGCAGGTTTCGTGTGTCAGGATGGTGCATGAGCTTGCCAAAGCAGACGCTGAACGTGCCTATTGTGGCGGGCATGAGCAGGTAGGCGCCACTCGCTGTCTTCGTGCCGCGTTCCAGTACACCCCAGTGAATGGGCCCCATCTTGTAAGCGTGGTTAGAGAAATTGGTCGCAGAGCCGGCATTGTAGAAGCTGAACTGTGAGCCGATGAGCAGTGAGCTCTTGTGGTGGCTGGCGGTAAAGGGACCGCAGAAAGCCGCGCAGGCCTCACCGTTGCTCATAAAACAGTTGGCGAAGAAGACGCTCTGCGACGCCGTGAAGCCATTGCTGATCTTGCAAGCCTCTCCCACGAAGCAGTCCTGCATCTTTACAGAGTTGATGAGACTGGAGCCATGATTGATGATGGAGTTCTCGCAGATCACGCCTGTGCCTATATAGACTGTGGCCTGTGGTGAAGAAAGGATAGTGACATCACTCAGCCTTGCGGCCCCACTCACCTCGCATTCGTCTCCGATGAGTGTATTGGTGATCTCTTTGGTGTTGACGATTTTCACGCCGTTGCCGATGGTACCTCGGTCGGGTACAGTGGCTTTGATGTCTTCACTGATGAGCCTTTTCAGGGCCGCGCGGAAGTCCTTATCGTGGCTGTATTTCACCATCAGGGCCGCAATCTGACTGTTAAGGCCTTCAAAGAGGATGGCATTACCGTCGCCCACCTCGTTGAGTACAGAAATGAGATTGCCCTGACCGTAGGTGGCTCCTTCCGTTGTCTCCATGGTAGAGATGTTGGACAGGTAACAGTCGTCACCAATAGTGTAGTTGTTGATGTAGTTGCAGATATTCTCAATGAGGCAGTTGTCACCCACGCTCACGTTGCGCAGGGTGGCGTTGTTGATGCCTGAGTGTTTGAGAAAGCCTGCCGACACTTCAATGTTTTTGTCAAAACCACCGATAGTCACCTCGCCGTAGAGCATGACACGATGCATATACTTAGGTGCGAAGTCGTCGCTGACGCTGATGTTGCTCCAGTCTTCAGCCCAACATCCATTATCGTCGAGGATATTAATTTCTTCCTCGGTTAAAGCCCTGTATGCCATAGTTCTGTATTGTTAATCGTCCTCTTCGGGATAGAGAAAATCGTTGTAGGGATATTTCCGTACGTGCAACTCGCGCACTTTGCGGTAGAGCACGTCGCGCAGCTCGTCGATGTTTTCTTTCCTACGCGCCGAGATGAAGATACAGTCATCGCCTAAACGGGCCATCCATGTTTGCCGCAACTCGTCAAGGGTGATATTCTCTCGTGTAGCCGGAGTGAGGTCCTCGGGATCTTTCTCCGTCCAATGATAGTTGTCAATCTTGTTAAAAATCAGGATCGTCGGCTTATCGGAACATCCCAGATCTTTTAGTGTATTGTTTACCACTTGTATTTGTTCTTCAAAGTCTGGATGTGAAATATCGACGACATGCAACAGCAAGTCGGCCTCGCGTACCTCGTCAAGGGTCGACTTGAAGGATTCAACGAGGTCGGTCGGCAGTTTGCGAATGAATCCCACAGTGTCGGCAAGGAGAAACGGCAGGTTTCTAATGACGACTTTGCGCACGGTGGTATCGAGTGTGGCAAAGAGCTTGTTCTCGGCAAACACCTCGCTCTTGGCCAGCAGATTCATCAAGGTCGACTTTCCCACATTGGTGTAGCCAACGAGGGCCGCGCGTATGAGGCGTCCGCGATTCTTGCGCTGTGTGCTCTTCTGCTTGTCAATCTCTGTCAGCCGTTGTTTGAGCAGTGACATGCGGTTAAGGATGATGCGTCGGTCCATCTCGAGCTGTGTCTCACCTGGGCCGCGCAGTCCCACAGAGCCTTTGCCGCCTCCGGAGCCTGATCCGCCACCTTGTCGCTCCAAGTGTGTCCACATGCGTTGCAGGCGGGGAAGCATATAACGGTATTGTGCCAGTTCCACCTGCGTCTTGGCATTGGCGGTCTGAGCGCGCATGGCAAAGATGTCGAGGATGAGAGATGTGCGGTCAAGGATCTTCACGTGCAGCTCATTCTCGATGTTGCGCAACTGTTTGGCCGACAGTTCATCATCAAAAATCACCATGCCGATCTCGCGTTCGTTGTCTTCCTCATCTTTGATATATTGATGGATTTCTTCAAGTTTACCCTTGCCAACATAGGAGGTCTGGCTGGGACCACCTGTTCTCTGCGTGAACCGCTTCACAGTGACGGCACCCGCAGTATCAGCGAGAAATTCCAGCTCGTCAAGATATTCCTTGGTCTTTGCCTCGTCTTGTTGAGGTGTGATGAGGCCCACGAGAATGGCAGTTTCGGCCTTGTTGGCCTCGACCTCGGAGTATTCAAATTCCTTCATTCAATAGATAATGTTTATTTTAATTGCAAACTTACATAAAATCTATGGATTCTACACCAGTTTAATGAAAAAAGTTGAGGCCGCACCGCAACTTTCCGCTGAATGGCGGTGACAAGTCTCATGTTTCCATGTCTTTATAGAGGTATTTAAACCCCATCAATGTTAATTGACGGGCTTGATGTCTCAACGCATGAATAGAATTTCAGTGATGGAGAACGTATGCAGCTTCAATGTGCACTACAATGATAATATCTTTATGTGCGTCGGCAAAGAAAATGGAAAGAGGATCCGGTTTAAGTCCTGAATTCCAACAGGTCATGACAGTGGTGGGGCAGGACACCTACCTGACAGTTAGAAAGTTCACAAGGAAGAATAGCACGTAGTACCATGTTTCCAAGGTTAGTTAAGTCTTGGAAAATCATTGCCATGGTCAGACCGGTCCCAATCTTACCGATGTGAGCACAAATGAGCGTTGCTTCTCTTACTTTTTTGAGGAAAGATGCTTAAAAAGATAGAAAGTAACGACAAAACTTGTCATTTCTTTTGCCGTTTACCGTGAAATGGCTTACCTTTGCAAGGGTATAATTCAGAAAGATGAATAAGAAACTGTCTTCGGTAACCGCTTTTCTTGCCAACTACAAGTATCTCATCACGATTGTGCTGGGAGTACTTTTCGTTGGGTTTATCGATGAGGACAGCTTCTTGCAGCGCATGAAATACGACATTCAGATCAGTGGCCTGAAGGATGAAATCAAGAAATATGATGCGCTCAACGACTCTGCCAACCTGGAGCTTAAAAGGCTTCAGCGCAACCCTCGCTATATTGAGAAGATTGCCAGAGAGCACTATTTTATGAAGGCTGATGATGAGGACATCTTCGTGTTCAGCACTGACAAGATTGATGACCAGTTGAATGCGAAGACGTCAGAGTGATAATTCTGTATAAACTAAGGAGAAAAGAGAAGCATCGAAAGAAACGCATAAAATGAAACAACTCAACAAATTTCAAAGTATTATATTCCTTTTAGGTGGGGTCTTGATGGTCATTGGCGTTGCTTGCTGCGTGTTGGCTCTGGTTCCCACCGTTATGTGTTGGGTCTACCTTGTAGGTGCCGTATTGTTCGCCACCATGCAAGTCTCGCAGATTTATGAGGGCAAAGACCTCACTGTCAAACGGCTTAAAAGGCTGCAGAATCTCAGCGATCTTCTCTTTCTCGTAGCAGGCGTTTTGCTTGCCGATACGGCTTTCGCTAATGCGGGTCACAGTTTTTTTAGTCCGATGTTCAGCAATCGGGAAGCTTATATCACCTATTTATATAATAAGTGGGTTATCCTGTTGCTGGTGGCTGCCCTGTTGGAAGTCTACACCGCCCACCGCATAGACCATGAGCTATCCCAAAAAAATATAAAAGATTAGCTGCTTATTTTAAATAGCATAAAAATAATTTATATACTCAATAAGAGATCGTATCTTTGCTACAAGAAGCAAAAACATCTATGAATAAAGTCTTATACACCATATTCAGTGTGTTGGCATTTACGTCATGTGCCAATAGTTTCCATATCACGGGCACAACGAGCGTCAGCATGCTTGACGGACAGAAACTATATTTGAAAGTGTTGAAAGACACGACGTTAAGGAGTTTGGATTCCTGCGATGTCGTCCATGGACAGTTTCAGTTTGGCGGTACTACTGACTCCGTCCGTGTGGCAAATATTATCCTTGATGACGGCAATAGTCTCCCCGTAGTGCTGGAAGATGGTGACATACAGGTGAAAATAGACAATTCGCAGGAGTCTGTCACAGGCACACCGCTTAATGACAAGCTCACTAAGTTCCGTCAACAGTTCACTCGGCTGATGAACGAGAGTAGCGATCTTGTCCATCAGCATGATCAGGCTATCATGAATGGCCGCAACATGGACGCCGTCAACGCCCGTCTTGCTGCCAAGGACGCCGACATCAACCGGCGCATGGACAAGCTGGTGACGACGTTTGTGACCGACAATATGGACAATGTCCTCGGGCCTTACATTTTCATCACCGTCTGTATGAACCGTTACAACGTCCCGATGCTGGATGCCTGGGTGGAGGATATCATGAGCAAAGCCACCACAAAGTTCAAGAACAATCCGCAGGTCAAGGAGTATTACGAGGCCGCGCAGGAGAATCAAAACATTATGAATGGCACGACGACACCTGCCCCGCAGACACAGCAGGACCCTGCCACGCCACCGCAGGACGGGCAGACTCCCAATGAAATGGCACAATAATATGATATGAGGACAATCATCGAGCATGGTGTCATTGTCAATGAGGGTAAGTCCTTTTTAGGCTCAATCATTCTTGACAACGACCGTATTGAGAGCGTGATTGCCGGTGACAGCTTACCCCGTGGCTCCTACGACTATCACGTAGACGCCACGGGGTGCGTCGTTATGCCCGGCGTTATCGACGAGCATGTGCACTTCCGTGAGCCAGGACTCACACGGAAAGCCGACATTGAGAGCGAGTCGAGAGCGGCAGCATGGGGCGGTGTTACTACGTTTTTCGACATGCCTAACACCAAGCCAGCCACTACCTCGCCACAGCAATGGGAGGCGAAGATGGCTTTGGGCGCAGAGAAAAGCCACGTTAATTATGCTTTTTTTTATGGTGCGACAAACGACAATGCGCCGACCTTCCGTTCTCTCGACGCTTCGCGGCTGCCGGGGATCAAGCTTTTCATGGGTGCCTCCACGGGCAACATGCTGGTGGATCGTGCCGAAGCGCTCAACCAAATCTATGGCGAGTGCGCGCGCCTGGGACTGCCGCTTATGACCCATTGTGAGGACACCGGCATCATTAACCGCAATATGGAGCGGGCAAAAGCGGCCTATGGCGACGACCCTGACATCAGTCTGCACCCCTCTATCCGTTCGGAAGAGGCTTGTCTGGCCAGCTCCTCGCTGGCGGTAAAGCTTGCTGAGGCTCATGGCACGCGCTTGCATATCGCCCATATTTCCACGGCGAGGGAGCTCGCCCTGCTGCCACAGGGCGGGTCAACTTTCTGCACAGGCGACCTGCCACGTATTACCGGCGAGGTCGTTTTGGCTCATTTGCTCTTCACTAACAATGATTACGCCACTCGCCGCGCCCTTATCAAGTGTAATCCGGCGGTGAAATCGGCAATGGATCGCAAGGCCCTGCGCTTGGCATTGGCCGGCGGACGCATTACCTGTATCGGTACTGACCACGCTCCTCATCAGCTGGCTGACAAACAGGGTGGGTGCGCACGTGCTGCCTCGGGCATGCCGCTGGTGCAGTTTTCCCTCGTGTCGATGCTGCGGTTGGTTGACGAAGGCGTGCTGACCTTGGAGCAATTGGTCTGGCTTATGTGTCACAATCCGGCGCGTCTCTTCTCGATGAGCCGGCGCGGCTTTGTGCGTCCAGGCTTCAAGGCCGACCTCACGATCGTCCGCAGGGGTACGCCATGGACACTCACGGAGAGTCTGATCCAGAGCAAATGCCACTGGAGTCCGCTCACGGGTGGACAGTTCCGATGGCGTGTGGAGCGTACTATCTGCAATGGACATACGGTGTTCAGCGAGGGGAAAATGGATGAGTCATACCGCGGCGAGGCTGTCAGATTTGAACGTTGAAATATGATAATTACATACGACATCGATGATATTCGCCCATACATCAACTGGATTTATTTCGACTATGCATGGAGCATGAACGGCAAGCCTGGCGAGGAGCGCGAACGGCTGCATGCCGATGCCGATGCCATGCTTGACAGTTGGCAGGGACGTTACCACACCCGTGCCGTCTTCGAGTTGTTGGAAGCCAACAGCGACGGTGACGACATCATGGCGGGTGGAGTACGTTTGCCAATGCTTCGCCAGCAGAGACCTGCTGCGCCGGGACAGCCTAATCTGTCTCTCGCTGACTTTCTTCGCCCCGCTTCGCAAGGCATAGCCGACCATTTGGGCGTTTTTGCCGCAACCGTTGATTATGACTTGACGTGCGGCTACGATCATGACGTCTATGGCAAGATGCTCTCGCAGGTGCTTGCCGACCGTCTTGCTGAGGGTACTGCAGAGCTTGTCCATCTGGAGGTGCGCCGCCGTTATTGGGGCTATGCGCCCGATGAAGACCTTCCCGTAAAGGATATTCTGGCTGGACATTACCGAGGCATTCGCCCCGCCGTGGGGTATCCCTCGATGCCCGACACCAGCATGAACTTCCTCCTGGCTCGCCTTGTCGACATGAAAGCCATTGGCGTCCGGCTCACTGAAAGCGGTATGATGCGGCCCCATGCCTCTGTCTCCGGGCTGATGTTCGCTCATCCGCAGGCACGCTATTTTGAGTTGGGGAAGATTGGTGACGACCAACTGCGTGACTATGCACGCCGCCGTGGCCTGCCCGTAGAGATGATGCGCAAATATCTGCAGACGGCACTCCTGCATCGATAACAGCCTTTCAGAAATCTCAAGTAAGCCTATGGTACGACGAATTGAAGGTCTTTTGCTGGTGCTGATTCTGGTGCCTGACATCTATATCTGGCTTCATTATTATCGCACGCGTTATCTCCACAACCGCATGGTGCGCTGGTTGTGGTGGCTGCCGTGTGTAGTCATGGTGGTCTATACCTTGTCTCTCGGTACCATCCGCGACTTTGCTCCGGCCAATTTGACATGGATCAACACGTATCTGTGTCTCTTTGGTCTTTTCATCTTTCCTAAGGCGCTCTTCGCCGTTTGCTCCGGCTTAGGCTCGACTGCGCGCGCGCTTTTCCATTTACGCTACAACTATGGTCACCGCGTGGGATTGGTAATGGGGGGCATTGGCGTAGCTGCCTATATCTATGGCCTGACGTTCGGTGTAAGCAGCGTGGTGGTGAAGCGTGCCGACCTCTCTTTCCGCGATCTGCCCGAAGAGTTCGACGGTTACCGCATCATACAGATCTCCGACCTACACGTCGGCACCTTCGACGGATGGCGGCGCAGGATTCTCAGGGCGGAGATTGACAGTGTGCGGTCACAGAAAGACGTGGATCTCGTCTGTTTCACTGGAGATATACAGAATATGCGGCCCGAAGAAGTGGAGAAGATGATGCCGGAGCTCAGGCGTTTGCCCAAGATGTACTCCGTTCTGGGCAATCACGACTATGCGCAGTACGTGAAATCGACACCCGCTGTGGCCCGTGGCATGCGCCAAAAGCTGATTGCCCTGGAGAGTCAGTTGGGTCATGTGCTGCTCAATTCCCATATTCCCATCCATCGTGTCTTCAAGGATGGCCGTCGCTCTAAGACTGTCATCTGGCTCGCCGGCGAGGAGAACGACGGCCTTCCGCCTTTCCCTTCCCGCGCCAATCTGAAGCAGACCCTGCGCGGCATCCCTGATTCGGCCTTTGTCGTCATGCTCCAGCACGATCCATCGGCATGGCGCCGCGACATTCTTCCCCATTCAAAGGTCCAGCTGACGCTCTCAGGACACACTCACGGCGGGCAGATGCAGGTGCTGGGCTTCCGTGTCACCGAGCTCATCCAACAAGAGGATCTGGGTCTCTATCAAGACCATGGACGGTATCTCTACGTCAATGCCGGCCTGGGTGGATTTGTGCCTTTCCGGTTCAATATGCCCTGTGAGATTACCGTGATTACCCTGCATCGGACAAAGTAAACCATTGAGACACCGCAATTCATAAAGCATATGAAATATCTTTATCGCCTTTACGAACTTCTCATCGTGTTCCCCATCTTTCTCGTCAGCACCGTCTTGGTAGGACTTTTCACCATTGTGGGCTGTGCGCTTGGCAACGGGCATTTATGGGGTTACTGGCCTGGACACCTCTGGGCGCGGCTTACCATCAGGCTCTTGCTGCTGCCCGTGAAGGTCGAGGGCCGCGAAAACCTGGAGCCAGGGCAGAGCTATGTCTTCGTGGCCAACCATCAAGGCGTGTTCGACATCTTCCTCATCTACGGTTTCCTCAACCGCAATTTCAAGTGGATGATGAAACGAGGATTGCTCTCCATCCCCGTGATAGGCACTGCCTGCCGCTCTTCTCACCAGATCATCGTGGACAAACGGGGCGCGTCTAAGATTAAGGGCACTTACGACGCGGCGCGCGATATTCTTCGCGAAGGCATGTCAGTGGTGGTCTTTCCTGAGGGTTCACGCAGCTTTACGGGGCACATGGGCTTCTTCCGGCGCGGTGCCTTCATGCTTGCCGATGAGTTGCAATTGCCTGTCTGTCCGCTTACTATCAACGGATCGTTCAACATCATGCCACGCACGCGTGACTGGCATTGGGTAATATGGCACCCGCTTAGGCTCACCATTCATAAGCCTATCCATCCCATCGGCAAAGGCCGAGAGAACATTGACAACATGAAAGACAAAAGCTACGAGGCCGTCATGTCGGGGCTCGTAGCTGAGTATCAGGGTTACGTGGAAAACAAAGACCAATAGCCTTCTGTTTATTGGTTTCGCCTTTACAGTGTAATCGCATTGCCTCTACGCCGTAAAGGCGATGCGATTACGGTGTAGAGGCGATGCGATTACGGCGTAGAGGCGATGCGATTACGGCGTAGAGGTCGGAGTTATATTTCAGCGATGCATTCGATTTCAACGCGCGCGTTTTTTGGCAGTGTCTTGATGGCGACTGCGGAGCGGGCGGGGAAGGGTGCCGTGAAGAATCCGGCATAGATCTCGTTCATTTCGGCAAAGTCGGCCATATCGGCTAAAAATACGGTGGTTTTCACCACATGACTCATGTCGGTGCCTGCTGTTTCAAGGATATGCTGGATGTTGAGCAGGCTCTGACGCGTCAGGGCTTTAATGCCTCCCTCCACGAAATTGCCTGTGGAAGGGTCGACAGGCAGCTGCCCGCTGACAAAGATGAGGTTAGCTGTCCAGATGGCCTGACTGTAAGGCCCGATGGCTCCAGGAGCCAGATTGGTGCTGATAGCTTTCATATTGTTGCGTTATTATCGGTTGAGTGCGTGCAAAAGTAGTGGTTTTATCCCTTTCTGCCAACTATTATCACGAAATTATTGTTACCTTTGCACACGGAAAAACAAGAATAAGGCAGAAAGAATGATTTCAGTAGACAACCTTACCGTCGAGTTCGGTACGCGTCCGTTGTTTCACGATGTCAGCTATGTCATCAACGATCACGACCGCATCGCTCTCGTGGGTAAGAACGGCGCCGGCAAGTCGACAATGCTGAAGATCATCTGTGGCCTGCAGAAACCCACGTCCGGCACGATTGGCATCCCCAACGACTGTGAGATAGGTTATCTGCCCCAGGTGATGAAACTCTCCGACGATACCACTGTCATTGAAGAGACGCGCAAGGCTTTTGCCGGTCGCACAAAGATGCAGACGGAGCTGAAGAAGATGGAGCAGGAGATGGCTGAGCGCACTGACTATGAGAGCGACGCATACATGCAGCTTGTGGAGCACTTCACACAGGAGCATGAGCGCTACCAGCTCATGGGCGGTGATAACTATGAAGCTGACATTGAGCGCACACTTACCGGTCTGGGCTTTGAGCGCACCGACTTCGACCGCCCTACGCGTGAGTTCTCCGGTGGATGGCGCATGCGCATTGAGCTGGCGAAGATATTGCTGCGGAAGCCTGATGTGCTGCTCCTCGATGAGCCTACCAATCATCTCGACATCGAGTCGATACAGTGGTTGGAGCAGTTCATCATCAACTCGCCTGCAGCCCTGCTTCTCGTCAGTCACGACCGTGCGTTCATCAACAATATCACCAACCGTACACTCGAAATCACGTGTGGACATGTCGAAGACTATAAGGTGACCTACAACGAATACCTTGGGCTCCGCCAGGAGCGCCGTGAGCAACAGTTGCGTGCCTGGCAGAACCAGCAAAAAGAAATAGCTGATGCCAAGGCGTTCATTGAGCGGTTCCGTTACCAGGCCACCAAGGCTGTGCAGGTGCAACAGAAGATTAGACAGTTGGAAAAGATAGTGCCCATTGAGGTCGACGAGGTTGACAACAAGGTGATGCATCTGAAATTCCCGCCGTGCCTGCGGTCGGGCGACTTCCCCGTCATCTGCGACGAGGTGGGGAAAGCCTACGGTGACCACACCATCTTCTCGCATGTCAACATGACCATCAAGCGCGGAGAAAAGGTGGCCTTTGTGGGAAAGAACGGCGAAGGAAAGTCTACACTCGTGAAATGTATCATGGGCGAGATTCCCTTCACAGGCAAGCTGAAGATCGGTCACAATGTGGAGATTGGATATTTCGCGCAGAACCAGGCGCAGATGCTTGACGAGAACCTTTCCATTTATGATACGATTGACGAGGTGGCTACGGGTGATATCCGATTGAAGATCAATGACCTCCTCGGCGCGTTCATGTTTGGCGGCGAGGTGTCGGAGAAGAAAGTAAAGGTGCTCAGTGGCGGCGAGCGCTCTCGGTTGGCAATGATCCGGTTGCTGCTTGAGCCTGTCAACCTGCTTATTCTCGACGAGCCGACCAACCATCTGGACATGCCTTCGAAGGACGTGCTCAAGGAAGCCATCAAGGCTTTCGACGGTACCGCCATCATCGTCAGCCATGACCGTGACTTCCTCGACGGCCTCGTGTCGAAAGTCTTCGAGTTTGGAGGTGGCAAGGTGAAAGAGCATCTTGGCGGCGTTTACGACTGGATCCGCAGCCAGAGCGCGGATGAGGCTGCTGAGAGAACGGCACCCACGACAGGAATCGGGGCACCGGTAAAGGCTGTTGAAAACCCAGTCCAGAAAACCTCTGAACACGTAGAGACTTACGCCGAGCACAAAGACCGTCAGCGGAAAATCAGCAAGGCGAAGAAGGCTGTGGCAGAGTCGGAGAAGAAAATTGCCGATATGGAAACCCGTCTCAAGGAGCTTGACCGTCTGTTGATGGATCCAAAGAATGCCAGCGACATGAAGCTTGTCACCGAATACACTACCACTCAGGAAGCCCTTGACAAGGAAAACGAGCGGTGGATGGAACTGTCTGAAGAATTAGAGAAACTGTAAGACTTTAATAATACAATATCATGCAAATCACACATTATTTACCTATGCTCATGATGGCTGTGGCACCTGTACTCGGTACCGATGCCAAGGGCGGCGTTTCGAAGTCGGGTTTGGATCTGTCTAACCTTGACCGTAGCGTCAGGCCAGCTGATGACTTCTACAAGTTCGCTACAGGTGGATGGCAGAAGCTTCATCCTCTGCCTGCGGCTTACAGCCGCTTCGGCTCGTTCGATATGTTGCAGGAGAATGTCAACAAGCAAGTGAGCTCCATCCTCACAGAGTTGACAAGGAAGAAGTATGCTGCCGGCACCACCGACCGTAAGCTCAGCGATTTTTATAAGCTCGCGCTTGATTCGGCTCGCCGTGACCGTGAGGGCTTAGCTCCAGTGAAGCCTTATCTTGACGAGATTGAGGCAGCCAAAGGGCTCACAGGCATTGAGGCCCTGCAGCTCAAATATGCGAAGATAGGTCTCGGACAGCCTTTCGGAGCTTATTTCTCTGCCGACGATAAGAATGTGACAAGAAACATCCTGCAGCTGTATCAGGGCGGACTGACCCTTGGACAGAAGGACTGGTACATCAACAACGATGAGGCAACTCGCCAAATTCGTGAGGCTTATAAAAAGCACTTGGTGAGGATGTTCAAGCTCTACGGCTTCAACGAAGAGCAAGCCAAAAAGAAGGCGGCTACCGTCTTCCGCTTTGAGACCGAGCTCGCGCTCATCTCCAAGAGCAATACCGAGCTCCGTGATCCTCAGGCCAACTACAATAAGATGACGCTCAAGGAGTTTGAGGCCAATTACCCCAACATTCACCTGCGTAAGTTTGCAGATGCGGAAGGCGTGAATGAGGTCTACATCCAGGAGATGATCGTCGGTCAGCCCGCCTTTTTCAATGGCTTGGACAAGCTCGAAGCTCTGCTCACGCCTGGCGAGTGGAAGGCACTCTTGGAGTGGGACCTCATCAATGGATCGGCCAGTGCGCTCACTGACGAAATTCGTGAGGCTAATTTCGACTTCTTCGGCCGCACGATGTCGGGTCGCAAGGAGGACTATCCCTTGTGGAAGCGCGCCACTAACACGGTCAACAGTGCCATGGGGGAGGCGCTCGGAAAGATGTACTGCGAGAAGTATTTCCCTGAGTCATCGAAGCGCATGATGGAGAATCTCATTAAAAACCTACAGAAGAGCCTCGGAGAGCGCATTGAGGCACAGACATGGATGAGTGACTCAACGAAGAAAAACGCGCTGGTGAAACTCTCGAAGTTCTATGTCAAGGTAGGCTATCCCAACAAGTGGACCGACTATTCCAAGTTGAATATAGATCCCTCGAAGAGCTTCTTTGAGAACCTTTTAGCCACGCGCGTATTTGAAGTAGACAAGATGATTGCCGAGAAAGCTGGCAAACCGGTAGACCGTGATGAGTGGCAGATGACGCCACAGACGGTTAACGCTTACTACAATCCAACAACCAACGAGATCTGTTTCCCTGCTGGTATCCTTCAGCGCCCGTTCTTTGATCCCAAGGCTGACGCTGCATTTAACTATGGTGCCATTGGTGTAGTGATCGGTCATGAGATGACTCATGGATTCGACGACCAGGGACGGCAGTACGATGCCGACGGCAACCTCCACGACTGGTGGACTGCTCAGGACGCCAAGGGCTTTGACAAGCGTGTCAAGCTTTATGCCGACTACTTCGATTCTATCGAGGTGCTGCCAGGCCTTCACTGCAACGGTAAGTTCACGCTGGGCGAAAACCTCGCTGACCATGGAGGACTGATGGTGGCTTTTAACGCATTCAAAGAAGCTACCAAGAGTCATCCGCTTAAGACTGTTGACGGTTTTACGCCCGAGCAGCGTTTCTTCATCGCTTATGCCGGCGTGTGGGGGCAGAATATTACCGAGCAGGAGATCCGTAACCGTGTCAAGCGTGACCCGCATGCACTGGGCGAGTGGCGCGTCAATGGAGCACTGCCGCACATCCAAGCTTTTTATGATGCCTTTGGCGTGAAGAAAAGTGACAAGATGTATTTGCCTGAGAGTGAGCGTCTGCAGCTTTGGTAACGATGGTCTGCAGCTCTGGTAACCGTTCTATTTTGCAGGCTCGGTGCACCGCCGCCCTCGGCGGTGCCGTCCTTTCTTCTTTTGGCACAGAATCACAAATCACTGTTTATTTGTGATTTCGTGCTTTTTTGTTTTGGAGTAATCAAAGAAAGTATTAACTTTGTAACCAATAATGCACTTGTCTAAAAAGCCCACCGCGCTGCCATCACACTGTAGCAGCACCGCCAAAAAATATGAAAGACGTAAAGAAGATAGTGTTGACCGGAGGTCCTTGCGCCGGAAAGACCACCGCCCTTGTGAAGATCATGGAGTATTTCTCAAGTCGAGGCTTCAAGGTCTTTACCATACCTGAGGTGCCCACCATATTTCTTCAGGCCGGCATGGACTATCTGACAAAGAACCAACAATGGTTCTACGAGGGTGAGAAAGATACGCTCCAGACGCAGCTCGCCTTTGAGGATTACTTCTCTGCCATGGCGCAAACCATTGACAAACCGGTTGTTATTGTCTGTGACCGCGGTGCGCTCGACATCTCTACCTATCTCTCAGAGGAGATGTGGGAGAAGATTACGGGCTTGTGCCATGTCACCAACCAACAGCTGCTCAATCGCTATGATGCCGTGCTCCACTTGGTATCGGCTGCCGATGGAGCAGAGAAATATTACAATACCACTACTAACGAGGTACGTACCGAGGGTATTGACAAAGCGAGACAGCTTGATCGGAAGGTGATGCAAGCATGGACGGAACATCCGCATCTGCGTGTCATCAACAACCATGACAACTTTGACACAAAGATCAACCGTGTGCTGAAGGAAATCAGCAGTGTGCTTGGCCTGCCGCAAACGATCACAGAGGAGCGGAAATACATTGTTGAGGTTAATGGGGACCATATTCCCAACGCGGTGGAGAGTGAGATATGGCAAACCTATCTTGTCTCTGATCCCGGTTCTGAAGTGCGTCTCCGCCGGCGAGAATGGGAGAAAGGCAAGTTCATCAATGTGCACACCACCAAGCGGCGCATCAGCGATAGTGAGGAGATAGAAACCGAACGGCAGGTCAGCAATGCCCTCTCGGAGTCACTTTTGGCGCAGGCTGACCCTTATAGGCATACCATTCACAAGAAGCGCACCAGTTTCATCTATGAAGGACAATACTTTGAGCTCGATGAGTATCTTGATCGTTTGCAAGGGCTTGTCATCTTGGAGACAAAAGGTATAACAGAAGGTGAGGAGGTGAAATTGCCGTTAAGCATTAAGATTGTCAAAGATATTACCGGTGACAAAAACTATTACAACTATAATCTCAGCTTAAGATAATGCACATTGTTATTGCAGGAAACATAGGTAGCGGCAAGACAACACTGACGAAAATGCTTGCCAGGCATTACGGCTGGGACTTGAGACTGGAGAGCGTGACGTACAATCCTTATCTCGAGGACTATTATAAGGATATGCCAAGATGGGCGTTGAACTTGGAGGTTTACTTCCTTAAGGAGCGCTTTCGCGATTTGTTGGAGATCAGAAAGTCAGCCAAACCGGTCATACAGGACCGCTCCATCTACGAGGGAGTCTACATCTTCTCTGCCAACAATCATGACATGGGGAATATGTCAGACCATGACTTTGAGACTTACATGGGCCTCTTCAACTCGATAATGATGGCGGTGAAGCAACCTGATCTCATGGTTTACCTCAAGGCATCTGTGCCCCATCTTGTGGATAATATACACAAGCGGGGGCGCGAATATGAGCAAAACATGCGGCTCGACTATCTCAAGAATCTCAATGACCGGTATGACCGGTTCTTTCAACGGCAATACAAGGGGCCGAAAATCACAGTGGATGTCGAGAATCTTGACTTCGTGCGCAATAAAGAAGACTTTGCGACCATCACCTCAATTATTAATAAAAAAATAGACGTGAACAGCAGAAGTCTGTTCGTTTAAACTGAATTATAACATGCATATTGCAATTGCAGGAAATATTGGAAGCGGAAAGACAACCCTCACACGGCTTCTCGCCGCGCGCTATGGATGGTCGCCTCGCTTTGAGCCGGTGGATAACAACCCATATCTTGAGGATTTCTATCATGACATGAAGCGCTGGGCATTCAACCTGCAGGTTTACTTCCTCAACAAGCGTTTCAAGGAGGTGGTGGAAATCTTAAAGAGTTCCGATACCATCATACAGGACCGAACAATCTATGAGGATGCCTGCATCTTCGCTCCCAACCTTCATGACCAAGGCTATATGTCGGACAGGGATTTCGAAAACTACAGCGACCTCTTCTCGTTAATGATGTCGCTCGTGAAAAAACCACAGCTGATGATTTACATCCGTTCGTCTATTCCTACGCTCGTCAAGCATATTGAGAAGCGCGGACGCGACTTTGAAAAGTCTATCAGAATAGACTATCTCGCAGGATTGCAGAAGCGCTATGACGATTGGGTTTCTTCCTACGACGGCGAGCTGATCACTATTGACGGCGACAAAATTCAATTTGAAGAAAGCCCTGAAGACTTTAGAAAGATCACCGATATGATTGACGCCAGCCTGTTTGGGCTTTTCCCCATCGGGCGTGAGAATAGTCAACGATAAGTTATAATGAATTTTTAAAAACCACAAGGATATGGAAATGAACACCTCAAGCATTCACCTCATTGCCACCGGAAAGGATGGAGGCAAGGATGTACTGATCATAGGATTGAAAGAAGCCTTCCGTTCCAAGCCTAACTATCAGCGCTATATGCGTCAAGAATACAATCGTGGCAAAGACCTTGACAGCAACGATATATTCAAATATATTGCCTTGAAGGAGGATTCCGACATCGGACTCGCTGTTGAAACAGAGTGGGAAGACTGTCGCACACTTACTGAATGGCTGCAGGAAGGTCATACTGATGATGAGAAGAGGCGGGTGTTCAGACAGGTGGCAAACGCCATTAGCTATATGCATTCCAGGGGAATGGTGCATGGAAACCTCAATGCAGGCAACGTTTTTATTACCCGCAAGAGCGATGATGTCAAGTTGCTCACCTTCAGGTTGCGCTATACTGACATCCTCAAGCAGCCGCAGGATTTGCTGAAGTATGTGGCACCGGAAGCCAAGGATGGCACTGTGGGACTGGATGATCGTGCTGATATCTACTCTCTTGGAGTGTTGCTCAAGGACATGGGCTTTAGCACAGAATACCATAATGTGATAGAAAAATGCTGCCGCTTCGGTCGCAATGAGCGTTTCGAAAGTGTTGCACAATTGATGGATGCAGTGGATAGGCGACGCTTTAACCGTCCTTCTGATGAGCTGACCGACGCACAGCCGAGTATGTCGAGCAACAAGAAAATGGCTGTTATCATAGCTGCTATTGCGGTGCTGGCCTGTGTGGCTGTCGCACTGTTAGTGGTGCAAAGAGGTGGCGGACAGAACCAGACAGAGCCATCACAAACCGAGCAAGTCGATTCATCGGCGCAGGGTAACGCTGATATGTATAGCACGAACAGCCAGCAGCCCCAGACTTCACAGTCTGCTGATACAACTCAGAATCAGCCCGCTGATACTGATCAGGTTCAGGGTGATAACGCTTTCCTCAATGACCTCGTGCCGCAAATGCACGCCGACCTCGACAAAATTTATAACTCTGAAGAAGATCCTGCGGTTATCCACGCTAAGGTAGGAGCTTATTATAAAGGTTTGCGCCGTGCACTGAAGAAGCAGCATAAGTCAGCCGGTCAACTTGATGCTTTCGACAAAGCCTTTGCCGAATACATTCAACAGAAGAATCAATGAAACAAGGCTTAACTGCGATTCTGTTCGCTTTTTGGCTTCCAGTGGCAGCAGAAGCACAGACATCCAATCCTCTCCGCGATAGCCTTAAGGTTGCCTCGGAGAGGCTTTCCTTTTATCCTGACTCCATTGATCTCCGCTTGAGAAAGGCGGCTTGGAATGTGCAATTGGAGGAATGGCAGAGCGCTAAAAGTGAGTATGACATCATTTTGAGCCACAATCCTGTCAATATCGCGGCTCTCTATTATCGCGCATACTGTAACGACCGACTTGGACGCTATGACTTTGCCCGCCTTGATTATCAGAATCTGCTTGCCCTTGTCCCAGGAAATTTTGAGGCACGCTTAGGCTTGGCGTTGCTTAATGAGAAGGACAGGCACTTTACCGAGGCCCTTGACGGGATCAATCAGCTTGTTTCAGCCTATCCGGATTCTGCAGTGGTGTGGGCCGCAAGAGCAGGGATAGAGGGCGAACGCGGTATGAATGAACTGTCAGAGTACGATTATTCAGAAGCTTTGAAGCGAGCCCCTGACAATAAGGATTACTTATTGGCACGGGCTGACCTCCGTATTAAATTGCGACGTTTTGCTGATGCACAGGCCGACCTTGACACACTTGTCAGGTTGGGAATGCCCCGTGCGGCTTTGAAAGATTGGTACGACAAGGTGAGAAAGAGAAAGTGAATTTATCTCATGGATAGTAGATCAGTAGATATGCTTCACGGCCCTTTGTTGGGCAAGATTCTCAAATATGCGATTCCTTTTGCGCTGAGCAGCATTCTTGAGCAGTTATTCATCACCATCGACGTGGCGGTGGTGGGGCGCTTCGCTTCCAGTGAGGCGTTGGCTGCTGTTGGTGCCAACACCTTTCTCATCAACCTTTTCATCAATCTTTTCGTGGGCATTTCGCTTGGTGCCAACGTAGCACTCGCCAACTTCATCGGCCAGAACGACGCGCGCCGCATTCGTCGAGCGGTGAGCACCACGGCGGCTTTGTCGCTCCTCAGCGGTTTTTTCCTGCTCGTTGTCGGTTCACTTGCCGCCAGGCCCATGCTTTCTGCGATGGGCACGCCGGCCAACATCATTGATGATGCCACGCTGTTTCTGCGCATCTACTTCTTCGGGTCGCCATTCTTCATGGTCTACAATTTCGGCGCCTCCATCCTTCGGAGTAAGGGCGACACGCGCCGTCCGCTCAACATCCTTATCATATCGGGCATCATCAATACCATACTCAACCTCATTTTTGTCATTGGTTTTGGCATGAACGTGGCTGGAGTGGCCACTGCTACTGACATAGCCTATTGTTTCAGCGCCATGTCCGTGGTGTGGTACCTGCGCCGCGAAAGCGGGCCTCTGCGGCTCAATTTGCGCTTCATCAAGCTCTGTCCGCAGGAATTGAAGCGCATTCTTTTCGTTGGCGTGCCGGCAGGATTACAGGGCATGGTGTTCTCTTTCAGCAACATCTTCGTACAGTCGTCGATCAATGCATTCGGCTCATCGGCAGTGGCAGGCGCTTCTATCTCACAGAACTTTGACGCTTATTGCTATTTTCTGCTCTTTTCCTTCAGCAGTGCCTGTGTCACATTTGTGGGGCAGAACTATGGCGCGGGGCAGTTCTCTCGCTGCAAGCGGGTGTTCTGGATTTGCCTTGCGGGCGGTACCATCGCCTGTTTCCTCGCCAACATGAGCTTCTTGGTCTTTGCCGATCCGGTGCTGTCGCTGTTTACGACCGATGCGGCCGTGGTGCATTATGCCAAGGCACGCATGTTCACCGTACTTCTGTTTCAGTGGATTTCCACGGGCTATGAGATACCGTCTGCCGCGATGCGTGGTTTTGGCCATTCGCTGGAGCCGGCATTGCTTACCATCTTCGGTACGTGTGCGCTTCGTTTAGTGTGGATTTTCGTGGTGCTCCCCGTTTGGCCGGGCTTCCGCCAACTCATGTTGTGTTACCCCATTTCGTGGGTATTGACAAGTGTTTTCGTAGCTTCTATCTTTGCTTACTATTGGCGCAGGCTGCTGTCGCCGGCACGTTCTTAGACCTCAATGGAAGAATGACCACGCCGTGGTCATGGCATGACCACAGCCTGGTCATACGGTGACCACGCCGTGGTCAATGATTGACCAGACCGTGGTCACGGGCCAGTCTCACTTGTTTTTCGTTACGAAAGCGCGCAGCTTCAAGACCCTCCGTTGCGGTTCCGTGTAGTGGGTGTTGTCCCATCTGCCGATGATTTCATCGGCGGCCTGCAGCTCTTCGGGTCGGTGCTCCTCGTAATAGAACAGCAGATGCGTGACCGGCAGCAGCAGGTTGTTTGCCTTTAACCGTGGCAACAGACTGGCCAGTTGTGCCTTGTCGTCCGCGGCATCCTCGCCCAACGCCATCCTTGCGGCATAAAAGGCGAAGTGATAACGCGCCTTGTCATTGGGCAAAAAGGTCTTGCATCCTTTCAGTGCGGCCATCAGCAGCCTCATTTCGCCATCCCCCACGTCTTGCAAGGCTTCGCTTTTGTCTTGACTTTCCATCAGCAGGGCCAGCGCTCTCTGTGTCAGGCACCAGACGTCCTTTTCTACATTGTCTGACTTCTTCACCTTTGCGTTCAGCGGCTCTACGTACAACGGTTTGATGCTGACTGTGGCGATAGCGACGTCGGGCAGGCTCACGATGAGATATTGCCCGTGCTTCCCCGGCAATTTCTGTACGATGCCGGTGATGCCCTCAAAGGGACCGTCCATGATTCTGACCTTGCTGCCTTTGGCTATATGCAGTTCCTCGGGTCTGTAATAGGTGAGCTGAGCGCCTTCCACATCGTTGAGCCTTTGGAAATTGCTCATGTCGTCATCGCGTATCCGGATATATCTCAGCGTGCCGTCACTCATGAGATGGCTCTTGAGGAAGAGATAGTTTCTCAGTTTGCTCGTATTTCTAAAGTCGAGCAGGTCTTTTCGTTTTCCCCTTACGAAGACGAGTCCTGCGATGGCAGGCTGCAGCTGCCGCGTTTTTTTCCCACCGACGGAGTGCAGACAGTAGCGCATGGGGATGTAGGCACGGAAACCACGGGCCGTGAGCTCGTTGCGCGTCTCTATCTCCTTGCGGTAGCTCACGGCGAAGACATACCATTGCTCCATGGCATCGTCGGCCAGAACTTGTCTTTCTTTTGTCGGCAGCATGGCTCAGCGTCTCAGGAAGTCGTTTTTAGCCGTACCCACACAGCTGTTAGGCATCTGGATGTGGAGCATGGCACAGATGGTCGGCGCGATGTCGGTGATATGGGTCGGGGTCGAGGTCTGCCCGTGGGGCACATCCCAGCCATAGAGCAGGAAGGGGATGTGGGTGTCGTAGGGATTCCAATGCTGATGGGTGGTCCCGATATATCTGTCGGAAGCCTCTACGTTCTCCCATCCAGCCCTCGGCACGATGAACACATCGCCGCTGCGACCGTGGCGGTAACCGTTGACCACCATCTCGCGGATGGGTAACGGCACAGTGGTTGTGAGCGCTCGCTCGCAGTCGATGACGTAGAGGATGCTGTCATTCTGTGCCAGCCTGTCGCACACGGTTTTCTTGACTTTGGCGAGGGATTTTCCGGCCTTCCGTGCGCCGTCGTGGTTGAGATACACCCATCCATCGTTGATTTTCACAACGACGGGCGCGAAACCAAGCTCCTCTTCCAGCGCGGTCTCCGTGGGCTTGAAGGTATTCCACAGTTCAAGGCCTCCGGCGGGGATGTGATGTGCCTTGAGAAAATTGTGGTTGTGTGAAGCTCCGTGGTCCGCCGTGAGGAAGAGCAGCCACTGTCCTTTGCCCACTTTCTCGTCAAGCTGGTGCATGAACAGAGCGAGCTGGCGGTCGAGTTCCATGTAGACGTCGTGGTTTTCCTGTCCGCGCGTGCCGTAGACATGCCCGATGGCATCGGTGGACGACACGCTGATGGCAAGCAGGTCGGTAATGGAATCCTGCCCAAGCCTTTCGTTGTCGAGGGCAGCCTCAGCCATTTGAAAGGTCTTGGTCACACCTGCTGTAGAAGTCTTGACATTGGTGCCGGGCTTGGTACCTATTTTCCTGTTGACAGCTTTCACCCAGTCGGGCAGCTCGCTCATGTAGTAGGACGACGTGATGAAGTGCCCGGCGGAAGTGTCCCACCAGTAGGCCGCATCGGCACTGTGGCCGGCAGGCAGGATGGCGGCACGGTCCTTGAGAGCCACACCAATGACACGGGCTTTGAAATCGGTGGCCACTTTCAGCATGTCACCCATGCCCGTGGCAAAAAGATTGCGGGGAGACATCTGTCCCTCCTTGCTGTTGGAGCCGACGGTCCGCACAGAGGCGTCGTCGCAGCAGTAGGACCATTTGCCATTGATGTAGAAATTGTTTGACACGATACCGGTCAGGGCCGGCACGCTGCCCGTGTACACGCTGGAATGGCCGACGGCTGTCACTGCGGGCAAGTAGTTGATGAGGGTGTTTTCAAAGCTGAAGCCATCGTCTACAAGGCGGCGCAGGCCGTCGTTGCGGTACTGGTTGTAATAGTAGTAAAGGTAATCCCAGCGCATTTGATCCACCACCAGTCCCACAACGAGCTTGGGTCGGTGGATTTGTCCCATGGTCTGGAGGGCAAAGAGTACGGCTACCAGGGCGAATAATTTTCTTTTCATGTTATTGTTACGGTTTAATGTCAATCTATGTTAATGGGCGATGGCCGGTCGTCCGGCGTTTATTGCGGGCTCAGGTTGACGGTGACCGACGGCCGACTCTCTGCATTGCAGCCCTTCCTGACGGCGGTGACGAAGTAGGTAGCTGCTGGCGCGACAGCCACTTTGTTGTTGTAGACGACGCTCACGAGGACAGCTTTCCCGTTCATTACTTTGTAGACCGCATAGTAGCAGTCTTTCACGGGTTGCCAGAAAAGCTCCGAGCCGTTGGTGTTAAGCCCTTGTGGGGCATCGGGCCGTACCTCATCGCCTTGGCCGAGGTACGGGGCGAGGACAGGAGTGGGGTAGTGTCGGGCGATGATGCTGTTGATGCCTACAGGGTTTTTCATTAGCCAGATGGCGCTGTAGAGCGCGTCGCCTGACACGTGGCCGTCGGCACGGGCGGCGTCCATTTGTCGCGAGAGGTCGTCTGCCGACCGGTAACAGGGGTCTTTGGCTTTGGCGTCGAAGCGGTAAAGGGCGTAGCCGATAACCAGTTTGGTGCGATGCGTGGCGTTTTCCGAAAACCATTTCAGGCGTGGAAGGAACCATCGCTCCGTGCTCCAATAGAGTTGCGGAATGACGACGTCGCACCACCCGTGTGATGACCATAGAGCGATGTCGGCATACATCGTGTTGTAGTTGTTCTCATAGTTGCCTTGGGGTGAGACAGAGAAGATGGCAGCGGGACGGATAGCCTTGATGGTGTCGTGCATGCCTACAATGAGGGAGTCGACCATGGCGCGGCGAAACTCGGCAACCGATGCGAAGCCCTTGCCGTAGCGCCGGTATTCGGCTTCGTCGCGCATCTTCTCGTTTTTCTGCAGAGCGGGATAGAAATAGTCGTCAATATGGATTCCGTCCACATCGTACCGTCTCAACAGGTCGGCCACGATGTCGCACACGCGCTGTCGCGTCTCAGGCATGGCGGGATTGTAGATACGCACCATGCGATAGTCCTTTATAAACTGTGAGGGTATTTTGTCATCGAGCTGGCTGAACTTGTCTTTGGGTCTCTGTTTCTGGTCTATACGGTAAGGATTCATCCAGGCATGAAAGGACATGCCGCGCTTGTGGGTCTCATCAATGGCCCATTTCAGCACATCATACCCCGGTGCCTTGCCCCTGTATCCAGTGATATACTGGCTCCAAGGCTCATAGGGCGAGTCATAGAAAGCGTCGGCCTTGGGGCGTATCTGGAAATAAACGGTGTTGATGTTAAGACGTTGCAGCGTGTCGAGCATCTGTGTGTACCAGGCTTTCTGTGCCGTCTCACTGAAATGTTCACGCGGCCAGTCGATGCCGCCGATGGTTGCCACCCACACGGCACGCACCTCCTTGTGTGGCATGACCAACGCGACGGTCGACGTGTCACTCTTCATAATTGGGACTTTGATGGTTTCTTTCTCCCTTGTCGTCTTTTTTGTGGTGCCGCACGACGCCACAAGAAGCAGAATAATAGAAAACAACAAGCCGATAAAGGAAGTATATCTCTTCATGGTGATCATCTCATTTACTTTGCTTGTGCAAAATTATACAAAAATCTATCAGATAATACACCTGTTGACAAAAAATAAGAGTTTTGCCCCAACTTTTTGTTGCAGACTACAAAAAATAGTGTGCTTTCCGAGCCTTCCAGGATGAAGCGAGGCGTCTTGGCCTGTCTGTTGGTGCGGCGTTGTCGCTTATCTCATCACGGCATACTTGTGGAGCGTGGCTCTGACGGCACCGTTTTCGGCAAAGAGTTCGTGCACCATGGCTGGCACTTCCATATTATCCCCTGTGGCGGTGAGGCTAACGTGGCGGTGAGCCTTGCCAACTATGGCCACGAGGCTGTGTTTGTCAGCAAACTGCCTAAGCATGAGATCAGGCAGATAACCGTCAATGCCCTTCGCCGCTATGGCGTGGACACACGATACATTGTCAGGGGGGGGGCGACCGTGTCTGGCAGATCCCAATGTCTCCGCGTCGCAGAGGCAATGCGTTTACGCCGTTGAGACATTGCGTCTGGATTTGTGATGATCTTAATAAGACTTCCTTGATAAATAAGTACGAACGGTTAGGACTGTTAATTTAGACTAAAGACTACAAAGTGACAAGCCTTTTTTTTCACAAATACCATAAGATTGGCTAACTTTGCAGACGCTTTGGTGAGAAGTTCACTTTATGCCAGCGCTGGATAGTACCTGGTTCCGTAGCTCAGTTGGATAGAGCAACAGATTTCTAATCTGTGGGTCTTGGGTTCGAATCCCAACGGAATCACCACCACAAGAAAAGAGGATTTTGGAAACAATCTCCTCTTTCTTGTTTACACACAGTTATTTTGTTAGCTAACTGGGACATTTATATATAGGAGTTTATGCGATATGTCGCAGATAATGATTTCTCAAATAAAGAGTTAATATGGCAATGCGGATGTCGTACTCGATTTT